>WNFO01006292.1_pt1 | contig 12670 bp, 13 predicted proteins | sample 5400251 | NCBI WGS metagenome assembly WNFO01 (sample SAMN13153354, study PRJNA577476) | soil metagenome | isolation source: 100 cm saprolite under Madrone tree | place: USA:California | collected 2016-06-14
TCGACCTGGCGGAGGGCATAGGCGACCTGCTCTTCGGAGAATTTCGACCGCTTCATTGGTCCCGTCCTTTCGTGGTGGACCGCCGAAGCCGTCACCTTACTCTAGTTTTGACCTGCCGTCGTTTTCGGGGGAGACGTCAGACGGTCAGCGAAGCGCTCGACCGCGTCCTCGATGGCGAGCCGCGCCCGCGCTCAATCACGGTCGACCACGGCACGGAGTTTCAGTCGCGCGCGCTGGAGGACTGGGCGTATCGTCGCGGAGTGCAGCTTGATTTCATACGGCCGGGCAAACCCGTCGAGAACGCGTTCATCGAAGCATTTAATGGCCGACCCCGGGATGAGTGTTTGAACGTGCACCAATTCGCGTCGCTCGCGGACGCGAAGGCCAAGATCGAAACGTGGCGGCTCGACTACAATCAGCGTCGGCCCCACAGCTCGCTCGGCGACCTGACCCCGAACGAGTTCGTGGCGCGATGTCAGGGAATGCGGGTGGCCGAGGCAGTCGCCGTTTCTAGTTGAGAGCTGTCTCGTTAAGGGGCCAACGTCACTACGATAATCGTAGTTAGTGCCATGACCGACCTCGACCTGGTCCCCACCGAAGACCTGCTGAAGGCGCTGAAGCGGCGCTTTGACCACATGGTGTTCGCTTCGATCAAGAAGATGGGTGGGGACCAGGGCGAGGACTACATGATCCGCTACTCCGATCACGCCTTCGCGACGCTGGGGCTCGTCGACTAACTCGGCACCTGGGGAGTAGGACAAGGCAGACGATTGTTGAAGATTCCTGACCCTGCGGAACACAGCGAACTCACAGGAAGACTCTTCACCCGTACACGTCGGATCTGAAGCGCTTGGTGGTGCTTGCGGCAGCCCACGACGCGGACTCAGTGCGCGCCTTCACGCCGGATCTCCTTCGCGCCTACTTCAAGACGCTCCTGATCACGTGCGATCCGTTCGACGCGCTCGTGCTCGGCGGTCCCCCGCGCTGAGTGGTCTCGGCGCGCGCGGTCGCCGAACAAGGTCCGGCGTCCACCGCCGCGCCCGTGATATAAAACAACATCAACTCGGAGGAGACGAGACTCTAGCGTAGTGGCGCGTCGGACCCGGCGACGCTTCCGCATCTTCCTCGTGCTCACGGTCGCGTTCGTGGCCGTGCTCGGCCTCGCCGCCGTCGCCGTCCCAGCCCGATTCATCGGCGAGCACTGCTTCAGCGTTCGAACACAGCCGAGCGAGCGTTCGCCCGCGATCGTGCGCGCGACGGGCGACGTGAGCGGCTATTTCCGCAAAGGCTCGGCGACGTTTCTCACCTTGCCCGAGTGGTACGTCGTGTACAGCACCGAGGAGTACGCGGCGTTCGTCAAATCACACGCGCCGAGCCGGTTCCCCTACTTCGCCGCCATCGGACAGTACTGGCGCTACTACTCGGCGGCGTGTCGGGCCACCAAGCGCGTCTACGCGTTCGACGCGAGCACGCATCTGATCCTGGCGTTGACCGGTCTGGGGTTCTCGGTGGACAACACCTTCAAGGGCGCGTACGAGAACACGGTCGGCGTGGTGACAGAGGGCATCGGCTTCTACCACACCGAAGAAGACGTGTTCGCTCGCCGAACCGCGCGCCAGTACGCGGAGCTCTTGCACACGGTCCCGTGGTACGACCTCCCCTTCGAGGAACGGCTCGAAGCCCTCTGGAAAGAGACTCCGCTGTGGGGGCTCGACATCATCCGGAAGTGGGAGCGGCGATTCTCCCTGAGCGCCGAATACTCGGTGAAGGCGATGTACGCCGGAATCATCCGGCTGGGCGTCCACTCGGTTCAACAACCGCAAGACCTGGTCATCCACGTCTGGATCGACGAGGCGCCCGATCGCATCTTCGACGACGACCGGATCCGCAAGGTCAAGGCGGTCGGCGCCCGCTCGTATATCGTCACGATCCCGCGCCACGAAGCGTTCACTCCGGTCCTGGTGGGACTGGTGAAGCAGGGCGTGCAACTCCGCGAGCTCGCCGGCAACGACGAGATTCTGTTGACCGCGATGGCACCGAGCGCGCTCGACGTTCGTCTCGAGACGGGCGAAGTCGTGCTGAGAGAGCCGCTCCTGACCAACCCGGCCGCGACGCGAATTGCGGTGAAAGCGCCCGTGGCCTCGCTGCGCGCAATCCTGACCGAGCTGACGAGCCGCGGCGCAACCATCGAGCGCATCTACGACTACTGAGGCAGGCTGCTGAAAAGGGCCCATCTGCTTCGTTGGCGCCCTAAGGCGGCACGCTCACCGTACTCGAAGTACGGCTCGCGTGCCGCCTTCGGGCGCCGCCTCGCAGCTGGACCCTTTTGAGCAGCCTTTAGGTGCGGGAGGCGATCAAGGCCCAGGCGGAATCGGCGAGAGGTCGGGCGCGACGGCCGCGCTCCTGGGCGTTCGGGTCGTTCGCGGTGCCCGCGACGACGCGCCCCATGATGCCCTGGGCGATCGCGGCCAGCCGGAACATGGCGAACGCGAGACAGAATTCCCAGTCCGCGATGGCGCCGCGACTCGCGCGCCGGCAGTAGTCGGCGACGTAGTCCGCTTCGCCCGGGATCCCGAGCTCGGCCAGGTTCTTGTCGGCGAGCCCTTCCCACTCGCGCGTGAAGCGGTACGGCAGGCAGAAGTAGGCGAGGTCGGCGAGCGGATGGCCGAGCGTCGACAGCTCCCAGTCGAGCACCGCGACCACGCGGGGCTCGGTCGGATGGATGATCACGTTCCCGAGCCTGAAATCGCCGTGGACGAGCGTCACCTCGTCGCCGGCCGGGATGTGCTCGGGCAGCCACGGGATGAGCCGCTCCATCGACTCGATCTTCTCCGTCTCGGAGGCGCGGTACTGCTGGGTCCAGCGGTGGATCTGCCGCGCGAAGTAGTTGCCCGGCCGCCCGAAGTCGGCGAGGCCGAGCGCCTGCCAGTCGGCGGTGTGCAGGCGCGCGAGCACGTCGATGAGCGACTCGTAGATCGCGCGGCGCTCGGGCGGCGTGACGGTCGGGATCGCCGGGTCGGTGAAGATCCGTCCGTGCACGCAGTCCATGACGTAGAACGCGGTGCCGATGACCGACTCGTCCTCGCACAGCGCGAACGTGCGCGGGACGGGAAAGCCGGCCTTGCCGAGCGCCGTGATGACCCGGTACTCGCGGTCGACGGCGTGCGCCGAGGGCAGGAGCTTGCCCGGTGGCTTGCGCCGCAGCACATACTCGCGGCCGCCGGCCGACACGTGATACGTCGGATTGGACTGGCCGCCCCGGAACTGGCGCACCTCGAGCGAGCCGCTGAAGCCCTCGACGTGGGCGCGCAGGTAGCGCTCGAGCGCGCCGACGTCGAATCGGTGCGCTTCCCGGACCTCGGCGGTCTGCGCGATCATCTCGCTGGCTCTTCTCCCGTGCGCGCGTCAGTATCCCACAAAGCTAGTGGCCGTTACCGCGGACGGCCTCGCCCAGAGCCACCGCGAGATTGTGACGAGCGCCGCCGAGACGCGGATGCACCGCGAGCGCGCGCCGGAACATCGCCGCCGCCTCGCGGTGGCGGCCGAGCGCCATGTAGCAGAGCCCGGCGCCCGACAGCGCGCCGAAGTGATGCCGGTTGCGCGCAAGCGTCTCCTCGCAGTCGGCGATCGAGCCCTCGTAGTTCTCGGCCACGTAGCGGACCGTCGCGCGCTTGTTCCAGCCCTCGGCGAACGCGGGAGCCTGGGCGATCACGCGGGCGAAGACGGCCTCGGCACCGGTGAGATCCCGCCGCTCCATGGCGGTGATGCCCTCGCGGACAAGCGTGTCGATCTCGCGGTCGCCCGAGCGGTGCCACATGTCCCACAACGCCGCCTCGGCGCGAGCCGCCGCGGCCGCGTCGTCCCCGAGCAACGCCTTCAGGCCTTCGTCTTCGGTCATGGCCCCCAAGCTTGCGTCGAGTCGGCGCCAAGAGCAAGATGGGCGCCTGACATGCGCTTCAGCGGGAAGGTCGTGCTCATCACGGGCGGCGCCGGCGGCATCGGGCGCGCCGCCGCCGTGCGCTTTGCGTCCGAGGGCGCGCGCGTGGTGCTGGTCGATCTGGCCGCGGCGACGCTTCGGCAGAGCGTGGCCGCCGTCGAGAAGGTCGACGGCGAGGTTCTCGCCGTGGACGCCGACGTGACGAGGCTCGCCGACGTCGAGCGCTACGCGAAGGCGGCGGTCGACCGATTCGGCGGCATCGACGTCTTCTTCAACAACGCCGGCGTGCTCGGCGCGCTCAAGCCGCTGGTCGACTACCCCGAAGAGACGTTCGACCGCGTGATCGCCGTCAACCTCAAGGCCGTCTGGCTCGGGATGAAGGTGGTCGCGCCGCTGCTGCGCGCCCGCGGCGGCGGGGCCATCGTGAACACGGCCTCGATCGCGGGGCTCCGCGGCTCGCCCAACATCATCGCCTACACCGCGAGCAAGCACGCCGTGGTCGGGATGACGCGCGCCGCCGCGCTCGAGCTCGCCCGCCACAACATCCGGGTCAACGCGATATGCCCCGCGCCGATCGAGACGCCGATGGTTCAAGAGCTCGAGACCGAGATCAAGCGCGAGCGGCTGACCGCGACGATCCCGATGCGTCGCTACGGCGAGCCGCCGGAAGTCGCCTCGCTCGTCGCGTTCCTCGCGAGCTCCGACGCCGCGTACATCACCGGCGCGATCTATACCGTCGACGGCGGCGCGATGGCGTGATCGTCGCGGTCACCGGTGCCGGCGGCCTCGTCGGCTCGGCGCTCGTTTCCTCCCTTGCGGCAGGCGGCCATCGCGTGATCCCCCTCGTGCGCCGCGCGCCGCGGCCCGGCGAAGACGCGCTCGGCTGGGACCCGTCCTCGGGAGCCCTCACGCCCGCCGGGCCCGCGGTCGCCGACGCGATCGTCCATCTCGCCGGCGAGAGCATCATGGGCCTCAGGTGGACGGCGGCGAAGAAGCGGCGCATTCGCGAGAGCCGCACGACCGCGACCCGGCTCCTGGTCCAGTCGCTGACCCGTCTCGCCAAGCCGCCCGCCGTCTTCGTCTGCGCTTCCGGGATCGGCTACTACGGCAACCGCGGCGACGAGATGCTGACGGAAGAGAGCCGGCCAGGCACCGGCTTTCTGGCCGAGGTCGGTCGCGAGTGGGAAGCGGCCACGGCCACGGCGATCACCCATGGACTCCGCGTGGTGAACGTGAGGCTCGGCGTCGTGCTGAGCGCCCAGGGCGGCGCGCTCGCCAAGATGCTGGCGCCGTTCCGCCTGGGCATGGGCGGCGTCATCGGCGACGGCGCCCAGTGGATGAGCTGGATCGCCCTCGACGACGTGATCGGCGCGATCCGTCACGCGCTCGCAACCGACGCCCTTCGCGGACCGGTGAACGTGGTCGCGCCGGCGCCCGTGACCAACGCCGAGTTCACCCGCCTCCTGGGCCGCGTGCTCGAGCGCCCGACCCTGGTGCCGCTGCCCGCGTTCGCCGCGCGGCTCGCCCTGGGCGAGATGGCCGACGAGCTGTTGCTCACGAGCCAACGCGTCGTGCCCGCACGGCTTCAGGCGAGCGGCTACAGATTTCGTTATCCGACACTCGAGGGCGCGCTCCGCGGCGTGCTCGGCCGCTGAAGGCTCAGCGGACGGTGACGGTGAACGAGAGCTGTCGCGCGGGCGGCGCGTCGGATTCCCACGGAAGGCAGTAGTCGAAGCGGAGGATCTGCTGCCCCTTCCGCGCCAGCGAGAACCGCCAGATCTCGATGCCAGGCGCGCCCAGTGCGGCGCCCGCTGGATTTCGCTCGACCGCCGGCGGACCCTCGAGCTTCAACACGTCGGCCGGCGCGGCGGCGAGCGACCATCGATAGCCCGTCGCCGGATTGCTCGGCAGACGGACGAGCAGCTCCTGATCCGACCGGAGCTCGATCGTGCGACCGGCGCTCTCCGGCGTGATCGTCACCCATCCTCCCGCGTGGGAGCCGCCGAGGCCGATCGAGGCGCACGCCGCAACCAGGAAGAGCAGGACGGTCAAGGCGCCGAGCGCACCGACGCGCTCGAGCACGCGGCGCGATCGGCAAAAGGGGATGGCCGCCCGGGGGATCAGAGGCGCGGCAGGCGCGAGGACTCGGCGCAGGCGCGCTCGACCTCGTCCACCGTCTTCGGAGTGCCCGCGGTGAGGACGTCGCAGCCGGAGTCGGTGATCAACACGTCGTCCTCGATACGGATGCCGATGCCGCGCAGCTCGCGCGGGACGGTGTGCGTGAGCTTCTCGGCCTTCGCCTTCTCCTCGTCCTCGACCTTCTTCGCGGCACCGGCCCCCAGCCGGAGGCGTCGCTCCCACGTCTCGTCCTCGCTGTACTCGCGCAGGTGGAACGTCGCCGTCTCGCGCTCGGGGTCGAAGTAGAGCCCGGGCTCGACGGTCAGCACCATGCCGGGCTCGAGCACGCGCCATTTCCGGTCGATGCGGTAGTCGCCGACGTCGTGCACGTCCATGCCGAGCCAGTGCCCGGTGCCGTGCATGTAGAACTCGCGGTAGTGATGCATCGCCAGCGACTCGTCGAGCCCGCGGGGCAGCGCGCCGAGCGCGACGAGCCCCTCGGTCAGCACGCGCCGCGCCGCCTCGTGCACCGCCTCGTAGCGGTTGCCCGGACGCGCGGCCGCGATCCCCGCGAGCTGCGCGCGCAGGACGATCTCGTAGACCGCGCGCTGCGCGGCGGTGAAGCGCCCGTTGACCGGGAACGTGCGCGTGATGTCGGCCGAGTGGTAGCCAAACTCGCAGCCGGCATCGATCAGCAGGAGGTCGCCGTCCTCCATCTTCCGGTTGTTCTCGCTGTAGTGGAGGATGCACGCGTTCGCGCCCGAGGCCACGATCGAGGGATAGCCGTTGCGCGGCGAACCATTCACGCGGAACACGTACTCGAGTGCTGCCTGCACCTGGTACTCGTAGAGCCCGGGCCGCGCGTAGCGCATCGCCTCGATGTGCGCGTCGCGGCTGATCTCGCAGGCGCGGCGATGGCGCATGAGCTCGGCGGGCGAGCGGCGCAGCCGTAGCTCGTTCAGGATCGGGCCGGGGTCCTCGATTCGCACGGGCGCCGCGAAGCCGCGAGCCCGCGCCGCGCGCAGATCGGCGACCAGCCGGGTGACGCGGCCGTCGAAGCCACCGCTACCCAGGCGGTAGAAGATGGCCGGGCGGTCGACCATGTATTCGCGCAGCTTCGCGTCGAGGCGGTCGATCGTGTAGGCGGCGTCGGCGCCGTACGTCGCGATGGCGCCCTCGACACCGGCGCGACGGCCGTTCCAGATCTCCATCTCGCGGTCGCGCGGCCGCACGAAGAGCACGAAGCGCTCCTTGGCGTCGGCCGGGTTGAACACGGCGACGGCGTCGGGCTCGTCGAACCCGGTCAGGAAGAAGAAATCGGAGGCCTGGCGGAACTCGTAGTTGACGTCCCCGTTGCGCTGGACCTCGCGGGCCCCGGGGATGATCGCCAGGCCGTCTCCGATGGCCGCTGCGAACCGCTGCCGCCGCTCGACGAAGGGGGCTGGATCGAATGGGCTCATCGGCGCAATAATACAACGGCGAAGGGGGAGCGTCCCATGCACGTTGGAATGGCGGCCGTGTTCCAGAACCCCGGCAAGGCGCGGACGGACCGTGAGGTCTATCGAAACGAGCTTCGGCTGGCCGATCTCGCCGAGCCGCTCGGCTTCGAGTCGATCTGGGGCGTCGAGCATCACTTCACGGATTACACGATGTGTCCGGACGTCCTGCAATTCCTGACGTACATGGCCGGCCGCACCGAGCGCGCCCGGCTGGGCTCGATGGTGGTCGTGCTCCCGTGGCACGATCCGATGCGCGTGGCCGAGGAAGTGGCGATGCTCGACAACATCTCCGGCGGCCGGCTCATCCTCGGCCTCGGGCGCGGCGCCGGCAAGGTCGAGTTCGACGGCTTCCGGCTCTCGATGGACGAGTCGCGCCAGCGCTTCGTCGAATCGGCCGAGATGCTGCTGGGCGGGCTCGAGACGGGCTACTGCGAGTACGACGGCACCTTCGTCAAGCAGCCGCGAGCGGCGATCCGGCCGGCGCCCTTCAAGTCGTTCCGCGGCCGCACTTACGCGGCGGCCGTCTCGCCGGAGTCGCTGCCGGTCATGGCCAAGCTCGGCGTCGGGATCCTGATCATTCCGCAGAAGCCCTGGAAAGAGGTCGCGCGCGAGCTCGAGACCTATCGCTCGATTTACCGCGACATGAACGGCGTCGCGGCGCCGCCGCCGGTCTCCGCGGGCTGGACGTTCTGCGACGCAAGCCCGGCGCGCGCCCAGGAGATGGCGCGCCGGTTCATCGGCGGCTACTACCAGACCGTGCTCGATCACTATCATTTCCAGGGCGATCACCTCGCCCAGACCAAGGGCTACGAGTACTACGGCAAGATGGCCGAGAAGATCGCGCAGTACGGGACGGATACCGTGATCGACTATTTCATGAACCTCCAGGTGTGGGGCACGCCGGAGCGGTGCTACGACAAGATCCTCGACATCCACGCGCGCACCGGCAACAGCCACTACATCGGGGTCTTCAGCTACGCCGGAATGCCGTACGAGGACGCCGAGGCCAACATGCGTCTCTTCGCGCGCGAGGTCATGCCCGCGCTCAAGAAGCTTGGCGTCGAGGCGCCGGCCGCCGAGCGCGTGCCGGTGGCCTCACGCACGGGCGAGCCCGGCGACGTGGGGCTTCTCGGCTCATGACCACCCCGCTGAGCGTCTACCTGCCGTTCAACATCGACTGTCTGCGCGGCGCGTTCGTGCCGGCCAAGCGCGGGACGAAGCCGCCGAGCGAGCGGGGCAACTGGTTCATCATCCAGGACCAGAAGCTCCTCGTCGTTCCGGACGGTGACCGATTCCGCCTGCCGACGGGCGGGCGCCCGGCCAAGCTCGACGGCGCGCTCGGCGAGCCGATCTGGCTGGGCACCCTGGGCGGCGATACCGAGTGCTGGGTGGCCTCGCTGCCCCGCGACGCGGTCGTCCCGGACGACTTCCAGCGCGAGACGCTCGTGCCGATGGCGGGCACGCGTCTGCCCGACGATCTCCTCTCGCTCGGCGGGATGGCCATGCAAGCCCTCTGGTGGGAGTCGACGAGCGGCTTCTGTCCTCGCTGCGGCGATCCCACCGAGCGCCTCGCGGGCGAGTGGGGCAAACGGTGCCCGAAGTGCAAGTACGAGCACTACCCTCACCTGCACCCGGCGGTCATCGTCGTCGTGCGTGACGGCGACCGCGTGCTGCTGGCGCGCAAGGCCATCTGGGCGCCCGGCCGCTACGCGCTCGTCGCCGGCTTCGTCGACAACGGCGAATCGCTCGAGGGCTGCGTCGCGCGCGAGGTGAAGGAAGAGGTCGGCGTCGACGTGAAGGACATCACGTACGTCGGGAGCCAGAACTGGCCCTTCCCGAGCCAGCTGATGGTCGGCTTCGTCGCCACCTACGCCGGCGGGGAGATCAAGGTGGACGCCGAGGAGCTGGAGGACGCGCGCTGGTTTCCGTGCTCGAACCTCCCCAGCCTGCCCTCGCGCCACAGCATTTCGCGCTTCCTCATCGACAACTTCGCGCGCTGACGCGGGCGGGAGGAGCCGTGATCACCGCTGCCGGCGAAATACGGCGGCACGCACCACGGGATCTTCCTGCCCCACGAGGGCCCCAACAACATCGCGGTGCAGCTGTTCAGCTTTCCGTCGCTCGGCGAATACGAGCGCTATCGCACCGCGGTGAAGCAGGACGAGGTCGCGCTGGCGGATCCGGCACCTTCGGCTGGCAAATCGATCGTGCCGGGCGTCTAATCAGTCTAACGGCGTCTCAATCACCCGATCGGCACTCCACGTCCTTCATTCAAGGAGGTCAGCCATGGTGATCCGCATTACCTGGGGCAAGCTTCGGGCCGGCGCGTGGACCGAGTACGAGCGTACCTACCGCGAGAACGTCCTGACCAAAGGCAAGGGACTCAAAGGGCTGCGCGGCCGCTGGCTGGCTCAAGACGCAGCCGACAAGGACACGGGCTTCGCCGTCAGCCTGTGGGACAACCCCGCCGACATGCAGGCGTACGAGCAGAGCCCTCTCTACCGGGAGATCATGGCGCCGCTCCAGCCATTCTTTGTCGGTGAGTACAAGACCTATCGCTGCGACGTGAAGTACACCGACGTCGGCGCGTAACGGCGGATCGACCGGCCGCCGGAGTCGGCGCGGCGAAGGTGCGCGCGCCGGGAACCGGCGGCCGGCGATCTGTCGCGACGGTCAGGCCGATGCGGCCCCGGCGGGCACGGGCAAGACGGCGCCGCACTTCTTGCACGTCCGCTGCGTCGCACTCGCGTTGAACTTCTTGATGGCGTCGAGCAGCTCCACCTCGATGTTCGTGACCGAGAACGTCGTCTCGTGCAGCTTGGCGCCGCACCGCTCGCAGAACCACGCGAGCCCGTCGCGCTCGTCGGGCCGGCGCTTGCGTTCGACGACGAGCCCCCAGGTGTCGGCCGGGCGGATCGGACAGTGCGGCGTCCCGGCGCGGCAGAGCATGGCTTCACCCTCGCGCACCGTGATGTCGCGCGGCGTGCCGTCGCCGTCGATGCATCGCACCGTGATGTCGCCCTTCAGCTGATAGAAGATCTCGTCGCCCGGATCGATGTGAAAGTCGTTGCGCGCGTTCGGCCCACGCACGATCTGATAGATGAACTCGCTCTCCGGGAACACTTCCTTGTTGGCCACCGGCCCGCTGAACAGCGTCTTGTGCTCCTCGATCCACCGCATCAGATGAACCGGGGCAATATTTGCCATCGATTCCTCCTGGCTAACGTTGAACTTCAGCGACCCACGCGGTCGTCCGCCCGCCGACGGTCAGGTATCGAATCCGCTCGCCGCGCACGGTCACCGGCCTCTGCAGGCGCTTGCTCCACCGGGTGTGAAAGAGCCACTTCGGCGGAAAGCGGTCGCTGTCGGCACCGACGCGGACCGCCGTGCTCACGACCGAGCGCAGCCGGGCGCGGAGCCGCGCGATCTCGGCCCGCGTCAGCGTGTGGGTGCGCCGTCGCGGATCGATGCGCGCCTGGTAGAGCACCTCGTCGGCGATCCAGTTGCCGACACCGGCCGAGAACGACTGATCCAGCAGCACCGCCTTCACCGGCGCCGCGCGCGCGCCGAAGAGCTCGGCGAGCCGAGCGAGGGGCGGCAGGTCGTGGAGCGCGTCGAAGCCCAGCAGGCTGATCGGCGGCTCCGCTCGGCTCGATCCCGCCGGACATTCCGAAGTGAAAGCACGGCCAGGGGCGGCGGTCGAGCTCGAGCCAGAGGTGCTTGCCGTGGCGGTGCGCCGCCACGATGCGGCGTCCGCGCAGCGCCCGCCGCACGCGCGCCGGGCTCACGCCCTGGAACACGATCGGGTCCGGCGCGGCGCGCACGGTGACGATTCGCCGTCCGACCGCCGAACGCGTGAGCAGTCGGCGCGCGGCCTCGACCTCGGGCAGCTCGGGCATCGGGCTAGTGTACCTGAGAGCCCCGCGCGCGGGGCCGGGACGGCCGACTGCCGCACGTGGTACGCTTCGGCCCTAACTCGATTGACCGTGGCGCGCGTTGCGTGGGCGGGGCCCCGCGGCGCAGGACGCCGCGACCAGATGAGGAGCCGTCGATGGCACGGATGACCGGTGGTGAAGCGATCGTGAAGGCGCTCGCCCGCGAGGGCGTGAAGGTGGCGTTCGGACTTCCGGGCGTTCAGCTCTACGGCATCGTCACCGCGTTTCGCGACGAGCCGATGCGCTTCATCACCGTGCGTCACGAGGGCTCGTCGACCTACATGGCCGACGGGTACGCGCGCGCCGGCGGCGGCATCGGCGTCGCGGTGGCCGTGCCCGGGCCCGGGCTCCTCAACGCCTCGGCCGGTCTCAACACGGCCTACTCCGCCTCGTCGCCAGTCTTGTTGATCGCCGGACAGGTCCCGCGCCACCAGATCGGCAAGAAGATCGGGGTGCTCCACGAGCTCGACAACCAGCTCGACGCCATCGCCGGCTCGACGAAGTGGCGGCAGACCATCATGCAGGTCGCCGACGCGCCCCGAATCGTCCACGAGGCCTTCGGACAGCTTCGGAGCGGGCGACCGCGGCCCGTCGCCATCGACATGCCCTGGGACACGATGGAGGAAGAAGTCGACGTGACCCTGACGGCGGTCGGCCCGCACCCGGCGCCCGCCGCGGCGCCCGCGGCCGACATCGACCGTGCGGCGGAAGCGCTCCTGCGCGCGCACCGGGTCGCCATCTATGCGGGCGGCGGCGTCAATCTCTCGGGCGCTCACGCGGCGCTCGCCGCCGTCGCCGAGCACCTGCAGGCGGGCGTCGTCGAGACGGCCGAGGGCAAGGGCGCGATCAACGACGCCAGCGACCTCTCGTTAGGCGCCGGGCTCTTTCCCAAGAGCCCGCTGCGCCGCTACCTCGACGCGGCCGACGTCGTCCTCGTCGTCGGCAGCCGGTGCGCCGCGGCGATGTTCCAGCCCGAACAGCAGGTGCTCCAGATCGATGCCGACCCCGATGAGATCGGGCGGAATCACAAGAAGACCTCCGGGCTCGTCGGTGATGCGAAGGCCACGCTCGAGGCCCTGCTCGAGCGGCTTCGCGCCGGCGGCAAGCCCCGCGCCTCGCAGAAGGCCGAGCGCGAGAAGCTTCGCGACGAGGTCGCCGGCTTCATGACGCAGGAGCCGAAC
>WNFO01007777.1_pt1 | contig 12669 bp, 11 predicted proteins | sample 5400251 | NCBI WGS metagenome assembly WNFO01 (sample SAMN13153354, study PRJNA577476) | soil metagenome | isolation source: 100 cm saprolite under Madrone tree | place: USA:California | collected 2016-06-14
AGAAGTCGCGAGCCAAATCCCACAGGATCCAATTGCTTTACACTTCATTACACCCGTGCGGGCTCTGCTGGAACGCTATGTCCCGGGCGTGCAAGCTTCTCGCTCTGCCGAAGGAATTAGAAGTGTGCCTGCCGCGCATTATACAATTTTGGACGCCGGTTGGGTTGCGACATTATTTCGGCTTCGCCAGCTATTGCGATGATCTCTAGCACGTTCGCCAAACTTGCTCGAAGAATCATTCCCGCCCGGTTCAGACCGACCGGCTATCTCGAGAATCTCGTTCGCGCACGTACGAATGGACGAATTCCTTGCGGGCCATTCGCTGGAATGCGCTATGTCGGTAACGCAGCCGGCAATGCGCATATCCACATTCCTAAGTTACTGGGCGTCTACGAGCGCGAATTGAACCCGTACATTGAGCAAGCATGCGCGCTCAATTTTCTGCTCATTGTCGATGTCGGGGCAGCGGAAGGTTATTATGCTGTCGGCATGGCGCTGCGAAATCCAACGGCGAGAGTGACTGCTTTCGAGATGGACGCAAGAGCCCGGGCGGCGCTGGCGGACAAGGTAAGGCTAAACGAAGTCGGAAATCGTGTGGAGATTCGCGGTAAGTGCGAACCGGATGATCTCGAACGTGTTTTGGCGGATACACCCCGGCCATACGTTATTTGCGATGCCGAAGGAGACGAGGCAGTGCTGCTCGATCCTGCGACTGTACCATCGCTCCAACGCGCGTGGATTCTCGTGGAGTTACATGAATTTATAGAACGAGGGATTAGCGAGAAAATCCGAGAGCGGTTTGTGGCGACTCACAAAATCGCTCATATCTGGCAGCAGGAACGGACAATTACCGACTTTCCTTTCAAGGATTTCTACACGCGGTGGCTACCGGAATCGTATCTTCGTTGGGCCGTCAGCGAGTCACGACCCGAGCGAATGTCATGGTTTTGGATGGAACCGATACATGGGACCGCTTAGGATCTTCTTTTCGTGCAGCGGCGTGGGGATCATCGACCGCGGTATCGAAATATTTTTCAGGGAAGCATTTGATGGATTGCACGGTACCGAAGGGCTCGACATCACGCTTTATAAGGGGGCAGGGGAAGAGAAACCGGACGAGCGCGTTCTCTGGAATGTACCGCGCACCGGCCGGGCCGCACGATTACTCGGCGCTTGCATTCGCCGGAACAGTTACGTGGCTGAGCAGCTTTCGACTTTCCCCTCGATGGTGCACGCGATCCGCAGGCGCCGGCCCGACATCATTTTTTATAGCGATTCTAACCTCGGCTTTCAGCTTTTTCGCTGGCGCAAACAGATCGGCGTGCCGTTCCGGCTCCTGTTTTCGAACGGGGGACCGTGTCATCCGCCGTTTGATCGCACGGATTACGTTCAACAGGTTGCGCCATTTTATCTGGAGGAAGCGCTCGCCGCGAGAGAACCAGCAAATCGACATCGAATGGTCCCGTACGGAATTTGCGTGCCTGATGGCGCGCCGGACGTAAGCGAGGAGGCAAAGCGTCAGATTCGACGTCAGCTTGACTTGCCAATCGATCGCGAAATCATCTTGTCGGTTGGATGGATCACAGCGCAGCACAAGCGCATGGATTATGTCGTGAATGAACTCGCCGCGATGTTGGACTACAGGACTACAGCAGATCACGGGACTGGTCCGGGGATCTCGTCGTCAGAAGTCAGTGGTCAGTCAACTCCCTATCTTGTTTTGCTCGGCACCAAGGACTCAGAGAGCGCCGCGATTATCGCGCTGGCGCGAAAAAAACTTGGTGAGGAGAATTTCACCGCGTGTTCGGTTCCGCACGAGCAAGTCGCAGATTATTATCGCGCCGCCGATCTGTTCGTTCTGGCTTCATTACAGGAAGGATTTGGTCGCGTTTTTCTCGAAGCGCTGGTCCATGGATTGCCCGTGATCGCGCACGATCATCCGGTGATGCGGTTTGTCTTGGGGAGCGAAGGTACATTCGGCGATTTATCAAAGCCGGGGGGGCTTGCCGCTCTGATATGCGAGAAGTTGGGCAGAGAAGGTTCAGAGGCCGACGCGATCCGCCGCAGAGAAATGGTCCGAGCGCGATTTAGTTGGGTCGTGCTCGCGCCGCAATATCGGGAGATGTTCCTTGATTGTTTTCAGAAAGTCCCCTCTGACTTTTGACCCCTGATCCCAGATGTTTCAGGACGCTCGCACACTTGCGGATAATGCGCGGTTAACGGCTGACGTTTGCATCATCGGCAGTGGTCCCGCCGGTTTGACGTTGTGCCAGGAACTCGGCAGCGCTGGATTTCGCATTCTCTTGGTGGAGAGCGGTGGAATGGAGTTTGACCTCGAACGGCAGTCGCTGCTTCGGGGCGAAGACACAACCGGCGAGTATTTCGATCCCGTTGGGGCGCGGCGGTCCCAATTCGGCGGGACAATGACGATGTGGAATATGGAGCTAACGGACAAGTCGCTGGGAGCGAGGTTCGTGCCGCTGGATGCGATTGATTTTGAAACCCGTGACTGGGTTCCGTACAGCGGTTGGCCTTTCTCGCGCGCTTACTTAGACCCTTACTATAAACAGGCAGAAGAATTGTGTGGGCTTACTTCGAATACTTACGAGGCCGCGGTGTGGGAGGATGAAGGCAATCGGTGTCTCCAACTTCCAGTGGGCGAAGCGGTCACGCGCATTTATAAGCTTCGACCCGCAGAGCCACTCCTGATGGCCGCGAGGGAACTGATCAACGCGAGTACGAATATTGATTGTCTTTTTAGAGCGACGGTCACCGAATTAGTCCCTGATCCAGGCTCTGACCGAATCGAATATTTGCGCGTGCTGACCTCGAATCGGAAAAAAGCGGAGATTCGGGCGCGCATCTTCGTTGTGGCGGCAGGAGGGATTGAGAACGCCCGCTTACTACTGCTCTCAAACACAGTATTCTCTGCGGGCATCGGCAACGCCAGAGATCTAGTGGGTAGATTCCTGATGGACCATCCACTGTACTATTTTTGCGAGTGGATTCCGTCGTCGCGTGCACTTTTTCCCCTGCTCGGTCTGTATGATGTGCGGACAGTTCAGGGACAGTGCGTACTCGGGCGGTTGACTTTGCCGGAAGCAGTTTTGCGGGAAAAGCGGCTGTTGAATTTATCCGGCGTGCTTTGGCCGAAACCGAAGGGCTACCGTTCTAAAGGGATCGAAGCTCTCCGCGAAATGCGCTTGCTCGCGCGGCAAAAGCAATTGGCGAGATCGCTCGCGCTCGCGCCTCGTGCTTGCGTAAACTGGCATACGCCTGGCGGCATTTCCGCGCTCCGAAGCAGGCTTCCTTTAGCTTTTGGTCGATGCTGCCGAACACGGAAAAAATGTTCGGGAGCATGGAACCGGAATTCTATATTGAGCAACCGCCTGATCCTTCGAATCGCGTTTCTCTCTCGACGGAATTGGATAGCGTCGGCTGTCGGAGAACTTTGGTAACCTGGAGGTGGGGGCAGCAAAGCCGAGACAGCGCACACCGCGCCGGCGTACTACTGAATAAATCATTTGAGCGCGCTTGTCTGGGGCGTCTGGTGCCGCTCCGACAACCACGCGTGCATACGACGGGGCATCATCATCTTGGGACGACTCGAATGCACCACAGTCCAGCCGCCGGCGTGGTGGATGCGAATTGCCGCGTCCATGAGAGCAACAATCTTTTCATTGCTGGAAGTTCGGTATTCTGCACGGGAGGCTATGCCAATCCAACCCTCACAATCATTGCTTTGGCTATTCGGCTGGCCGAACACCTGAAAAAAGAGCTTCAGCCGTTGACGGTGAGACAGCGAGACTAGGACCGGAGATTGAAGATGGAAGATAGAAGGTTGGAGATCAATAATTGGCTCTCGTCTTCGAACTGCTATCTTCTAGCTCCTATTCCCTAACGCATGCCCAACTTCTTTATTCCATTCGCACTGACGTGCGTTGTGTTGCTGGCCTTAGCGGTGGCGCGCCCACGCCTCATTTACGAATACCCGTATTTCATGGCGGCGACGTTTACGGCGTTCATTCTCCCGCAAGCTTACGCGCTTTACCGGGATCAATGGGGAGGAATTTATCTCCGAATGACGCTGCTGATGTGTTTCCTGTGCATTGCCTGTTGCTGGCTGGGCTATCAACGCCGTCCTCATCCCGCGCTTCTTTCCAAACTCAATATTCCCATTGATCTGGCGCGTTTTCTGCAAGGCGGCATTGCTCTCGTTCTCATCGGCTGGTACTTCACTCACAAACTCGGCACTCTCTCAGATGAAGAATTGTCGAGCAAGATGACCGGAATCTCGACGGTTTACCTCTTCTTCGGTGGTCTCGTTTATCCGGGCTTCGCAATCTGTTTTTACTGTGCCCTCAAACGAGGATGGATTATCGCGTGGCTTGCCGCATTCGGTGCTGCAGTGGTCCCCATGCAAGCCGCTCTATTTTACGGACGGCGCGAGCCGACGGTGCTGTTCCTGATGTCCGTGGGTCTTGGAATGTTTTTCATCAAAGGAAAAGCCGCGCCGCGCTGGGCGATTATCGTGGCTGTCCTCGCAGGAATGCTTTTCATTCCGTCGACAGCCGAGTACCGGCAACTGGCCAGAGAAGATCCCTTCGCAGCGTTCAAGGAGATCAACTTCACAGAACAATTTCGGGAGGCTCTTGCCCCCGATGCAATCAGTGAATTGAAAAATGCGACGGCGCTGATAGCGGCGACGGAAGAGACAGGAGATTACGAATTTGGTGCGGGCTATTGGAACCAGATTGTTTTCCGTTTCGTTCCAGCGCAATTCCTAGGCAGGGATTTCAAGGATTCGCTCATGATCGGGGGAGAGCAACGCGACATGAGCGACTTCGTTTACGACGTGCTCGGATTTCAGTTGCCGGTAGGGCTAACTGTTACGGGCATGGGCGATTCGTTTAACGAATTCGGTTATCTTGGCTGCCTGTTTTTCGCTGCAGTAGGATACCTATTTAAGACCCTTTGGGCCGCAGCGAACCGTCCAAACGGGATCGTCGCGCAGATCCTCTATATTCAAATCACGACATCAGCGATGCGCGCTGCGACGCATCAAACGGTAGATTTCCTGCCCGCGTTTATTTATGGCCTCGCCTTTGTTGGTGCGATCGCTTTCTATGCGAGGGATCGTGGCATTGTTCCCTCTCCGCTTTCGCCGTCGCCTGTGTCCGCCTAGCTCCTCTCGCAGTGAGGATCGCTGTCATTTTTCATCGGTTCGGTCCCTATCATTGCGCGCGACTGGAAGCAGCGGCGCTCCAATGCGATGTCACCGGCATCGAGGTCGCGGCGGACACGCAAGATTACGCATGGTCGTCAGTTAAGGGCGCGGAGGGATATTCGCGAGTGACTCTTTTTCCCAGCGGAGTCGCATGCCGGATGTCTGGGAAGGAGGTTTCTGAACGTGTCGAAGATGCATTGCAAAGTTGCAGTCCGGAGGCTGTGGCGATCCCCGGATGGTCCGACAAGGGTGCCCTGGCAGCTTTGCGATGGTGTACGGAAACCGGCACGCCTCCAATTTTGATGTCCGAAAGCAGCGCGCTAGATGAGCCTCGCGTGGGATGGCGCGAATGGATCAAGGGACGGATTGTTCGTCTCTGCTCAACGGCTTTGGTGGGCGGTCAGCGCCACGTTGATTACCTGATCGAACTTGGGATGCTGAGGGACCAGATCCTCACGGGATATGATGTCGTGGACAATGAGCATTTCCGCCAGAAGGCGGCAGAAGTCAGAAATCAGAGATCGGAGGTCAGACAGAAATATGGGCTGCCGGAGAATTACTTTCTCGCGGCGGCGCGGTTCATTGAAAAGAAGAATCTCCCGACTCTCGTCCGCTCTTATGCGCTCTATCGACAGCTTGCTGGCAATACAGACAACAGACAACAGACAACAGATCACAGGCCTTGGGATTTAGTTCTGCTCGGTGATGGGCCGCTGCGGGGACCTCTCAACTCTCAACTCTCAACTCTCAACTTGCAGGACTCCGTCCTATTGCCCGGGTTCAGGCAATACGAATAGCTTCCGGTGTATTATGGGCTGGCAAATGCATTTGTCCACGCGAGCACGACGGAGCAATGGGGATTGGTTGTAAACGAAGCTGTTGCATCGAGCCTGCCGGTGATCGTGTCGAATCGCTGCGGATGTGTGCCGGAATTGGTGCAGGACAATGGGTTTACTTTTGATCCCATGAACCAGCGTGAGCTGGCCTCGCGATTGTTCGAGATGGCTTCGTTATCAGACGACGAGCGAGAAAGCCTTGGACATGCGAGCCGCAGGATCGCGACGAACCTCGGGCCGAATCGCTTCGGTGAAGGGCTGAAGCGTGCCGCAACGATGGCAATTGATCTTCCGCGAAGGAAATTTCGAGCATTCGACCGCGCAATCCTCTTCGGTGCGACGCGATTTCGGCGATGAAGATTGCGTATTTGTTGAATTCGGTTTCGCGAAAGGCTGGCGGTCTGTTTGAGATTTGCAAACGACTTGCACAGACAACCTGCCGTGAAAAAGAGATTGTAGTCCTCGGCATGGAGGATGAGTTCACGAAGACGGACGTCATCCAGTGGGCGCCTTTACGGCCAACCGTCTTTCCACCTGTATTTGCGCGCAGTTTTGGCTACGCCCTCGGCTACTCGCAATATCTCGCGGAGGTATGTCCCGACATTGCACATGTGCACGGGCTCTGGACGTATCCTTCATTCGCCGGATATCGGTGGCATCGGCGCACAAAACGGCCACTCATATACACTGCACACGGTATGCTCGCCCCCTGGGCGCTCCGAAATTCGGCGTGGAGGAAGCGCTTGGTGCGCGCGTTATGGGAGGACGCTGCGCATCGCAGCGCGGCCTGCTTTCACGTCAATTCGGAGGCCGAACACCTGACGTTGCGCCGGCACGGTTTGCGCATTCCAATTTGCATCATTCCCAACGGAATTGATCTGCCGGCTGGTCAGAGTTCAGAAGTTAGCAGTCTGGTATCAGACTTGGCGTCCGTCGCGCGAGGGAGAAACCTGCTACTCTATCTGGGGAGGCTACATCCAAAGAAGAATTTGCTGAATCTGATTCGCGCGTGGAAAGAAGCTCTCAACTCTCATCCATCAATCCTCAACTCTTGGATGCTCGCCATCGCGGGCTGGGATCAGGGAGGACACGAAGCGCAGCTCAGACAACTGACTACTGACCTGCGACTTCTGACCTCTGTTATCTTCCTCGGCCCCCGGTTCGGCGCGGACAGGGATGCGTGTTATCGCGCGTGCGACGCATTTGTGTTGCCTTCGCTTAGCGAAGGGCTGCCGATGACAGTGCTGGAAGCTTGGGCTTATGCAAAACCGGTGCTGATGACGTCCGAATGCAATCTTCCCGAAGGCTTCGTCGCGGGAGCGGCGTTACAAACCGGCACGACCTCGAAGCAAATAGCCGCACGCCTAAAACAACTGATTGAAATGAGTGATGACGATCGAAAAGCGATGGGTGCGCGCGGTCGGGCTCTGGTAGCAGAAACGTTCTCATGGCCACGAATTGGCGAACAGATGCGCTGGGTTTATGAGTGGGTACTGGGCGGCGGCACAGCACCGGAGACGATCAGGCTATGAGAGAGGGAGCTAGAAGGTAGTAATTTGAAAGATCAGGCATGCTGGACATCCAACAAAACCGTCGCACCAGGAAATATTCGTTCGGCGAGATGATCCGCCGGGTGTTATGGGCTTTGGCACAACCGCTCTTTCGGTTTAGTCCAAGACCGTGTTTTTGGTGGAGACGATTTTTGCTCCGCTGCTTTGGAGCGAAGATCGGCCGCAATGTTCACGTTTATCCTTCGGCGACCATCTATTTTCCATGGAACATGGAAGCAGGAGATGAAAGCGCTATTGGCGAATACGCATTCATTTATAATCTCGGCCGGGTCACGATCGGGGCGCGCGCTACCATATCGCATTGCGCACATCTTTGTGCCGGAACGCACGATCACACGAAATCGGATTTTCCACTGGTGCGTCCGCCGATCACCATTGGCTCGGAGGCGTGGATTTGTGCGGATGCGTTCGTCGGGCCGGGAGTTGCCATTGGTGAAGGAGCGATTGTCGGCGCTGGCTCAGTCGTAATGAAGGACGTAAAGCCGTGGATGATTGTTGTTGGAAATCCGGCGCGTGAAAGCAAGCGCCGCGAGATCACTCAATGAGCGAGCAAGATAACGGGCGCGCGCCGCTATCGGTGCTGATTCCCGTCAAAAACGAGGCCGCAAACCTGCGAGATTGTCTCGCCAGTGTTTCATTTGCGGATGAAATTGTTGTGGTCGATTCGGCGAGCACGGATGGAACGCAGGAGATCGCCACTGCGGCGGGGACACAAGTGGTGCAGTTCTCGTGGAATGGAAAGTTCCCACGAAAAAAGAACTGGGCCTTGGAGAATTTTCCGTGGCGGCACGAATGGGTGTTGATCATCGACGCCGATGAACGCATCACTTCCGAATTGGAAAAAGAAATCCGCGACGCGATCCGGCGCGATGACGTGGACGGATTTTATCTGAACCGCCGATTCTGGTTTCTGCAGGGATGGATTAATCATTGCGGATATTTCCCGAGCTGGAACTTGCGTCTGTTTCGGCATCGGTTGGGCCGATACGAACGGGTAGAGATCAACGGCGATGCCGGCTCTGGAGATAATGAAGTGCACGAGCACGTCTTACTGGATGGCCGCGCCGAATATTTGTCCGCGCCGATGGAACATTATGCGTTCCCCGATGTCGCGACCTTCATCGACAAACATAATCGCTATGCAACTTGGGAAGCGATGGCCCGGGAACAGCTGCATCGGCGCGCGGGGCAGGAAGCGTTACGCGCGACACCTTTTGGAACAGCGCTAGAACGCAAACGGTGGCTAAAGAAACTCGCGATGCATGCGCCGTTCCGTCCAATCCTGCGTTTTCTATATCATTACCTTTGGAAACAAGGTTTTCGCGATGGCTACCGCGGTTGGGTGCTCTGTCGCCTGCTGGCGTGGTACGAGTTTGTCAGCCTGGTAAAGGCCCGGGAGCTGCCACAACTGACCACAAGGCAACGAGACGACTAATGGCGACACCACGATTGGAGAGACGGGTCTTGTAGTCCCGTAGACCATTCTTTCCACTTCTCCCGGTCGAGCATATAATCCCGGCGCGCTATGGCAAGAAGCAGTCAGTCCGACACTGAATCTCGAAGATTGTCCGGATTGAGCGGCGCGAAATTCACGTTCCGGCAGGAATCGAATCAAGGCACTTTCCGCAGAAAATTGGTTGCATACCTATCGCGATTCGCGAGGCACGAGTGGTCGGTTGCCGTTGTTTATCTTTTTCTGGACATGGCGAGTTGGATCGCGATCTACGGAATCGTGGGCTGGTTGCGGTATGATGCATTTTACGCGACGCCGTTTCAATTCTTCATCATTGACCTGATTCAACTCGCCGTCATTGTGCAGGCGCTTTATTTCATCGGCGGCTACGATCGTGCCGTGGAGAAACGGACCCTCGCTTATGCGACTGAGCATCTTCTTGCCATCATCGTGGCGTCTGGGGTAAGTGCGCTGCTGATTTATTCGGCAGCGACATTCGATCAAACCATGAAACCGAGCCGCGCCGTGCTGCTCCTGAGTTTCATGATTTTTCTGCCGGTGTCTTTGTTCTACCGTCGCTGGATTCAAAAATATGTCGCTGCCGGCAACGTCAACCGTGCGTTTCTCGTGATTGGCAGCGGCCCCGCAGCAGTTCGCTTTTACGAGGCGTACCAGCGTTCCCCCAACAGCCAGCAACTTCATTTTGTCGATCCGGGCAACCAGCGTGCGGGCCAGCGAATTGCCGGCGAAGCTTCACCGGTCGTGGAAGGAGACATTGCGAGCAGGCTGGATGATCTTGGCGAGCATTACAGCGGGATCATTCTGACGGAGAATGTCAGCTCGCTTGGCACGCGATTACTGGAGCGGCTGGTGCGGACGCAATTTTATCAGACGCGGGTCTATACCTTGGAATCGTTTTATGAGACTCACTGGCGTTATGTGCCCTTCGATATGATCGATCCGGTTTGGCCGCTTCAAACCGGCTTCCAACTGGCGCGCTCGTCGCCATATCATTATCTCAAGCGCCTCTTTGACATCGGCGCTTCAGCCGTGGCATTGATCCTTTGCGCTCCTCTTTTGGCGTTGATTGCTTTGGTGATCTGGATCGAAGACGGTCGCCCCGTACTTTTTTCGCAAAGACGAGTTGGTCGGGAAGGAAGACGTTTCGACGTTCTCAAATTCCGCACCATGCGTCCGCGTTCCAGCGAACAAGATGAAGACATTTACACGCGTAAAGACGATCCCCGTATTACACGTGTTGGACATTGGCTGCGGAAACTTCACCTTGATGAGTTGCCGCAACTTTGGAATGTCTTTAAAGGCGATCTTAGTCTGATTGGTCCACGCGCCGAATGGACCGAGTGCGCCGAGCGCTATGAGCAGGCGATTCCATTTTATCATTTTCGGCACCTGGTTAAACCGGGAATCACCGGGTGGGCTCAGGTGAATTATCCGTACGGCGAGAGCGACCAGGACGCGGTCAAGAAGCTCCAGTACGATCTCTACTACATCCGCCATTATTCACTGAAGCTCGATGCAATGATCGTGTTGAAAACAGTGTACACGATGCTGTTTGGAAAAGGGCGATAGCAGCTACATGACAGAAGGTAGTAGCTGTAGTGGCAGGCGTGTCGCCTGCGGCGTCGAAGAATAAAGAATCGAAATCTTTGCAGGCAGCACGGCTGCATCTAGAGGGAAAAACAGTAGTCGGTGCTCAGCAGTCGTTCTGACTCGTCACTTGTCGCTCGTTTGTCTAGTTTCCGTTTGCCATGGGTTTCTTTCGCGATGCGGCTCGCTGGATTTTTTGCGTCGCTCTCGTTTATGCTCCATGGGCCTATGGCGGTACCACGTCCACAGGCATCCAGACAATCAACTGGTTGCTGCTTGCTGCGTTTATTCTTTGGGGCGTCGAGGTGATTGTTAGCCGGCGAAAGCCGAGATTTCCGCGAGTTCTACTTCTCCTAATACTCGCGCTGATCGGAATCGGCGGCTGGATGGCCATTAACTCGGGATCGATTTACGATTCGGATTTTTATGCGTTTGTGCCACTAAGAAATTTCGCGCCGCGCCTAGCTGGCTCGGTTGATTATGCGATCAGCACTGCGTGGATGATACGAGGCACGTTGTTGCTCTGCGCGATCTTGTTCGTTGCCGATCTTTCTCAGAGCAATCGCTGGTTACTTCGTTTGTGGTACGTGATTGGTCTCGTCGCCGGCTCGATCGCATTTCTCGGTTTGCTGCAGAAAGCGACAGGCGCCCGAATGATCTTCTGGCACAAGGCGCCTCCCTGGGGGGCGACTACGTTTTTTGCGACTTATTATTATCACGCGAATGCCGGAGCGTTCTTGAATCTAGTCTGGCCGTTAACTGCCGGGCTCGCGATCCGTGCCTTCACCACACGTTGTCATCCGACCATGCGCGCAATGTGGATAAGCGTTTTTGTTCTGACTGTTGCTGCGGTATTAGCCAATACGTCGCGTGTGGCCCAGTTAATCGCGCTTTTGTTGATGGTTGCGATCTTCCTGCAATTTGGCCCGGCGCTTCTACGAAAGCTTTCGCGCGCAGAAAAAAGCGTCGTATTTGCCGGCGGAATCGCCATTCTTCTCGCTCTCATTGCGCTCGCGCAGGCGACTCACCTGGAGCAACCGCTCGCCCGCTGGCAATCCCTTAGTGAACGGATTCCAACCGATGCCCGTTGGCAAGCCTCGCGCGTTGCGATCGGTGCGCTGCGCGACATTGGATTTCTCGGGTTTGGGCCGGGAACTTTTCGCGCTGTATTTCCCTCTTACAACAAGGAATCGACTAACCCTGTTCCCGGAACCTGGAGATTTTTGCACGAAGATTATTTGCAGACCGCGCTGGAGTGGGGTTGGCTCGGGAGCAGTTTGTGGGCGCTGTTATTTTTCGGAGGAATAGCGAAAGGGATACGCAGTTATAGAAAATATGGGGCTCGGGATTGGACGCCGCGGAGACGCTTACTCCAACCCATCATTGTTATCGCGCTGATTGGAGTGGCCCTCCATGCGCTCGTCGATTTCCCCCTTCAGATCGTTTCCATCCAACTGTATGTAGCGACGTATCTTGGACTTTGCTGGGGAAGCGCACTGTGGCGGGGAGCAGAGGTCGCAAGTCACAGGTCAGAAGTTAGAGATCAGGAATCAGGGCTCGGCAGGAGACGAAGTTAAGCGAAGGAGTGCCTAGTGGCTACGGCTTTCCCCTGCAATTCCTTGATGTCCGCAGGCGACACGCCCGTTCGACTATCGCTCAGGGCAAGCTCTGCCACTACAACTGTGGCGACATCTGACTACCGACCACTCACTACTGACTAGATCTACGATGCGCCGTTGTCTTTATGGCCGGAGCCTGATCGATGATGATAGCTGCGAGAATAGGATCCTTCCTCGGCTCCGTACCCATGCGACGCGTAATAGGAGTAATAACCAACGCCGCGGCTCCGTCGCAAGCGGTTGAGAACTAGGCCGGCCGGGCGAATCCCTGCGCTCGTTAACAAGGAAATTGCGCGGTGGACCGCTGGGCGCGGCGTTTTTTGCGCTCGAATAACAATGCACACCGTCTGGACAT
>WNFO01003992.1_pt1 | contig 12666 bp, 11 predicted proteins | sample 5400251 | NCBI WGS metagenome assembly WNFO01 (sample SAMN13153354, study PRJNA577476) | soil metagenome | isolation source: 100 cm saprolite under Madrone tree | place: USA:California | collected 2016-06-14
TCCAGCAAGCGGGCCACAAAGCGAACACGTTCATCCATAACCGAACACTCCTTCCAAGGCATCACTCCCTCCCCTAAAAGGGAAAGAGTGTCACCCATGTGTCCGGTACAAACTGTCACCCATGTATCAGGCCGCTCATCGTTGATTCGGTTGCCCTTGCACGCGATTGTCACAGTGCGCCGGGGTCGAGGGCTGACACAAAACGAGGCATCGCTCGGTAGCGATTCGTATTGTGGCTCCCGAACTGCCAGCCCGCCTGCGAAGTGTGCCTGCGCCCCTCAGCTCATTGAAACCAAGCGCCGTTAGTATCTCTTGCGCGGCCCCGGAGCCCGCTCGCATATGCACGTCGGTGCAGTGACCCTGACATGCTAAACAACAGCGAAAGCCAGGAGATCGTAAAAACCATTTTGAGCCTCGGAAGCAACCTGGGTATGGGGGTCGTAGCGGAAGGCGTGGAGACACCCGAACAGGTGAGCCTGCTGAAATCGTTTGGCAGGGTTACTTCTTCTCCAAGCCCCTCGACGCAGCGCGGGTGACGCGAACCCTGGTGACATCGGAAGCGAACTCTTTCACGCCACCCCAAGAATCTCCAAGGCAGCTCGGTCCTCCTGTTCGGTTGAGTGGAAGATAACGCCGTAGCCCGTTGGACATCTGCCTGCGAATCCAGCTTGACCTTACCTAGGGCCAATATAGAATTAAATTCCCTTCCAGAAAACCGGCACGCGGCTACAGGCTGCCCTCTTTCAGCCCTCGGGGACCGTGTCCGGAATAGAACCTCCCTGTTCAACTAGGTGTGCGATGAAGGCGAAGTCTCTCTTGAGTCGCAAGATGCAACTCGCGTTCGCGTCCCCCATTTTGACTTTACTGGTCCCGGGCGCGATCTCCTGCCGCGGCATAGTGGTGTCCCGTGAGAGTGACCGCTTGGTGCGGCACACCCAAGTTCGCAAGTTGCAGGACCAAGCGTTGAGGGAATCCTGGTGGCGGCAGTGAGCTGCGACACCAACGTGCGCAAGGATGCGGAGAAGCATCTGGCGCAAATGGAGGGCAGGTACCGCGGGCTGCTGGAAGCAGCTCCAGATGCCATGGTCGTGTTGAACCAGGATGGGGAGATCGTTCTGCTCAATCTTCAAGCAGAGAAACAGTTCGGATACCAGCGGGATGAACTCGTTGGGCAGAAAGTGAAGAACATCATTCCGGAGGGTTTCGCAGAACGGCTGATTGCCGACGGAACACGAAGTGCCGCCGCCGCCTTGGCGCAGCAGATCGGAACAGGGATAGAGCTCTCCGGGCGGCGCAAGGATGGCAGCGCGTTCCCCATCGAGATCATGCTGAGCCCGTTGGAAAGCGCCGAGGGAATTCTGGTGACGGCGGCCATCCGCAATATCAGCGTGCGCAAGGATGCGGAGAGACATCTGGCGCAGATGGAGGGCCGCTACCGGGGGCTGCTGGAAGCAGCTCCAGATGCCATGGTCGTGGTGAACCAGGATGGGGAAATCGTTCTTCTGAACGTGCAGGCGGAGAAGCAGTTCGGATACCGACGTGATGAGCTGGTCGGGCAGAAGGTGAAGAACATCATTCCCGAGGGTTTCGCGGAACGGTTGATCTCGGACAGTACACGAAGCGCGGCAGACGCATTGGCACAGCAAATCGGAACAGGGATTGAGCTCATTGCGCGGCGGAAGAACGGAAGCGACTTTCCCATCGAGATCATGCTGAGCCCGTTGGAAAGCGCCGAGGGAATCCTAGTGACGGCGGCGATCCGCGACATCAGCGTCCGCAAGGATGCGGAAAGGCATCTGGCGCAGATGGAGGGAAGGTACCGCGGCCTGCTGGAAGCGGCTCCGGATGCGATGGTCGTGGTGAACCAGGGCGGGGAAATCGTCCTGCTGAATGTTCAGGCGGAAAAACAGTTCGGATACCGCCGCGATGAACTCGTAGGGCAGAAGGTGAAGAACATCATTCCGGAAGGTTTCGCGGAACGGCTGATCGCGGACGCTCTTCGCTCCGCGGAAGACGCGCTGGCGCAGCAGATCGGTACGGGCATTGAGCTCACTGGGCGGCGAAAGAATGGAAGCGACTTCCCGATCGAGATCATGCTGAGCCCGTTGGAGAGCGCGGAAGGAATCCTGGTGACGGCAGCGATCCGCGACATCACCAAGCGCAAAAAGGCCGAAGCGCATCTTCTGCAGAAGGTGGAGGAATTAAATCGCTCGAATGAGGAATTGGGGCAATTTGCCTACATTGCCTCCCACGATTTGCAGGAGCCTCTGCGCATGGTGGCCAGTTACACGCAGCTTCTCTCCAGACGTTACAAGGGAAAGCTGGACTCCGATGCCGATGAGTTTATTTCTTTCGCAGTGGACGGGGCCAGCCGCATGCAGCGGTTGATCCGGGATCTGCTGGCCTATTCGCGCGTCGGGACAATAGAAATGGATCTGCTCGATACTTCCAGCGAAGAAGCCTTGCAACAGGCCCTCATCAATCTACGCGGCGCCATCGAAGAAAAGGGGGCGCTTGTGACTCACGATCCTCTTCCCACCGTCCTGGCCGACGAGACGCAACTAATTCAGTTATTTCAAAACCTTGTGGGCAATGCCATCAAATACCAGAACCCCGGAGTCCCCCGGGTACACATCTCCGCCGCCAAGAATGGCGGGAAGAAATGGATGTTTTCGGTGAAAGACAACGGATTGGGAATTGACCCGCAGTACTTCGAAAAGATTTTTGGCGTGTTCCAGCGGCTGCACAAACGGGAAGAGTTCGCCGGCACCGGCATAGGATTGGCCATCTGCAAGAAGATTGTCGAGCGGCACGGCGGCAGCATCTCGGTCGAGTCACAACCCGGGCAAGGTTCCATCTTTCGCTTTGTCTTGGCAGGAAACGAGAGGAAATCATGAAAGCCATCGGAGGAGAAGGTATGCCCAGGGAGGTTCTTTTGGTCGAAGACAGTCCTGGTGATGTCCGACTGACGCAGGAAGCCTTCCGCGATGCCAATAGTTCCATCCATTTGCACGTGGCCTCCGACGGCGTGGAGGCCATGGCCTTTCTGAGGCACGCGGGGGCCCACGTCCATGCCCCTCGCCCGGATCTTGTCTTGCTGGATCTAAACCTCCCCAAAATGGATGGCCGCGAGGTTCTGACTCGTATCAAGGAGGATGACAGCCTGAAAACGATCCCTACAGTGATCCTGACCACTTCCGAGGCGGAAGCCGACATTGTGAAAAGCTATCAACTCCAGGCGAACTGCTACCTGAGCAAGCCCGCCCAGTTGGACGCCTTCGAGAGCCTCGTGAAGAGCATCAACGATTTCTGGCTGACAAGGGTCAAGTTGCCGCAGCAGAGGCAAGGCGGATGAGCAAGAAATCGATCAAAATTCTTCTCCTGGTCGAAGATAACCCCGGAGACGCCCGTTTGCTCCGCGAGATGTTCAACGAGCAGGGCTCGCAGAACACCGAATTCACGCACGTGCAGTGCATGAGGGATGCCGAAAAGCATCTCGCCGAGCATGCGGTTGACATTACCGTGCTCGATCTGGGGTTGCCCGATGCACAAGGATTGGAAGCAGTACGGCGGGTCCGCGCAGCCGCTCCCCGCGTCCCCCTGGTTGTGCTGTCGGCCATGGACGATGAGTCGCTTGCGGCGCAAGCCTTGCAAGAAGGCGCGCAAGACTATCTGATCAAAGGCCAAGTCGATGCGCGCGGTCTCATGCGAGCCTTGCGCTATGCCATCGAGCGCAAGGTCATGGAAGAGGCGTTGTTCGTGGAGAAGGAACGCGCGCAAGTCACCCTCAACTGCATTGGCGAGGCCGTTGTTTGCACGGATATCTCCGGAAATATCACCTTCCTCAATCTCGTCGCGGAGAGAATGACGGGCTGGTCGTGGCAAGAAGCGGCGAGCCGGCCCATGGCCGAAGTTTTCCGAATCATGGACAGCACAACTCTCGAAATCTGCCCGGACCCGATGGAGATGGCAGTTGGGGAAAACCCAACCGTGCACCTGCCGTCGAACTGTGTCCTCATCCGGCGTGACGGATTTGAAATTCCGATCGAAGACTCCGTTGCCCCCATCCACGATCGTGAAGGGAAAGCAACCGGGGCAGTCATCGTTTTCCGCGATGTAAGCACAGCGCGGGCCATGGCAGCGGAGATGACCTATTCGGCGGAACACGATTTTCTGACGGGCTTGCCCAATCGCATGCTCCTGAACGACCGGGTGAGCCAGGCGATCGTCTTAGCTCCGCGACACTCGAATAAAGTCGCGGTTCTATTTCTGGATTTGGATGGCTTCAAACACATCAACGATTCCCTCGGACATCCTATCGGCGACAAACTTCTTCAATCGATTGCAAAACGTCTGGTGGATTGCGTCCGAACTTCGGACACGGTAAGCCGGCAGGGAGGCGATGAATTCGTCCTTCTGCTCTCCGAAGTGCATCGTTCGGAAGATGCCGCCATCTCGGCGCTAAGAATTCTCCAGGCGGTGGCCGAGGCGCACTCGATTGACCAGCACGATCTTCATGTCACCGCTAGTATTGGCGTGAGCGTCTATCCCGACGACGGCCAGGATGCTGAGACCCTGATCAAAAACGCGGACACCGCAATGTACCAGGCCAAGGAAAACGGGCGTCAGAGTTATCAGTTTTTCAAACCCGCGATGAATGTCCGAGCCGTGGAGCGGCAATCCATCGAGGAGAATCTGCGGCGCGCCTTGGAACGGCAAGAATTCGCGTTGCACTACCAGCCGAAGATCAACCTGAGGACCGGCGAGATTTCAGGCGCGGAAGCGTTGCTACGCTGGATGCATCCTGTGAGAGGGCCTGTCTCTCCGGCGCAATTTATCCCGGTTGCGGAAGACTGCGGTCTGATTCTTCCGATCGGCCAGTGGGTTCTTCGTGAAGCGTGCAAGCAAGCCCGGGCCTGGGCGGACGCTGGCCTGCCGCTACCCACTATGGCAGTGAACATCTCCTCGATGGAGTTCCGCGAGGACAAGTTTATAGAGAGTGTGTTCACAACTCTCAGCGAGACTGGTCTGGATCCGAAATCTCTGGAGCTGGAGCTGACGGAAAGCGTTCTGATGAAGCGGGCCGAGTCCGCTGCATCCGTCCTGAAAACCCTGAGAGCAAGAGGCGTGCAGATTGCCGTCGATGACTTCGGCACGGGCTACTCCAGCTTGAGCTATCTGAGGAAGTTTCCGATCAATGCGCTGAAGATCGACCAGTCGTTTGTCCGACAAATCACCTCCACGCCCGACGATACGACCATCGTGACGGCCGTGATCAGCATGGGCCGAAGCCTGAAGCTACGCGTCGTTGCCGAGGGAGTGGAAACGCACGAAGAGCTGACCTTTCTTCGGGCGCGCCTGTGCGACGAAGCGCAAGGATACTATTTCAGCCGGCCGGTGCGACCCGAGCAATTCGCCAAATTGCTCAAGAGCGGAATTCCCGAAGCGGCGGCTGTCGTTCATCGGTGAGGATGTGTTTTGCACTCGAATTAGCGAAAGGTGCGCCGGCGTGAATGTCAGGTCCAGACCGGTTAGTGACTTGCGCATGGGCGTGAATAAAGTGGCAGCAACGGCGGGCTTTCGCTTTATGCTGTAACGGATGACTCGGCCTTCTGGTCAGGAACGCCGCAAGAAGATACGCACAAGAGTCGCGCGGATGATACGGGTGCGGCCGTCGGAACCCACTCTCGAAGAGTTCGATGAGATCTTGCCGACGATAAACGCTTCACGGAACAGCGTGTACTTTGTTCCGCAAAACGGTATTTTTGCGCTGAACATGCGGGTGTTTGTGACTTATCCGTATGCGAGCGATCCGGGTTCCATCAATCAGGAATTTTTGGGAACGGTGACGCGGGTCGATAAGCTGCCGGGCGACAAGCAGGGCGTCGCGGTGGAATTATTGATGCCCATCTTTATAGGTACCAGAGAGACGATTCGCAGGCTAACCTAGCAGTCGAGTGGGCGCGTCCCTCCGGAGCCTATCTCTCCAATGACAGCGAAAGCAAAGGGCTCGCGCGGACTTTGGCTCATTGCCGCGTTCAAACTGGTGAAAGGGCTGGGGCTGCTAATCCTCGGCATTGGCGCGCTAAAGCTGCTCCACAGAGACGTCGCCGCGGAAATGGAACGATGGATCAACCTTCTGCGCTTCGATCCGCAAAACCACCTGATCCGTAAGCTGCTGGAGAAAATCGGGATGGTCGACGACCGAAAGCTGAAAGAGCTAAGCATTGGCACGTTCTTTTATTCCGGCCTGCTGCTCACGGAGGGTGTGGGGCTGGCGTTGCGGCAACGCTGGGCGGAGTACGTGACGATCGTCACGACGGCGTCGCTGCTGCCGCTGGAAATATTTGAGATCACGAAGCACGTGAGCGTCGCGAGGATCGCGCTGTTGCTGATCAACATTGCGGTGGTGGTGTACCTGGTGATCGAAGTGCGCAGAACACGAAATATCCAGCACTGAAAATCTTTCGGGCGGGTTATTTGACTTCGCGGACGTGCGCGATCAAGTTGCGAATGCTGTTGGCGAGCTCCACTACTTCTCCTTCTCCTTGAATATCAAAATCAATCGCGTAGTTGCCGGCGGCGGCGTGGTCAACGGCTTCCTTGAGGCTAAGCAGAGGTTTCACGACCTGGCGGGGGAGAACGAAACTGATCCACACGCTGACAAGGAACGTGATAGCGGAAACGATGCTGAGCGACCACTCGGCGCGAGAGATGAGGCGCTGCGCCTTGCGGTGATCGCTTTCGATGCGCCCCCAGTTTCTGGCTTCGAGTTGGGAAGCGAAGTCGAGAACGCCCTGGCCGGAGTTGTGGAGGTCGACCGTGATCTGGCGGAGAGCCGGATTCCCTTCCTGAACGGTTTTGGAGATTTGCGCGTCGAAGGAGTCAACGCGATTGCGCAGCTCGTCGACCAACTGCGCGCGGCGCTTGTAGGGAGCGCTCTTGAGCAGGTTGTCGAGATCGTGCTCGTAGGCCGCGACGACCGAGTTGATGCGGTCGGCGGGAGCCTGGCCAGGCTCCCCGACCAGGGCGACGGCAGTCTCAAAGCGCTGCCGGTATTGGTAAAGCGAGTCAAGGGCTTTTTGCGTGAGTTCCTGATCGGAGGGATTGAGTTCGCGGATGGCGCTCAGAATTTGCACGATCCGGCCGAGCGACTCGCGTGCGGCTTGCAGTGAGGCGGCATCGTTGAGCAGCAGGTAATTGCGCTCGGCGCGGCGGGCGTCGAGCATCTCGATGGTGGCTTGCTGAGCGAGGGTGGCTGCCGGCGCGTCATAGCTGACGATGCGATCGATAATGAAACCGGTCTGGATTAGGTAGTAGACCGCCAGCACAATGACCGGCACGAGAATCAAGCGAACGATTCCCAGGCTATAGGCGACGCGCCGCCGCAGAGAACTGCCTGGCGCGAGCACCCGGAACGATCGGCGAATTCGAGATGGCATGGGCCAACCCTCCTGCGGCAACGTGCAAGATAATATGCCAAAAGGGGGGCGGGGAAGCTGCCGAGGGGCGCCGAGGAAGGGAGGGCTTCGCCCGCCGATGGAGAGTGGCGGCGAGCGAAGCCGTACTGCGCGAGAGTCGACTCCGGGCCAGAGCTTACGGATTGATGTCTTCTTTTTTGTCGAGCCGAACGATCATGCGCTGAATTCCCTGTTTGGCGAAGTCGGGTGCGCCTGGCAGAGCCAGCTTCATTTCCTTGCTGGCGGTGTCAAAGTCTCCCTTTGCGGAAGCCATACGCGCGAGTTCACCATGCGCGTACCACTCGTTCGGGTGCTTCTTCACGTTGACCTTGAAGACGGCGAAACCTTCGTCTTGTTTTTTCTGCTGTTGCAGGCTGCGGCCATAGAAGTGGAGCTGCAAGCCGTTGGCGGTCTCCAGCGCTTTGGTTTTCATGGCTTCGGCTTCCTGCTTTTTCCCCTGCGCTTCCAGGATCATCGACTTGCCGAGCAGATTTTCGAAGCGCTCCTCGATTTGAATTGAGCGATCCTCCCACTTCATGGCCTGGTCGAGATTGGTGTTGGCGTCGATAAGCCAATTCGCTGCTTCGTCGAAGCCGGCCCAGGTGAATCCGCCGGTGTTGCGAAGCTGGTTTTGGATGCTGCGCAGCACGATGGCGTTCACGTCCGCGGACACGCGGAAGGGGATGGCCACTTTCTGCCATCGCAAAGTAACGGCGACGGAGTCCGGCTTGGGATCGTCGAAGGAATATTCCAGGGCTTCCACAAACTCCGCGGGATGAGGCTTTACCGTAACGCGCAGCGCGTCTTCCTTTTCGTCATAGCTGAAGCTGCCCCACGACGTGGAGTTCTTGGAGAAGATGATAGTCCATTGATCGGCGGTGGGAAGGGTGTGCAGGCCGTAGGTGCCGGCGGGCAGCGCGTGGCCTTCGACGGAAACGTCGTCGGTGAAGGAGACGGTGGTGTTTTCGTTAGCGCCCGAGCGCCACACCTGGCCGTAGGGAACGGCCTTGCCCCAGATTTCGCGTCCGCCTACAAGCGGCCGGCAATAGTTGACCGTGATATCCGTCAGCCCGATGCGCTGCGTGGTGATGGCGCGCTGGCTGAGGGTCGGAAGGCGCAGCTCTACGGCCTGCCCGCCGTTTTTGAACTGCGCTTGCGCAACGCCGGCGCAACCGATGATTGCCAGCGCAAGGCCCGCACAACAACTAAATAGTCGCCGCATGAAGACACCCTCCTCTTCGATTGGGAACCGCTCCTCGGACGCGATTCCAGACACTACTGCGGGCATAGACGGATGGCGGTGAGGACTCGTAAGCAGGGTCTTTGCGCAGTGCCGGTGGGCAGTGTGAACGCGGCGGAGGCGGGCAAGTCGCGCGCTCTCTTGGGCCGGCCCAAGACCGTTTGACAACAGGGGCTTCCGTTTTCTAGCATGTAAATTCATTTTGACGTTGTTTGGGACTACGCTTTGGAGCGCTTCAAAGAGTTGCACATCGTTGCGTAAAGCTAAATTCTTATGATTACAGTAACGGACCTTACCAAGAGGTACGCGCGGCACACGGCTGTAGACCACATCTCCTTCGACGTCCATAAAGGACAGATCGTCGGATTCCTGGGGCCCAATGGCGCCGGCAAGACCACCACCATGCGCATGCTGACGTGTTTTCTTCCACCCACGTCAGGCACCGCCATGGTCGCGGGATTTGACGTCCTTGAGCAATCCATTGAAGTGAAGAAGCGCATTGGCTATTTGCCGGAAATGCCGCCGCTGTATCCCGAAATGCGCACGGTGGAGTATCTCGAGTTTGTCGGCAGCTTGAAGGGCCTTTCCAAGATGGAGCTTGCCAAACGCATCGACTATGTTTGCGAACGGTGCGCGATTTTGGATGTTAAAGACAAGCTGCTGGGGAAGCTGTCGAAGGGCTATCGGCAGCGCGTGGGGCTGGCGCAGGCCATCATCCACAATCCCGACGTGCTGATTCTCGACGAGCCGACTTCCGGGCTTGATCCCAAGCAGATCAATGAAACGCGCGAACTGATCAAGAGCCTCGCGGGCGATCACACCATCATCCTCAGCACGCACATCCTCCCAGAAGTCGAGCAGACTTGCGAGCAGGTCATCATCATCAACAAAGGCAAGCTCGTGGCCACCGACTCGGTGAGCAATTTGCAGAATCGTGCCCGCGGTGCCGAATCCTTGCTGGTGGAAGTCGGCGCGCGCAACGGCCTCATCGATCCGGCAAAGGTGCAATCACGCCTCGAGCTGGTTTCCGGCGTCAGCCGGGTGGTTCTCAAAAACAAGCGCGACAACCGCTCGGTCTTTGAAGTCGAAAGCCGCAAGGGACTTGCGCGCGGCGACCTGGCCCGCGCTGTCGTTGAGGCAGGCTGGGACCTCAATGAATTGCGTCCCGCGGCGGTCAGTCTCGAAGAAGTCTTTTTGCAGCTCACCGGCGACGCGGCCGCGGCGCCCCCCGAAGAAGCGGTTGCCGCAGGAGTCAAGTAGATGCGAAACGTCTGGATTATTTGCCGCAAGGAGCTGCGCAGCTATTTCGTTTCGCCAGTGGCGTACCTGCTGCTGGCCATGTTCGCTGTCATTTTCGGTTTTTTCTTCTGGAACATCCTGGGCTTTTTCATTCGCGAAGGGACAGAGGCCATGATGAGTGGCCAGATGTTTCCGATGAACCTCAACGAAAGGGTCATTCGGCCTCTCTTGTCCAACATTAGCGTGGTCGGTCTGTTCCTCATCCCCATGATTACCATGAGGCTGTTTGCAGAAGAGAAGCGCACCGGCACGATCGAATTGCTGGCAACGTCGCCGGTTACCGACATGCAGGTGATCCTCGGCAAATGGACTGCGGCCATCGTCTTGTACGCCGGCATGCTGCTGCTGAGCGCGGTGAACTTCGTATTTCTTTTTAAGTATGGACGTCCAGATTGGAAGCCTCTGGCAATTGGTTATCTAGGCTTGTTGCTGCAGGCCGGCGCGCTGCTTGCCATCGGCACTTTTATCTCCACGCTGACGAAGAATCAAATTATCGCTGGCGCGGTCACTTTCGCGGTTTGTTTGCTGCTCTGGATTTTGGAGTGGGTAACCGGCTTCGATACGGCGACTTGGGCGCGCGTGATGGGGTACATGTCAGTGATAACGCATTTTGAATCGTTCTCTAAAGGCTTGCTGGATTCGAAGGACGCCATTTTCTACGTCACGCTGATTTTCCTGGGACTGTTCCTCACGGCGCGCTCGATGGAGTCTTTGCGGTGGAGGTCGTAAGTGAACACGCAGTTTTTGAAGGCTAGGCAAACCAAGTACGCGGCGTATGCCGCCACATACATTGCCGTGGTTCTCGCCATCTTGGCGACGGTCAACGTGCTGGCCAATCGGTATGACAAATCCTTCGACGCAACCAGCAACAAGCGCTACAGCCTCTCCGATCAAACCGTGAAGATCGTCAAGGGGCTCAAGCAGGACGCCACCATCACCTATTTCGACCGGCCCCGCGGATTCCAACCCGCGAGGGACCAGCTCGATCTCTACTCGAATCTGTCGCCGAAAATTCATGTCAAGTATGTGGACCCGGATAAGGACCCCATGGTGGCGCGCGCCGCCGGCTTCAAAAGCAACGGCACTGCCATTGTACAGGTCGGGCTCAACAAGAATGAGGCCAAGAGTGTGACCGAAGAGGAGATCACCGGTGCCTTGATTCGCGACCTGAAAAACACTACGCGTACAGTTTGTTTTGTGACCGGCAGCGGTGAACATCAGATCGACGACTCCGCGCGCAACGGTTATTCGCGCTTGAAAGATTTGCTGGGAAAGGACAACTACTCCGCGAAGTCGATCGGCCTGATGCAAAAGGCGGAAGTCCCCGGCGACTGCACCGTGCTGGTGGTGGCCGGACCCAGGGGTGACTATCAGCAACCAGAGGTCGATGCCATCAAGAAATTCGTCGAAGACGGCGGTCGCGCCTTATTTCTGCTCGATCCGCCGTTAAAGATGGGCCGCTCCGAGATTGCGGACAACGATGCGCTGACCGGAGTCCTGCAGGACTGGGGCGTCACGGTCGACAAAGATTTGATTCTGGACCTCAATCCTATCGGTCAGCTCTTCGGTCTGGGTCCGCAAGTCGCCTTGGTCAGCAGCTACGACTCGCATCCCATCGTCAGCGAAATGAAGGGCACCACGACCGGGTTTCCGCTCTCGCGCTCGATTGACGTAAAGAGCGGGTCGAAGACCGCTGTCAAAAAGCTCTTCAGCTCCTCGGAGTCCAGCCTCGCCACCAGTAAGCTGAATTCTCCAAGCGTCGATCCGAGTGATCCCAAGAACAAAAAAGGTCCCATGACCGTGGCTGCCGCTGGCACCTACAACACCGGCAAAGAAAACTCGCAGGGCCGGTTTGTGGTGATCGGCAGCTCCGACTGGGCAGCCAACTCGTTCATCAATTTCAATGGCAATCGAGACTTGGCCCTGAACACCATGAATTGGCTTTCCTCCGACGAGGATCTTATCTCCATTCGCCCGAAAGAGCCGGAAGACCGCCGGATTACGATGACGAACGCTCAGTTTCGGTGGGTGCTAATTAGCAGCCAGTTCCTGCTTCCTCTGATCGTGATATTCGCCGGCGTTTCGGTGTGGTGGCGCAGAAGGTAGCAGACCTCGCGATGCGCTTGTCACCCCCAGGACCAAAGTCATGAAAAACAGTGGATTGCTCATCGCCGCCATCGTGCTTGCCGCTCTGACCGGCGTGCTCTACTGGTCCAATCATCACCCACCATCCGAGAGCACAGCAAAAGCCTCGCTCGATTCTCCGCCCAGGATTCTTTCCCTGAAACAGGAAGACATTTCCAAGATTGAGATTAGGAAGAAGGGCGGGGAAGAACTGGACCTCGCGAAAGGCGATGCGGGCAAGTGGCAAATCACCGCGCCCAAGCCGCTCGGTGCCGATCAGGAAGCCGTTTCGAGCCTGCTCTCCACCGTGTCTTCGCTCAATGCAGATCGTCTGGTGGAAGACAAAGCCGCGGACCTGAGCCAATATGGCCTCGCTCAGCCGTCCCTGGAGCTCGACGTCACCAGCAAGGACGGCAAACCACAAAAGCTTTTCCTGGGCGACGACACTCCGGCCGGGAACGCCGTGTTTGCCAAGGTGGAAGGCGATCCGCGCGTTTTCACCATTGCGAGCTACAACAAAAGCACCATCGATAAGACCGCCAA
>WNFO01003994.1_pt1 | contig 12665 bp, 16 predicted proteins | sample 5400251 | NCBI WGS metagenome assembly WNFO01 (sample SAMN13153354, study PRJNA577476) | soil metagenome | isolation source: 100 cm saprolite under Madrone tree | place: USA:California | collected 2016-06-14
ACGTGCCAGGCGCGGCCCGAGGACAGCGCCACCTATTACGAACTCGATCCCGACGTCATCCGGATCGCGCGCGATCCCAAACTGTTCAACTTCGTGTCGGAGTGCCGGCCGAACATTTCCATCGTGCAAGGCGACGCGCGGCTGACGATCGCGAACGCGCCCGATGCCAGCTACGATCTAATCTTTGTCGATGCCTTCATCGGCGCTGCGATACCGATACATCTCCTCACCAGGGAGGCGATGGCGGTCTATCTGCGCAAGCTCAAGCCAAACGCCATCGTGGCGATCCACGTGTCGAACTATCACCTTGAGCTTGCGACCGTTGTCGCCGGCGTCGCCCATGCAAACGGCGCGATCACGCGCCTCTATGACGGCGGCGACGTTCCAGAAGATGCGAGCGAGCAGAAGTGGGTCCCTGTTGTCGCCGCGGTGGCGCGGAAGGATGAGGATTTCGGGGCGCTCGCCAAGTCGAGATTTTGGCCGGTCATGCCGGCCGACCCCGCTCAGCGCGTCTGGACCGATGACTATTCCAACGTACTGGGAGCTCTTGTACGCAGGTTGCGACAACGCAGTGAGTCGCTGCAATGAACTGCCTGTCTGCTATTTCGCCACGACGCCCTGCGGCCGCAGCATGGCGCTAGAGGAAATGGCCTCCCGCGGGTGGCGCCGAGTTTTCCGGTCAAGGCACAACCCCGCGGAGGCCCACTAGCGCTGGCGGGGGCATAACGTCAACACTGGCGCCTTTGAGGTCTACAACATCACCAGCAACCAGCTCACCTCGGTCGCGAGCCTTGAGCAGGTCGGCCTCGATTGGGCGCTCGGAGGTTTTGCCGCCATCTCCTCGACCGGGTCCGCGGGTGCTTCGCCGTTCCGACCATCACGCGGCGGCGCGGAGGGGCGGCCGAGATGCGGTTGGGCGGATGGCCAGCGTCCGGCCATTCCCGTCGTAAATCCTTCGCCATAGGCTAAAAGCCGCACAAAGGTTGGGACATGACTGCTTCCGAGCTCCCCGCGAGCGGAATGACGCAAACCTGACCTTGCTCAAAAATGTATTTGGCGTGGGAATTGGGCGGGCGGATGATCGCGGCTGAAACTCATTCATGGGCTGGTCAGTATATCGGGGACGGCTGCGACCGGTGCGAAATGAATGGAAATTCTGGGCACCGTTGCGTGTGAGTACAATAGTTGAAAAATGTGGCGATGCTTATCAAAGGGCTTTTTTTTACGAAGGCCAATGACCGCTTCGGGTCAAATTCGCCCATAGTACCCCATTGGCATGGACGGCAGCTTATCCCCTGATAGCTTCCGTGCCCGACGGATCGCCGTGACGGAAGCGTTGGGCCAATACCGGCCATTCTTGCCACTTTCAAACGCCCGCCTGAACTGGTAGCGTAAGTGCGAAACTGCCAGCGGGAAGGTGCCGCAAGCCCTGTATTCTGAGGCAGTGTCGATGCCGCCGGTTGCCATGATCTCTCCGGAAATCGCGGACTCATGCCACCCATGAGCATCCGACGGTTCGCCCTACAGTTGGCCGGTTTGGACAACCGACCCTTCTCCCAGCCGGGTTCCGGGCGACGAGCGATTGCGCTCGCAACGAAGTATTTTGACCTTGCGCGAATCTGGGGTCGCAAGGCGATGGCTCCCGGGGGTGTCACCGGCGTCATCATGGCGCTCGTTTTCATTGCCACCACTGACGCTTTTCTTCTGCTCATGCAGTATATCCAAGCACTGCCGCCGGTTTCGTTGACGTTCCTCATTCCAGTCTTCGTGGCCGCCATGATCTGGGGCACGCTATCTGCCGCCATAACGGCCGTCGGCGGCGGGACGACGTTCACCTTGTTCTTCTACAGCCCATTCTATGTGGGTAGCCCTGGTTCACGATCGGGCGTCCTTGGTATCATCGTCTTTCTCATCGTTTCTTTGGTGCTCGGCTATCTTGCGTCCGGGACGCGCCGCAATACCGCCCGCGCACTCAAGAAGGAAAACGAGATTCGCGATCTCTATACCTTCTCGCAACGGATTTCCGCTGCCGATTCGCCCGCGGGAATCTTCGAGGCCATGCAACAGCATCTGGAAACGCTGGTGGGCCGCAAGGTTCTGCTGTTCGACTCGATCGGAACCCTGGAGGCAAAATCAGAGCGACTCGGCGACGTCGAGATTCCCCACGCGGTGACGGAGGTTGTGAGCAAGATGCCGGAGGGCGGAACCGATGGCTCGAAGGGCATCGTGGTCGACGATCACCGATGCAGCGCCTGGTTGGTGCGTCCGGTGTCGACCAATACATCCGACTTCGGGGTCATCGCGGTCGATCTCGGTCGTCCATCCGACGCGTTCGATGAACTGCGCGCGCGTGTCGTCGCGCTGATCGCCGACGCCGGATTGTCGCTTGAGCGGCTGGGGCTTGCCCGGACAATTTCGGAGGCGCGCACCCGCGCCGAGACCGAGCAGTTTCGCGAGGCCCTGATCGGTTCGGTATCGCACGAATTGCGCACGCCATTATCTTCAATTCTTGGCGCATCGACAGTGCTGTCATTGGCGCCGGAAATTACCGGCAATGCCCGCCTGAAGAAGCTTGCCGCGCTGATCCATCAGGAATCGGAGCGGCTCAATGTCGAAATCCAGAATATTCTCGACGCTTCTCGCATCAGCAGCAACGGCTTGCAGGCGAAGCTCGAATGGGCCGAACCCGCCGGACTTCATCAATGCGGCGCTTCAGCGCTGCCGCAACCGTCTCGCGAGCCGCGCCGTCGAGGTAACGCTTCCAGACGAACTCATTCTGCTGCGCATAGATTCAGTCCTGATGGAGCGGGCGCTCGGACAAATTCTCGACAACGCAGCAAAATATTCGCCGCCGGAATCACCCATCAACGTCCGCGGCCAGCGTGAAGCGGGACAATTCGCGATTTCGGTCACTGACCAGGGCGCCGGCCTTGACGCCGAAGATCGAACTCTGCTTGGACAGAAGTTCTTTCGTGGGAATCGTCACTCCCAGGTGACTTCGGGGCTCGGATTGGGATTCTGGATCGCCAGTGCTTTTGTGGCCGCCAATAACGGGACCATTGAGGCAACGAGTGACGGCGTGAACGAGGGTATGACAGTCACAGTTCGGTTGCCAATGAATGAGAGCATGGCAACGAGTTCAGGTTAACCTGGGAATTTGGCCAGCATCAGCGCCCGTCGATGATCAGCATCAAAAGTGTTCGCTCCGTACCCTTCTCGAACCGATCCAATCGGTGACAAGCCTGACAAACCACCGGCGCACCAACTCACAAAAAGCGGTGATCGATTAGCCCTGTGCGACGATTGGCTTTGAACGATGACCGCTATGGGTCACGGGCTGCCTTCGCGACTACATTGCCAGCACGACCGGTGTACCCCAGATAGCTGCCGACTTGCTACAACGCCCAAGTCGGCAGAGTCGGGCCAGAAGCTGTCGCACCGAATTGCATCGGTCTCACCTCGACTTCGCGAGTGGCGCCATTGGTTCGATTTCCTTTTCCCCTGAAATTTGCTCACGTTCCTGGGGCTCCAGCGCGTTCGCTGCCGGGCAGGTCAAGCGCCAAGTCAGGCCTGAGGGCGCATAATCAATGTCGACCTTGCCATCCACGCTGCGTTCCGTCATCGCTTCCATGACGATGGTGCCGAACCCGCGCCGCTTCGGCTCGAAAACGGGCGGGCCATCGCGCTCGGTCCAGCTCATGGTGAAGATGTCGCCGTCGGTCCCCCAGCGGACATCGACACGACCCGTATCCGTCGACAGCGCCCCGTATTTCCCCGCGTTGGTGGCGAGCTCGTGGAGGGCGAGCCCAATGGCTTGCGCGGAGGCCGCGTTCAGGCGCAGCTTGGGGCCCTGCACGGCGATACGAGAACCAATGAGGTCGGCGAAGAGCGCGAGCTGGGCACAAACCAGGTCCTCGATCTCGACCCCATTCCATTCATTCCGGATGAGCAGGTCCTGATTGGCTGAAAGCGCCTGGATGCGCTCGGAGAAGCGCTCGACGAAATCTTGAGGATTTCTGGTGGCGGTCTGGTGAGCGATCGCGTCCACTACGCTGAGCATGTTCTTGGCGCGATGATTGATTTCGCGCATGAGGAGGTGCTCCTTTTCCTCGCGCTCCTTGCGTTCGGTGATGTCCTGAAAGGTGCCGACGAAGGTTACGGCCCGCCGCTCGCGCCCCTCGCCCGCGAAATACGCAAGCCCCAGAGTTTCCACCCAGCGGACCTCGCCGTCTCCCCGCCGAAGCCGGAACTCGGTCGCGGAGCGCCTCGGATCGACGGGATCGAGCGCCGCCTCAAGGTTCGCCTGAACCATTGCCACGTCGTGCGGATGCACCAGCTTCATGATCTCTTCGATAGTCGCTTCATTCTTGGGAAAATCGAAAATCTCCTGAGAGCGCGCATCCCCCGAGAACACGCTGCGGCGCGGATCGTACCGGTACGACCCGAGCTGGGCCACATTGAGGGCAATCTGCAGACGATCTTTGCTCTCGCGCAGCCAATCCTCTGCTGCCTGTCGCCTGGCGGCGGCCCCTCGAAGCTCCGCCATGAGCGTGTCGACCTCAGCGACCGGGGTTTCGTCCGACGGCAGCAGACCGCCCTCTCCCAAAGTGGTCGCAGCGCGCGCCGCGTGACCTACCGAGTGTGCGATAAGCCGTCCTAGCCATGAGGCCAAGGCAATCACCAGCGCAAATGCCGTTAGCGTCGTTAAGCCGATGGTCCACCACAGCGCTTGAACCGGAGCGTCGAGCAGAGCCTTGGGCGCCCACACGGCGGTTTGCCAGCCGGTCAATTCCGACGTCGCAGATGCCTCAAGCGACGGTCGCCCTTCGGAGTCGATAAATTCGAATACGCCGCCGGGTCCTGCGCGATGCCACTGCGCCGGCGGCAGCTCCTTCCCGATGAAAGTATCCTCCTGTTCGGACCGCGCGATGATGTGGTGCGCGGCGTCGGCAATTACCGCGAGCCAGCCTGGCGGCAGCTCATTTGCTGCGACCAGGCGTGCTAGGATGTGCTGATCTTGCGACCTCCCGAGGACGTAGCGGCTCTCGCCGCCGATCTCTACCGGCACGGTGATGCCGAACATAAACTGGTCGACGACGGGAGCCATGAACAGGCCGGTCACTTGCGGTTGATCTGTTGCGAAGGTCCTCTCTATAGGTTTCTGAGCAACCGCCTTTGGCAAAGGCTTGCCGAAGGGCACAAAGGTATTGACGAGTTGCTGCATGTTGCGATCGATGAGCACGATGTTGCCGCGTTGCTGCAACGCCAGGGAGGCTTCGGCCTGGCGCTGGAACTCGGCGAAGTCGCCTTGGCGCAGCGACGGCGAGGCGGCCAACGCCTGCAATCTCTCGATCTCGCCTATGATCTGACGGTCAACTCCCGCCGATAAAATACTGGCCTCGCTCACCAGTTCGTTCCGAACCTCGCGGAGCTGCGCGTCTGTGATGCGAATTCCCGTGTACAGGCCGAACAGCACGAGCGGCGCAATGATCGCACATCCGAGCATAATCAGCAGATGCCACAACGGTCGAGGCTTGCGGAGCGCGGGCATCGCTCCGATCCGCAAGATGATCGCGATGGCGGCGGCGTGGGCGTCCCGAGTGTGCCGTAGAACGTGTGGACGCCGCTCAGGTAGGCCAGCGGCTGGAACACCTGAATGAGGCCGGCAAGCGCGCCGAGCGCGGTGGCGGCGAAGTGATACCTTTCGAAGCGGCTGAGCGCGAGCGAACCGCCCGCGATCGCGAGCGTCACCGGCACCCCGTTTATCATACGAAACAAGGTCTCAGGTCCCGGCACCGCAGCCCGCGGCACAAGCAAGCGGTTCAAGCGGTTGATGCCGGTATCGATGCCGAATCGATCGAGCAGATCGAGCGCAGCGATGGCAGCCACCGCCAGACCTACCGCGAATGCCAAACGCGAGTTCTTGCCGGGATGCACGAGCGCGAGGCCGAGGGCTGCGAGACACAAGGCCGTCGTAGGTTTCACGGTTGCGAAGCCGGAGCCCCAGCTCGACAGGAATGGTAGCGATACCCACCAGCCGATGAACGCCGCCGCAGCAATTGCCACCGCGGCGAAGCCAGCAGCTTGACTCGCGTGTTGTCTTTTCAGACTGCGGACCAGGGCAAAGAGCGTCATGTAGGCTCCGGAGAGACAATGCCGAGCCGGCAGGCGCTCCCGGACCAGTGGTCGAACCTGTCCGGCGATGTTTTCAACATAAGTGCTTGCGTGAACGGGGCTATGTCTTTGCAAAAATTTTTTGTCGCAGGCGGAACAATTGGCCGCTCCGGGTCACGGGCTGCCTTCGCGGCTCGGCTGTCACCACGACCGGTGTACCCCAGATAGCCGCCGATTTGTTGCACGGCCCAAGTCGGCAGGGTCGGGCCAGAAGCGGAAATCAGCAATGCGCGCGAGTCGCCGACTTGGGCTATAGTGCACCGAGTCAGCCGGCCAACGCCCGCCGTCCTGTTTCAGTGATCTTGACGCGACTCACCCCGATCATGCCGCCGACTCGATCTGGCATTCAGCGTACCGGGGACGCCCGCGGCGGCAGCGCCAGCGGCACGGGCTTGCGCGCCGGGACGTCGACGGGTGCCGGCGCTGGCGCAGGCGCTGAGATCTTGTCAAGAATGTCCTGCTGGATCGCCTGCAGCTTTGTGATGTCACTCATCAGTCGCTCTTGGCCGGCAGACAGGTTGGCGGCGAGCTGGTCGATGCTTTGCTGCACCGCGCCGAGCCCGGGCGATATTGCCCTAACCTGCTCCTGATTGGCGAAAGGAGCGGCGGGCACGGTGGGCGTCTGCACAACGGGCGCGGCTTTCGGGGCCAACCAGCCAAGCAGTGGGGACGAACTCGCGATCAATTCTCTGGCCGCGTCGGACTGCCAAGCCAAGGTGGCAGCGACGCCGATGCAAAACGTGATCAGGAAACGAACGATGGCACGCGAGGCTCGCCTACCAATGGACGGCCTCGTGCTCGCGATCAGGTCCAAATCGGTCGGTTGAAGAGGCGCGTCGGCCGATGGTTCGGCGATCCACTGGCCTGCAGAGAACCTGGCTTGTGACTGGCTCAGCGTGGAACTCATCGTACCTTCCCCCGCTTGCGGCTCGATTGGCGCACCAGGGCATCTCCGTGTGACTGGAGCGAGGCGTGAGGAGAGCAGCCGGAGGGCATAAATTTGCACGCTCGACGCGGTTTGCCACCGGCTTGCCCCCATTTGCGCGAAGGGCGGCCCGAAGGCCGCCCAAAGATAGCCGCTGATCGGCCCCTGCTACTCATGCGATGCGGGACAGGGCAACCATGCGGCGCGGTCGTCACCTGCGGGTGCTGCCGCCGTCCCAATCGCGATCTACACCATCCTGTCGACCGCCAAACCCGGCCATCCGATCCCGCCGATCGGTGATCACAGCGGTGGCGAAATCAATGGTGGGGAAACCGTAACCGCGCAAGTCATGAGGCGCCTGGACGGCCCCAATGTCGCAGACCTTCACCCAAGCAAATGTCTCTTATGGGTCAACCGCCACCGTTATAAACCACCGTTTTGACGCTTTGTGCTCCGCCAGAAGCCCACCTCTTCTATTCGCCACGCACTCATTGACTTTCGTTCTAGCTCTCGCCACATAGCGATCGTCGGGCATGATTGCAGTCGTCCGGCCCAAGGCATTTCGCCCAAGCACTGCGCTTCAGCCCGCTCGCGGGAGGCTTTTTGGCGAAATGTGCGATCTCCATAAGTCTTTCGTCTGGTAGCGGCATTGGATTCCGGGCCTTCGACGACCGCCCGGTGAGCTGTTCCTTGCAGCCAAGCGTTGTCTCACTCCCAAAGGAGATGAGAATGTCTTGTGCTACTAAGACTGACTCCTCAACCATCGTTGGTTCGCAAACGTCGGCAGGTCTGGCTCAGTATTCAAGCTCCGTCGTGACGCCACGCTCTTGCGGCAGGAAGACGGAAACAGCCTTGGAAAGAAAAAGGTTCCTTGAGCAGGTCGGGTCCGACCTGACTGCTAACGAATCCAAATCAAAAAAATATCAGGATAAGATCAAAGGGGGCGTCATCCGAGATTGGACACATACAGACCCCGAATATGTCTGGGGTGACGAAGGACCGATAAACGAATAAGAGAGACTCCTGAACATACTAATGCCCGGCAAACAACCGGGCATTTTCTCCCCTCAGTCGTTCCGAAAACGATTTCAATCGATCATGCGACTGAAAGCCGCTGGACCGATTCAGACGAGGTGCTGAGAGGGGCGGGCCAATGTCTCAGTTAGGTCATTTTCGCCCGCGACACCGCCGAGAGCTGGCGGCAGGTCTAGCTCCGGCAGCGGAAAGACTTGCCGACGGCGATCGTCCGGCGGATCGGCACGGAGAGTCATGATGCTTTCGAGAAGGGAATAGCGGAATCGGGCCTTTGCCGAGGGAGCCGACAAAGATCGACGCTATATGAACGTACGCGAGCAGCGAGAACGGCGTGTTGCCGTGCCGAGCGGCTGGTACCTCGGCACAGTGATTGTGACTCTTGCAATGGACAGCACCTGGGCTGGGGTAAGCATGCCCCATCTTAGCGCGGGCTTTCTCGGTTGTGAGCATCCATTTGATTTGCGCCCCTGGGGCATTTCGAAGGGCGGTGTGTACAGCGGCGACACGCCGGGTCTAGAAGATGCGCGCAGCATGGCGGCTTTGGGTCATCTGCAGCGGATCAACGGTTCGTGCGCAGAGTCCGCTCCTCATCCGATCGCTCCCAGATTTGCGCGCCGCGGCAGACGATAATGCTCGTTGCTGGCCCGTTCCCATACAACCCAGGTCGCGATAGGCTATCCGCATTGCAGATTTGGAGGATCATGAATGCGACGGCGGGAGTTCATCGCCGAGGTTGGCGGCGCGGCTGCGTGTCAAGGGCAGATCCCGATCGCTTGACCCGTTCCTAGACGGTAACCAGGAGCTACCACCGCGTGAAGACCGGGCTTTCAGTGCCCGAGAGCGTGCCAATTCGGCCAGCCGTTACGTCGGAGGACAGATCGCGATGACCAAGCTAGCATCCGGCACGTTTGCCGCGCGATACGAACAGGGCGTCCGCTTGCGGCGAAAGACTCCCCGCGAAAAGCACGCCGATCTGCGCGGGCCCGCGCATCGCGACCCCGGTGGCAATCCTGGCGGCGGGCGACCGTACCCGCGTGCCCGAGCTGGTACCGGAGCGCTAAAAGCGGATGCTTGTGAGCCCGTTCACCTTCTTGCGCGGCGCTGCCGCAGTGATGGCGCAGGGACCTGAAGCACGAAGCGAGCGCGGGCCTGCGCTGTTCGCGAAGCTACGACCAGCGTGCCAATTAGCGCGGATACAAAGCCCGCGCCGCTGGCGCAAAGCAATCCACGTCTGGATATCGATGAGGCCCCAGGATGACAATTGCACGTGCCGAACAACATATCGAAGTCCTCCTTGCCGCTGATTGGAAGCCTAGCGACACAGGCTGCCGACGATCTATAACGAAAAGGCAGGGGGCCGCCGATGGCGGCCTGATGTCTTATGGAGCCGACGTCGCCGACCTGTTTCGACGGGGCGCTCCGGACTATGTCAACCGCATCCTGCGCGGCGCCAAGCCGAACGAACTGCCGGTTCAGTTTTCGACCAAGTTCGCACCGCAGCACGCAGCGTCAGTTGGTGGAGGATGAGCAAGCGTCAACTCCTCCTGCTCCGTCATGGGAAGTCCTCCAGGTCCGATCCATCCATCGCGGATCACGAGCGCCCTCTGAGCAAGCGCGGACGGAAGGCGGCGGAAGCGATGCGGCACATGATGCGGTCCGCGGGTCTTGTTCCCGACCTGGTATTGGTCTCTCCCGCGCGGCGAACAATGGAAACACTTGCTGCGCTTCAGCCTTGGGATAAGCCGCCGCTCATCGACGCAAAAAAGGAACTCTACCTTGCTACTGCGCTGGGCATGTTGCAACTACTGCGCAATGTCAGTGACCGCGTCCGAAGCATCCTGTTGATCGGCCACAACCCTGGTCTGCAGGAGTTGGCAGTGCTCCTCGTCCGCGCCCACACACACAAAGGCGGGGCAGCTGGGAAGCGCGCATTGAGTTTGGCCAAGGCGTACCCGACCTGCGCCCTCGCCGAAATCGCAGTGACCGCTCCGTGGTCCGAGATCGGCGAAGGCTCAGGAAAGTTGACCCGCTTCGTCACGCCGCGTGACCCGAACGCCGTCGACTGAAATGCTGGTGCTCACATTCACGCTTTCGCGCCAATGGCGGGCAGATGATGATGTGAGCCAAGGCCGCCAAGGGTTGACGATTTCGTCGCTGATCCGCTGCAGGCCGAACACGCCGACATCGGCGGCCAACGGAGGGAGTGGGCCGCAACCGGCCCTGAGCAACTGCAACAATCCTCGGAGCCAATTCCTGAAATGGGTGCGGACCATCGCGCGCCCGTGTCGTCGGGCCGTAGGCAGCCCCGAAATATCAATCAATCGAACAAATCAAAAGTGAGAATGGCCACCTGCGGTTTGACCACTCTTAGGCTTTGAATTTTGTGTGGGGGGATGAGGGATGCTGTTTGTGCTGGGGGCGGGCTTGCTCTTGTTGATGGGACCGCGCATCACGATGAAGGTCTTGGACATAGCTAACCCCGGCTGCTGCATAAGTGCGGCAATGACGCCAGCCGTCATGACGGTTACCCGAGCGATTGTCATTTGAACCCTCCCTAAGGCGGGATCAATGCCCCGATGATTTCTAGGAGAAGATAGCACGCTTTCGTCGGCTGCATCTTCCCGATGCTGTTACCGGCTGCGCGAATTGGCATGGCGGCCCTGCAAGCCCCCCTTCGTACGTGCAATCTCGTCAATCAGGGTGGCCAGGTCGCACCGCGATGGCAGGCGGTTAGGGTGTCGCTGCAGTTCCAATCGTTTTGCTGCTCATCCTCCGCCTGATTGTGTTAACGAGCACCGTTGCATGCCACGGTTAGGCCGGACTTCACGTGGAGCGTGCCGCCCCTAAACAACGATGTCAGCCCGAGTGCTGGCGACTATAGCCTTTATCTGCGCCTGCTCGACCTGGGGCACAGCGAGCTTGTCAAGGGTTTGCTGGAGATCGTCGAGAAAGGCCTCCCCACTCTGCCGCCGTGATCATGGGATGTTGGTGAGACTCATGCCGTGGCCGCTATCCACTACCAGCGTGAGTTCGTCGATGCCGGCGGCCTCGTAAGCTACGGAGGGAATCATTCCGATGCGCGGCTATTGGCCGGCACCTATGCCGATTCTCAAAGGCGAGAAGCGTGGCGAGCTGCCAGTGCAGCAGTCGACAAAGGTCGAGCCTTTTCATAAACCTCAGGACCGCAAAGCCACTCGGCTCGAGGTGCCAACGGCAATTCTGCTGCGCGCCAACGAGGTGATCGAGTAGTGACTCTCGCGACATGGCAGCTTTGGGTCAAATTCGGCCGTGCTGCTCCGGCGACGTAGACAGCGGCTTATCCCCCGATAGCTGCCGTCCTGGACGGATGCCGATGACGGAAGAGTTGGGCCAACAAGCGGTGCCACGGGCTGTCCTCTCGGCCTGCAGCCGTCAAGCAACGCTTACGCGGGCGGCGCTACGCGGCAAGCTTTGCTGCGCAGCTTCGCACAGCGGGAACGCGCACGTGGCGCTGTCGGGGCTACGCGGCTAAGGCCGTGCCGGGTGTCGGGTCGTCCTGTCCAGGCCACGGAGCTTCGCGCATGCGTCTTTCCGCATTTCGCCCCCCTCTCTTAGGCATTCGCTGGCGGTGACTTGCGCGGCGAGGTTTTGATCACGCCCGGCTCGGTGGACAGCGTGAGATCGCGCAAAACGCGCTCGAAACTTCGTTGGTAGCCGTCGTGATCTTTCCAGCGCCGGAAGTCACCGATATTGCGCTGGTCGCGTAGCTTGACCGCCCAAGCCTCGCTCGTGTCCATCACCGCGTCGTCAAGGCGAACCGGAAATAATAAGGTCTGCCCGCCTTTCGCTCTTCGGCAAACGCCTAACGTCGAGAGTTATCGCCGGAAAGCCGCGCTCAAACGCAAGCGCGGCCCAGGCGATCGAACGGCAACACCGCACAAACCATCATAACGGGACGTTGCAGGGGCTCACGGCGATTACCGCCGTGACCCTTCGTGACAGGCGCTAAGGCTCTCACCTTGCGTCAGCTTTTGGGGCATTGCGGACATGGCGGGACCTGCCAGCTTGCCCGGCCCAGTCGCGATTGACACACGAGGACCACAGAGCGGCACCGTGGCTTGACCTGGCTCAGGCTCAGCGCAATTGTTCCTAATCTTTCGGCCGGCGGCTCTCATCCTGATTTGCCGCGCCATTCTCATCCAGATTGTCGCGCTACACGCGCAAGCGCGGCGCTACCTCACTGCCCCGCCGCGCCCAACGCGCGCGCGGCCATCCTATGGAGCACGTGGTCGAGATGCACGAAGCTAAAGCCGCACGGCGTGTTTAAATTTTTTTTCGGCCGGTCATGGGCCGGAACGGGTCCCTCAATTTTAATTTCAAATTTTTTTTTCGAGCAACAGGACGGCGCTTCGCTAGCCCAACTTTACCAACTCGCGACAAAAAGTGAATAAAATCAACGGCAGTGCCCCAAAAGTCTCCACTACACCTGGGGTACGGCGTGCACCGCTTTTCCTGCCGATGCAGTTATGCGCGGTGGAGGCTGGCACGGCAG
>WNFO01009424.1_pt1 | contig 12665 bp, 8 predicted proteins | sample 5400251 | NCBI WGS metagenome assembly WNFO01 (sample SAMN13153354, study PRJNA577476) | soil metagenome | isolation source: 100 cm saprolite under Madrone tree | place: USA:California | collected 2016-06-14
AAATTGAAGTGCCCCCGCTTCGGAAACGCAAAGAGGACATTCCTCCCCTAATTGCACAATTCGTGAGACAATTTTCTCAGCAACTCGGCAAACCGGAGCCAGACGTTTCGCCGGACGCGTTTCAGAAGTTACTTGAGTATTCCTGGCCGGGAAATGTCCGTGAATTGCAAAACGCGATTGAATACGCGGTTGTGCTTGCGCGACAAAGCATGATCGGGGTGAAAGAGCTCCCCGCAGAAATACAGTTACCTGCCGCGTTGCAACAAGCCGAGCTCAACGCGCTACCCCGCAGTGGCGTTCAAAGTCTCGACGATCTCGAGCGAACTGCCATTCTCCAGGCGCTGGCAGAGTGCCGTGGCAACAAGAAAAAAGCAGCCGAACTTCTCGGTATTCAGCGCCCCACCCTCTACAACAAGATGAAGCGCTACGCCATCGAGTTGTAGGTTGCCCAAGGAATGACGGCTTCCCAGCCGTCATGTTTGAGTCGACGGCCGCCCAAGCCTTCGTTCCCTGTTACTTGCCGCGATAAACGCAGCGGGCGGTTGGTGTTTCGTGCACTACGATCTCGCAGAGGCCGGGACATTGAGATTCCAATTTTTTCCACAACCATTCTGCCATGTTTTCAATTGTGGGATTTTCCAATCCTTTGATGTCGTTGAGATACGCGTGATCCAGCATCTTGAGGAGCGGTTTCATCGCCGCGCTGATGTTCGCGTGGTCGTAAACCCAGCCGACTTTTGGATCGACATCGCCTTCGATTGAAACTTCGACCTTGAAACTGTGCCCATGTAACCCGCGGCATTTGTGTCCTTCCGGCACATTGGGCAAAGTCTGCGCTGCTTCGAAAGTGAAATCTTTCGTCAACCGCGCGCGCATGATTGGAAAAATACCATTGCTTTACTCGCGTTGTCATCCCCGAACGAAGTGAGGGACCTCCCATAAACTCGGAAGATCCCTCAGCTACCTTGCGTCACCGATCACCATTGTGAGATCCTTCGCTCCGCTCGGAATGACCGCAGAGGTGGTGCGTGCATCCTTCAGACTCCACGTTGCGTCGGGCTCCAAATGAATTTGTGCATCTGAAGTTGAAAGCGGACGTTCAGCTTGTCCGCCAAAATCCATTCGACGATCTGCCGAGGGTCGATCCTTCCGAAAATTGGCGAGAACAGAACGGCCTTGCAGCGGGACGGAAGATCGTAGTGCTGCACTTTGTCTCGCGACCATTCGTAATCCTCACGGGAGCCCATTACAAATTTCACTTCGTCGCGCAGGGTGAGATGGTCAATGTTCGACCAGAGATTTTTGTCCGCTTCGCCGCTGCCGGGCGTTTTCAAGTCCATGATCCGATGGACGCGCGGATCGACTTTCGAGACATCGTGCGCGCCGCTAGTTTCGAGAAGGACTGTGTAGCCGGAATCACACAACATTGACATCAACGGCAGCACATTCTTCTGCAACAACGGTTCGCCGCCGGTGATCTCGACCAAAGGACAGCGAAATGCCGCCACAGCTTCAAAAATTTGTTTCACACTTTGCTTTTTTCCTTCGTAAAATGCGTACTCCGTGTCGCAGTAGTTGCACCGGAGATCGCAAAAGGTCAGCCGTACAAAGACGCACGGCCGCCCCGCCCAGGTGCTCTCGCCCTGAATCGAGTGATAAATCTCGTTAATCGTTAACGCCTTTTCCTGCTCCGGCATACCGTTGGAAAGTTGAAGGATTCGCCAATCGCTAAAACTTCTTACGCGAACAACCGCAACGCAAGTTTGCCACGAACAACGGTCATTCAGAGACCATTAAAGCCGACGCGATGGCACGGAAATCGTAGGTCTTGCTCAATTCAATTTAATGAGATTTTTTAATTGACGGGTTTATGGCGCCAATCTAGTCTCGCGGCCATGCGCACCGGTTTCGCCTTAACCATGTACCGTTCCGCTGCATTTCCAAACCGTACCGCCCGCGGGATGCCCCGCCGGCCCGTACGCCCACAAATCCTTGGCTTGGTGGCGGGAATTTTCTTTGCGACTCTTCTTGCTGCGCAGGCACAGGAATCAATTGAGCCGGACATATTACCCTCGCTAGCGGAGCCGCCGGCCGCTCCAGCGAAATCGTCGCCCTCCACGTCGACAGAGCCATTGCCCGCTTTACCTCAATCGTTACCCTCCGCTCCGGCGGAGCCTTTGCCCTCGTCAGCGGCATCGTTGCCTTCTTCGGCAGAAGCGTTTCCATCTACAACCGAGCCGTTGTCTTCTTCGATCAACTACACCACGGCGGCAACAACCGTTGTTCCGGCCCCGATGCCGGCGGGTCCGAACGGCGTGGTGAACGTATTTCCAGGCGCGGAAACAGTCTATTCAGGTGAGCCGAGTCGCTTTCACTACGTACTGGGACTGACAGTGCGAGGTGTGTGGGATGACAACATCTTCATCAGTCACACACATCGGGTCTCAGACTATTTTTTTGCGATTGAACCTTACATAAGCCTTGGAGTCGGCGACATGGAGGGGCGCAACAAGAGCTATCTCCGGTTGGATTACATGCCCAGCGTTATTTTGTACACCGATCACTCCAACCAGGACGGATTTAACCAGCTGATTCACCTCGAAGGTGGGTATAGCTCTGGGCGGTGGACGTTGCGTGCTACTGAGGACATCGCGCTACTCGATTCGGCAAACCTCAACAGCTTCGTCGATACGACCGGGTTGTGGGCAAACACAGACGCGAGCGCGCCCACACGGATCAACATCTTCTACACCCGCTTGGTGGCAGATTATCAGCTGACCGGGAAAGTGTACCTGCAGGGTGAGTTTGATTCCTGGATTTACAACTATCCCAATCACATCAGTTCCTACACGATCGCTGGCGGACTGTATATTTACTACCAATGGCTGCCAAAGCTGTCAGTCGGCATTGGCGGCACCTTCGGGTACGAGTGGGTTGATGATCCGACGGCAAACCAACCTTTCGAACAGGTGAACGTGCGCCTCAATTACCAGGTGACGAACAAATTTTTCTTGTATGCTTCGGCGGGCGCTGAGTTCCGCCAGTTCGATGGCAACCGGGGTGACTACGTCTCACCGGTGTTTGAAGTCGGATCGATTTGGTATCCCTGCAGCGGTACCACTCTCACGCTGGCGGCTGGCCGGCGGGTGTACAGTTCTGGGTATTTGCCTGACCAAGATTTCGGGGCCACGTACGTTGTGGGCCGGTTTCAGCAGCGTGTGTTCCATCGCGTTTACCTGGGTTTAACGGCCGGCTATGAAAACGATAATTATATTGCGACAGATCGGGACGTTAGTGCAGATCGTAACGACGATTACTGGTTTATCGAACCGTCCGTTGACGTGCTGATTACCCGGTGGCTGAGTGCTGGCGCCTATTACTTGCACCGCGAGGACATCAGCTCAGACGCTTTTTTCAGTTGGTATGATAATCAGGTGGGCGTTAGGGCTACGCTCAGGTTCTAGGCGGGATTTGAACCATTTAACAGGTGGGACACCAGGGCGGTGGTTTGCGATTGCGTTCGCTTTGTACCTGGCTCCCGTTTTCCTGTCGGCGCAAACAATGCCGGCCCCAGCCACGTCGAAGCCCGCGGGTGGCACTTCACAACAAGCGGCTGGTTCGGCAGCTGCGCCGAATTTCGGCGCCAGCGTACCCACTGGTTACGTTTTGCGTGCGAGCGATCAGGTGTCGGTTGAGGTTTTTGGCGAAGACGATCTGCGCACGAACGGCAGACTGAACCCCGAGGGCAACATCAGCGTGCCATTGCTTGGATCAGTGCATTTGGCGGGCCTGACTCTAACCCAGGCAGCGTCAAAGCTGACCGAATCGTATGGGCGGGATTATCTGGTCAATCCGAAGGTAAATGTCATGCTCCTCAGCTACGTAAGGCAGCGCTTTTCGATCTTGGGTCAGGTCAATCGGCCCAGCAATTACGAAATGCCAGAGGGCAGTCCCGACGGGATTGATCTACTCGAGGCGATCGCCATGGCCGGCGGATACACGCGCATCGCTGCTCCGGAAAGAATCACGGTGCGACGACATAATCCGAATGGCGATCAGATTTTCAAGGTGAATGCGAAGCGTTTTACGAAGGGAACCGGCGGGGGCTTTCTTGTCCTGCCAGGCGATACCATCACTGTTGGCGAAAGTATTTTCTAGCTGAAATTTTTTTGCCCTGGCCTTTGCGAGCGCCCTTCTTGGTGTAAGCTTTCAGCTAACATTTTGCCGTGATTGATCCTGCCCAATCCGTAACCGGAACGACCGTTCCACCGAATTCCGATAGACCGGGCGTCCCTGTGACCGGCCAGTACGCTGAAGGACTACAGATGTTTGATTTTCGTCGCTACTGGCATTCTTTCCTCGAGCGCATCTGGATCGTCGCAATTTGCGTTCTTGCCGGCTTTTTTCTAGCACTGGGGTACCTGGCGCGAACCCCCAAGGTTTACCAGGGTCGCACAGTGCTCGAAATACAGCTTGAGGAACCGGTTCTTGTTCCTACGACAGATGCTGCGATGCGCATGCGCTCAGCTTTTCTGGCCAGTCAAGAGGCACTGCGAACAATCGAACAAAATCTGACTAACCAAACTCTTCTTTCCCGAGTCGTGCGGTCCGAAGGTCTAGCGGACGACGGTGGACGAGCGCTTCTGGGTCAGAGCATCGTGGGTGATAAGAGTCCAAGCTCGACCCAGCGCAATGATTCGTCGCAGGCTGGCAACCCTTCGCAGAGCGCGAGTGGAGTCATACCATTTACGCCGCTCGAGGAAGGGCTAGGCCGGGCAATGGTTGGAATGGTGAAAGCGACAATTCGCCGCGGCACACGCTTGATTGATTTGTACGCGACGCACCGCGATCCAGCTATGGCGCAGCGCCTGGCCGAAGCAGTCGGTCGCGAGTACATCCGCGACTCAATCGAACGACGCTCTTCGTTTAGCGAGGAGGCCCTGCGTTATTTGTTTCAAGAAGAAGGACGACTGAAGCGGAACCTGCAAAAAAGTGAGGCGGCCGTAGCTGAATACAAGGCGAACAATCCGGACGCATTGCAGCTTGGCGGCGGCACGGCCGCAACGGGCTCACAGACGGGAGCTGGCGCCGGCGCCGGCGGATCTCGAGGCGGCCTTGTGGAGGACAATCTGCAGGACTTGAATGGCAAATTGACGACAACCAAGGCCGACCAGCTTCGATTGGAAGGTGAACTCCAACAGGTCCAACAAGCCGGCAATAGCGTCGAAGCGTTGCTCACGATCCCGAGTATTGCTACCGCCGCATTGGTAAACGAAGCGCGGCACACGGTTACGCAGCTGGAAGCGCAAATCACCACTTATGCCCTGCGATACAAGGACAAACATCCCAGAATGATCGCTGCGAAGGCCGCGCTCGCGGAGGCAAAGGACAAGCTTCGTACAGCGGTGTTAGCGCAACCTCCCATCCTTCATAACGCTATCGAACAAGTCAAGGCCACACAGGCCAGCTTGCAACAAGCCTTACAAGACCAGAAAGGGGTTGCAGTTAACCTTAACCGGACAGCGATCGGTTATCAGGAGTTAGCGCGACAAGCGGAAACCGATCGCGCACTATATGAAGGCGTCCTTCGCCAGATAAAAGACACAAATTTAACAAAAGACCTGAAGCTGAATGCAGTCAGCGTGATTGAGCACTCGCCGCTTCCAGGTTCACCTGTCAGTCCTCGTCCCACAAAAACGATCGTTCTGGGTCTGCTTGCTGGGCTGGCGGCCGGCCTTGCCTTCGTTTTTGGCGCCGATGCGCTGGATCGCTCGATTAAAACTGTTGACCAGGCGGAAACCACTCTGGGATTGCCTGTTTTCGCAGCGGTTCCGGACACTACAGACGAAGGGCCCGTTGGGCGCATAAGACGGCGCAGCAAAGCTCTTGGAAGTTCGAATTATCGCGTAGTAGTTGAAACTCCTGAAAGTCCTGCGGCCGAAGCCTTCCGAAATTTGCGCGCAGCGCTTTCGCTTCTGGGGCCAGAAGCTGAACGTAAGGTTTCGCTTTTCACCAGTGCTTTGCCTGGCGAAGGAAAAAGTTTTACCAGCGCTAATTACTCGCTTGCGCTGGCCCAGCAAGGTTATCGCGTGCTTCTGATCGATGGCGACCTGCGCCGGCCGAACATGCACAAAATTTTCCGCTTTCCAGATGCCAACGTAAAAAATAATTCTGAGAAGAGCACCGCGCCTGGAGTTACTGATTGTCTGGTCGGTGAAACTGACGTAACCTCGGCAGCGCGCGAGATTCCCCCTGGGGAGTTCCAGTTCGTCGACGAGAATATTGCCCTAACAGGTAACATTCTCACGGCCGCAGGAGGTCAACTGTTCGTTCTCGCAGGTGGACGACGCGCGCCCAATCCGGCTGAGATCCTTGCCGGACCATTGTTTGGCCAGCTAATCATCGAGGCCGCGAAGCTTTTTGATCGAGTGGTTATCGATAGTGCACCGATTCTCGCAGTCAGCGACACCCTCCTGATGACTCCGCATGCTCAGACGGTTTGCATCGTCGTGCGAGCGGCCAAAACGCCGCGTCCAGCCGTCCGGCGCGCAATATCGTTGCTGGCAAAATCCGGAATTCGCCCGGGCGGCCTCGTCCTGAATCGACTGCGGCGAAGCCGCGGTGTTGGCTATTACTATTACTATGCTTCGCATGATTACGGTAAGGAAGAAGGAGCGTATTCTCGCAGCTATCGTCGCGGCTACAGTCGACAGTCGAAAAGCGACCACGAAGGCAACGGAGCGTAGCTAACGGTTCCGTGCCGGACGCTCAACAGCATGTCCTAAGAGTTCAAAACGACACGCGCGTCGCTCAGACATCATTGACAGCAGGCGACACGGCTCACCCGTAGGAACCGATAGACCGCCCGCTGGCTTGTTAGCCACGACCCATTACGTCCGTTTGGTCTTAAACCGCTGACTTCTGACCAACGAAGTTTCTCCTGTGCGCCGTGAATTTCTCGCGCCACATGGTGCTTCCCCAGCAAAGACCGAGATAGGTAGCGACGTATAACTGGATCGATTCGATTTGAAGCGGAAAATCGACCAGCGCGTGCAGCGCCACACCTATAAGGGCGATAATAACCAGGGGCTGCATTACGCGTCTGCGCGGCGTCCAGTCTCGCCTGGCCACCTTGTTATAACTAAAAATCCCGACTGCGATTCCTCCGAAGAAAAGTAAACACCACAGGCCGCTTCCCAGCCATCCCCATTCCAGCAATGTCTGAAAATAGTCCTCATGCAAAAATCGCCACGTCCCCGGAGCTTCGTTAGCCGACCCAATGTTGTAGGTTGGAAATACAACGCGAAAGGTTCCTGGGCCAAATCCGAAAAATCCTACATCCGGCAGTGCGCCCATTGCTACACGACAAGCTCGCCAGCGCGCATCGGATGCAATCCTTTGGCCCTCAGATTGCCAGCGATTAAGCGGTTGCTCCAAATGAGTCGATTGCGCTAAGGCAACCATTGCCAAAACAATCGCGAGAACGCCCGCGATCGCGACACTCTTCCGTCCGCCCGATAAGGTTCGAAGAATGGCCGGTCCGAACTGCACACAGATCACGAGCACCAGGAGAAGCGCGACTACTTGAGCCGTACGCGAAGTATTCGCGAGCACTCCGGCAACCGTGACAATAAGAATGATGGTCCAAATTGCGCGCATGCCCGAACGGCGACGGCTGCTAAACGCCCGGATAACAAGACCGGCACTCAACGGCCACACCAGGTTCAAAAATGCGCCAGCGTTGCCGTGGTAATAATACGTCGCAAAAAAAGTGCTGATTCGCAGATCCAGCCGCGACGGGGGCGTTTGCCAGAAAATCATCTGCGCTCCGGTGGCTTTCTGAAGCAAACCTAGGAAAGCTATTGACCCGCCGGCAACACCAATCACGTACCACAACCGCAGCAACCATCGGTCACTCTGCGAAAGATCGGCTACAAACCACATCACCCCGAGCAGCAGCGCGCCTCGAATCATCCACGCACCGCTAATCGCGTAATCAACGGAGCCGCTCAAAGGCGGCGCGAAGTTGCGCAGCGGCACGAATACGAAAAAATCCGAGTCGTAGATCGATTTGGCGTTGAAGACCATCCATCCCCCGAGGCAGACCAAAGCGCCTGTCAAAAATACCAGAAGCTTTGGAAAGCGCGGTCTCCGGCCACTAACGAGTAATTCAACAATCCAAAGAACCAGCGCAGCCAGCAAGATCCAGTCGGTTACTTGAATGCTCGCGGAAGTTGTTGCGCCATATGCCCAGGGCGCATAGATGAGGGCGGCAAAAAAAATCCAGCGACATGCGACGCGAAAGATACGAGAGATCACGGATGAGAAGTCAGAGACAGTTGGCGCCGAATTCGTTTCCTTCAATGCGCCAGAGTATCAAAACCGGCCCGCCCAAGCCAGCAACAACTCATCACGAATAACCAATAACCGTTGAGCTCAGCTCAACGTCCTTTGCCAAACAGCATCGTATAGAACGTTTTCAACACAATCATTGCGTCCAGCTTTAGCGAGTAATGCCGGATGTAGTAGAGGTCGTACTTTAGTTTCTCCACGGCGTCCTCGTCACTCTCGCCGTACGGGTAATTCACTTGCGCCCACCCCGTGATGCCCGGCTTCACCAGATGCCGAAAATGATAAAATGGGATCGTTTGCTCATAGCGCTCGGCGCACTTGCTCCACTCCGGGCGTGGACCAATCAAGCTGATATCTCCCTTGAACGCGTTCCAAAGTTGCGGCAGCTCATCGAGCCGGAGTTTTCGCAGCCAACGCCCCACAGAAATCGGACTGCCGTCCTCTATCCATATGAATAGAGGGACAAGAACGAAGAGCGGAAGACATAAAACTAACGCTGTTGCCGACGTAACGACATCGAACAGCCGCTTGAGATAATGGTAAGGAGAAATTCGAGCCAGTTGGAAACCAGTCTGGAGCGGCCAAAATGGGTCGACAATACCCAGCGGCAGATACCGCCAATGAGTTTCGTAAAACGATTCGAGCGTATAAACGCGGGTTTCCTGAAATTGCGCGTGCACCAGGCGCTCCAGCAATTTCGTGTTAAGTGAACTCGCTCGCTCAGCGAGAATGATGCCGCTATAACCCTTGCCGGGATTGTTCAATTTCGACGCGAGGTTTCCCTGGATAACTGGTGATCCTTCGCCGGCGATTGGCTGGCCAACCCGCTCCTCGTTTACGTCGACGAACTCAAGCGGCTGTCCGTTTGACGAGTTTCTATAGGCTTCGTAAAAACGAGCTGCGGCAGCCCCACTACCGATCACGAGGAACGACCGGCCGGCGCTGCTCGTAACCACGTATTGGCGAATCCACCGCCGATAGGTCAGCGATAGCGGAAGAAAAATTGCAAAACTCAACAGGAGCACGCCGCGGCTAGGCTTCATCGTCTGATCAAATGTCGCCGCGGAATAAATCAGCATTGCACTAACCACTGCTGCCGCAATGATGGCGAGAATGTGTTCGGCGGCGTAACCGAGAGTAAGCTTCTCCACAGTCCGATCGTAGCCGCCGACAAAGTACAGCGCTGCCACGATCACGCCGAGCTGAATCAGATTGATGATGAAGAATTGAAACGGCGTGGCGTAAAATGCGTCGTACCTAAACCACCCTGCAATTCGGTAGATGGCGAGCCAGCTCACAACATCCAAAAAAAGGTAGAGCCCAGCCGCCGACCATTCGTGCCGGAGAAGACGCGACCACAGACCGGCGCGGCTGGCGGCGCTGTCGCCCTCGCCCCCACGCCTTGATTCCTCTGGGAACCCAAGCATGTGTCGCGGGATAGCCCGGGATTCTTCGCTGCTCGCCATGGAGGCGGCAATTATAGCCGACTCGCTCTGAAGTGAAAGATTACTTTCTTTTGGTGATTCCTATCGTGGCCGATTGCCGCCGCTCCTGACCCCATCCTCCTCAAGCCTGTCGGGCGCAATGTGATCGCTCCGGCGGCAGCCTTGATTTCAACCCGGCGGCCAACCGTATTTGATTTGGCAACTCGTTGAGGACAACACATTCCACCGCTACCGTTCTCCGCAGTGGAGAGCTCCGTGTCATGAGATTGCTGGCGACTTTTTATCGGTCGTCCGTTGGAAAAAAAATGATCGTCGCGATTACCGGCATCATTTTGATTCTTTTCGTGATCGGACATCTGCTCGGCAACCTGCAGATTTTTATTGGACCAGATTGGATTAATGGTTACTCGGAGCACCTCCGGGATCTCGGTCCGCTGTTGTGGGCAATTCGCTTGTTCCTGCTTGCCGCGGTCATTATTCACATCTGGCTGACGATCCAACTGGCAGTTGAGAATCGGCGTGCCCGGCCGGAGGCCTACATCGACAGGCGCTACGTCAAAGCAACGTTCGCGTCACGTCACATGCTATTGAGCGGTCTCATCGTGCTGGCTTTTATCATTTATCATGTTGCCCATTTCACAGTGCGAGTAACTGATCGTCGGTTTGCATTGCTCAAGCACGATCCGCTCGGGCACTATGACGTGTATTCGATGATGGTTTATGGTTTCCAAAATTATTTTGTATCCGCCTTTTACGTGCTCGGTCTGTTTCTGCTCGCGCTCCATTTAAGCCACGGATCGTCGAGCTTTTTTCAATCACTGGGATTGAACGACAAGAAACTGACGCCACGTCTTGCGCTCGGCGGGCGAATCTTCGCATGGCTGCTCTTTGCCGGTTATACCTCCATCCCGGTTGCCATCCTGCTTGGAATCATCAAGCCCACGCAACACCTATGATTGGGACGTTGGATCCAAAAATTCCACCAGGGCCGCTCGCCCAAAAATGGCGCAATCATCGTGATCATTCGCGCCTGGTGAGTCCAAATAACCGGCGAAAATTTGAGATCATCGTGGTGGGCAGCGGTCTGGCCGGTGGATCGGCGGCGGCCACTTTGGGCGAGCTGGGGTATCGAGTGAAATGCTTTTGCTTCCAGGATTCGGCGCGGCGCGCACACTCAATTGCAGCCCAGGGCGGGATCAATGCCGCTAAAAATTATCAGAACGACGGGGACAGCGTTTATCGATTGTTCCATGACACAATAAAGGGCGGCGATTTTCGAGCCCGCGAGGCGAACGTTTATCGTCTCGCAGAAGTCAGTAACAACATCATTGATCAATGCATTGCGCAGGGTGTGCCGTTCGCGCGCGAATACGGCGGCTTGCTGGCGAATCGCTCCTTCGGCGGCGCGCAGGTTTCAAGGACCTTTTACGCTCGTGGACAAACGGGCCAGCAGCTTTTGCTGGGTTGTTATCAGGCGCTATGCCGGCAAATCGCCGCAGGCACCGTGCGGATGTTTCCACAGACCGAGATGCTGGATCTGGTGATCGTTGATGGACAGGCGAAGGGAATCATTACGCGTAGTCTGCGCACAGGAAAAATCGATAGCTACGCGGCGGACGCCGTCGTGCTCGCCACGGGCGGCTACGGAAACGTGTTTTATCTCTCGACCAACGCACGCGGCTGCAATGTCACAGCCACTTATCGTGCTTACAAAAGAGGCGCAATGTTTGCCAATCCATCCTTTACCCAGATTCATCCCACGTGCATTCCAGTCAGTGGCGAACATCAATCCAAGCTCACGCTGATGTCCGAGTCGTTGCGAAATGATGGACGGGTTTGGGTACCGAAACGGAAGGAGGATCGCGACAAGCCGCCTGGCGAAATCCCGGAACAAGATCGCGATTATTATCTCGAACGAAAATATCCAAGCTACGGCAACCTCGCGCCGCGGGATATTGCTTCACGCGCAGCGAAGGAAGTTTGCGATGAGGGCCGCGGCGTAGGCCCAGGTGGGCGCGGCGTCTACCTCGATTTTGCCGATGCGATCAAGCGCCTGGGCGAAAACATAATTCGCGAGCGCTACGGAAATTTGTTTGAAGTCTACGAAAAGATCACCGGCGAAAACGCATACAAAGTGCCCATGCGAATTTACCCTGCTGTCCATTACACAATGGGCGGTCTTTGGGTCGATTACGATCTGATGAGCAATTTGCCCGGTTTGTTTGTGATCGGCGAAGCCAATTTTTCCGATCACGGCGCGAACCGACTCGGAGCCAGCGCGCTTATGCAAGGCTTGGCTGACGGTTATTTCATTTTGCCCAACACGCTGCCTAATTATCTCGCTAGCCAGATGGGAAAACGGCCCTCGCCGGATGCTCCTGAGTTCCGGGACACGGAGAAAGATGTCCGCGCCAGGATCGAAAAACTCCTGAACGTAAATGGCACGCGTTCGCTCGATTCGTTCCACCGCGAGCTCGGCCTGCTTCTCTGGGACAAATGCGGAATGTCACGGCACGAAAAAGGATTACGCGAAGCGCTCCAAAAAATTCCGAAACTGCGAGAAGAATTCTGGCACGGTGTCCGCGTGCTCGGAAGCGAGCAGGACTACAATCAAGCTTTGGAACGCGCGGGACGCGTCGCTGATTTTCTGGAATTCGCTGAGTTGATGTGCATGGACGCGCTGGAGCGCGATGAATCCGCCGGCGCGCATTTCCGACAGGAACATCAAACGCCCGATGGCGAGGCGCTGCGCGACGATGAAAATCATGCAGCAGTGTTTGCGTGGGAATTCCAGGGCGACGGCCAACGGCCAAAACTGCATCGCGAGCCGCTACATTTCGAGACCGTGCATTTAACGCAGAGAAGCTA
>WNFO01003995.1_pt1 | contig 12664 bp, 5 predicted proteins | sample 5400251 | NCBI WGS metagenome assembly WNFO01 (sample SAMN13153354, study PRJNA577476) | soil metagenome | isolation source: 100 cm saprolite under Madrone tree | place: USA:California | collected 2016-06-14
ATCAATTCGTTCTCGAAATATTTCTGCATGACTGGTTGGCGCATCGGCTGGATGGTCGTGCCGGAACCGCTCGTACGTCCGCTCGATCGGCTTCAAGGCAATCTCGCGGTCTCGGTCCCGACCCTCTCACAGATTGCGGCCGAGGCGGCATTCGACGGGCGCGCCGAGATGGAGACGGTCAAGCATGGATACGAGGAGAATCGCCGCATTCTGCTCGAAGGCTTGCCGCGCGCCGGTTTCGATAAATTTCTTCCGGTCGATGGCGCTTTCTATCTCTACGCCGATGTGTCGCGTTTCAGCGATGACAGCTTCGAGTTCGCGAAGCGCATGCTAGCGCAGACGCACGTAGCCGCGACCCCCGGCGTCGATTTTGATCCGGTCAAAGGCAGACATTTCATTCGTTTCTGCTACGCGGGTGCGGCGGGGGAGATGCACGAAGCCGTCGATCGTTTAGCGAATTGGCTCAAGCCGTGACGCCCGTCCGGCAGAGCGCCTTTCGGCGATGTTTGAATGGTCCTGCATGCGCTGGTCGAAGCGAATTGGCGCTTGCGCGGGACTAAGCGGACAGTTCTGGACCCAGTCGAACTGAATAGATTGACCATGACCGAGCTCTTGCTTCCGTCACGGCGGCGCCTTCCGACGATCGTCCCGCCGCTCCTGAGCTTCACCGCCGGGTTCATCGATAGCTTCACAGTACTGGCCCTGTTCGGGTTCTTTGTGGCGCAGGTCACCGGCAGCTTCGTGCTCATGACCGCAGCCACTGTCCGGCACGAGCAAGGCGTGCTCACGAAAGTGTTGGCGGTCCCGATCTTCCTCCTCGCCGGCATGATGACTACCGTCATCGCGGTCACGCTCGAGCGGCGCGGCCGAGCGCCGCTGCCGTGGATATTGGGCTTGGAGTGTGCCGTCCTGACCGCCTTCCTCCTCGTCGTATTAATCGGAGCGCCACTCGCGGATGCCGGCGCGTTCAGCGTGGCCGCGGCGAGCCTGCTTGGGCTCTTTGCCATGGGCACCCAGAGCGCAACGGTGCGTCTCCTCATGCAGAACGTCGCCTCGACCAATGTCATGACAACGAACACTACTCACATCGCCATAGATGCGACGGAGTTGTTGCTCGCGTGGCAAGCTCGGCGTCGAGCGCCGGGTGATGCCACACTTGCCGTGGCTTACGATGCGGCACGCGGTCGGTTTGGTGCGCTTTTCCCGATCTTGCTCGGCTTCCTCGCCGGGACGGCAGTCGGCACCTTGGCGTACGTCGCGACCGGCGTGTGGGGTCTCCTGCTCCCGCTCGCGATCATGTACGGGATTTTTGGGTGGGCGAGCGCAAGGGAAACGCGCGAGGAAGCGGAGTAGGGGAGACAACCTCGTCGGCGCAAGATGCGAATCCTGCCGGGCTCTCCCCTATCGTAACGCAGCAGCAATATTGCCGCCGTCGACGGTCGTGACATCGCCCGTGGTCTTCAATTCCAAGGCTTGATGCAGAAATGCCTGCGCGACGTCCTCCGCGGTAACTTCGCGGCCGAGCAGATTGCCGCTGAGATAATTCTTCTCGCTCACGCCACGTGCCTTGGCGCGCTCTGCGATGAACGCATCGGTGAGCAATCCCGAGCGGATGCGATCGGCATTGACTGCGTTGGCGCGGATGCCGTCTGCGCCGTAGTCGACGGCGTATTGCCGCACCAGGAACAGCGTCGCCGCCTTAGGAAGTCCGTAAGGACCGAAATTCGCGCCCGGGTTGACGGCCTGCTTGGATACGTTGAACAAAAGACAACCGCCGGTGCCCTGCGCCAGCATCACCTTGACCGCTGCTTGTGCCACCCGTTGGTGGCCGTAGAAATTCACCTCGAAGCTCTTTCGCAGCACCTCTTCGTCGACCTCGCCGATCCTACCCTGCCAGGCCGCGCCGGCATTCGACACTACGATATCAACGCCGCCGAAAGCCTCGATCACTTGAGCGAAAGCATCAGTCACGGAGATGGTGTTCGTCACGTCGCATTTCACGGCCAGCGCGGCTGTTCCGATCGCCTTGGCCTTTTCCTCGGCCGCGCGTTGGTCAACGTCCAGTAGCGCGACCTCGGCGCCGGCCGCGGCAAAAGCCTTTGCGGTCGCCGCACCGATCGTGCCGGCGCCGCCGGTGATGACGGCGATCTGGCCGGCGAGCGGCTTCTCCGTCGCGACCCCAAGCTTGGCTTGTTCGAGCGACCAATATTCCATGTCGAACATCTCGTCTTCCGAGATCGACTCGAAACGGCCGATCGCCTCGGCATCGGTGATGATCTCGAGCGCGCATTGCGCGAGATCGGCGGCGACCCTGGCGGCCCTCTTCGATCGTCCGAGACCGAACAGGCCGAGCCCCGGCACGAGCGCCACGCGAGGTAGCGGGTCGAGCGGGCGCTTGATTCCCCCGACACGGGCGTTCTGGCGCGCGAAATAGGCCTGGTAGCGCTGGACGAACGCGCTCACCGCGGCACGCACCGCACGCTTGAAGTCGCCCATTCGGTCGGGTTCGGGTGCGGCAGTCACGAGCGGCCAGTTTTTGGTGCGGATCGTGTGATCAGGCGTTACTACGCCCGCCTGACCGTAGCGCGCGAGCTGCGCGCCATTGACGAAATTGAGGATTCCGGGACCGGTGCGAAAATCGAGGATCACATGACGCCACGCCCCTTCGATCCTTTCGTCCTTGCGGCTGCATGCGCCGCGCAAGATGGGTGCGACCGCCGTGACCGGCGCGATCGCCTGTGGCAAGTGCGCCGTCACGAACACTGCATTACGCTTCTTCTGCAGCCGCTCCTCGGCCAACGTGACCAGCGCGATCATGCGTTCATAGGCTTCGCGCGCGCTGTGCCCAAAAGTGAAAATGCCATGTTTGTGCAGGATCAGGCCCTCGACCGCGGGCTGCGAGTCGTAGATACCCGCTGCCGCCTTGGCGAGAAGGAATCCCGGCATCACGTAGTGCACGATGCCCACGCGCCCGTCGTAGACGTCGGCGCAGATCGCCTCGCCCTCCGGCTGATCTACGATGCTCAGGATCGCATTGGCATGGGTGTGATCGACGAATTTGTGGGGTAGAAATGCGTGCAACAGCGTCTCGACCGATGGATTGGGCGCCGTCGGCTCGAGCAGGCTCTCGCGCTGGATGCGCACCATCTCCTCGTCGCTCAGTGCCGCGCGCGTGCGCAGCTTGCGCAATCGGTCGAGCCGCACAGCGGGCAGGTCCGGCGGCTCGACCGTTGCCATATCTGAGCCCGAGCCTTTGACGCACAACACCGCGACCTCCTCGCCAAGAAGGTCCGGCATCGTGGTCTTCAGCGAAGTGTTGCCCCCGCCATGCAGCACCAGTTTTGGATCGCGGCCGAGCAAGCGCGTTGTGTAGACGCGCAGAGCAAGGTCACGGGCGATACCATTACGGGCATAACGGTCAACCGCCGCTTGCGCTTCGCTCTCGACCCAGCCGCTTTTCATCGCCGAGTTCCGGTCATGCGACCGCAAGCCGTCGGCGCGTGCGGGCGGGACGCAGACGGGCGGGCGCGAATTGAAGCGCGGACGCGATTAGCTCTTCCCGAGCACACGCTTGCTCCACCAACCGGAACGGCGCGGACGATCACTGGTCTCGCCCTCCGCCGAACTCGATACGACGGGCTCGATCGAAGGTATGGGAGGCGTGAAGGATGGCGGGGCAAGACCTTCATCGTCACGCAATACTTGCGGCGCCGGCTCGCGCACAGTCGAACGGCGCCGCGGCGATGGTTCGGGCGCTGCAGCTTCGGAGTCGGGCAGCCGTGCATTTGGCGCCGATTGCGCTTTGTACGACGCGGTCTCAATACTCGGCGGCACCTCGCTCGGCGCCCCGGCATGGGGCATGGCGTGCGGTTCGGGTTCGGGGGCGACTTCTGCGGGCGCCACAGCTTCGCCGCTCGGTTCGTCTGTGGAACTCGCATGGACGGCTTCTGGCTCGATGGTAGCTTCCGCCGCGAAGTTCTCGCCATCGCGATCGCGACGATTGCGCCTGCCACCACGGCGCCCGCGCCGCCGCCGTCGCCGCTCCCCGTCGCGATGCGGCTCTACCGGTCGTTCGCCGTCGCCTGCACCAGCTTCACGCGGCTGCTCCAATGAGGGGACGTCATGAGAGGGGACGTCATGGGCGGGCACGTCGTGGTCACCCGTTGCAGGAGCGAAGTCCGCCGCCTCCTGCGGCAATCCTTCGTCCTCCTGCTCGACTCTTCCTTCGCCAGCGCGACGGCCGCGCCGCCGCCGTCTCCGCTTGCGGTCCGGCCCTGTCTCATCCACCCCGCGCGCCGCCTCTTCCGCGGCGCTGACGGCAGCATCCTCCGGTAATGACTCGTCCTCGTATGCCTCCTCTTCTTCGGTCTCCCCTTCCTGCTCCTCGATCGGCATTGCGGTCGCCGGCTGCAGTGCCAGCGCTCTTGCCTGCTCCGGGCTGTGCACCTGCTCGCCCTTTTCGATGACGAAGGATAGTTGCCCGCCAATGGTCGCATCGGCACTGACCATAATGGCGATGCGGAAGCGCTCCTCAAGCGTGCGCAGATGGGCGCGCTTTTGATTGAGGAGATAAAGCGCAATGTCGGAGCGTGTGCGCACGCTCAAATTATGCGTTGCCCCCTTGAGCAGCATCTCGTCGAGCGCACGCAGCAGTTGGAGCGCCACCGACGATACCGATCGTATGTGGCCGGTGCCGCCGCAGTGTGGGCATTTCTCAGTCGAGCTCTCGAGCACGCTCGAGCGGATGCGCTGGCGCGACATTTCGAGCAGCCCGAAATGCGAGATGTGTCCGACCTGGATGCGCGCGCGATCGTGCCGTAGGCATTCCTTCAACCGCCGCTCCACTGCGCGATTGTTGCGCTTCTCGTCCATGTCGATGAAATCGATGACGATCAAGCCAGCGAGATCGCGCAGGCGCAGCTGGCGGGCGATTTCCTCGGCCGCCTCGAGGTTCGTCTTGAGCGCAGTATCCTCGATGTGATGCTCGCGCGTGGCGCGGCCTGAATTGACGTCGATCGCAACCAGGGCTTCCGCCTGGTTGAGCACGATATAACCGCCCGAACGCAGCTGCATCACCGGCGTGAACATCGCATCGAGTTGGCTTTCTATGCCATAGCGGGTGAAGATCGGCAGCGCCTCGCGGTAGGGTTTGACGTTCTTGGCATGGCTCGGCATGAGCATGCGCATGAACTCTTTTGCCTCGCTGTGGGCATCTTCCCCCGCGACCAGGATCTCCTCGACATCCTTGTTGTAGAGATCGCGAATCGAACGCTTGACGAGCGAGCCTTCCTCGTAGACGAGCGTCGGCGCCGTCGATTTGAGCGTGAGGTCGCGCACCGTCTCCCACAGTCGCAGCAGATATTCGAAATCGCGTTTGACCTCGGTTTTGGTGCGGCTCGCCCCGGCGGTCCGCAGGATCACGCCCATTCCTTCCGGCACTTCTAGCTCTTGCGCGATCTCCTTCAGCCGCCGACGATCTTCAGCGCTCGTGATCTTGCGGCTGATGCCGCCACCGCGCGCGGTATTCGGCATCAGCACCGAATACCGGCCGGCAAGCGAAAGATAGGTGGTTAGCGCTGCGCCCTTCGTGCCACGCTCCTCCTTCACCACTTGCACCAGCATCACTTGACGCCGCTTGATGACCTCCTGGATCTTGTACTGCCGACGTGCCCGCGGCATGCGCTCGGGCACCTCCTCCAGCGCATCGGCCCCGCCGACCGATTCCACAACCTCCTCCTCCCCTTCGGGACCAGCGCCGTTGACTTCGGTGATGTTGGTGCCCGCTGCGGCTGGTTCGCCGGCTTCGTTCTCGCTCGTCAGCGCTGCAGCAGCCAATTCGCCGGTTTCATTAGCGTGGCTCTCCTCCGGATGTGGTTGGCCATCGGTCGGAACCGGTTCTGACGCGCTGTTTGATTCGAGCTGCGCGAGTTGGATCGGCGCCTCGGCGGCGGACGCACTGGCGTCCTCGGCGGGCTCGAGCGGAATTGGCTCGGCGGCGATGGCAGCCGGGGAGCCCGCTTCCGCCGCCAGTCCTTCCGTCGCGTCGGCGAGGGGGCCCATTTCGTCGGCCGCCGTTGCCGCGGCTTCGCCTTCGCTCTCGATCGGCGTGCTTTTGATCTCGTCGGGCGAGCGGTTGCTCGCGCGCTCGGAACGTGCGGCGCGGCGCCCGGCGCGGCGGTCGGCCTCCGCCTCGGCGGCGCGCTGGGCGCGCTCCTCCTCAGCGATCAGTGCCTGCCGATCGGCGACGGGGATTTGGTAATAGTCGGGATGAATTTCGCTGAAGGCGAGAAATCCGTGACGATTCCCGCCGTAGTCGATAAAGGCAGCCTGCAGCGACGGTTCGACCCGTGTGACCTTGGCTAGATAGATATTGCCGCGAAGTTGTTTACGGCTCGCAGACTCGAAGTCGAATTCTTCGACACGGTTGCCGCGCAGAACAACCACCCGGGTTTCCTCCGGATGGGTCGCATCGACGAGCATTTTGTTGGACATTGACCAATCTCTTGATGGCCGGCTGGCACACCGCTCGCCGCCAGATGGACGGCGCAACGCGGCGCGACCGGAAACCGGCCCGATGGTGGGTGAAATGATGATCGTTCTGCGCGCGCGGGATCAACGCTTGGCGGGCAACCGAGCTCGCCGAGATCGCGGACACAGTCATGGCCTCGCTCTGCGAGGCGACGGTGCTGTGGCGGCAATCGGTTGAGGTCTCGACGCGCAGTCGTAGCATGACCTTTGGCCCATGCGGGGCGGCAACGCTGGCAAGCGCAGCCCCTGGTTCTCTTGGCTGACGAAGTTCGACTCGGAAGAGCGGCTTGAGAGCATATGCCGCCTCGCATCACGCGCGGCATATGCGACCGACAACCGCGGCGGTGTCCACAAGAACATCGGCTTTGCTGATCCGTCGGGCCCGCACGCATGCGATGCCGCCGACCAAATCTTTCCGCGAAATCCCCTCCCGTCGCGTGTCAGGGAGCGGTATTTGCGGTCTGCCGGATGTCCGAACGTGGCACGACCGGAACTATAGCTCGTCAGCACCCCTTTATTAGGGCTGGCGGTCGGCAATGGCAAGGGAGCGCCGGAGGGCTTCGGCGCGGCTGCGACGGCGCACCTTAGGTTTGGGTTAACTGCGCCCCCTTAATGGAGTAAGACCGTCTGGCAGGGGCCGACTAAGCCATGTCTGTGCGTGCGGCTATCTCGGTTTTTCTCTTCGGCGCAACGGTCCTGGGCGGCGCTTCCGCGGCCGAGCGAACCGGCGCATCCGGGCCGCGGATAGGCGCGACCGCCGATTTTCCGGTGGCGAGCGACGTACGGCTCGGTGGGGACGATACACAAACCCGCCTGATCGTCGATTTGAGCCGCAAGATCGACATCCGCACCTTCACGCTCGCCAATCCCTATCGGGTGGTCATGGACATGCCGCAGGTCGCCTTCCAGTTTCCGGCCCAGGCCGGAGAGATGGGCCGCGGTCTGATCAAAGCGTTCCGTTTCGGGCTTGTCATGCAGGGCGGCTCGCGCATGGTCATCGACCTTGCCCGGCCGGCTCAGGTCGATATGGCCTTCGTGCTCGATCCCATCAACGATCAGCCGGCACGTCTTGTGCTTCATCTTACGGCGACCGACCGCGACTCCTTCATGCGGAACCTCGCGCTCGACAGCGGGGCGCCGCAGAGGAGCAAGCCGGATGCGCCGGTCGAGATTAAGCCCAATGGAGATTCCCGGCCGCTGATCGTGATCGATCCCGGCCACGGCGGCATTGACAATGGGACGCGGGCCGCGAGCGGAGAGATGGAGAAGACCATCGTCTTGGAGTTTTCTCTGCGGCTGCGCGACAAGATCGAAAAAACCGGCAAGTACCGCGTGCTCATGACCCGCACCGACGACACTTTCGTGGCGCTGCGCGAGCGTGTGCAGTTCGCGCGTACGCGCCAGGCCGCCCTGTTCATCTCGATCCATGCCGATGCGCTCCGGCGCAGGGAAGGCGATGCCCAAGGCGCGACCGTTTACACGCTGTCGGAAAGGGCCTCCGACGCCCGCGCGGCGCGTCTCGCGGAAGTCGAGAATCGAGCCGACGTGATCGCCGGGCTGGACCTCTCGACTGAGGAGAAGGACGTCGCTGACATTCTCGTCGATCTCGCCCGGCGCGAAACCAAGACCTTTTCAATGCAATTTGCCCAGACGGTCGTGGGCACGCTCAGGAGCGCCGCTCGGCTGCACCAACATCCGCTGAAGTCGGCGAGCTTCGTCGTGCTCAAGGCACCCGACGTGCCCTCGGTGCTGGTCGAACTCGGCTATGTCTCCAACAAAGCCGACTTGAAAGCCCTCATCTCGGCCGAATGGCGCGAGCACACTGCCGACGCGATCATCCGCGCGGTGGACGCCTTCCTGAGCCCGCGGTTGGCGGGAAATGGGCAGGGAAGCGGCCAGAATTGACCGGATTCGGGCCTGTTTAGCCTCAGTTTCAACATAAAACAGCGCGACTTACTGCGCTGGATCGAGCGCGGAAGGAGTCGGGGAACCTGGTGCGGGCGGATCTCGGGGGAGGCGATCGCAGCCGGCGGGCGAGGGGTGATCGTCTGATATTGCGACCGGGGCGGTTCGAGGCAGGGGGCCTTCGGGCATGAGATTGTTCCTTCGCTTTCTCGGTTTGTTGTTCGCGGCAGGAACGATCATATTCATCGTCGCCGTCGCCGCAGCCGCCGGCTTGCTGTGGCACTACTCTCAATCCCTTCCCGACTATTCCCAGCTGCAGGACTACGAGCCTGCGGTCATGACGCGCGTGCACGCTGCCGACGGTTCCTTGCTTGCCGAATATGCGCGCGAGCGGCGACTTTACATTCCCGTCCAAGCGGTGCCGAAACTCGTCATCAACGCCTTTGTGGCCGCCGAGGACAAGAATTTCTACGAGCATGGCGGCATCGATTTCTCCGGGATCGCCCGCGCTGCGGTGCTGTATATCCAGCAATACGGCAGCGGCCGGCGACCGCAGGGCGCCTCCACCATCACCCAGCAGGTCGCCAAGAATTTTCTGCTCACAAACGAGCTGTCCTTCGCGCGCAAGATCAAGGAGGCGCTGCTGGCGATGAAGATAGAGCGCGCCTTCTCCAAGGAGAGAATACTCGAGCTCTATCTCAACGAGATTTATCTTGGCATGGGCGCCTATGGGGTGGCTGCCGCCTCACTCCTCTATTTCGATAAATCGGTACACGAGTTATCGGTGGCGGAAGCGGCCTATCTCGCGGCGCTGCCCAAGGCTCCCAACAACTATCATCCGTTCCGTCAACGCGAGCGTGCGCTGGAGCGGCGCAATTACGTTATCGATCGCATGGCCGAGGACCATTACATCGCGGCGCAAGACGCAGAGAAGGCCAAGAAGGAGCCCCTGAAGATCACGCCGCGGCCGACCGGTGCACACATCTTCGCGGCTGAATATTTTGCCGAGGAAGTCCGCCGCTACATCTACGACAATTACACCGAAAAGAAGCTCTACGAGGGCGGCCTGTCGGTGCGCACTACGCTCGATCCCAAGATGCAGGTGCTGGCGCGCAAGGTGCTCGTCGACGGGTTCGTAAATTTCGACGAGCAGCAGGGCTATCGCGGCGCCATCCAGAAACTCGATCCGGCAGGCGATTGGGGCGTCAAGCTCGCCGACGTCAAGGCGCTCTCGGACATTGCGCCGTGGCGACTCGCGGTCGTGCTGGAGGCCGACGATGCATCCGCCCGCATCGGCTTGCAGCCCGCCCGCGAGCCGGGCGGCGCGCTCTCGAAGCAGCGCGAGACCGGCACGATTGTGCTGGAAGGCGCAAAGTGGGCGCGGCCGACGAGCGGGCCGATGCGTGGCAAGACGCCGACCAAGGTATCGCAGGTGCTCGCGCCGGGCGACGTCGTCTATGTCGAGCCGTTTGCCGGCAAGGACGGGCAGTTCCGCGTGCGTCAGGTGCCGGAAGTCTCGGGCGCCATCGTCGCGATGGATCCGCAGACCGGACGGGTTCTGGCGATGGCCGGCGGCTTCTCCTACGACCAGAGCCAGTTCAACCGCGCCACCCAGGCGCTGCGCCAACCGGGCTCCTCGTTCAAGCCGTTCGTCTACGCCGCCGCCCTCGACAATGGCTATACACCTTCGACTGTCGTCCTCGACGCGCCGATCGAGATCGACACCGGCACCGGCATCTGGGCGCCGGAAAACTATACCAAGAAATACTACGGACCATCGACGCTGCGGTTCGGCATAGAGCAGTCGCGCAATGTCATGACAGTGCGCCTCGCCCAGGACATCGGCATGCCGCTGATCGGCGAATACGCGCGGCGCTTCGGTGTCTACGACAGTTTGCCGCCATACCTCTCGTTTGCGCTCGGCGCGGGCGAGACCACCCTGCTTCGCATGGTCGGCGCTTACGCCATGTTCGACAACGGCGGCAGGAAGATCCAGCCGACTCTGATCGACCGCATCCAGGACCGCTACGGCCGCACCATCTACAAGCACGACTCGCGCGAATGCCGCGGCTGCGAGGCCGAAAAGTGGGAGAACCAGAACGAGCCGACATTGATCGACAAGCGCGAGCGCGTGCTCGATCCGATGACGACCTACCAGATCACCTCGATGATGGAGGGCGTCGTGCAGCGCGGCACCGCGACCGTCGTCAAGGAGGTCGGCAAGCCGATCGCCGGCAAGACCGGCACCACCAATGACGAGAAGGATGCGTGGTTCATCGGCTTCTCGCCCGATCTCGTGGTCGGCGTCTATCTCGGCTACGACAAGCCGCGCCACCTCGGCCGCGGCGCCACCGGCGGCGTGCTGGCGGCGCCGATCGTGCGTGATTTCATGAAGGTTGCGCTTGCCGACAAGCCGGCCGTACCGTTCCGCGTGCCGCCCGGGATCAAGCTCATCCGCATTGATCCCAAGACCGGCATGCGCGCAGGATCCGGTGACCAGCGCGTGATCCTCGAAGCCTTCAAACCGGGCACCGCGCCACCCGACAACTACGCGGTGATCGGCGTGAGCGATGCCGACGGGCGCCCGCTTGCTGTTTCGCCCGAAGCCGATCGCGCGATCCGCACCGGCACCGGCGGGCTGTACTAGCCGGCGATGAGCGGCACGCGTTGCGAGTCGGACCGACTTGGGCGCGGCCAAGCATCTGTCACTGATCTGGACCCAGCGCGCTCTTAGCTTTCACGCCGTTCCGCCGGGTCCGCAGATCACGTTTAGGAGCGCCTGCCGGCGTTCATTTGCCACGACAGACAAGGCGCGATGCAATGCGTCGGGGAGGGCGCCCGGATCTTCGACGCGTTCGCCATAGCCGCCCGCCGCCTCACAGATCTTCTCGAACGCCGGCAATTTTCCAAGGCCGACGAAGCATGGTTTATTACTCTTCGCGGCAAATCCATCCGGATACATGGCAAGCGTGCTGCGCTGGACCGCGCCCCACATGGCGTTGTTCATGACGACGAAAAGAACCGGCAGATCGTGCAAGGCGGATGCATGATGGGCGGCGGCGGGATTGGAGAACATGTAGGCGCCGTCGCCGAGGACGGCCAAGACTTGGGCTTGCGGCCGTGCGAGCTTCGCGCCCAGCGCGGCGCCGGCGCCCCAACCGAGACCGGACGCGGAACTCGAGCCAAAATAGAGATCCGGAGCTTCGAACGCGCAATATTCAGGGAACAGCGTGTATTCGTTGATCACGATGCTGCGCGCATCCTTGGCGCGGTCAATGCAGTGGCTCACCCACGCAGGGTCGAGCGGCATCTTGCGCGCGGCGGCACCAAGCGCGGTTTTCCGGGTCGCCGTCAGCGCCTCGCGCTCTTTGCTGATCGAGCGCCTGCGCCGCGTAACTGTCTCAGCATCGACGGCGTCCTCGAGCGCCGCGCTCAATGCGGCGATGGTCGCGACCGTGCTGCCGGTGATCGCAACGTCGCAGGGAAAGCCGCGGATGGGATAGCGCACAAACAAGGGATCGAATCCACAGTGGATGACCTTGCAATCGCGGCTCGGCCCGGCTCGGCTGGGAATCCAGGGCACATCGCTCTCAAGCACCAGAATTGCATCGGCCTTCTGAACGAAGCCGGCCGGATCGAATCCGAGATTCATCGGATGGGATGAGGGCAGCGAGAGATAACGCGGCCGATGCTGGACGAGCGCTATGGCAAAGCGCTCGGTGAACTGCGCCAATGCCGCGAAAGCCGCCGGATCCCTTCCGGCGTTCGCCGTCACAATCAGCGGATAACTCGCCTGCGCGAGGACGCGGGCGGCCGCAGCGATCGCGCTTGCATCTGGTGCCGCCGGGCTCGCCGGAGGCGCCGGCGAGGACGATGGATGCTCCGGCTCGCACGCCGGCGCGGCGATCACCTCGCGCGGCAATGAAAGGTACACGGGGCCACGGGGTTCAGTGGCCGCGATTGCCAGCGCGCGCTCGACCACGGTCGTCAGCTGCTCGGCGTTTCTCAGTTCGTAATCCCATTTGACGATCTCGCGGATCATGCCCGCCTGATCATACATTTCCTGCGCCCAATGGATGTAGCCGTCACGCGAGCCCAAAAACCCCGTTTCCGTGAGCGGAGACCTGCCTGCCGTGAGCAGAATCGCGACGTTCTCGCGCGCCGCATTCAACGCCGCGCAGATCATGTTCGCCGTGCCGACGCTGACATGCGCCATCACGGCCGGTATGCG
>WNFO01008114.1_pt1 | contig 12664 bp, 5 predicted proteins | sample 5400251 | NCBI WGS metagenome assembly WNFO01 (sample SAMN13153354, study PRJNA577476) | soil metagenome | isolation source: 100 cm saprolite under Madrone tree | place: USA:California | collected 2016-06-14
GAAGCAGCCTGCGAAAAACGGACGCACGACTCCCTCCCTTTCGACATACTGATTTTTCAGGAACTTGATCGTGGCCTGTGCCGCCGTAGCTCGACATGTGGACGCCAAACCGCCTCCTTCAAGGACGTCTGATCCCATCCCGTGGCTGGATCAAGAACGCGCGGCACATCAGAAGTACAACTTCAATGCAAACTGGATCTCGCGAGGATCACCAGGTCCCCCAGAATCGGTACCCAGAATGGGCGCGAGCGTATTGGAGACCCTTCCAAACGAACCTGGTGAGGAAATATCGGCACTTGGGTTACCAAAGTTAGGATGATTGAAGGTGTTGAAAAATTCCGCTCTAAATTGCAGCTGCCATCTTTCGGTAAATTTGAATTGCTTGAACAGGCTCAGGTCGACCATCTGAATCCCAGGGCCATGGAACTTCCGGGGAGCACAGGTCCCGAAGGATCCGTTAGCGGGTTGCGCAAATGCCACCGGATTGATGAGAAAACCTGTCGTTGTATAGGAATTGTGATCGGTCGTCGCACCAGTAAATGGATTCCCTATGCAGTCGGCGTAAACGGCATGGGTAAAGCCCAGCAAGCCATCATTCGCGGCAACGACACTGTATGGACTGCCGGTCTGCAGCGTCACGATTCCGTTCAGTTGCCATCCTCCGAGCCAACGGCTAGCCGCACCAGGACCGGAGAGGAAGCGCTTCCCCTGGCCGAGGGGCAAATCCCAGATGAAATTCCCGACAAAACGACTGCGAATGTCGAGATTTGAATTGCTCATCTCTGCAGCGTAGTTGTAAGCGTTTTGAGGGAGAGCTCCGGCGGTGAGGTTGTCGCCGAAGTCGGCGAGTCCATGACTAAAGGTGTAACCCAGGGAGTAGCCCAAGCCCTTGGACATCTTCCTGCGCAAGGAAACTTCGAGGGAGTTGTAGGCGGTGTTCCCATCGTTGCTGGCGTACTCCAGGAAGGCATGTTGGCCCGTGGAAGCACACTTGCCAGCGGTGCCGGTAAACGTATCAATATTTGTTACCGTGTTCAGGTTGGCGTAGGGATACATCAGAATGGGACAGCCGTTATCGAAGCCTGTCACATGCGCCTGATTGTAATCACGCAGGCGGTTCATCTTCCGGCCCCAGTTTCCGACGTAGGTAGCCGCGAGCACGGTGTCGTTTGTGACTTGGATTTCCGGACCAAAACTAGTCTGCTCGACATAGCTGGAACGCTGGTTCGGATCCTGGGCGCGAAGTTGGAGTTGGGTCAAATCAAAACCCGATCCGGTGATCGAGCTCAATGGGAAGCCGTTTTTTAGCTGAAAGACGGTGCTGGCCCCGCTTTGATTCAGCTGCACGTCAAGAAGTGCGGGCGGGTTCAATTGGAGTAGGCTTTCCGAGCCAATCCGGTTGCTATGCTGATAGAAAACGCCGTAGCCACCCCGCAACACGACGCGATTCGTCACTTGGTAAGCAAATCCAAGACGCGGAGCGAAATCGTTCAAATCCGGATGAATCAGCGAACGGGCATACCAACCGGATGCACTGCTTGCCGCAGTGACAATTCCTCCGCCGTTGGCGGGCGTGAAGTTTGAGGTGTTGTTTTTCCGTTCCATGATTGGCGCGAAGAGCTCGTAGCGGAGGCCGTAAGTGAGGGTGAGTTTCGGAGTCGTCTTCCAGGTGTCCATGGCATAGAAAGAGTGCCCCGGCTGGAAATAATGGACGACCAGAGGTGTAGTGAAGTGCACTCCGTCGACATCACCGAGCAAGAAGTCGGCCAGGCCGAGCCGCCCAGCAGCGGTGTAAATGCCATTCGTCTGCAACTCGCCTTGCGGGGCTCGCAGGTCGAGGAAGTTGTCGGCCCGCTTGATGTACTGATAACCGAATTTAAAGCTATGATTACCCTTCAGCCAGCTCAGGTTGTCAATGATGTTCCAGGCTTGCGAAATCTGGTACTGGGGCCGCCACGGCGACGTTCCGATACGCGTCAGGCCGTTGATCTCGATAGGAGGCAATCCACCGGAGCCCGGTCCATTGGGAATTCCCGTCAAACCAATCAGAGCCTGGGCCTGGGAACTACCGAGAGTTACGCCGATGGGATCGCTGTGGGCGTAATCACGGTTGAAGCCAAAACGCGCATCGTTGACCAGGGCGTGCGAAAGAGTGCGTGTCCAACCCAAGGCAAAGGACTGGGTGTGGATGCGATACTGTGTTGCGAAGTTGCCGCTGCCGATTACGCCGTTGCTGGTCCACGGGGGATCCTGACGGCTCAAATGACGATAGCTATAGCTGCCAAACAGGCGATTCGTTTCGTTTAGATTGTGATCCACACGTCCGTCGAGTGAATAGACGTCGTCGGGCACGGAGGTCGCGAAGAGATAATTCGGAGCTCCCGTCCAGCCGGCCGGCACCCCTAGCACACCCACCAAGTTGGAAATCACGTTAGGATCGGGGAGCAAAGTCATCAGCTTGGCCCCAACGGGATCGAGGCAAGTCTGGCCGGTCGTGCCCGTTGACTGGATGATATTGCCGACATAGCAGCCGGACTGCCCGGGGACGGATGAATTGTTCAAAGCGTAAGGCAATTCTGTGAAATTCCCCGCCTTCATCAGCGGCGTGGGCACCGTACTGGTGACAGACGTGGATTGCCGGCTGGTGAAGCGTTCGAAATCTCCAAAGAAAAACGTCTTGTCCTTGAATACCGGACCGCCAAACGTACCTCCAAACTGGTTCTGCGTGAAGCCGCCGCGCGGTTGTTTTGGTTGTTGTGCGTTGTTAATCCAGGAGTTGGCGTCAAGTACGGCATTCCGCAAATACTCAAAGAGATTTCCGTGGTAGGCGTTGGTGCCAGATTTGATGGTCGCGTTGATCACCGCTCCGGCGGAATTGCCGAATTCCGTGGAGTAAGTCCGGGTTTGCACACGAAACTCCTGCACGGCATCGGGCGGGGGCTGCACCACCTGCACGGAAAACTCCTGCAGGTTTTCCGACCAGGAGTTATTGTCGACGCCATTCAAAAGAAAGTTGTTCTGGAGTTCCAGATTTCCGTTGACGCTGAACCGGTCTGGCGCGGGGTTATTGGCGGCATAAAACTTTTGCACCCCGGGTTCCAGGAGCGCCAAATCAGCATAACGGCGTCCATTAAGAGGAAGATCATTGATGTGCTGCTCATCGACAACACTTCCCACATCGGCCGACTGAGTCTGGAGGAGAGGTTCACCGGCGGTAACCACTACTTCCTGCTTCACCGACCCGACTTTCAGCGTGAAATCAATGGAGAGGCGGTCCTGCACGTGCAGGTCGATGTCATCATGCAAAACACTTCCAAAGCCGTCGGCGCTGACTTTTACCGAATAAGTGCCCGGGATCAACGCGAGAACCTGATACTCTCCTGTCTGATTGACAGGCGTGGTAACGACAACTCCGGTAGCCTTATTCGTGACTTTCACGATGGCGTTCGGCACGGCGCCGCCGGAGGAGTCCAGAACTCTCCCTTCAATTGCACCACGATCAATTTGTCCAATCGCCGGCAGAGCAGAAACGGCCAGCAACGCCACTCAGGCAGCTGTCACTCGCTTGGAAGCAAATAAGGAAACTAAACGCTCCACCCTATCCCGTGCATTCTGAAATCCCACTCGCCGACGAACCCAATCGCCTCCGAATGATTGGTAACTTCGACGGTTCACGCGCGCAAGCTCACGGTGCCTGACACCCATTCCCAACCAGATCGCCACGAAAGGCGGAAACAAAAAAAGGGATTCGGCCTCAGAGTTTCCCTGCAAAAAACCCACCCCTCAAGTGTGCCGAAACGATTCGGTTACGAATGCGCTGAGATGTAACACCCGCAAAATTCGTTGTCAAGGACCATTTTTTGGAACTCTTTGCCCCCACTGCGGAGTTTTACATGTTTGCAATGAATATGCGTACCTCGAATTGCTTCTTGGTGATTGATGCCAAAACGTTTTGGTATTTTGTGTTGACAAAGCCCTTTGCGGACGTACAATGCCGTTACTCCAAACGAAATTACGGAGGTTTGATGCCGAGCGCCGCAGTCCTGGACGAATTCGAATCACCGCGCACTCCGCAGACCGGATCCTCACCGCTGCATCCGCATCACTCGCGATCTGGGTATGGCAGATCGCTGATCGGCATCTACGGAATTCCGGAACGGCATGCACGGCGCGTATTCAGAAATCCTCGATAGTGGCCGACGATCCCCGTGGCTGCGGAAAATTTAATTCGATATTTCGGAAAAGACGGAGGAGGGAGAATGGCATCAAGGTCCAGCAAGTTACTTCCACTGATTTTTGCCGTGTTGGGCTGCGCAGTGCCTTTTCTAGTTCGATCGCTTTCCGTGAGAGCGCAATCTCCCAATGCTGTCAGTTCGCGGCCGATCCCGGCCGCCCAGCCGCTGGCTCTTGACCGGGGCGCCGCCGCACTCTGGCAGAGCCTGCAGAAACTCCATACGCGCACCAGCCTGCTGATGGTGACGGCGCATCCCGACGACGAAGACGGAGGAATGTTGACCTATGAATCGCGCGGGCAGGGAGGTCGAGTCGCACTGTTGACGCTCAACCGAGGCGAAGGCGGCGCCAACGTCATGTCTTCGGATTACTTTGACGCGCTAGGGCTGGTGCGCACGGAAGAACTTCTGGCGGCCGATCGTTACTACGGAACACAACAATTCTGGACGCGGGTGTGCGACTACGGTTTTTCCAAGACCAAAGAAGAGGCTCTCGACAAGTGGGGACACGACCGAGTGCTTGCGGATGTTGTACGCGTTGTCCGCATGACGCGCCCTCTCGTCATTACTTCTGTCTTCGTCGGAGGGCGCACGGACGGCCACGGCAATCACCAGGTTGCCGGACAGATGGCGCAGGAGGCTTTCAAGGCGGCGGGTGACCCAGCCATGTTTCCCGAGCAGATCAAAGAGGGACTGCGCCCCTGGAAGCCGATAAAGGATTACGCCCGTGTGCCGTTTTCTCCCATCACCGACAAGGGGATTTATGACTATGCAGACGGGAAGTATTATCCCGCCGAATTTCGCAACTATACGGATGGCACCGTCATCAAGGGCGCGCTTTCCGCTTCCGTCGAGATTCCGGAAGGCGAGTACAACCCACTTCTCGGATTAACGTACGCGCAGATATCCCGCCTAGGCCTTGGCCAGCAGAAGTCGCAGAGCGGCGGGACTGGCTTACCCCCGGCCGAAGCGGAGATGAGCCCGTATCACCGGTTTGCATCTCTCGTCTCCGTTTCGGAGAAGGAGGCGTCTTTCTTTGATGGCATCGACATTTCGCTTATGGGTATCGAGAGCCTGGCGCAAGGAGGGGACAGCACTTTCCTGAAGGATGGTCTTTCTCAGATCAATTCTTTGGTCGAAAAAGCCATGAATGATTTTTCGGCCCAGCATCCCGAAGCGATCGCGCCCACGCTGGCGGCAGGCCTGAAACGGACGGGCGCGCTGATAGAAAAAGTCGCCAGCAGCGACCTGACAGCCGATACGAGGTATGACGTAGCACACGAACTTAAAGTCAAGCAGTCACAATTCGACAATGCACTCGCCGAATCGCTAGGCATTTCGGTGCTTGCGACGGTTGCTCCCGAGAAAGAACCGACCGGGCCTTTTGCACGCTTCTTCAGAAATCAGCCTACCTTCCAGGTGGCCATCCCCGGACAAGAGTTCTGGGTGAACGTCCATGCGACGAACCCAACCAATCGTTCCGTGCAACTGGAGAGCGCGGTATTGGAAGCTCCGATGAACGAACAATGGACCATCGATCCACCGACGCAATCGGGCGGCGCGCTCAACGGAAATCAGTCCGCGGATTTGCGGTTTACAGTTCACGCTGCGTCCAACGCGCGCTTCACACGGCCCTATTTTACGCGTCCGGACATCGAGCAGGCCTACTATGATATCCAGGAATCGAAGGACCTCAATCTATCCTTGGCGCCATATCCGCTTTCCGCCAGATTGCATTTCGTATTCGACGGCGTGCCGTTCGAATTGTCACAGGTGGTTCAATCCGTGAAGCGGGTAACGGGCCTGGGAACGGTGCTGGAACCGCTGATCACAGGTCCGGCCATTTCGGTTTCCATCGCGCCGCAGGCAGGAATTGTTCCCCTGGGCGCCAAAACCTTTGAAGTGACAGTCAACATTCACAGTAATGTCAAAGGTCCCGCAAACGGAACGGTAAAACTCGACTTACCGGAAGGCTGGAAGGCGCCCCAAGAAGAATTTTCAACGTCGAAGGACGGGGACGATCAGACGCTTAAATTCGACGTCACGCCCGCGGGGCTCATGGAAAAGGCGTATGCAATTACAGCGGTAGCCACCTACGACGGCCGCGATTACAAAGAGGGCTATCACACGATCGGCTTCCCCGGTTTGCGCCCCTACAATCTCTACCGCGCTTCCACCTATCGCACCACGGGAGTGAATGTGAAAGTTGCTCCGGGCCTGAATGTCGGGTACATCGTGGGCGCCGGCGATGACATGCCACAATCTCTCGTGAATCTCGGCATCAACGTTCATTTCCTCACGCCGGAAGACCTGGCCAGCGGGAACCTCTCAAAATTCGACGCCATCCTTCTCGGCGTGCGCACCTATGCCGTCCGTGAAGATCTCAAAATTTATAATGGCCGCATCCTCGAATATGTGAAGAACGGCGGCGTGGTCATCGTTCAATACAACACGCCGGAGTATGACCACAACTACGGTCCCTATCCCTACAAAATGGGTTCCAACCCGGAAGAAGTTACCGACGAGCAATCCCAGGTCGAAATCCTGTCCCCGACTAATCCCGTTTTTACCTGGCCCAACAAAATCACCACCAAGGATTTTGAAAATTGGGTGGAAGAGCGCGGCTCGAAGTTCCTTGAGAGCTGGGACGCAGCCTACGAGCCTTTGCTGGAAACGCACGATCCGGGTCAAGCTCCCCAAAAAGGGGGCCTTGTTTATGCAAAATACGGGAAGGGCATCTACATTTATAATGCTTACGCCTTCTACCGCCAGATGCCCGACGGCGTGCCGGGCGCTTACCGCATTTTCGCCAACATGGTGAGCCTTGCGAAGAATCCTCAGGGCCTGGGTTCTCGCCCTACGCACCCCTCACCCCGGTGAGGAAGTCCACTCCCTCATGAGTTGGGGAGAGAGTGGACTTTCTTGGACACCGGACCATATTCACCTATGGTCCGGTGTTTTGTTTTGGATCGTGTAGAGGAACGTTTTCATTGTTTCATCGCGCCGGGCGTTCTCATCCGCAAGGCGCTTTGAGGCCCCTTCGTAGAGTTTCATTTCCTTTTGCCAATGTTCCAGTTGCCCCAGATGCTGATAAATCTGGGCAAGGCGGTAGTGCGCGTCCGCGGAGTTTGAGTCCAAGCGCGCGCAGGTTTCGGATTCGCCAAGTGCTTCTTGCCAGCGCTCCAACCATCGATAAGCTCTCCCAAGCTGGCAATGCGGCGAGGCGTCTTTTGGGAGAAGACCTGCAGAGGCGCCCAGGCGCCGCAGAATCTCATCGGCGTGCGTCTTGTATCCAGAAGCATAGTCTCTGCGAAAGAGCAGAGCACCGCAGTAGTACTGCATATTGCCGTCCTTCGGTCGGCGGTCTGAATACGCACATAGCTGCGCCACCGCGGCAGGATCGGGCGTGGAGGCCCGGTCCATCTGAATGTCTCCCAAATACTTCAACGCAGGCTGGGGCTCCGGCGCGAATTCGGCCGCATGCAGAAGAAACCGGGTGGCCTCCTCGTCGGTACCCGCAAAGTACTCCACCATGCCCAGCGCCAATTGTATCCGCCAGGACTTTGGTTGCAGCTCCTCTGCCTGTTTGAGCACAGCCTTGGCCGCTTCGAAGCTATTGTGGCGGATCAATTCCACCGCGAGCGAGAGACGATACTTTTCCTCGTTCGGAGCCAGGGCCACAGCGGCCTGATAACTCCGCGCGGCAGCGAGGTTATCGCCGCGCGACTCTTGAATGTCGCCGAGCAGGTCTTCGAGATCGGCGTTGTCGCCAAGCGCCTTGCATTTTTCCGCGCTCCCCAAGGCATCGTCCGGGCGGCCCCCCCGGAATTGTGCGAGAGCCAGATTGAACTGCAAGTCAGCACGATGCGAGTCGAGCTCCGCCGCCCCCTTAAGCTCTTCAATGGATTCGGAGTATTGGCCATGAGAGATCAGGAGTTCCGCCAAACGCTGCAGAAAAACCAGCTTGTCTGCGGAACTCAACTGTGTCGAGCGAAGCAACTCCAGGGTTTGATGGAAATCTCCATGCATTCCCAATTGTGCTTCCAGAAGAACGAGGCCAGCTTGGGGATCGCGGGTGCGGGAAAATACTGGCTCTGCCAAAATTGCAGCGCGTTGCCAATGCTCAGATTGCAGTTCTGCCACGGCCGTCGCCATGGCGAGCCCAGAGTCCATGGGCTTCAGGATAAGAGCCATTTCCATTTCTGATGCGGCGGCCGGGGCATTTCCAAGTCCCAGAGCCACCGAAGCTTTCAGCCGGTGAAACCCGATGCGTTCTTCACGGTCACCGGGTGGCGATAGACCTGCCAACGCGGTTTGGGCTTCCTTATACTTGTGGAGGCGCGCGAGAACAACCGCCCACTCCGTTCGAATCTGTGGGGTGCCCTGGCTAGCTTTTGCCGCATGCGCCAGCATTGGCTCGGCCTTTTCCGGCTGGCCTGTCTGTTGGTAGATCTCGCCGAGTGCTGCCAGAGCGACGTAGTTCTCCGGCGTATTTTGCAAAACGGTTTGGAACTCTTCCTCGGCGCGGTCGTTCTCTCCGGCGATGGCGTACGCTTGGCCGAGCAGAATCCTTGCGCCGGAGTCCTTAGGGCGAGTTTGAAGATAGCCTGAGAGGATCCGTATTGCTTCCTCTGCATTTCCGTGCGCAAGAGAGGATTGCGCTTCCGCGAGCGGCCCGGAGGACGGAAGCCGTTGCGGTTGAGCTGAGGATTGATTCTGCTGGCCGGTAATCGTGAGCGTGAAACAAAAGAGCAAGGAAGTGCCCGTACCCAGGATAGATCGCCTCAAAACCCGGCAGGCCCTCACGGTTATCGATTCTCCCCGTTCCTTCACTCAGCGTAGCTGAACTCGGTTTTGCGCGAAACAATGGGTTCCTGGTTCCGACCCGCCTACCAACTCCCGGGGACTTCGTCGTGCTTCAACCAATTCTCGATGAGCTTCACGATTCCGTCTTCGCTGATCTCAACCAGTCTTTTTCCCTTTTCCGCGGACGCCTCGCTTACTTGTCCAGAATACCCCGGCCAGTCAGCCGCCGCGGACTTTTGCAGAAAATACGGCGCTCCGCCAGAGAGGTCAGGCGGTTCGGGCAGGTCGTGCGCCTTCTCTAGATGAATCAGATCCGGGCGGAACGCGGCAACCGCGGAGGTCTCCAGCGGTCCGCCGTGGCCGTGACCGCCGTTGGTCTGACGAAACATGCCCAAGGTCTTCATCATTTCGCTGGGGAGGAATTCCCACCAGCTTACTAAGAGCAAAGCCGCGTCCTTCGTCTCGTCGGCGACTTGCGCGATCGCGCCGCGGCCCGGCCCGATGTTGCCGTCATGCCCGTTGAGGATGAAGACCTTGCGAAATCCGAGGTGGAGAATGTTGCGCAATACGTCCGCAAAGTACATGGTCATAACTTCGGGGCGAACCGAGATGGTCCCGCGAAAATGCGCCGTGTGTGCCGGACACTGGGTGAACTGGATTATGGGAAACAGCAACGCGCCGGTCCGCGCGGCCACCCGTTCCGCAATTCCCGAAATGATGATGGAATCTGATCCCAGGGGATTATGGGGGCCGTGGAACTCCAGGCTTCCCAGCGGCAGAATCGCCAGAAAATGGCTTTCCACGACCTCCGCCAGTTCGAAACCGGCGGTCTCCTCGAATCGTTTCGGCTTCAAGGAACGATCGTCGCCGGGCGCGTCCCGGTAAAGAGCGCCGGCGAACCCGGGAAGAGCCAGTCCTGCCAGCAGAACATCCCTTCTGGTAAGCTGCGCCATATGCCCTCATCCGCAAAAGAGCTCGCAGGTTAGCGTAAGGTTCCACGCCTTGTCCACGCCCATTTTCTTCGCGAATCCGGAGTAGCTCTCCGCTATCGCCCGTCGTGGCGGTGGATTCCCAATGCCGGAACGTTTCAGTATTTTCCGCACTTCTTTCCTTGCCCCTGTCCGGCCGCGCTGCTATAGTCCCCGCTCGATATTCGATACATTCTTTGTCCAGGACGCCTGACTTGGCCGAAAACCCTGCACCGCATCTTTCCCCTGAGATCGCGGGAGCTTCCGAAAAACTTGTTCGCGGCATGGGCTTGGTTCAATCCACCGCCGTAAATATGCTGGAGATGATTGGCATCGGCCCCTTCATCACCATCGGAGTGATCCTTTCCGCGATGGGCGGGCCCCAGGCTGTGCTCGGCTGGTTTCTCGGCGCATTGTTTTCCGTGTGCGATGGAATGGTTTATGCTGAACTGGGCGCCGCGATGCCGGGAGCCGGCGGGGCGTACATCTACTTCCGCGAGGCTTTTAACCCCCGCACCTGGGGGCATCTGTTCTCTTTCCTGTTCCTTTGGGACACAATTTTTGTGGCTCCCCTGGCCATTTCGGCTGCCTGCGTCGGTTTTGCTGACTATACCCATTATTTTTTTCCTGGATTAAGCCACGCCGGCGTCGGTGTCCTCGCCGCAGCCGATTGTGTGCTCATCACATTCCTCTTGTATCGTCCCATCAAAACGGTAGGGCGTTACTCGGTCGTGATGCTCGGCGTGGTGTTGGTTGCGATGTTTTGGGTAATTCTGTCCGGGCTCATACACATCAACTCGAAAATGGCATTCGATTTTCCGCCTAAAGCATTTCATCCCTCCAAGTCATTTTTTTACGGGTTGGCGGCTGCCACGTTGATTGCGATGTACAACTACGGCGGATACAACAACATCACCTACCTCGGAGGCGAGGTCAAAAATCCCGCGAAGAATATCCCCCGGGCCATTGTATTCTCGGTCCTGATCGTCGCGGTCCTCTACCTCTTAATGAGCGTGGTGATCATCGGAACGATTCCATGGCGCGACGCCGCCGTCTCTCACGCGGTGGTGTCAGAGTTTATCGGCAAGTTATACGGCCCGCGAGCGGCCTCTGTGATGACGTGCCTCATTCTGGCCGCGACACTCGGAGGGACCTTCACCATGAGCTTGGGTTACTCCCGAATCCTCTACGCTGCGGGCGCCGAGGGAAACTTTTTTGGAGTGTTCGGCCGCGTCCACCCCTCGGGGCGCTTCCCGACGGTTTCGCTTCTGGCCATCAATGCCTTGGCTCTTCCCCTCTGTTGGTTTTCGCTGGAGCGGCTGCTCTCGGCGCTGATGATCATTCAGATTGTCTTCCAGTTCATCCCACAGATATTCGCCCTGTTCGCCATCCGCAAATATCGCAAGGAAATCCAGCGTCCCTACGGCATGTGGGGTTATCCAGCCCCGGCAATCGTTGCGCTGGTGGGATGGATCTATGTCGCGGCCACTCCGGACCAGCGCCAGTATCTCGGGACTGCTGTGATTCTTTTATTGGTCGGAATCGGTGCGTTCTTCCTCCGTGCCAGAGCCGTCAAGTCATGGCCGCTTGGGCAAGCCCACGACCGTTCGACGCCCATCGCCTGACGCCCCGCAAAAGAAAGCGCCGCTTCTCGATTCCAATTGAGTGCAGCGTTTTCCGATGAATCCAATGCCGGTGTCTTCTCTGTGACATTTCTTGCCGCTTTCGCAAGGCATTCAGGTTTTCTTTGGCGGGCAGCAGGAGTCTCGCACGATTAGCTGTGTCTCGAGCAACGCCGGCGTAGGAATGCTCGTACGTCCTTCTATATGATCAATCAAGAGTCTCGCCGCAATCATTCCGATTTCTCTCGCGGGCTGGCGCACCACCGTCAGCCTCGGCCGTAGCAGCGTCGCCCAATAAAAATCGTCGAATCCGAGCAGGCTGATCTCCTCCGGGCACGTGAGGCCGATCTCCTGTATGGCCGCCAGCGCGCCCAAAGCCATCATGTTGTTCGTGCAGAAAATTGCCGTGGGGCGCTGCGTCCGCGTCAAAAGCTGCATCGCATGGAAATGGCCGCTTTCCATGTCATTGTGGCCGGTATGGATCATCGACCGGTCGGGGCGGATTTTTGCGCTGCGAACCGCCCGCATAAATCCCTGTAGCCGGTCCATCGACGTTCCGCTGGAGGCATCGCCTGCAATGACCCCGATCTGATGGTGTCCGAGGCTCAATAAGTAGCGCGTGGCGCTCTCTGCCGCCCGGGTGTTGTCCACTCCTACTCTTCCAATATAGGAGTCGCGCGCAAGCGGATGACGGTCCGCGTAAACCACCGGAAGGTTTCCCAGGACCGACCTGGCTTTTCCGCCGGCCGCGTTTATGGCCGGGACCCGCACAACGCCATCGACGCGGCGCCGATGGAACGAATCCAGATAATTGCGCTCTTCTTCCCAGCTTTCCCGGGAATCTCCGATCAGGACGGTGTAATTCGCTGAGGCCGAATAGTCTTTCGCCCCCCGCACCAGCTCGATGTAAAAGTTGTTCGATAGGTCGGGGACGACGATTGCAATGGAGTGGGTTTTCTGGAGTCGAAGGCCTCGTGCGAGGTCGTTCGGGCGATATCGCAGCGCTCTGATCGCCCCCTCAATTCGGCTCCGCATC
>WNFO01004734.1_pt1 | contig 12663 bp, 10 predicted proteins | sample 5400251 | NCBI WGS metagenome assembly WNFO01 (sample SAMN13153354, study PRJNA577476) | soil metagenome | isolation source: 100 cm saprolite under Madrone tree | place: USA:California | collected 2016-06-14
AAGATCGCGGTCACCGCACCAGACGGTATGTCCTTGCCTTTCGAGGAGTTGCGCGAGAAGGGAACCGGTTGCCCCGGCCCCGAGAACGAAGATCCGCATGGCGTGGCAAAAACTGTACCACAATCCCCGTTCAGGCCTCATTGAAGCCTCTTTTGTTCTTGGAATTGCACGGAACCTGCATGTGGCGTAGACTACCCGCAGAACTCCGACCCCTGCGGCCTACGGGAGAGATAGCCTACGGCAGCAAGGGCGATGTCTCGGCGACCCGCGCGAAGCAGTTTGCGCGGCCGGGACTGAGGGTTCGGGTGGAAACGCCCGCGCCTCCCGCGCTTGGAAAGGAGTGATTTCGCCGAAAATGTGTGTTTTTCGGCGCGCGCCCGATTCCAAGCAGCGGAATCGGGCTTTTTTTCTTCTGGGTTTGCGCAGGCGTAAGCCGGGGGAAACGCGAGTTGCATCGAATAGCCGTGGCATCGCAATGACGCTTCATGACAAATTCGACCGCCAGATTACCGATCTCCGCATCTCGGTTACGGACCGGTGCAATTTCCGCTGCGTCTACTGCCGCTCGGCCGATCCGGAGAATTATCGCGATCACGATGAGATTCTGTCGTGGCCGGAACTCGACCGCCTCGCGCATATATTTCTGAGTCTCGGGATCCGTAAAGTCCGAATCACGGGCGGAGAGCCGCTGGTGCGGGAAGGCGTCGAGGGCTACATTTCACGGCTGCACGCTCTCGGTGTCGAAGACCTTTCCATGACCACCAACGGCCACCTGATCGCCGAGCGCTGCGAGCGCCTAATCCAGGCGGGGTTGCGCCGCATCAATATCAGCCTCGATTCTCTCGATGCGGGAAAGTTCGAGCGCATCACGCGCACAAAATCATTCGCAACGGTGATGCACGGCATCGACGTGGTACAGAAATCGCGCCTGGCTCCCGCCAAGGTGAACGCCGTCCTCGTGCGCGGCCTGAATGACGACGAAGTCGAAGCCTTCGCCGGATTCGCCCGTGAACGCGGCGTGATCATGCGCTTCATTGAATTCATGCCGCTGGATGCCGACCGCCACTGGACGCGCAGCCTGGTCGTTCCCGCTGCGGAGATCCACCGGCGCATCCATGCGCAATGGCCGCTGGTGCAGATTCCTCACGAGCGCAGCGAAACCGCGCGGAAATACCGCTTTGCCGACGGCGCTCCCGGAGAGATCGGCCTGATTGCCCCGGTGACGCAGCCCTTCTGCGGCCATTGTTCGCGCATCCGGCTCACCGCGGACGGCAAGCTGCGAACCTGTCTTTTCAGCAAAGATGATCACGACCTGCGCGGGCTACTCCGTGAAGGCGCGACCGACGACGATTTGACAACCTACATTCGGTCCGTAGTCATGGAAAAAGAAGAGGGTCACCGCATCAATGCCCCCGATTTCGTGCCCCCCTCCCGTACCATGGTATTCATCGGCGGGTAGACAGAGAACATTTGTTGCACAGTTGCATTCATTCAGCTTGCGGGTGCGTTGCGCTCGACCGGTCACAGACTTTGCGCTAGCATCGGTTTGAGTAACGCGATGCCGCAAGAGCCCGCTGCGGCCAGTTGGAAAAGAACGGAAGCGTCATGGCGGATGAAGACGACGAACAGGAGCAGGACGAATCGCCGGAACCCGAACAACGGCTCTTTACGCTGACGGAGGCGGAGCGCGCGCGGAAAGACCTCGAACCCTTCCTCGTCGAAGCCATGGAATGCCGCAAAAAACTCTCCGGACTTGAGACAGATCTCTCCGCCGTTTCCGCGCGGATCATGATGATGGGCGGAGTCATCGTTCCGTACGAAAAACTGGCACGGGTGCGCCTGGAACACCAGCAACTGGCAGAAACGATGAAGTCCGCGCTGAATCGCATCATGGAAACCGGGTGCCTCATCAAGGATCTCGACGTCGGCCTGCTGGACTTTCCTTCTGTCGTCGACAACGAAGAGGTCTATCTCTGCTGGAAGCTTGGCGAAGACCGCATCCGGTTTTATCACCGGCAGGACGAAGGGTTCGCCGGGCGCAAGCTGCTCGACCCGCGTGACCCCGGCCCTGGAGATGTCGTTCAGTAGCTTGAGCCGAGCGCCGTCCTGAGCGAAGCGACCGAGGGTCCCGGCTTGGCCGGAAGGATCTCAACTGACCAATCATTCAGAAAATCGCCTGAAAGATTCGGCAAGTCCGTACCTGCGTTCGGCCGCACACCAGCCCATCGACTGGCACGAATGGGGCGACGCCGCCTTCGCGCGCGCCAAGGCGGAAGACAAACCGATTCTTCTGGATATCGGCGCGGTCTGGTGCCACTGGTGCCACGTCATCGATCGCGAAAGCTACGAGAATGCGGAGGTTGCAAATATCATCAACGAAAATTTCGTGGCCGTGAAGGTGGACCGCGACGAGCGGCCCGACGTCGACTCGCGCTACCAATCAGCCATTAGCGCAATCTCCGGACAGGGCGGGTGGCCGCTCACGGGCTTTTTGCTGCCCGACGGCAAGCCGTTCTTTGGCGGCACATACTTTCCGCCGGAAGATCAGATGGGGCGGCCGGGGTTTCGCCGCTTGCTGCAGGCGGTCGCAGATTCTTATCGTAACAAGCGCAACGAGCTGGAGCGGGCCGCAAATTCTCTAGCCGACGCTGTGGCGCAAGCCGAAATGTTTGTCGGCGCCCGCGCCGAATTCGATGCCGGCGTCGTCGATGCGCAGATCGCCTCCATCACCCAGCAATTCGACATCAAGAATGGGGGCTTCGGCCACGCGCCGAAATTTCCACATGCTTCGGCAATAGACTTGGTGCTGGAGCGCTACCAGCAGACTAGAGAGAAGCATCTGCTCGCAATGGCGGAGACTACGCTTGAAAAAATGGCCCGCGGAGGCGTCTATGACCAGTTGGCGGGAGGCTTCCATCGCTACTCCGTGGATGAGCGCTGGCTGGTGCCGCACTTCGAGAAAATGAGCTACGACAATTCCGAGCTTTTGCGTAATTACCTGCATGGCTGGCATGCCACGGAGAATCCGTTGTTGCGCGAAACCGCTGAAGGCATCATCGGCTGGGTGAACGAAGTCTTGTCGGATCAAACGATCGGCGGCTTTTATGCCAGCCAGGATGCCGACTACTCGCTCGACGACGACGGCGATTACTTTACCTGGACGGTTGAGGAACTTCGCGCCGCGCTGCTGCCCGAGGAAGCCCGCGTCATGGAGCTCTATTGCGACGTGGAGAGCCATGGCGAAATGCATCACAATCCAGCAAAGAATGTCCTCTGGGTCGCCCGCGGCGCGGCCGACATTGCGAAAGAAGCCGGGATGGACGAAACCACTGTTCGGCTCACGATTGCGAAGGCAAAAGGGAAGATGCTCGCGGCGCGCAAGCTGCGCCCCACGCCCTTCGTTGACAAAACGATGTACGTTTCATGGAATGCCATGTTCGTTTCGGCGTATCTTGACGCGGCGCGCGTCCTCGGCGGGTCGATCGGAGAGAGCTGCCGGAATTTTGCCTTGAAAACGCTCGACCGCATGTTGAAGGAAGCCTGGAGCGAATCGCGAGGCTTCGGCCACCGCATCGGCGGGCCTGCTCTGGACGGGTCGCTCGACGACCAAGTTTTCAGCGTACTCGCGCTGCTCGACGCTTATGAATCGACGCTCGATCGGCGCTATTTCACCGTCGCACAAAAAACGATGGACCTCGCCATCGAACGGCACGGCGATGCGGAAGCCGGCGGTTTCTTTGACCGGCCATCGGATGCCGCCCCCATGGGCGGCCTCGACGTTCGGCGCAAGCCGTTTCAGGATTCACCCACACCCGGCGCAAATTCCGTCGCCGCGATCGCGCTTATTCGCATGCACGCGTTCACGGGAGAAGAGCGGTATCGCGCCTTTGCCCAAAAAACGCTGGAAGCGTTTGCCGGCATCGCGCCGCAGTACGGGCTATTCGCTGCGACCTACGGCCTCGCTGCCACGCTTTTCGCACGTTATCCGTTGCAAGTGGTCATCACCGGTCGCGCCGACGATCCCGCCGCGCAGGCCCTCGAAGCCGCCGCGCACCGTGTCTACCGCTTCGGCAAGTCCGTCCTGCGACTCACTCCCGGCGCCTCGCTCGCGAATTTTGCCGGGGCGCTCAAGGATACGCTGCCGCATCTCCCTGCGGACAAAGCCACGGCCGTCGTGTGCGCCGGTCAAACCTGCTTGCCTCCCACCGGCGATCCGGCGCAGCTCGTCGCCCTTCTCGAAAACGGCGCCGCCGGAACTGCAGTTCCGTGACATTTCATACCGATTGCCTGTAGGGGCGAAGCATGCTGCGCCCTACAACTCCGCCTGTTCCAGTTGAGATGGGCTGGTTCTTGCCGCCAAAATAAAGCGGGCACGGCGTACGGCCATCGTGCCCGCTGAAACCTCAATCGCGATGCGTATAACGCATGTTACTGCTTGGGTTTCGGGCGCGACTCCGGCGGGACCAGGCCGTTGATCCGGTAATAAACCACCAACTGGCCATAGTGTTCTCCCGAGTGCTCGATCAAACTGTAGGCAAGGTCTGACAGCCGGTACGTATGACTACCCAGAACCGTCGTTCCCGCCATTCCTGCGTCACCTTTGGCCTTGATCAGGTCCGCGCCATCTTGTACGCACTTTTTCACGAAGGCCACGACCTCGGCTTTCGTTTTCAAATTGTCGCGCTTGGGATCATCTGGATAGCGTGGTTTCTGCCCCTGCGCCGGATCTGTGAAGTAGTACATGGACGCGGCAACGTGCAGCACTTGCGCCACGAACGTTCGCGAATCCGGATTGGGCTTGTACTCGTACTTGTCTTCCGGCAAGTCCTCGGCAATCGCGATCAATTTTTTGCCGATTTCGTCCCAGCCTTTCAGCACCGCCTGCGAAGGGCTTGCTACCGGTTTCGGCGGCTCGGTTTTCTTGGGCGCATCCTGGGCCAGCGCGGGAAGTGCAGCCCACCCCGCGGCCAGCACGGCCGCCGCCATCAAACACAGTCTTTTCATGATTTCTCTCCTCAGTTTTGTCCGTAGAAGCGGACGCTTACTCACTCAGACGCGCGGCTCGGCCAGACGTTTCCACCAACTGGGATTGCCAGGCCGGGCACCACCGGGGGGGTATCTTATGTAGGATCCAGGCCGCCGTCATGGGAAATCCCACACGACTTACATGGTAAACTTATAGTTTGCATCTGGAGGCGGTCTCGATTTGAACTGGACCTGGCTCATCCTGCGCGTGGCGATCGGCCTCAGCATCGTCACGCTCCTATTTCTCTCCCAACGCTTTTGGTATCGCGCCCTTTGGCGCGTCACGTCCAATTGGGGCAACGCCTGGCTGCGCGTCGCGGGGCGGCTGCCGTATATCGTGGGTCTTGTGCTCGTCATCGTTGCCACGGCAGACAGCATCCGAATGGGGCACCCTCATATCTTCCCGCGGGGGACTTTGATTACCGTGCTGGCTGGCCTTTGGATTTTCAGCGCGGTTTTCGCCTACCTCGCGGTGAAGCTTGTCCGCGGTGTGGATCGGCTATGGGCCTGGATGCGCAAGGCGCTTCGCTCTGGGGCCACGCCTGCGCCTCAATCGCCAGCCATTTCGCCGGAGGCGCCGGTCACACTTGACGTAGCTGAATCACTCTCCAACCCCTCGCGCCGCTACTTCTTCCGGACCGCCACGGCGCTCGCCGGAGCAGGCCCGTTTCTTGGCGCCGTTTATGGATTTGCTGCGGAACGCCTGCGCTATCAAGTGCGCCGCGTCGAGATTCCTATGCCGAATCTGCCTGCGGCGCTGGACGGCATGAAAATCGCCCAACTTAGTGACATCCATCTCAGCGGCTATATGCCCAGCGCGCAAGTCCGCCGCGCTGTCGGCATGGCCAATGAACTTGGCGCGGATCTCGCCGTAGTCACGGGAGACTTCATTACCGGCGCGGGCGATTCCATCGCCGATTGCATCGACGAAATCCGCCACCTGCGGGCACCGCTTGGCATCTGGGGCTGCAACGGCAATCACGAAATCTACGCGGGGGCCGAAGACACCGCGCAAATCCTTTTCGCGCAAGCGGGCATGAAGCTTCTACGCCATTCGAACGCGCAGCTTACTTTCAACGGCGCTTCCTTCAACCTCATCGGCGTCGATTACCAGCGTGAGCGGACACCCAGCGGCCGCAGGGTGCAGATGCTCGCGCATGTCGAGCCGCTCGTGCGGCGCGACATGCCCAACATTCTCCTTTCGCACAATCCAAACTCTTTTAATCGTGCTGCGGAGCTGGGCATCGAGTTGACTCTTTCCGGCCACACCCACGGCGGACAGATCCAGGTAGAAATCCTCGATCATCGCCTCAGCCCGGCGCGCTTTATCACCGATTACGTCGCGGGTCTTTACCAGCGGCCTCTTTTTTCGCCGCCGCGGGCTGAGACGGCCGCTTCCCTGACGAGCGATTCCGCGAATCGCGGCCTGTATGTCGAAGTTCGCAAAGCGGCGCTCGCTTCGATTTACGTCAATCGAGGTCTCGGCACTGTGGGGGCGCCCGTTCGCCTCGGAGTCCCCCCGGAGATCACGCTGATCGTTTTGCGCAGCGCCTAGCCGAAGCCATCTCTTCTCTGGCCTTCGCGCTTGACGAACCAGAGAAAGCCAAATCGGCTGTTTGTACCCTTCCGCCTCGCATTTCCAATCCAACGCCTGTTCAGGCAAAATACCAACGCAAATCCAGGGGGTTGAATGAATCGCAAAACACTGATCGCATCCATTTTCTTTGCCGGGGCGTCACTCGCACCGCTCGGCTCGCACGTTGTAGCCGACGAACAGCCACTCGCGGGGTATTCGGCGGAGTCCTCCCATGCCGAACGGCAGTGGGAAGAAAAGCTCCGGGCCATTCCGTCTCCGGAGAAACTCCGCGCGTACATGGAGCATCTTTCCGCGCGGCCACATCATGTTGGAAGCCCTTACGATAAAGAAAATGCGGAATGGATAGCCGCGAGGTTCAAAGAATTTGGCCTCGACACGCACATCGAGCAGTTCGACGTGCTCTTTCCAACTCCCAAGGAGCGCGGCGTAGAATTAGTCGAGGGCGGACCGAGATTCGCCGCCAAACTGCAGGAGCCTGCGCTGCCGCTGGATCCCACCTCGGGCCAGCAGTCCGAGCAGCTTCCCAGTTATAACGCCTATTCGATTGATGGCGACGTTACGGCGCCGCTCGTGTACGTCAACTACGGAATCCCCGAGGACTACGAGCAACTCGAGCGCATGGGGATCTCCGTGAAAGACAAGATCGTCATCGCGCGGTACTACCACTCCTGGCGCGGCATCAAGCCCAAGGTCGCAGCGGAGCACGGCGCTCTTGGCTGCCTCATCTACTCCGACCCGCATGAGGATGGCTTCTACCAGGGCGATGTTTTTCCCAAAGGGCCGTATCGCTCGAGCGATGGTGTGCAGCGCGGCAGCGTCGCGGACATGCCGGTCTATCCCGGCGATCCGCTAACGCCCGGAGTTGGCGCGACCAAAGACGCCAAGCGCCTCGACTTGAAAGATGCGGCCACAATTACGAAGATTCCCGTCCTGCCGATTTCGTACGGCGATGCACAGCCGCTCCTCGCAGCGCTTACGGGCCCAGTCGCGCCGGAAGGCTGGCGCGGAGGTCTTGGCCTCACTTATCACGTTGGCCCTGGCCCCGCCAAGGTGCACCTGAAAGTGAAATCCAACTGGGACATCAAACCGATTTACGATGTCATCGGAAAAATCACGGGTGCGGTTTATCCCGACGAATGGGTGATTCGGGGCAACCACCACGACGCATGGGTGAACGGAGCCGAAGATCCGACCGCCGGAATGGTGGCGGTGCTTGAAGAGGCCCGCGCATTCGGCGAATTAGTCAAATCCGGCTGGAAGCCCAAGCGCACCATCTTGTACGCCGCGTGGGACGGTGAAGAACCCGGCCTGCTTGGCTCAACCGAATGGGCGGAGACTCATTACGACGAACTGCGCGCGCACGCGGTTGCGTACATCAACTCAGACACGAACGGACGCGGTTATCTCGGCGTGGAAGGCTCGCACACGCTGGAAAAATTCAGCAACGACGTGGCGCGCGAGATTCTGGACCCGGAGACCATGCTCTCCACCTGGAAGCGAAATCAACTCCACGGCATTGCCAACGCCAAGGCTCCCGAGCAGCGCCAGGAGATTCGCCAGCGCAGCGACCTGCGCATCCCCGCTCTCGGATCGGGTTCCGATTACACCGCGTTTCTCCAGCACGATGGCGTCGCATCACTGAACATCGGGTTCGACGGCGAAGATGGCGGCGGCATCTACCACTCCATTTATGACGACTTCTACTGGTTCACGCATTTCAGCGACACGGATTTCGTTTATGGCCGCGCACTGGCCCAGACCGGAAGCACCGCCGTTATGCGGCTGGCCGACGCCGACCTGCTGCCATTCGAATTCGGCAATTTCGCCGACACTATCCAGACGTACCTGAAGGAACTGAAGGATCTCTCGCAGAAAATGCAGGACGACATCCGCGAGCGTAACCGCGAAATCGAAGAGGGCGTTTTCAAGGCCACGAACGATCCAAAACGCCCCCTGGTGCCGCCCGCAGTAGAGGCCGTTCCGCCACACCTTAATTTCGCTCCGCTGGAAAACGCCGCTGACGCACTTGCGCGTAGCGCCGCGGAGTATCACAAGGCGTTGGACCACGCCAATGCTGACGGGGGCGCCGCGCTTGCCGCGGCTTCTGTTGCCGAAGTGAATCACCTGCTCATTGCAAGCGAGCGAAGGCTCACAACGTCCGAAGGTTTGCCGAATCGTCCGTGGTTCAAGCATCAACTCTACGCGCCCGGCTATTACACCGGATATGCCGCGAAGACGGTGCCGGCGGTGCGCGAAGCCATCGAACAAAAACAATGGAAACAGGCCGACGAAGGCATCGTCGTGGTGGCCCGCGTCTTGCAGGATGAAGCTGCGTTAATTTCGACGGCCGCGCAGAAATTGAGCGCCGCTCACTGATCACTCGGACAGGCGCACGGCATATCGTTGGGGTGCAGCTCGCGCGAGCCTTTTGATCTATCGCGTATAACGCGCTGCGTAGGCCGGCACGGGGATGGACGGATCACATCTTTCGTCGCGGATTGGAGCTTCCGCAACGAGCCGCAGCGGAACGACTCCGGCCCAGACGCGCAGAGAGTAATCCGCCTCGTCGTCCAGGGGCGGACCGGTGCGCACTTTTGCGGATGCTTCCATGAGCGGAAGGCGCAGGATGCTGGTGGACTTGAGCTCTTGGTCGTTGGGTTGCCGGGCGTCATTCCAACGCCCCGGAAGGATTTTTTCCGTGAACGCCCTCAGCGCTTCAAGTTTTTCCGTTGGCGAGTCCACGAGCGTTGCCGTCCCCAGCGCCACAACGGAGCGGTAATTCATCGAATGATTGAAGACAGAGCGCGCGAGGACCAGGCCATCCAACAGCGTCACCGTCACACAAACATTCACGCCCTCGCCCACGCGGCGCAGCATCCGGCTCGCTGCGGAACCGTGAAAATAGATGGCGTCGCCCACACGCGCGAACATGGTGGGGATCACAAATGGCTGGTCCTCGGCGAAAAATCCCACGTGGCACACAAGCCCTTCATCGAGAATTTTATAGATCGTTTCGCGGTCGTAAGCTCCCCGTTGGGGTTCGCGCACCACGCGAGTGCGCGGGGATGGCGGGAAAATCTCGGGCACGATTCACCTCAATCGAGAAACGCAGCGCAGAATTGATGGCTGGCGCTGCGGCAGCATAACTCAGCATAGTCAACCGGCACAGCTTCGTCACCAGCTTCCTCTGTGAGAAACTAGCGAGCGGAGATTTCGATGAGCACAACCGTCTTGAAGGAATCAGGGAGCAAGCCGCTCGATAGCGCTTGGGTGCGGGCGCAATTTCCTTCGCTGCAATTGAAGGTGAACGGACATCAACCGGCGTTCCTGGACGGACCCGCAGGGACTCAGGTCCCTCGGCAAGTGATGGACGCGGTCGAGAACTATTTCCTGACATCGAATGCAAATACTTGCGGGGCCTTTGCGACGAGCCGGAGCAACGACTCGATGATTGCATTGGCGCGAGCGGCGATGGCGGACTTTTTCCGCTGTGATAAGGACGAAGTGGTCTTCGGGCAGAATATGACCACCATTACGTTCGCGCTGGCGCGGGCCATCGGGCGGGAACTGAAGCCGGGTGACGAAATCGTGGTCACTAGGCTCGACCACGATGCGAACGTTGCACCCTGGCGCGCGCTCGAAGAAAAAAGCGTGGTGGTCCGCCAGACGGATATTCGCAAGCAAGATTGCACGCTGGACCTTGACGATTTGAGAAGCAAGATCACCTCGAAAACAAAACTGGTGGCCGTCGGATACGCTTCGAATGCGGTGGGCACAATTAATCCCGTTGCGGAAATCACCAAGCTGGCGCATGACGCGGGCGCGATGATGTTCATCGACGCGGTTCACTATGCGCCCCATGGGTCAATTGATGTGCGGGCGCTCGATTGCGATTTTCTGGTTTGCTCGCCCTACAAGTTTTTCGGGCCGCACATGGGCACCCTCTATGGAAAGCGCGAGCGGCTGCTGCAATTCAAGCCGTACAAAGTGCGGCCGGCGCCGGATTCACTCCCCGATCGCTGGGAAACCGGAACGCAGGTGCAGGAGCTGATCGCCGGGATCGGCGCGGCGGTCGATTACATCGCCGAGCTGGGACGACGTTGCGATCCCGGGGTGAAAGACCGTCGCGGTGCACTGCTCGCGGCCTATCGCGCAATGCGTCATCACGAAACGGCGCTGCTTTCGCGCTTGATCGAAGGATTGCTGGCGATTCCGGGATTGCGGTTCTTCGGTATTAGCGATCCAAAGCGTTTCGACGAGCGCTGCTCAACCGTTTCCGTTCGGATCGGGAATCACCATCCCACGGAGATTGCGAAGTTTCTCGGAGATCGCGGCATTTTCACCTGGGACGGCAACTACTACGCGCTGAACCTAACCGAGCGCCTCGGCGTGGAGGCCACCGGAGGCCTGCTGCGCATCGGCCTGGTGCACTACAACACGATGGAAGAAGTGGACCGTCTGCTGTCAGCGCTGCGCGAGTTTGCTGCGCTATGAGCGAGCGGCCGAAACCCATTGTGCTGACCGTGCTGGATGGATGGGGATACCGCGCGGATTCGAAGGGGAACGCAATTGCCCTGGCCCGGAAGCCTGCCTACGATGGACTGCTAAAGAAATATCCGAACACCCTGATTCACACGTCAGGGCCATACGTAGGATTGCCCGAAGGGCAGATGGGCAACAGCGAAGTCGGTCATCTCAATATCGGCGCTGGGCGAATCGTCCACATGGACATCACGCGGATCGATTTGCTGATCGCAAACAAGCAGTTCGATCAAGTACCGCTGTTCCAGCAGGCGATGCAGCGCGGGCGGCAGAGGCAGTTGCACCTGCTGGGGCTTTTGAGCGACGGCGGCGTGCACTCGCATATCAACCATCTTTTTGCGCTTTTGGAAATGGCCAAGCAGCAGAAGGTCGAACGCGTGTTTGTGCACTGCTTCATGGACGGGCGCGACACGCCGCCGAACAGCGGCCGCGACTACATCCGGAAGTTGCAGCAAAAGATGCGCGAGCTGGGGGCCGGGGAAATCGCTACGGTCGTCGGCCGCTACTATGCGATGGACCGCGATAATCGATGGGAACGCATTGAGCAGGCGTATCGCGAGGTCGTCCACGGGGAAGCGGAAGCGCGCAGCGATGATCCCATTGCAGCACTGCAAAAGAGTGACCGATGAATTCGTGAAGCCGATCGTGATCACGCGAGGGAACAACCTGTCTGCCCCGCCAGTAGCAATGATTCGCGACGATGACGCGGTGATCTTTTACAATTTTCGCGCAGACCGCGCGCGGCAGATGACACGCGCACTCGCCGAGCCGGGCTTCGATAAAATCGTGGACCCCAAGCGGCCGAAAAATCTTTTCTATGTGGCCATGACCCAGTACGACAAGAACTGGACGTGGCTAAAATACGTGATCGCGGCCGAAAAACTGGAGCACATCCTGGCGCAGGTGTTCCAGGATTTGCAGTACAAGAATTTGCGCTGCGCAGAGACGGAAAAATACGCGCACGTCACGTACTTCTTCAACGGCGGAGTTGAGAAGCCCTTCGGCGGCGAAGAGCGCATCCTGGTACCTTCGCCGAAAGTGGCGACTTACGACCTGAAGCCGGAGATGTCGGCAGCGGGCATCACCGACACCGTGGTGAAAGCCATCGAGAAAGGCGAATTCGACGCCATCATTATGAATTACGCGAATGCGGATATGGTGGGGCATTCCGGCAAGCTGGAAGCGGCGATCAAGGCAGTGGAAGCGGTGGATGGCGGGCTGGGACAGATTTACCAGGCGCTGATGCCACGCGGCGGAGCATGGATCATCACCGCGGACCACGGCAACGCCGAGACCATGATCGATCCGTCGACTGGCGGGCCGCACACTTATCACACCACGAACCCAGTGCCGTTCATTCTCGTCTCCGAAGATGACCGCCTTAAATTGAAACCTGGCGGCGCGCTGCGCGACATCGCGCCTACGATGCTTGGGATACTCGGCCAGCCGCAGCCCCCGGACATGACCGGCAAGGACCTGCGGCTTCATCCATGATTCGG
>WNFO01003998.1_pt1 | contig 12662 bp, 20 predicted proteins | sample 5400251 | NCBI WGS metagenome assembly WNFO01 (sample SAMN13153354, study PRJNA577476) | soil metagenome | isolation source: 100 cm saprolite under Madrone tree | place: USA:California | collected 2016-06-14
GGTGTCGAGTTCGTCGCGGTAGTGTTTGCGGAGCGTCTTCGGGCGCTGCTCACGGCCGTGGAGCCTGTACGAAAGTTGCGAAGACATAGTCGACCAGAGCTTTGATCTCGTCGGCGGTCAAGATCGCCGGAACGGTCATCCCGGCGGGTGTCGACCCCAACGGCATGCCATAGCATTCAACCTTGGTGTAGGCGCCCTTCAGCCAAGCTGGCATAGGCGTCCCCGGAATCCCGCAGCTCACGATCTCCACCATCGTCTCTTTGCCGAACGTGATGTTCCTGAGGCTGGGGCCAACAGGGTAGTCGCCGCCGCTGCCGCCCTGAGCCATGCTACCGTGACAATCGAAGCACGAGGCCCGGGCCCAGGCGTCCTTGCCGGCAACGAGGCCCGAATTGTCCTGTGCCAGGACAGGAACATCCAGTCCAATACAGGCGGCAAGCGCCAGCGCGTGGACACCCAGACTGCCGCGCATGCCACTCATCTCAGCACCTGTGCGATGGAGCGTTCCTGAGGTTTGTCTGGGGGGGTCCAGGGCGATTCCTGTTGCTCTACAGCCATCAGGATTCGGAGCTCGACGGGCCTGGTCGCATCGAGATGATCTCGATAGGGCACGCGCCGGAGTCCTGAAGCATGCAGCAGATAGTGGTCAGCCGCCACCTTCATCCGTGCCATGCCATTCCGGTCGGTGGTCGTCCGGTAGGGGTGCATGATGAGATTGATGCCTTCGAGCGGTGCGCCGCTGTCCCGGTCGACGACCTCAATGGTGATTTCATGGTCCGGCGCGGCGACCGTTCTGACGTGGATGCTCAGCGAACCCGGGGAATGCGCGATCGCTTCGCTCGAGCCGGCGAATTCCACCGTCCAGTGGTGCGAGCCTATGTCGAGCGGCGCGACAGCCTGAACCTCGGCGTATTGGAGCGCGCTGGACCCCGGCCAGATAGCGCCGGGAAGTCTGCCGGAGGCAACGATGGTACCGCCCTCGTCACGGACAGTGAAGGCACCGCCGTCGAGCTTGCAACCACCGGAGCACTTTATGCCGATGTGGAATCTAAAGACCTCGCCAGCCGCGATCGCCGACGGGATGTCCCAGGCATTGATATGAACGTCGTGTGCTTTGACCCTGTAGCGGGCACCGGCACTTGCTCCGGCATGGGCGACGCCGTCGCCGTCGGCGGGCATCAGCACAGTGCTGTATCCGTATTCGCCGAGTTCGATCGGGGCGGTGATGGTGATCTCCGCACCGAAATCGTTTCCCTCGAAGGCTACGAGCCGCGCTCTGCCGACTTCGTGGCCCGCTGCGTCAAAGAACAAAACCGGATCACCCGAAAGATCGTAGTGTTCTGGACATTTCGCTACCGCCGCGAGGGTCAGGGCAGCGCCGGCATCGGCCTCCTGAGGCGAAATCGACAGGCTCAGGGAGACATTGAAAAGAACAGCTTCCTGACTCGTCATGGTTTGGCTTCTCGTCTCGCAAACACTTTTGCCTGATTGATCCCGAACGGGCTCCACACAGCGCCTTACACCGACAGCGGGGCGTGTCGGCGGGCCAAATGGGCAGCCGACACGCGCCTTTGGGTCAGCGGACCGGTTCGGCTACCGCGTGCGTCGCTGCGATATAGCCTGTGACCGTCGCGCGGCCTATGCCATGCTGCCGGCCGCCGCCGGAGGCCTCGCCGCCGGCAAAAAGACCCGGAATCGGCTTCCCATATATGTCGATGACCTGGCAATGCCCGTCGATTTTCAGTCCGCCATAGGAATCGTTGACGGCCAACGGGATCAGCGCGGCATAGAATGGCGCCTTGTCGATCCTGTGCATGGCCGCCTTCTCGAAGTCGGTGTCCTTGCCGGCGTCGGCGAAGGAGTTGAACCTGGCGACCGTTTGCTCGAGATACTTGAGCGGCATGTGCTGGAACCGGTTGCCTACCACCAACCGGGCAAGTTCAGCGAGCGTATCCGCCTTGAAGAAGTTCCCGTCCGGGGGATTGGCGATATAGGGGTGCCGAAGCTGCCAGCCATTGGCATTGACCGCTGCCTGGTCGAAGATCGCCCAGACCGGCCCCGAGGAGTAGTCCGGAGCGCGCGAGCCTTCGTTCATGGCCAGCGCCGCGTCCGAGCCCGGCCCCCAGTTATAAGTCGAGCGGATATGTGCCACGCTGGCGTTCCGCCAATCGAGCGGGGTGAAGGACTTGTTGGTCCCGGACGAGCCCGGGGGGTATTGGGCCTCCGAACCGCGCTGGTTGCCGATCGACCACTCGTCGTGGAAGCGCTTGCCGACCTGGTTGACGGCAATGATGTATTCCCAGCCTGAGGTGCCGATCGCGATGCCGTAGGAACGGATGAACTCGAACGCCGGGTGCCCCGGCATCACCGTGTCGTAAATGTCGCTGGTGGCCAGAACGTTCTGAAGGCGCAGGGCCGAGCTGCTGTGAAGGTAAGGCTGGAAAAGACCGCCGAGGCCCGCCCCGACCTTCATGCCGGCCAGGATGCCGCTCGCGTCCTCGTGGAGAGGACCCATCAGGCCGGTGCCGTACTGCATCGAAGGTTCGCTCATCCGCGGGTCGAAACTGGTGCGGAAGGGAACGTTGCCCATATAGCCACCGGTCCCCACGATCACTGCCCTGCGAGCGCGGACGTAGATGACCTGCTTAGTTTCGTCGATATTGCCGTTGCTCCAGTAGCTCTCCAGCCGTTTGCCGGTCACGGGACTGATGCGCGGCGTGTAGCTTGCCTTGACACCGATAACCCTGCCGGAATCGCCACCCTCGCAGATGATTTCGTCCATGTGCCGGTTGAGCATGAACCTGACGCCAGCCTTGCGGGCGGTGTATTCAACGGAGCGGGAGATGACGAAGCCGCCCCTTATGCAGTTAGGAGCACCAAGGGAGTCGGCCCGCGCGCCGGGGCCACCGCAGATCTGGGTGCAGGGGTTGAAGAGTGATTGTCTTTCCTCCTCCTTGCTGCCGGCGTCTGCCGACGTGATCGTCCCCGCCTCGATGTCCGTCTTGGCGCCGAGCTTCATGATCGAAGAAGCCGCCCGGGCCTTGGTCATGCCGCCGCCCTGGTGGGTACGGCTAATGCGCGAAAAGCGAACGTGGTTGTCCATCAGGAACTGGCGGGTCGCAGCCGCGTTGTCGGCCCACCCGCGCTGGTATCCGCGATCGTTGTAGCGATAGTCGGCAATCGCGTGGTCGTTGACGACCGACCAGTCGGTTGTGTCAATGAACAGCGTCTCGGGGTCATCAGTCACATCCGCGGGCGGCAGCAATGGGGCGGTCAGCCATCCGTCGGGGTCGGCAAGGCCGCGTCGGTCGCGCTCCTGGATGGCGTCGCCGCCGCCGAACGACGATAATCCGCCGTTGTGCGACAATTTCCCACCGATATCGAAGTTCTGCTCCAGAACCAGCACATCGGCGCCCAGGTCATGTGCGCGTTTCGCCGCCACGATTCCGGTCCCACCGGAGCCGCACACGATCACATCCGCCTCGTAGTCCCAGCGAATGTCAGCGGGGGCCGGTTGCGCCTGTGCCTTGCCAGGGGCCGACAGGATGGCCGCGCCCAATCCGGCGGCAGCGCCCGCCTTGACGAAGTCGCGCCGGCTGACGGCCGTCTGATCCCGAAGCTCGGCGACATTTGTTTCGCGTTTTTTGACCATGATTAGTTTCCTCCTGGGTAAGCCAAGCAGTGGCCCGCGGATGACGACCACATTGGCAGCGAATTCACGACTCAGCCGTGGTTATTCAGCACCAGCGCAGCGTGGCTCTATTGCCGCATGCATGGCGGCACTATTCCCGTTCGGACTCATCTTCGCGGCCCACGAACGAGCCTCTGTTTGCCCGATGACCCCGTGACGTTCGCGATCAATGAAGATCATGCACCAAAGATTCGTTCTTCACCAGCCGGCGTACTCAACTCGTTCTGCTCACGACCAAGCATGGGATACCGACGATCTTTCCGTGGCGCGAATATGTCATTGACGGCGGTCTGCTGAGCCACGGGACGAGCCTTCGCAACTCGTATCGCGAAATGGCTGGCTACGTCGGGCACATTCTCAATGGTGCCAAAACGACCGACTTGCCGGTGCAGCAGCCCAGCACGTTCGAACTTGTGCTCAACCTCAATGCTGCCAAGGCGCTCGCCTTGACCATCCCGACTTCCATCCTGCTGCGTGCCGACGAAGTGATCGAGTAGCCACACGCCGCGCTGCCTGCCCTTCTCGGCGCGCCGGATATTGCGACAGCTGAGGATGATCTGTGCCGCTTTCAGCTGCATCAGACTCAGACGGGCGTGCGGCCGCCGAACGATCAATGGATGTTGCCTTGGATGCTGCGGTGCACACTCGGCGTCCGAATCGGGTCATTTTGAGACCAAATCGGACACTTATCGTTGCACTTCTATTGGTCTCATCCTCCTACAGGAGCTGACGTTCTGGCGCTCGGCAGGCAAGGTCGGCGCGTTGTTCCGCGCCGCGGACGACGAACGGCGGCAGGCCAAGCGCAACAGCCTTGCCGAAAAGCTCACAGTTGAAACGAAGGCCCTCGCCGACCTGAAGATCGAGAAGGCCGCTGTGGAGGGCGAGCGCCGTAGGGTTTCCGTCTGCGTCGTCTTTGAGATCGAAGGCGCGCATTTTCTAATCGATGGTCGCCACCGTATCGCCGCGGCGAGGCCTTTTTCCCGAAACGCCACATCCATTAAATAGCTGGTGGGGCGACACGAATGCCTGGGATGCATCTGAGCATTTCCGCACCTTGACAAATATGCTCGCCGCATCCCCCAGCGAGGCGGCAACTGACGCGCTGGCGCGACTGGAGGCCGATCCTCAACTCGCATCCTGCGCCGCCGGTGGTAGAAATGTGGAGGTTGAAGAGAAGGCATTCCCCGTCGCTGGTCGACATCTGCCTAAGCGCGGCCGCGACCGCCGACGGATCGCCGTCCGTAGATGCTCCATCCGTCACATGGATGATAGTGGGAGGATAAGACGACGAATGGGCGTCCGCCCACGCCCAATCCATCGCGGCCTGCGCGGCTTCCCGCCCCTTGGCGCCAGATATCCCGGCGTCGTCGTAAACCTCGACCACTTCCCAGCCTCTCCGCTCCGCGACCTGGCGAAGCTGTAGCTCCTGGTTCTCGACGGTTTGCTTGTCGGTGCTGACGCGCAGATAGAGCGCGGCGCGGCGTGTAGCGCGAATAGTCATTTGGGCTGAACCCTCTCCCCGTGAACGATTTTCAGATGGTATTCGTGGTTATTAAAATTAACTGAATACTGAACCCGAAACTGCGTCTTCAAAAACGACGTAATATCAGAGGCCGAAAGGAGTGAGTTTTGATGGGGATTTCCGAACCATTGCACTTGCGCGAACGGGGTGTGAACGTCCATCTGATGATCGACGTGTGATGTATGTGGCGCCGCGGGGGACAGTTTGCTCAGGAGGGGACGAAATGACCGACGCCAGCGCCGGCGAGATGCCTATCGAGCCTATGCCGCCCATCCCGCCGGCGCCGGACGTGGGCGCCGGTCGAAGGCGACGATGCAAGGGGGAGCGGCGATGACGAAGAAGAATAATCAAAACCGGCCGCGCGACATGGCCAACGACATCATTGGGCTCGTTCGCGAGGGCACGAAGAAGTGGACCAGCACCGTGAAGGCGGAAGAGCGTAGTCCCGCCTCGCGCGCTTATCGGATGTCCAGGATGACGCGGGAGCGCGGAGTCCAATTCAAGGAGGCGGCCGCGGAGATTATGAAGGAGGCGTACATGAAAGTGAGCGGCAATGGCCAGCTTCCCGCCAACGCTCGGCAGATCATGTGTGCTGCGCGCCCCCACATACAGCAGCGCACCGACAAGCAGTTGGGAGACCACTATTTCACGCAAACCCTGCTACCAGACTACCTGAATGAGCACGACGTTGATTGGGACGTCGTCTACGACGCGCGCGGACATTTCAGCGAGCCACATGGCGGGAACAGTTTCGGCATTGGCACCCTCGATGTCCGCAACTACCTCGCTCACCTACACCATCCGTCCGTCATTGACGCCGGCTTCAGCCAGGCGAAGGTGGGGACCAAGGGTCCGAGCGGCAATTTCGGCGCGGTGCTGTTCATCGAGAAGGAGGGGTTTGACCCGATCCTCAAAGCAGCACAGATCGCCGACAAATACGACATCGCCATCAAGAGCACGAAGGGCATGAGCGTCACCGCGGCACGGAAGCCGGCCGACGAGATGTGCTCGGACCACGACATCCCGCTGCTGCTCCTGCACGACTTCGACAAGGCCGGTTTTTCGATCGCCGGGACGCTGCAAAGGGATACGCGCCGCTACGAGTTCAAGAACGACATCACGGTCGTCGATCTCGGCCTCAGCCTCGTCGACGTCGAAGCGATGGGACTCGAGAGCGAGCACCAACACCCCGAAGGGGCGGCGGGATATATTGGAAGGGAACCTGCGCACCAACGGCGCCACCGAAGCAGAGATCGCCTTCATGTTCCGCGATTTTGATAGGCTGCGGTCGACGCGACGCGTCGAGCTCAACGCGATGACGTCCCCACAGTTCGTCGCTTTCGTCGAGCGCAAGTTGCTGGAGAATGGCGTCGCGAAGATCGTCCCCGACGGTGATCTTCTGGACAGGGTGTACACCAGTATCGAAAGAGGACGGCGTCTGGAAGATGGAGCGGAAAAGCTTGACGCCATCAACACGAAGGACATCAAGCCACCGGTCGACCTGGAAAAGCGCATCAAAGAGATCCTGAAAAGAACCCCACATATTAGGTGGGACGCGGCCATCGAACTAATTGTCGATGAGGTGCGCAAGGGCGCGTGAGTCAAGAGAGAGCGAGGCCAAGGAGGTATCCGTTTGGTATGCCGGCGGTTCGGCCGCGTGGTATCGCCAGAGCGCAGCAGGGACGGCGTGATGATGACCGACACCACCGTTAAAAGCACTGAAAGGTATCTTTAAACCAAGAAGGAAACACACACATGACCGAGCATTCGAGTGAGACGCAGGCACATCCGGCAGCTTGTGCCGATTCCGTCTGTACTGTCGAGACTGAAATTGAAATCACGCCCGCGATGATCGAGGCGGGCAGATCTGCGTTTTGCGATTTCGATAGCCGGTTCGAGGATGTAGAGGATGCGGTCCGCGAAATCTATTGGGCTATGGCGGCAGCGGCAATCAAGGAAGTGAAACGGGCGTCCACCTGATGATGTTTGTTCCCCTTATGGCAATTCGAAAGTTGTTGACGGCAAAAGATACGGTTTTGAGATAGGCGTCTTTGGCGTCTCGTGGTGAAACGATCTTCGGCGGCCGCAGCCCTCGCAGTAGTTCCAGCTCGTCACATAGGCCCTTTACGTCGGGCATGTCGAAATGAATTTCTTCGGAGGAATGTGCGAAGACGTTGCGGATGACATTGATGCGCTTTAGATCGCGGTAGGTGATCGGACCGAAGATCCCGAGGGCATAGCCGGCAAGGATTCGATACCCGAGCGTCGAAAGCGGGCCTTTTCGCTCATAGTCGAAAAGATCACCGAGGAGGGCGTCCGGAAAGGCGGGATCAAATCTCCTTTTGATGGCAACCCGAAGGGCATCTTCGACCATAGCGCCGCCCATGATGGCAGCCGCGCGGTCGGCCGCATGTCCTTTTTCTTGCTGCGCGCGGTTTAGAAAAAGCGCATGCTTTCGACGTCGACAACATGAGTGAGACCCCGATCCTCTTCAGCCCCCGCGTACCCGCGACCGCGAGATGGTGCGCGTCGTTCCGGACCCGAGCTACCCCAGACGAGTGGCGCAAGTGTCGCCGCGCTCTCGTTTCCCTCATCCGGCAGCGGCTTGGATTGATGATGGAGACACCGGACTTGCCAGCGGCAAGTTTCTCTTGGTGGGTGGCGGATCCGCCATGGCAGCTTAACACGGGACTTGATGCGTTCGGTGGCACCGGAGAGCGGGCACGATGTGCCGACCCATGAATCGCCGATGATCCTAACTACGTACCTTGATGAGAGCGGTACCCACGCTGAGTCCCCGATTAGCGTCATGGCAGGCTATGTAGGCACATCGGCACAATGGGAAGGGTTCGAAGCGGACTGGACTGCTCTCATGCGCAAGGCTGGCATGAAGCATATCCACGCTGTCGAGCTGTTCAAACGTACGAAACAATTCAAAGGTTGGAAAGCAGAGGACGTTAATGCCCTTGCTGTTTCACTGGACGGTGTGATCGCCAGGCACTTGCAAGTGGGCTTCTCGGTCATTGTGAGGGACGATGACTATAAAAATATCTACGGGACCGGCCCGCATCCGAGGCGCCCGGCGAAAGACACGAAGTACGGCGTATGCTTTCGCGCGTGCCTGGCCTTCGTGCCTTCCTACATTGCTTCTGAATTCACACTCGCTCAGCAGATCGCGTTGGCACAAGAAACAACGATTAACTTCGTGTTAGAGCAAGGACATCGCAACGCAGGGGATGCGCAGCGTCTGTTCAAGCTTTACAAAGCAGACGCATTGCCGGAGTGGCAGCGTTTCGTCGGAACCATGGATGTCTCAACGAAAGGTCCATGCGCTTCTCATGCCTGTCGCCGGGAGTGCGCTTTATTTTTATCTCATTAATTCGGTTCAACTCTGCTTCAGCATTTTGGTACTCTGGACTGTAGGGATGATTCTCCATTTTGGCTGCGATAATCTTACCGACTCCAAACTCTCTATTGCCCCTCATACTGGTGCTCAACATACCCGCTTGCTGCTTGGTCACATGGTCGTCGCAGGCATTCCGTATCTGGTCGGCGGTGAAAAGTCTCTTTCCCGTCGCGGGCACGGCGCCAGAAATCAAGCAATATGCGGTAGCGTCCGAGTTCCTCGCGCGCGAACGCAGCTAAAACGATGGTGCTCGCGTAAGAGCCATTTCGATACTGGATGTTGGCGTCACGCAGCAGCAGCCCACATTGTTCGAGGGCATAAAAAGTACCTTTCAGCAGTTCCTCCGGAGACATCTTTTCTTCCTGAGATTTTGGTGCTTACAGCCGGGGCGATGGCTTCTGGCCGGCACCTATGGCGCGATTGTGGCGTTGGAACCGGCCGTTCCGGTTAACGCATGGCTGCGCACAGCACGAAGCCGACGCGGCGCTTTTCGCGGCGAGGAATTCGGGGCGAGAGTTGCGGGAATGGCCGCCCGCTGCCTGCCGTGCCCAGCCATTGTGCCGGCCGGTGCGGCTTGGTAGATCGACTGCCGGACAGAACGAATCACTTGAGCGCGCAAAAGAGGCGAGTGGATGTGGAGTGAGCTTGCGAAAAATCTCGGCATAGTTGGCATCATCCTCGCTGCAGGATTGCTATGGTTTTTGCTTCCCTACTTGCTCGTGTGGGCAAGTGAGTTGTTGTTCAAGTTCGCCGAGTGGCAGCGGAAAATCGCCAAGCGGTTGATTGCAAAAGGTGAAGAAATTGAACGGTCACTTGCGGAAGAAAAAGAACGTGACCGAAAAGAACGCCAAACTAATGATTGAACCTGTGCCATGTGATTGGTGCTCGGACACGGGCGTAACGCCCAGCGGCAAACGGTGTCCTGTGTTGAGGGCAAGGGAATGCCCATTCCCGATGACGATGAGCAAAACACCCGTAAGCCAAGGCTTGACCGTCCAACACGACGTAAGCCACGTACCCGCGACTGATGCGGCCCGACTTAGGTACAGTTGCGTCAAACCCCTAGTTCGCCCTTACAATCCGCCCGCTGTGGGATCCCCTTCCCCGTGCGGGGGCGGCTCGGACGCGTTTCCCATCCATCGTGTCCGGGCCGTCTCGCGGAGCCAAAAACCCCGGCGCCCTCCGCCTCGATTCCGGCCCGCCTATAGCTCTAGCGCCATCCGCCCGCTACCCAGTGCCCCCGCGCGGACGGTGCGCCACTGGCCCGTCCTAGGCGTTAGTCAGCTTGTCCGCATACAGACGACAAAGGGCGCCGATGATGGCGCCCTTCCGATTCATGATCCCTATTCTGGATGGTTCAGAATTTATAGTTGAGCGTTGCGCGGCCGAGGTCCGTGGTCGCCTTGGTGTCGATACTGATCCCACCGACATTGGCACTAGGACCGTCGAGTTCAATGTGAAGATATTCGGCGCCAATGCTCCATTGTGGGGTGAACGCATATTGAACGCCCGCACCAGCCGCCCAGCCAACGCCCGGAGTTTTGGTCGATGCTCCTGGCACCGACTGTTCGACGCGCCCATAAGCGACGCCGCCGGTCCCGTAGAGTAGCAATGATGGATTAATCAGGAAGCCGAGCCGCGTTCTCGTGGTGCCAAACCAAGGAAGCTTGGTGGTTAAGCCACTCCTAGTGTTTTCAATCGAGGTAAGGTCGAAATCTGTTTCGAGCCCCAGCACAAAGGTTCCAAACTGTTTATTGTAGCCTGCCTGAAAGCCGCCCACCACGCCGTTGCCATGTACACTGGCCGAGGCCGATGCGCCGGGAACGCTTACCGTCTCTTTGAAGCTGGTTTCCCCGTAGCCGAGATTGCCGCCGATATAGAGACCGTCCCATGGCGACGCGATATAGGCTGCACCTGGTGGTGGTGCTCTGACGCCTAAGTCGGCGGCGGACGCTGGGACGGCAATGAGCATTGTCGCCGCAGCACTCAGAAGCAATTTCCTCATTGGACTCCCCTCATTCGAACGAGCCCCCCGGCAATCAGGGCGGCGACGGGGTCATTGACCACGTTCACCCTAGAGTCGCAAGATCGACTCAGCCGAAATCTCCAAATCTGTTGCAATAAAGAGACACCGAATTGCCAACCGCAGATGCGGCGTCAACTCTCAACTTTGTGTTTTAGGTGGACGCCCAAGCCGTCGTCGCAGTCGCCGTATCTCGCAGGAGGTGGCCTCGGGCGTCGAATCCACGAGGACTTCGACGCGGAAGTAGCGGAACAGCGCTTCCAGGACTTGCCGGATATCATCATCCGACAAGGCGCGCATCCGCACGGGCTGCAAATAGCGCTCGGTCATGGCCGCACCCGCCGCGCCGAAGCCGCAGCCGTCAATGCGATAGCAAGAGGGTCGCAACATAAGACCATGAGCGCGATCAGCCACCGAATAGCCCGCTCGCCGTCCGTGTCCGCGCCGACGAGCTCGGCGACGTAGCGGATAGGCGCCGCCTCAATCTCGATCTGATGGCCGCGGGCGGCCACCGTAGCGCGTTCCAGCCGCAGGGCTGCCAAGGTACTGGCCTCCCGCAGGTCATTGACCGAACCCACCGACTCGCCCCACCATCGCGCCAATCATCATCCACTGGATGGTTCCTAGGCGTACTCGCCCGCGTCACACCTCCCGGCGCGGGCTTTTTGTTCAGCGCCGCCCGCCCTATTGACGCCACCTACCCGGCGCACCATCAGCCCCGATCATCTCCTTTGGATGATCAGCACAATGCCCATACTGGCCCGCGTCGCCGCCCCGTGACGCGGGTCTTTGTGTGCGGGTGGTGGTCGTCATTAAGATCGGTGACCCACCGAGATGGGGCCCTTGTCTTGGGATCGATCAGGGCGGCATTGATCTCCTTGGTAAGCTTGTCAATGAGGAGATTGGCTATGACTGTCGATTTACATCTGGCCATAGCGCATCATCTTTTGTTCTTGCCGCTTGCGGGTGTTCTCGCTTTTGAGATCGGCGCGGTCCGTTCGAGCATGGACCGCGAAGACATTCTCCGCGTCGCGCGTGTCGATATCTGGTATGGCGTCTAGCCGGAGCCATTATCCTGGTCGGATTTTCGCGAGCAATCTTCGCGGCCAAAGGCTGGGCCTACTACTCCGTCAACCTGTTCTTCTGGGCGAAACTTGGTGCCTTCGCCGTCGTGGGCCTGTTATCAATCATGCCAACGGTAGAGTTCATTCGTTGGCGAAAGGCGATATCGGCCAATCTCACCTTCTCGTCGGCTCCGCACGGAATCCGCAATGTCAGGCGCGTTCTCTTCGCGGAAGCGATAGTCTTCGCCCTCATTCCTGTGTTCGCCGCTGCCATGGCTCGGGGCTACGGCTCTCTGTCGCCCTAATGCCGAAGGCTGCCGGTCCGCCCCGTCTACATTCACGGTGAGTTTCGGAGGATAAGCGGACGTGGGATGCACACGAAGAATGCGGCAGGAATTGACCCTGGCTGTGTGACGTTTTCGCACAACCAAGACCCACAGCAGAAATGGACGCGCACGAGTGCAATCAGACTGTTTCAGCGTTCTGCTTCCCATAAGGGCTTTTCCGGGAAGCAATTCCAGGAAAACATATCAATGGGAACCTGTAGGGCCTCGCATCCGTTGATTTATTTCGGGCGAGATGACTCAGCACTGCATGGGGGAGAAGGCATCGTCGGCGCGCGCCATCCGCCTACTTCCGGGAGTGCGAGCGCATGGGCTCTCCGCCTACTACAAATGCCGCCCAGCCGTTCATCGAACAAATGCCGGCCGCCATTGCCATTTTCGATGGTGGGATGCGTTATCGGGCTGTCTCCCGTCGTTACCTTTCCGATTTGGCATGGTTGTTCTCCACCGAAGTCTTGCCCCCCGACAAGGTAATCGGCCGTACGATTTACGAGGTATCCCCAAATGCGCCGCCGCGCTGGCGGGATGTTCATGCCCGAGTGGCGTAGCGCCAGCCCGAATGCGGCGGCGAGTTACTGCTTCGGCCGAAAGTCCTGGTCCGGAAACATCGAT
>WNFO01007597.1_pt1 | contig 12662 bp, 16 predicted proteins | sample 5400251 | NCBI WGS metagenome assembly WNFO01 (sample SAMN13153354, study PRJNA577476) | soil metagenome | isolation source: 100 cm saprolite under Madrone tree | place: USA:California | collected 2016-06-14
CTTCGTCGTGCGGGGTGGCGCGTTTGAGACGATGGAAGGAAGCGCACGCGACCGCAATGTCGTGGTCGAATTCGCCGATCGCGAGACTGCTATGACCTGCTATCGAAGTCCTGAATATGAGGCCGCAAAGGCCGTTCGTCAGAAATATGCGGACGCCGACTTCATCATCATCGACGGCGCACCCTAAAGCGACGCCAATTTCAACATGCCAACATCGTTGCGAGCTCTCAACTACACCTTCCTGATATTTCTGCTATTGGCCTTGTGTCACGAGTAACGCCGGTCCACACGGCGATGCGTAACTGTACGAGAGATGAAGGAAGGCCCTTCGAGTTCGGCAATCAGGTGCTGATCTCAAGCCACCGCAAGCTGCTGTCGTCAAAAGCGATGGTGGTGAACGTTGCGGAAACGTCGGGGCATGATCCCGGCAGGCATTGTTGAGAGAGGCGAACGCAAGAGCACCCAGTCGGATCATCGCAGCCGTGAGACGTGGGCACCAAGCTGCTAGATTCGCTCCGCTAGTACCCCTGCACAGGGATTTTGACTCCTTGAATCGGCTAAAGGGTTGTGACCGGTTTCCCACCTTGATCCAAGGTCAACCAGTCAAAATCACTGTGTCGAACTACTAGTAGCTGTGTTCGGCTTGCCGCGCGACCACCGCGTTCGCTTCCCGGATAGCGCGGCCTTCGTCGCCGGTTCGTTCCAAGGCTTCGTTGGCGACTTTCGCCCAGAGCTCTTTCAGCGCGGGCGTCGCGGCCTTGTGCGTGTGCCTTTCGGCATCATTCGGAGTCCACGGCATTTGATCAGGCTCCCGTAAGTGGCTGGCATTTCGGACTGTAAATCGTGCGCGGACGCCGCCGTGTCCAGGATCAGACACTGAATTTGATGCAGTGCGACGAGGCTCTTGTCAGATGAGTGCATGGAGCTGTTGGGAACCCGACTAAGGTTCGGCGTTGGAGCCGGCGCGCGTTGCCACCAGCCCGCGCGCCCCCGGCTCCTTAGCCCTTGGCCCCATTGCTCTTGCCCCAAGGGGCAGGAGTCTCGGGTCAACTCGGTTAGGGCGCCCAGATCCACTGCCTCAACGTGGCCGCTGAGGCTTCCGGACTTGGCGCAATGGCGGCTGATGCTTTAGTTCGCGCGCCGCGAAGAACTGCGGCCACCGGTCCTGCCACCGATGCAAACTTCGGCTACTCACACCAAGGTGGGCCGCTATCTCCTCATCGCGGACACCGGCCTCACAGAGCGAGCGAACCCGTTCGACGTATTCCTCCCGGAACTTGGTCGGCTGACCTCGGCCGTGCTTGCGGCCGCCCCGCGGGTCTTGGCTTGTCATGCCTTGCGCAATGATCTGCTTACGTTGCAAACAACGAGGTGAAAGATATTCGCGACAAGTCGCTTGCGATGGCGGTCTACGCTTTTCAAGCAAAAGGATAAGCATGTTTGCCGCCAAGGCTTGCCGAAGTCAAGAAACGCGCCGGAGTAAGCGTGTCGCCCTCTTGCAAGGCCGCGAGCGCCGGCGCACCAGCGGCAAAAGGCTATCGAGCGGCGTCAACGGGCCGACTCCTTGACGGACATCGCCCGCACATGGGGCGTGGCGCATACTACGATAGCGCGGCTGTAGGGCCGCGATCGGACGCGCAGAAACAAGTCGATGAGACGGGGACATACAAAGAGTCATGAGCCGCATATTCGCACAGCCGCTCGGAAAGCGCGGCAACGGAAAGCGGCGATCGCCTACGTGACTCAGGACCTCATTGGCCTGCGAAGGGGTGACGTACTCGTGGTCGATGCCTCAGAGCGGGCCGTTCGGTTCGGTGAAACTGACGCCCGGGTGCTCAGCAGGTTCCAAAATCGTGGCGTGCTGCTCTACGACTGTGCCGATCTGCACGCCAAGGTGCTTCTCGTTGCCGACGCGAAAGCCCGCCACATAGTCGTCCCAAGCTTCCGGGCTGATCTCACGTTCAGTGGGTTCGGCCTGGCGCCGGATCGTTGCATTCGGCGCGTGCGACGATCGAGGTTGTGACGTCGCCGGCGGAGCAGGCGTTGGCTGGGGCGGCACCCGGGATCGGGTGAAGGCGGCCAGGATTTGTTCGCGGCCGACGGCAGCTGGAGCAGCAGGCGCCGCGGCTGTCGCTTCCGGCGGCCCCTTCGCTACACGGGCGGCACAGAGACAGCGGTCGGCGCCTCGGACGCATCAGCGGCGTTCGCCGGCACATCCGGGACGACAGAAGGCACAGCATCGGCATCCTCATCCATGGGTGACTTGGACAGGCTATGCGGCCCTGGCGGGGCGTGTTCGTGGTCGTGGTGGCTGCGATCGATATTGTCATCTGGCATATCGCCGGCTGGCGGCGAGCTCGCACGCGTCGTTGTTGCCGGCGCCTTCCCCGCCTCGCCCCAAGCCTTCACCAGGCTGGGGACAATGACCGCCGCGCAGTAACTCTCCGCGATCGCCTTGAGCAGCCGCGGCTCGCCCCATGACGCTGCGGGCTCGTTCTTGGGGTAGAGCTTCCGGTCGGTCTTGGACCTGATCGCAGACAGGATGCGCTCAAGCGGAACCACTTGCAGCGCGAGCTTGATTGGGGCGACGTCATCGACGGCGGAACTGCGGACGATATTGCCGCCAGTGGCGGCAATTAGACGATCGCGCAGTTCAGCATCGGCGGCGCCTTGTCGAGCAGCGGCGGCCTCGGCCTCCCGGCGGCGTTCCTCGCGCTTCCGCAGCCGGTCGTTGAACCTCAGCTTGACGGCGGGCTGGATGTTGTTGTTGGGCGCATCCGGCGGCGGGCCAAACTTCTCGACATCCCAACTCGAGCGGTCGACAACCCAGCGTTCGAGGGCCTCGAACCAGATCGCCTCTTCGGTAGGCGTAGGCGGAGGCTGTGGCGTCGGCTTGGGCGGTTCGGGCGGCTTCGGTGGCGCAAGCCCGTAGACGCCAGGCGCGACCCGCTCGATGCGGCCGGCCTCCCATTCGCGCCGGACGGCACTCTCGGCGCTGCCGCGGGTGGTGCCCGGGGGCATTTCCGCGAGGATCCGCGAGACGCTCAGCGGCTCATCAGCATCGAGCAGCGCGTCAAGCACGGCTCGCCTGAGAACGCCAAGGTGCTCGACATTCGGCAGGGCGCGCTCGGCAGAGGGATCGGCAGATGCAACGGCTTCCGATGCCTGCGGTGCTGCAGCCTCGAGCTCGGCGGTCGCTTCCGGCGCCGACCTTGCCGAAATTTCAGCAAGGTTGGGCGGCGCAGGCTCTGCAGGCGTCTCGCCGGCGGTGGTGTCGGTCATTGCGTCCCCTCCCAGAAGGTCATCCCCGGAAACGGCACTAGGATCCAATCAGGGTGCCAGCCGTGCTTGATCCGGCCCCGACGGTCCGGCAACCGCTCTCGTATTCCCCCGCGCATAACATCACCGCGCCGTGCTGCACGTCCAACAAGTAGATGTTTGCCGGCCGATCGAGAAGCGATCCGAGCTAAAAGGCACAGAAAATATTTCGCACCGGTCGAAACTCAACGTTGCAGTTTTCGATATCGCGCCGATATCTGTGCAAAAATGCCAAGTCATGCTCAACACGACGAGACCTGAAACCGCAAGCGAATTTCTGTGCAAATATGAGGTGCGAAATGATCGTGGGTTACGCAAGGGTTTCGACCGACGGCCAAACCCTCGATGCGCAACAGGCCGCTCTGAAGGCGGCCGGGGTCGAGCGCGTCTACGCCGAGAAGATCAGCGGCGCCCGATCGGATCGCGCCCAGCTTGCAAAGCTGCTCAAGGCGCTCGGCGAGGGCGACACCGTGATCGTCACTCGCCTCGATCGCCTGGCGCGCAGCACCCGCGATCTCCTCAACATCCTCCATGCCATCGGCAAGGCCGGCGCCACATTCAAGTCGCTCGCCGATAGCTGGGCCGATACCACAACGCCGCATGGCCGGTTGATGGTGACGATCCTGGGTGGCCTGGCCGAGTTTGAGCGCGAATTGATCAAAGCCCGCACCGACGATGGCCGCAGGCGCGCCATGGCGAACGGCAAGCGCTTCGGCCGGAAGCCCAAGCTGAGCGCGTTTCAGATCGAGGAAGCCTTACGGCGACGAGACGCCGGCGAAGCTCTCACGGACATCGCCCGGTCCTACGGCGTCAGCCATTCGACGATCTCACGACTATCCCAGCCTGCCGGAAGGGTGGAGTTCGCAGACCAACCGATAGCCGGGTAGCACCGGCTACCGGCCCGGCCGGATCGCACCGCGCGCTGGGCCGGATTCAGGGGATGACACTGGACGCCAGTCACCTATAAAGACGCCACTGATTTTGTAACGAGGGATTATCATGGCGGTACCAAGCGAAAACGAGCTTCAGCGAGAGGCGCGGATCATCGCGCTCGAATACCTCGTCAAGGAATGTTTGCAATCGATCATCCGGATGCGCGTCGGCAAGCAAGCGGAAGACGGGGACAACGACATAGATCAGTTAGCCGTACAGGATGCGAAGATTCTTCGGCTGGGGGCTCAGGATTTAAGAGCCGCCTCCTTTCCCGACCTCGATCCTGCCAGGTCTGATCAGCTTTCGGCGCTCGTGCGCGACCACGCTCTACGAGTTCTCGAAGAGTTGGTTCAAGAGATGGAAGAGCGTCTCAACAACGACAGGACATAGTCCGCGCTGAGATCTCGGCGGCTCGGGGTATAGGCCACTGCGGCCGCGGTCGGCGTCGGCGTCGGAACCGTCGTCAGGATCAAGCGTGAGCTCGGCCTCGAGGTGCAGCCACGGCCTGGCAAGGCGGAGCTCGCCGGGGCCGAGTAGGGTGGGACGAGGCAGTTTTGCGATCGGCCGCAGCGAAGGAACGGCAGGGCACCAGGACCGACAAACATCCGGGCAAATAGCCCGAAAGTTCGAAAGGGCGAGCTCGCGACAAGGTCGCCAAGGCAACCGGCAAGAGGGCGCGCACGCTCGCGAAGGCGGAGGCTGTCGCGCCGGCCATCGCCTCTTCGCCGACCTGCCGGCGCGGGTGTGACCGCCTGGGCATCAAGAAGACGGCCGCCAAGCTCGGCTGCGGGATCGGCACCGTGATCCGGTCAGGGACGAGGCAGTCGCCGTGTATGAGAAACTGCAGGCGAAAGCGGCACGAATCTGATCGGCACCACGAAGGTCAATTCCTCGCCAGTGGCAGACCGCGGCGGCGTCGGCAGGGGATCCGCGCGCCGCAGCATTGCAAGCGCCGCTTCGTCAACGACGGCATCGCCTGAGCTCTTCTCGACTTTGGCTGATACGACATGCCCTGTCCGGTCGATCACGAATCTTATGACGACCTCGGCCCCCTGATCCGGTCGGCTTGTGGGATCGCGCTTGTATTTGTTCAGATGGGCGATTAGCTCACGCTGCCAACGGTGTATGTGAGATTCGTCCAGTCCGCGGGCCGAACGGAGCGCGTCCTGAACGGCTGGCGGGTTTGGCCTCTCCAGGTTAGCCGGCGCATTCTGCGCCAGAGCCGAGGTGGCCGTAAACGATGCCACAGCCGCGATTGTCGACAAGAAACGCATGTTGGTCTTCTCCTAGAACGGCGGCGCTGGCACGTCATCAGCGGCGGGCGCCCCCAGCGTTGCAGCCAATTTCCGCGGCAAGGCCGGCAGATATTCGTTCCGCCATCGTCCGCTACCGGGCCGAACGGCAAGCAGGGCGAGCCCGACCAGGCGCTTGATGGCGCCCGTGATGTCGATGCTGCGCACCCGGGCGGACTTCGCCATCGGCTCGATCGACGGGAACGAGGCGTACCCGCGCTCGCGTAGCGGCCCGTAATACGTCGCAACCGCGTCCAGCACCTGCCGGTCCAGGGTGGTCAATCCCGCTGCCGTGACGGCCTGGTCGTACCAAGTCTGATACTGCGCTGCCGGGATCAACACAGCCTTCTGGTTCATCCGGAGCGGCTTCGGTGACTTGCCGGCGGTGGTGGTCATGGTAACCCTCGTCGGCTATGCAGCGGGCGGCAGCGCATCGGGCAAGCCGGGTTTATTCCCTTCCCAAAAGCTCATGCCGGGCAGCGGCATCAATATCCAGTCGGAATGCCATCCCGATTTGATGCGGGCTCTCAAGACCGCAGGGTGGATATTGGTCTCCCGCGCCCAGTCCAAGATCGACAAGGTTTGACCATGGGCGTCATCTGCGATCTTACGGCGCGCGAGGCTTTGCGAGCTCGTCCAGCATTTTGTGGCCTAACTCATCTACGGTGTTGAAATCGGCGAGCATCTGTGCGTGGAACACCACGGGTGTGGCCTTTTCCTCAAAGGAATGCTGCACCCATGGGCGGAACCGACCGAGCTTAAGCTGCTCGGCTGACAGTCGATCGTATTCTGTAAAGTCACGTTTCTTGGCCGCCTCCGCCATTTTGGCCTCGAATTCTTTGTACGCCTCTAGATCCTTAGTCTGAATCACGTAGGGCGGGATGTAGAGCGGGATACGGTGTGCGAGCGCGTGCCGCAGATCAGCCAGATGTTTGAACCACGCCTCCAGAGTCTGGAGGTAATCCTGGAACTCCTGCGAGAGTGTCATGCGCACGCTCGTGTTCTCGGGGCCAAGCCCAACATGCTTATCGGGGATCGGCGTGGCGTCTCTGCGTTTCTGGCCGTTCTCGTGCATCCAGATCCACGCAAGATTATCGATCGCTCCGAACACGTTGAACACGAAACTCTGAATATTGATCGTCGCATCGGACAGTTCATCGCGTGACGGCAGTTCGGTGCGTTCGGGCGGGATGTGCTCGAACACATTGACGATGCATCGAACCATGACTTTGAGTCGCCGCGGGAAACCTTGACGAGCAAATTCCTGAGCGCGGGAGCTCCTAAGATCGAGCAGGATATATCTTTCGAGAAGAGTGTTGAGCTTGGTATCGACCGCGGTATATCCCTCCGCAAGCTGCTTCAACGCTTCGTCAGAATAGTACATGAGGCCTCACTGGGTTGCCGGAAAAGGCCTTGGCTATCCGCCCAGACTAGACGGCGCAAGCATTCTCTGCGGGCGCGGCCGCGTTGTTCCTCTCGTTTACGTGCCAACCCCCGCCGCCGGGCGCGGCGTGGGCTACTGCTCGGATTGAGCAACGGCAACACTGACGATTTCGCCCCGATGGAATTGCTGCCGTTCGGCATCGTCGAGCAACCGGCGGGCGACCGCAAACGCGGCCTCCCTCGTCTCAGCCTTGCGGGTCACCAGGGGCCCGCGCTCGTTGGTCGAGAGCACAGCGACGTAGTCCTTGCCTATCGCAACCATGTGATTTCCGCTCCCGGTGAGCCGTTACTGGTAGTCTCCGCGATCGACGGAGGCTACCTGTCACGCGCAGAAGGCGCTGATGTCGAGGAGTTTCGGCTAATCGGCCGGCGGCTCGCTATCTGGGACGAGCGCGATGCGGAACCCTTCGTACCGTTTGCGCAGCGCCATGCGGAGAACGATAATCATCCATACAAACATGAGGGGGAAGCCCACGATGGCGTTGCAAAGCTGAATCGTGTCTTTCGAAGCACCAGTGAGTGTGTTGACCAAAAGCCCTACGAATCCCAAAGTAAGTCCGATTATCGTCGTACCTATCCCTACGCGCCACGAATACAGCCACCAAATTCGCAGCACTCGTGGCAAGTTCGGTTCGAGTTCTTTCATGTTCGCCCCTGGTCAAAGTTGCTCCCCCGACGGCGAGGCGGCCGTGCTTGGTCGCGACGGTTCTGTCCCGGTTTCGATTGAACTATCCCGACGGGAGGAACGTTGCACTATCAAAGGAACTTCCTTTGATAGAACTATCAATCATCTTCGGCATGGCCCTGATATGGGGACTATTCTGTGTAATAGTTCCTAAATCACAGGATGAACCAGGACCCGGCACCGATGACCCGACAGGGGTTGGTCCGGGCGCTGGGGCGGGTGCTGGTACGGGAACTGGTGGGTGAGCGGCAGAATGCTCACCACCTTCGGGGATCATGAGCAATCCGCGAGCGGGAGCGTCGGCAAAACCTAATCCTACCAATTCAGTATGATTAAAAATCCCTGCATGTTTACAATGGCCTTTAACGGAGCCCGGGGCATGGGCGCCACCGAAACCGCGAACGAGCTTGGTATCAGCCGCGCCAGCGTCCCCGCGCGTGACGTGTGACGCCAGTGACCTGCGCCCGCTCTGATTCCGAAAAGAAGGCTCTGTCCCGGCCACGGGCCGGATGGGCCCCAACGCCTGCTCTAAACATCAAATCCAGTCGGTCCTCAAGATCGCCTCTATGCATGCGCAGCCAGAAAGCACCGCGGCGGAGATTGCCAACGCCGCGCTGAGCCGCTCGTCCGGGCCGCGATTGACCACCGTTGCGACCATGATCGCCACGAGCGAAAGAATGGGAACGAAATACCGCCCCTGCACGCCCCAGATGGTGCTCTCGTCGAGCGGTGTGAAGGCCAGATAACAGACGAAGTAGACGACAACGATGTAGACCAGCACGGTGATGGTGGCCACGGTCGCAACCTGATAGCGTGCGGCAGTTGCAAGCGGCAGCCGCGTGAGAAAGGTGCAGAAGAAGAGCACGGTCACCGTCGGATAGACCCAACGCTGCAATACGGTGTCGAACAGTCCGAGCACTCCGATAACCTGTCGCCAGAACTCCCCCAGGTCCTTCTCATGCAAGGCGCTGATGACAGCCGCGGGAAAGTGCAGTGGATGATCGAGCAGATAGGCAAGCTTCACGGCCGGATTGAACGCATCCAAATTCTGACCGGTAATTTCGACCATCCGCCACGTCGCCGTGTCAGCTCCGCTGCTGAAGGTCCAAATCACCGCGACGGCAATTGCGGGCAGGATTGTCAGAGCAAGCAGATGCCAGCGCCGCCCCGGCATGCCGCGCAGGGGCATCAGCCCGAGTAGGATGAAAACGAGATTTGGCGCCTTCGTGAGCGCGCACAGCATCATCCAGAACGATTGCGGGCCTAGTATGCGTAGCTGCGGCAACAGGATCCCGCGCAGCCAAAAGGCCGTCACCACCATCGCCGAAGCGAGCGCGCTACCGTCGGCATTGATGACAGAGCGTCCGTAGATTGCCGCAGGCAGCATGGAGATGGCGAGAAAGGCCCACGCGAGGTTTGGTACCATTGCAACGGCGTAGGCGATAAGCCCAGTTAGTGCGGCAAGGCCCGCAAATCGCATCAGGTAAAATGTGGCAACAAAATCGAGGTCGAGCGCGCGCGCCATCAGCGCGGCCGCGACCTGTGGCAAATAGGCGACCGGCGAATAGCCTTCCGATCCGGCGTATGCGACGAAGGTGGGCACTCGCTCCAAGTCTACCCTGGCGGGTCGGCGATTGAAATAAGCCCGGAACACCGGCCCATAGGCGAACCCGGCTTCTTTTTCCTGGATACGCACGCTTTCGAAAAAATCGAAACCCTCATATAGGCGCCGTGGAATGAGAACGCCCTTGCGACCTTGGGCGTCGCGGACGGACGGAACGATATCGCCCTGAGCCACCCCATAGGCTCGCAGAAAGTGCGCAGTCTCGTCCGGGCCACGCAGCGGCGGAGTGGCAAGAATGATTAGGGTGCCGAAGAGCAAAGACACCGTAGCAAATGCAGTGGCGGGACTAATTGTCAGCCGACATTCTCCAGAAGAAACTCGGTTCCGATCGTCAAAGTACCATTTGGGCTGCCGCTCCCGGTGCGCATCGAGCTCGACCACCGCAGACGACGTCGCAGGCTGGTACCCGGCGAGTTCGGCGCGGATCTGCTCGATGGTCATCTCGTTGATGGGCGTCATGCTTTCGGCCCCGGCTCAGTCCTGGCATTCAATGACGATCTCGTCGCCCTCGATGTGCCCCTCGATTAAGCCTTCCGCGATTGCCTCCCGCAGCCGCTGCTTCGCGATCTCGCCGATGCGCGCCATTTCCTCTCTCAGCGCTTTCCTTTCCGCCCGCGTCCTGGCGGCGGCGCTCATGATCGGTCGGCGGCTCATTTTGCGGCCTCCTTCTCCTTGGCCGCCCGCAAGGCCCGCTTCACGTGTGTCTTGCGCCGAAGCGGCTTGAGCGGCTTGAGGCCAACGCGGTTCATGGTGGTGGCGGTCAGCACGTCGGCATCGCGAGCCATCTGGCGGAGCATCCGGCCGAGCTCTTTTGTCTGCTTGGTGAACCGGCCGTGCTTGTAGGCACCGTTTCGGGAACCGGTAGGGCCGCCTGAGCCTGGCGCGCAGCCGTGCATGCGGCACCTCGGTCGGTCCCTGACCGCGGGAGATCGGCATGGCCTACCGCTACGGGTCTTCGCACCACAGCGAGGGGCTCCAGCTAGTTGCATCGGCTCGTCACTCATTTTTGCAGCCTCGCTTCCGCAGCCATGCACGTCCCAACCATCCTGCCGGCTGATCCTCTGTGCCTGGGGGGTGTGTAAGAGCCTCCGTCGGTGTTAACCGACGGGGGGGCGATCTCTGTGCTTGACACGAAGGAACAAGCCGAAGCCGTGTTACCGTGCTCGTGTAGTTTCCCTGCTTCTTCTGCGGAGATCTTCCGGGCCACGCAGTTTTTTTCGCGTTGCCACAATTTGTAACCCGTTGAAATTGTTGGTACGGCCCGGAAGATCCACGCGGTTTTCGGGCAATCGGGCAATCGGGCAATGCCACAATCCCGGAAGATCCACGCATTTTCGGGCAATGCCGGATGCGGTGTATGCGGCTAGATGCGGGCTCATCGGCGAAGCTCCACGACGATCATCGGCCTGCGGTTTTTTGCGGTGCCGGTCGTCACAACGAGAAGCTCGTGTAATTGCACCGACACCAATTGGATGATGACGTTGCGTCTGGTTTTGTCCGTGATGCCGGCGAAGGCTTTCCGCTTCAGCCCATCAACAAGCTTACGGATTGACTGCGGACCGGGGATGCTGTTCGAGGAAACGGATGATCGCGGCGCACCGCAGGGTCTCAAGATCGTCTGTTGGCGGCTTTTCTTGCTTCTTGCGAAGCCGGCGGGCTTTCTCGGCTTCAGCCTTGGCTGCCTTCTTTTCGGGGCCGTTCCTGATGCTGGCGCGGTGGACTCGGATTTCGTCATCGGTCTTGTCGACGGGCCGCAGGACGGATGGGCACCGACCTCGACGCCGGCCGATTTCCAGGTAGTCGCTGAATTTGAAATCAAGTATGCGGCCGATCTCCCGACCATCCGTGCTGCCGATCTTGGCGAGGACGTCATCGGCAGACTTGAGCGTGGCGTACTCGCCGCCGGGGCGAATGCGCTGGAGCCACATCACCTCGGAGCGGAGCATGTTCCGCCAACTATCGTCGTGCTGACCAGATCGTTGCCGACCGGCCTGGCTTCGGCCGTCCGCAAGATCTGGATGTGGCTCCAGCATCCCGGCTGCGATCGCACGCCCGATGGTGTCGCGTGTCCGCTCGGGTTCTTCAACGGCAAGGCCATTCCTCTCGCAGGCCTCCCACAGTGCGTTGAACACGGTGTCACGGGGAATCCAAGCGCGCGCGATCGTCGTTCCCATTTGAAAGCCGAGCGCGTTCGCCGTCTCGTTGCGTCCGCTATGGGGCGGCATGGCAGCAAGGTCGGCAGCGCCTTTCTTGAGAACGGTCTCCGCCCATCCCTTGCCGCGTCGGTCCATGCTGCGCGAGGGCTTGCTGGATGACGGTGAGGCACCCGGCGTTGTCTCCGCCTCCGATCTCTCCGACTTCTCCTTCGGCGCCTTCCTGGGCTTCGGGGCGCGGATCATGTCCACGATCCACGGCGGAATGACCGGGATGGTGCCGTTTTGGTACGCGTAGATGAGAGACGGTGAGCCGTCTGCCGTGCGCCACATCGAACCGTCGCGGCGAACAGCGCCTGGCGCGACAACAAAGCCGGCATGGCCGCCGCGCACGTTCATGCCGCGGCCGGCGAATGAGCCCTCACTGTTGCCAAGCGACTTGCCATCCGACGGCTGCTTGAAGATGAAATGAAGCCCGCCGCTCGTCGCCGTCGCCGTGACCGGCCCAGGTGGCAAACCACCGTGCTTCGCTACGAGCTTGTCGAACGCCGCAACTCCGTCGGGCCCGCCGTGTCGGTCGACATCGATCAGCACGAGGCGGGGGCGACCAAGCGGAATACCCGGCACAGCCTCGGGGTGGACACGCCACCATCCGCGCACGCGCTCCGGGTCGGCACTCACGGCCTGCCAGCCCTTTATGATGGGCGTCTTCAGCCACCGACCGTCTTTCCAATAGACGCGGACCGGAAATACCGGAATGCCGGCTCTCGCCAGATCAAGTGCGGCTTGGAGATTGCGCGCCTCGATGTCGACGGGATCCGCCCTGTCGAGCGGCAGCGGCGGCTGCTCCTCAGTAATCGCGAGCGCGGCCGGCGCCGGTGGCGGCGCCTCCTTCTCGATGGTGATGATAGCGGCCGGCGTCCGTAGTGGCGGATCGTAGTCCGGCGGCATAACTTCCTCGACCGCCTGCTGTGCGACTGGCGCTGGCGGCAGGGGCTGCGTCTTTTCGAACACATCTGACAGTGGAGGCTCATCCTTGACCGTCATCAGCCGCACCATCTCGTCGATGCGGCGCTTTTCCTCGATCTCCGCCAATTCTTGAGCGACCAAGCGCTGGTCGAACGGACTGCTGTCAAATCGCAAATGCAGGTCGGCTTGGGACTGGCTCCACCGGTCAATAATAATGTCGGGCAGACCGAGCTCACGCAGTCGGC
>WNFO01003999.1_pt1 | contig 12661 bp, 21 predicted proteins | sample 5400251 | NCBI WGS metagenome assembly WNFO01 (sample SAMN13153354, study PRJNA577476) | soil metagenome | isolation source: 100 cm saprolite under Madrone tree | place: USA:California | collected 2016-06-14
CGTTTCCCGTTGGTTGGGCGGGGCTTAATAATTACGTACAGAAAAAAAAAGCTTACACCCGTTTTGAAACAGTTGTGTGTGTCCAAAAATTTCTCTACTCCTCGAAACAGGTACTACGGTGCAGTAGAGTTGAGAACGTAACGGTGGCGCGATCAAGCATCTGGGGTCTGGGGCATGAAACTGATGAGGTCCTTGCAAAAATCCCCGATGACCTCGGGTCGTGGATAAACAAGAACCCTCTTGCATCCCACGCACGCTGGATGGGGCGCACCGCCACTGCAACCTTGTACGATTTTTGAACTTTACGCGAATGCGGGTTTCTAAAAATCTCCGGAGTGGAGTGAAATGGAGTGGAGTGGAATATTTGAAGCCCTCGACGGCCCGTCAGCTCCGTATCATCCATTCGTTCATCCTTTGTCTAGGTCCGAGGAGACCCAGCCGAAAATGACGCCGCAATATTCTCATCTCCTTCCCCCTTCTTGGAAATCACAAGTGATTGCATGGCTCAATGAAGATACTCCATCTTTTGACTACGGCGGCTTCGTCGTCGGGGAGGCTCAGCGCGAGGCATTTCTTTTAGGCAAGGGATCGAAGCGCGCCATCCTCGCGGGCACGCCATTCGTTGATGAGATATTCTGCCATTTGAACTGCATGTACGTATCTATGCCATGAGACTCGCTTGCGTACACAAAGAGACGCCCAGCTTCTTATTAATGATTCGTTTCCTTGTCCAACAGTGTCGAGTGGCATGTCGCGGAGGGTGACGAGTTCGAACCCATAAAGCACATTGCGACTGTCCGCGGGAGGGCCCGCTACCTACTCATAGGCGAGCGTGTTGCGCTCAATATACTCGCGCGATGCAGTGGGATTGCCACCGCGTGTGTCTTATGAGTAGTCTTCCTCTCCTGGTCAAGGACTCACAGCACGTGTCACAGCTCAAAGCGCACCAAGGACTTGGCACAGAGCTATGGCTTCCGCGGCGTCATCGCAGGCACACGCAAGACAACGCCTGGTATCGTCATACGGCTCTTTGATGTCGCGCCTCAGATGCTTAGAACTCATAGGATTCCGACTCGTTGAGAAGTACGGTATGCTTGTCGGTGGGATAGACCCACATCGATTCGATCTTTCGAGCATGATCATGCTCAAAGATAATCACATCTGGTCAGCTGGTAGGACATCTCTCACGTGGTCTCGATCTTCGCGATTCCCCCCACTTATGATGACTGGGGACAGGATCGATCACCGCGGCGATTGCGCGCGCACGCGAAGTTGGTGGCTTTTCTCTCCTCTTAGATGTCGAAGTGCGCGACGAAGATGAGGCTAATGAAGCCATCGCGGCTGGTGCTGACGTGATAATGCTCGACAATATCGAGGGCAACGAGCTGGTTTCCGTGGCGCGACGTTTGCGTGAACACTGGAAAGGGGATGGTAAGAGATTTTTGCTTGAGACGAGCGGGGGCATAACTGAAGCTAACTTGCGCGAGCGTGCCATCGCCGGTAAGTGGACACCACGTCACGTGAATATTTATTGTCACTTTGTGCGAGTAGAGATTGATATCTTGAGCACGAGCTCTGTGCACCAATCTGTGCCACACATCGACTTCAGTCTGAAAATACAGCTGCCTCCAAGATGAAAGCATGCGACCGTTTGTTGTAGGTCCCAGCAAGCTTATTCCCCCCATCTATCTCACATTTATTCATATAGCGTTTATGAGAAGAAGCATAAATATGCAAGTAGACAAGTTAGATAACACATGAGGCTATGCTCTGAAATAAAACTTCAGTCATGAAGATGTATTAAACCCTTTCAGGATATTCAAAGTCAACAAAACCTAGCCACCATTCAAGATCTTGTCAATGAAATGGCTTATTCTATCTGAGTCCATCTCAGCCTCGCCCATAAGTACTCCACTCCTCAACTCGATAGAGGAACCCTGGCTGTTAGGTGTCAGGGAGTCAGGGACAGTGCACCGAGGCCCCTCATGATCCTCATGGTTAGGGTACCAATAAGGAAACTCCATCAAAGGTATCGCAGCGGAGAACCTCATGTAATTTTCTGTATCACCACTGCTGATCATGACTACAGATTGGCAGGTCAAGGTCGAGTCACGCTGTGAATGAGTATTATGCGTAGAAAAAGGTAAAGGAGTATGTCTGAAAAGTATGATATCGAGAAAGCGAGTGACACCAATTGAAAACGAGAGTGATCTAAAATCGCTTTGGCCAACTAATGCCAAGTCAGGCAATCCATGGCAAGAAGGGGTCAACGTGTCGGGAAGGAGATTGAAGCTAAGACACCCTGGAGCAGTCTGTACAAGCGCGGCCACACAGCCTTACATTAGGGTGACTTCCACCTGCGCTACTCAGCCCCAAGAGCCGCAAAGTCCGTTGTAGCGGCGAGGATGTGCCAGTGTCCAGTAGCCGTGATGGTCACACGCCCAGCCGAACGCCCTAAAATCACGTGATTCGTTCGCCTACTGGTCGGTGTAGTGTGCATCCCCAACCCAGTTCAACCCAGTTCCACACATCCGAAGCAGCCCATTATCAGCCCGCACCCTTGAAGGTACACACAACGTTGTACCAAGTCCAAGGCCAAGACGACAATGACCCCCATTGCGAGTGCATCAACATCCGCTCCCGAGTCTCTTCAACCAGACCCCAGTCGTTTAGCGATGGCAAGGGGAACAATCGAGCATCATGGGCTCAGCGAGACCCCCACAAATGTCCTCCTGCAGCTCGTTTCGAGACTATAGCGCGGAACAACGCCGGCCAGCAGAGCAACTCCTCGGTTGGATGTAACGTGGGACCCTCGCAGACGGGTATCTTCAGAGACTCGATGACAGATGGCGTGAATGCTAGCTCGTCTAATATGGGGGTGCCCGCGATGGTACCTCCATTGTGTGCAACTTTCAGAGTCGCCACGATGTGACACCTGCCAGCCCTGAGTGAGTGACCACATGGTCTGTATCGGCTCTTTTTTTTCATTTACCTTCTTCTGACTCGCTTTTTGTGTGTGCCTGCCGTCTGAGGACGAATTCCTTCTTTCTCTCCTTTGCGCTCTTTCTCTTTCTCTGCCAGTCTGCAAAGACCGACTTGTATCGAGCAGACGAGCCGTCGTACGTTGACCCCAGCCGTTTGTGCATTGACGATCCCTCTCTTCTAGTCTCCAAATCTCTATCCTCCCGAACTCACTGACGCCACTCGGGCTCCACCGCATTATACTAAGGTCTGGTACTGCGCTAATAACCTCATAACATTCGGTGGGAGACTCAAGCCTAATAAGTTCGTTGCATCTTGGAGTTGAGGATGCGAGCTGGAAAAGAAGTCTCTCAGAGAAGATGACACCTCAAGCTCTTGGGAAACTGCGCCGGGAAAAGGGGACGGGAGTGGTTGGGACGCAGAGGACGAAGATTGTGACTTTGGATGGATGAAGGGATGATATTGGTGTGTTGCGGAGTTTAAGGGTGAGTGGAGGGGTGTTATTGAGTAGAGCAACCACGCGCAGTTTAAGGCAACACATATACGGTGAGCAGGTGTGGATCGAAAAAAATTTCATAAGACTAGGCTGCCCCCGAGGAAAAGCGCATGTTGTGGAGAAAAAGAATAATACTGTACTGTACGAGTAAGCGACGACGGTTAATTCTAGACACGTTGTGGTGAAGTACTTCGCACGGAAAGAAATGCATTCTTGTGTCTGTATAAAAGTCTAGGCCTTTCACCTGTCGAAGTTACAGTAGTGAATTCGAATATGCGGTCGATGGCCAATAGCAAAACAAAGCAAATCTACACGTGGCAGATCCGGAGTCCATGCAAGCAAGCTTGGGTCATCCGAGTCCAGAAGTAGTTTATTGATCGGGCCTTTCTCTCTGTAGACCAGTGGGCTCCGTGGTGGTGGTGCCCCAGAGGTTAAACGATCATTGAGGCCGTGCCTCAGTGAAAATCACCCTACCCCTGATACCCTGAAAACGACCATTCCTCTTCGCAAACGTACGAGAAAAGACAGAAGGATGGGGATATAGAATACCAGGGTAAATGTTTGTTTTGCCTGTTCCCGGTGGTTAATCTGAAAACGAGTTCATTCTTTCCGTCATCGCCATAGGTGTGGAAGAGCTGAATCGATGGTATCTAGCGAAAACATGTTACAACATGAAAATCTCCACAACCTTCTTATGGTTCATTAGGCGGAGAGGGGAACGGAGGCACGTAGCCCGTAGCCAATAAGAGTGCGATTGGCCTTGCGTAGTCATACCGGCGCGTGTTGCTGAATCCACCATTAGTAGCTAGTAGATACACATAACGAGAGTACTCTAAGAAGAAAGCGATTAGAGCCAAATCAAAGCTAGTGCTTGGTGTTTCATGATGGCTACCACACCCCAGAATCATGGCTATGTCTTTGCACCAGCGGCGTTCTTCTTTTGCTCTTTCAACTGCGCGATCCTCTGAACACCAAGGCCCAACCAGCATCATCAGTGACCATCAATGTCGAGTTAATTAAAGGGGGGGAACCCACCTGCTTGCGCTCCTCCTTCCTGCGTGCCATCTCCGCCGCTTTCTCTTCTTTGGTCATCCCGGCAGTGCTCGGCGGCGATGTGGAGGAAGCAACAGGTGACGTTGCGCGCTCACTTGTTGCGGGGGAAGCCTGGGGCATGCCGCGGGGACTTGGAGAGGGCGAGAGCGCTGCGACACGCGAGGATCGTGCCGCCTGAGCGGAAAGCGTCCGTGCAGGGGTCACAATTGATGGCAGAGGGGTTGCCGGTACGGGTGGCGATGTAAGCTCCGTGACAGGGATGGGGATAGGTGGCGGTGCGGGATCTTCAAACGCTGCCCATGGATCTTCGTCATCCGATGCCGCCCAGCCGAGCCCAACGGCGTTAGTGCTACCAGACTCTGGGGGCGCACTTTCGAATTCATCTGCGGGGGTGGGACAAATTAAGTGATTGTAGGTTGGGAGATATAGATACGTACTCCAATCATCCGCGTCAGCGTTGACATCCATTAAGTCGCCACCCCAACGCGCCTCTGCTAGTCCTCCGGGCAGAGCGCCTGGGACAGACGACTTATGAGCACCTAGCTGCATGCCTCTAGCTCTAGGTTTGCTACCATTCGGTACCGGTGGTGCTGATGGTTGGCTACTAAATGTCGGTTTACTCTCGCTTGGCACTGGTGGTGGTGGGGTTCCGGCAGGTGTGATTGTTGACAGCATGTCCGTAGGCGCAAACTATACAGGGGATTATTAAGAAGGAGAGGCACGAGATGAGACCGTCTACCTTTTTTCCTATTGAAGATATTGCCCAGCCCGCAAGGGCGCCAGCCGCCCCGGCAGCGGAACTAACAACTGTACTTTCAGCACCACCATTTGGAGTGCTTAGGCCAAGAGTAGGGGGTCCATCGCCTGCGAGGGTAGTGTCGGGCTACAACCCTTTAGCGGAGCCCGATTGAGTAAATGGAATGGTGAACAAACCATCTTGGCAGCGTGCTCCTCCAGTATTTGGATGAGCATCGCCACAGCCCTAAATGCCTGGTCCCGTACAGTTCTACTTTAGATCAGAAAGAGAGCAATGGAGAGATTGAAGAGATTAACTTTTCCTTGTCCACCAACGCCCCTGCAACCAGTCCCACGACCTTTCCCGCAAGCTCATCCACGTCGAATAAATTGGCGCATGCCATGCACGTCATGAGAGCAGCAACTCGCGCAGGGGGGAAGCTATCCTTTAAAGCCTTGGCGCATGCCGCACCGAGGACTTTGCGTCGTGTATTATACCCGAGTGTTGGGCAGAGGCGGCCGATGAGGATAATTGAGTTGGTGCGTAAGGAGGCCTCGGCGTCGGATTGAAGGCGCGCGAGATGGCGAAGGAGATCATTATTCAGTATACGCTCCGTGAACTGGCGTGTGTGTTAATCATGAACAGAAAGGGGCATCACGGCGCACCTTATCTGAGAGAAGGCCGATGGATTTCACAGTCGTCTCGCGGATAACTGGGACCGTGTCCGTAAACCCGGTTTGCTGGGGCCCCGATTGTCAATCAATCTTGGATCGCTATTGAACGAATCCACAATACTCACGAGGTGAGGCCAGATCTTTTCTGACACAGTTTGCTTATCGAGTTTATCTGCGAACTCGGGTAGCACCTCGAGTATCGCCATGCGTGTGCCGCGGTCTGGGTTTGCAAATAGGTTGACAACGGGATCGAGCACAAGACTCTTATACTCGTCTGATGGAACAAAGGTGCCGAGCTGGATCACCAGCGGTATAATGGATGGCGCAGAGATTGACATTGTTGAATGTGTAAGGGAGGTGAGTAGGGCGGGAAGGACAAGGTGAGTCGCGAAAGTTGAGGGGAGCGTAGGGGCTGCATCCGTGATTGTCCTTCACAGTTATGGTACTTCCGTCAGTTTACGCGTCTCGACTCGGCAGGAGGCGCACCGAAGCAAGTTTGCTCTTTCACCATCTGACATCAAACCAAAGTTCCCTAAGCCTTCGCATATCTTGAAAAGTCTGTTCTCTCTGAAAAAACCCCCATTCTCTCCGAGACTCTCCGCCATGCCGACATCGAGCAACGCCTTCGGTGACATGCGGCCTTTTGGGTTTGGATTGAGCATCTTCTTGAAGGAGGGCCATAGTGAGGACGGAATTGCTCCACGTGTCGAAGGCTGCGGAGGGTTGTACGGGGGATCAAGGAATGGCGGATGAGAGACGGTCGGATTGAACAAGTTGAAGATGAGTAGTGACAGTGCGTATGCATCAGTCGCTGTGATTGGGCCGCTACAGAATATAATTGACCGTTTCTGAGCCGGTGAATGAGAACGCCTACTCTTTTAGTGCAGCCCATCCACCTTTCTCATTTTCTGGCATTCGATGGATATTCAAATCCCCGGCATACGTCTAGGAACCTTGATATGGTGCAGTATTGACAGTATTGGAGGAATTAAAACGCACAACAATGATAGCATTCGGCTCTGCAGGACCACTGAAAAGCTCAAAACCTCCAAGCTTCCATTCACCACTGGAGGAAAGGAATATCGAGCTGATGCGAACAGTGCCGTGGGAGGCATTGCACGAGGAATTGACGAAAGAAAGGGCATTCTAGAGAGTATCAGTATGAAGAGGCCATGTCTAACAATGAAACAGCACGCATATTCGCGTTCTATCCTAGCGAGCAGTGAAGAACTTGAGTACGTACCGTTATACGGTGTAACCCCCATAACAGCCAATCCTGCCTGTCCTTCTTAGGCTTGGACTCCCATGAGGACAGTTCCTCGGAAAGTGGTTTGATGCGTTCCGTCATGATGTATATTGTGCCATCTGCTTCAACTACGTCCATGAATTTGAGTATGTCAGGGTGTCGCGTGACGCGCAATCTGCGGACCGCATTTTGGGCAACAGGAAGTAAATTGCGCCTATGCTGGCTGTTGAACTCGAAAACGGATACAGGAGTTGCATCATCCTGGATCGGAATCAGTACAGGCTTAATGGTTAAACGAGTGGTATATACCCGCTTGGTTGCATCATACAAAGTCCAGATGCTGAGCGCGTCCTGTGGCGGAAGTTTTCTACCAAGTGAAAATGGGAGGTTGAGACCAGACTTTTGTACGATGGAAGAGACGGCGGCAGTCCCAAGTGTTCTGAGATAGTCCATGGTCGACGAATGTAAATGTATGCGCGCCGGTGGATGGCGGCTGCGGCACGTGATATTCACGTGCCTTGACTCGGGCCGCGCTTCCGACCGGGTAGCTGGAACGCTTGCGCGACAAGTGTATTGTGCTGGCTGCTGTGCTGGCTGCTTGTTTCCCTACCATAAAATGGCCCTTAATGGGTCCATCTCCTACCCCTCCCCCATCCTCGATCTCCTAGACCCAACACCAAATGGCTTTGATGAACCTCCAATCGAGTTACTAGAGGCTGAACTGCCTGTTGTAGATGATGGCCAGGTTCAACTGAACGATCTTGTCTCGCGTGTCGTGCAGGCATGCTATGCCGAGATGACAGAGATGGCAGAGACGTAAGTAATTCCTTGGATCCAACTCATCGGATCTCTTGTCGTGTGGCGACTGTTTCCGTCCAGCTGACCACGCTCTCCCATATCCAGCCTTCCTGGCATGTCGGATAGCGCACGAAAGCGCAAGCTGGCTGACTTTGTGGTTGCATGGAAGAAGCAGGTGGTAAAGCTATACGCTGTCACGAAGTGGTCTCGAGACGCGGACATCGTCCAGAAATGTATGGTGTGTAGGCCTCTTTCCTCCATGGAAGCACCTCTAACGCACCTCTAACGTACCCCCTATGAAGAATATTACGGGTTTTCTAATGAACCAGAACCGCCAGTTTGAGGATGTCATTCTTGGGCTAACAGATGCCAGGGATAGCCTGGACGGGGCAAGGTATGAACTAAAAAACCCTCACTTTAATAGGCTCATAAGTACGCATGCCCGACAGGTTACGAAATCATGATCTCCTTACTTCGTTGGATGTACTTACCACCGGTTCCTATCGGCGTCTCCCGACAATAATCAAGGTATGGTTAACGATCTGAGCGACCCGCTGAGTACCGAAGACGTCCATAGAAATCTATCATATCACCTCCTCGCCTAACTGACCATCAAGTCTCGAAGATCCTTTCCGACCTTGAGACCCTTACGCGGTTCCGTCTTCGGATGGTGGAAATTGTTCCTGTCGAAATGACCAAGTACCGCATATGCGCGTGTCTCCACTCTCACTTACCGGCCGAGTATTGACTACTCGGAGAACAGTCGATGGACGCGTCTGGTTTACGGTTCCTAGTCTTTTTGAGACTTCTATCTGTCTCAGAGGGGGAAATCAAAACGATGGATGGTTTTTTGTCCATGTAGAGTTTCTGTTCACGGTTGGCGGAGATCGGACAGGGATGCAAGGTCTGTATTCATATTATCTCTCGTATGTTTTCCATTTATCCCACATCAAGAGTTTCCGCGAAAACCCACTGGCGCCTTGAAGGAACATCTCACAACCGAAGCGGACAATCGACTAGGCTGTTACCTGCCGGTTCCTGAACCCGATCAACCCCCAGATCCCAGTCTTCCACCTCCCCCGGAGAGGCCCAAGCTCCCGGCAGATGTAGTTGATGCTCCATTAGTTCGAATCTATAACTTCCTTCGTAGGTGCCCCGCTTCTTTTGTAAGTTCTAGCGACTCAGCAGGGCTACAGAAATGATATCAATGTCGTACCAGTTAGAGATACTCTGGTATCAGGTGGGTCCTATAAATTCATAGTCTCCGCAGGTGCCAATAGGCTTCATGGAACTCCAGGCAGAACGGCTTCGCTCGCTTGGTTGGGGCGACTTCCTGAAAGTTGAAATGTCGCGTGATCGAAAGTCTTTGAGCGTATCCTACTGGATGTGAGCTATCTTTCTCCCCAGTCTCGGTCCTGGCCTATGTCCCATTTATGTAGTCGCCATCCCCCGGCTCGTCCGCCTCCTCATGCCGCGAGCTTTCAGCTACCACTACTCGGTGGCACTCTTAAAATCGAGTTGCTGACTACGCCTGACCCTATCCGCAAACCCCACGCACGCGTTCTTACAGAACTTCAAGACCGTGCAAAACTCGGAGAGCGAAAACCGTCTGACACAGTAGAGGGGACAACATGGAATGTTGCATGGGAACCTGCACCACTGGCTCTGGGGATAGCACTCACGACCGAAGGCGCTATTTCCGCACCCGGAGAACTCACAGTGGTATGTGCACGCCTGGTCCGAGACATCTCAGCGTGATTTTGAAGATGTGTGGGCAGGATGCACAGGATCTTGACTTTGAGCGCCTGATTCGGTCGGTTATTAGGACGCACACACGCGCCATTTTCCGTGAGTTCGCGCTACGACTGCGCAATAATCCCGTATTCTCGTTGCCAGGCGCAGTCGAAGTTGTTGAAGAAGGTATGCGTCCTATTTTATTATATGGTACCCAAAGTTGAAATTAAGTAGGTGGTTCACAAGCTCTCCACGTGCATCTGTGTGCCGATGAAACTGTTGTTGTTACCATTGAACCGCGCACCGGTAAGATCAGCCTGCGAGATACAGGGGACCTCGGTGCGGCGGGGCGTGGACCGCGCTTTTTAGCGATCTCGGAGAAGGTGAACGAAAGCCCAACGTCATTACTTGGGGGTCTCACAAGGCTACGCGTAAACGTATGTAGTGCTTTTGCCCTGATTCGATGCGTATTTACGCGCCTTTAGACGATTGTCGAGTTAGCAGAACAGAAGGCAAATTATCTGGGTTATCAGACCTTCAGGCAACGCAATTTTTCGCGCGAGGGTAGGCGTCATACTGATTCTGAGGTTTACCGCACCTGTTCACTCTTTCTGCCACGTGTCAGAGATCAACAAACTCGGTACCACCGTGCGCAGTCTACTTTACATCCAGCTTATGCCCTTCCCTACGCACTACCTCGTTCTTGTTGTCACCGATACCGACTTTCGCTACGCGCTTATTAGCGTCAGGATTGTCCCCGAAGGTATATATCAAAGCCTCGTTATGGAAGATATCGGATGGCTGGATGTGGAGAGGATTTGTGGGCGTGGGCGGGAGGCGAGAACGCAGAACTCGGTGCGGGGAGCAGGGTTCGGAAACCCCGGTGCAGAGTTGTCGAAGTCAGTTCCCGAGATTGACCCGCAACGCGATCTTGATTGATGATTTACCAGATTCAGATTGGAGACCATGGTCCTGCGCGAACTCTATATCTATTGCTGGTACACCTTGGCCTTCCGTCAGTCTAATGCAAGGCTAATCTTGCTCGTATAGCGCCCGTGTGGCACACACGAAAGTTGAGAATCAGCTCAAGAGGCTCGACATCCGATTCTGGCATGTATACCCTTCATCCCCCACATCTAGTGTGGCACCTGTCAATGTCGTCGGCGCGGGCCCACCTCCTGTGTTCGGGCCGCTTCACAGCACTCTCTCGCACGCAATCCCCGCGCTACTTATCCAGTCGTCCGATGTTCTGCGTGACTCGGCAGCGCGTGATGCGGCAATGCCAAACATCCGCGTTGTTCCCCTCGCGTGGTGGACAGCCGGCGCAAAAGCAAAGGGCCCAAAGGTTGTAACGTGTGTCAAGCTACGGCATGTGCAGCAGCTGGTCGGGCGACGGATTGCGACGGCGTCATCGCAGGGCGTGCTGCGACCATCAAGACGAATCGTGTATGATGCGCACGAGGCATTGGTGTGCTTTCTCTCAGATGAGGTGGAGGGATGTATGGATGAATTCAAGGAGGAATGGGAAAGCGTGTCCAAGATCGTTGTCATTGCGCGCGAGGGTACGTCCGCATCTCCTTCAGGCGTTTGTGCCTCGTATAATGGGCCAACGCGTCACCTGCGTAGTTGTAAACATGGCAAAAGAGAAGCAGTGGGAGGATGTACGGCTGCTCTCATTCGACTTGCAAACCGTTGAGTTCACCTACGCGTCGGTACGTATCACGCCATCTCCATTTACTACCTTGGTTCACGTGTAATGTAGGACTACACACTCTCCATCTCATGCAAGGACCAGCTCCTTACTGGCGGCTCGTATCACCTCCGCTTTGGCCGTCTTCCGACCCACGATGAGGCACATGACCACCGGCCAAACCCGCACTCCGAAGCTGAACCTTTTTTCCATGCACTCCTGCGCCATGGTCGGCTCGCTGACGCCCTCCCGGCGCTCGTCTCCGTTTTACGTGACACGGTACCCGTGCTTGAGGTCCTCGCGCGCATACCAGCGCGCGCAATACCGAAGGCTGCTGGCTGGTGGCGTGTGATGTTCAGCTCTGACGGGAGCGTCGCCCGGCACGCGCTCGATTTTCGGGTGCTCACAGGTTCGCGAGTGGCGTTATTCGATGCATCACAGTCCCTTTTCCGTAGTGCGCCGCAGTCCCAACAACAACAACAGGACGGCAAGTCAGGAGCGCCAGTTGCCCCGTCAGCTGGCTTTCGACCAATACCCGAGCTTGGCAGTGCCATTTCTGATGCTATCGTGGCGGGGCGCGGGCGCGGGACCGTTGCTGGTATTGGTATTGGCGTTGTTTGTGGCGCGGCGGATGTCGGTGTGGTCAGCGAGGCATTTTGGGGGAGCATCGCGTGTCGGGTCAGTGGACCGGGCGGAGACGTAGTGGTGAAAATGGAGCAGGGAGACTGATGGTCATTCTACAGCATGATTTTGTTACGATATACCAGGGCTAGCTGAATTCTCAAGTTCTAGGCATTCTTGATGTAATTTATTCTCAGCAATTATTCTTCACACTTGCAATTGAAGACGCGCGTTGGTAGATTACACTAAAGTTACATGTCGTGGGATATCGGGTGAAATATACGATTACTTGGTATTATCAGTTTGTTGTAGCTCGTCGATAGGCACGCGCACAAGGCGCGCTCCGGGTGGCACATCAGTATTGGTGCCTACTCCAGCATCATCATCACCTTTTGATGCCGGTGATGAAGTGTCCCGCACAGCCGCTGTGGCGACACAGGTACGATGTGAGTTATCATCATAGAGATTGGAACGAACATACCGAACAGATCCAGGATGCGGAACATCTGTGGCCATTGTGCGAGCACCTGGCCATGCACTGCACACAAACACGGGCGAAACGACGCCCCCAAAATAATTAAATCAACAACAGGGACGAACAGAAAGAAAAAAGAAAAAATGATCCGCAGCG
>WNFO01004000.1_pt1 | contig 12661 bp, 9 predicted proteins | sample 5400251 | NCBI WGS metagenome assembly WNFO01 (sample SAMN13153354, study PRJNA577476) | soil metagenome | isolation source: 100 cm saprolite under Madrone tree | place: USA:California | collected 2016-06-14
CCTTCCCAGAAAGCCACTTTCCCGCCTGGCAAGCAGAATGCGTTCACTTCTTTACCCTGAAGGACTTTAAATTCCCATTGGTAATCCGGTTTAGCCGCTGCGGCAGCAATTCGCTGTCCTACTCGCTGTAGCTGCGCTTGCCAATCGCTGCGCTTTGAAGTCGGGGTCTTTTTGAGAACGTCTTCATAGGCTTCGGTGCCAAGCTGTTTTTCTTGGGACTCAGATATGAGATTTACTTGCGACCGTCCGGTGTATTCTACGGTTTGACAGCCCGAAAGGGCGACGACTAGAAACAAGGAAGCGCAACTGATCCATTTCATGTGCACTACCTTATTCCTTTCCGACGGACGCAAGCTAGCGTTGGCCATTTGTATTGCCGAGTTACGGAACTGAGCCGGTTTGTATACAGTACCTACCGAAGCCCAAAGCTCGTGTCAAATCTGCTGCACGCCTGGCCCCAGACCTAGATGTTTATGCCGATTTTCCCTGCCGTATTCCTGGAAATCTGGGCTGAAAGGCCAGGAAAAGGTGTCGAAATTTACCCATTTTTTCCTTGACAAGCAAAATTGCTTGTACTACCTTGAGCGAAAATTTGTCAATTTCCTGGGAGGGAGCGATGCAGAAAAATAAGTACCTGGCCATGAGTGCGCTTGGGTTTTTTCTGACGGGCTGTGCGGGAATGTCGAAGAATCAGGCTGCGCTAGTTGGTGCCATTACCTGTGGAGCAGGTGGAGCAGCGGGTGGAGCAGCGGCAGCAAGCAATAACGTTGCGGGTCATCACGTGAACCCCGCCATAGGCGCGGGCGTCGGCTTAGTGACCGGCGCTTTGCTTTGCGGAGGACTTGCGTACTTAATTGCGCAGGAACCACCACCACCACCGCCACCTCCGCCGCCACCACCTCCTCCTCCACCTCCGCCACCTCCTCCACCGAAACCGAAGCCGGCTCCACCGCCACCACCACCGCCGCCACCGGCGCCGAAGGTTGAGCGGACGATCATCCTGGATGACGTGCTATTCGATTTTGACAAGAGCACGATTAAGCCGGAGGCAGCGCAGATTCTGGATCGTTTGGTTGCGTTCATGAACGAGAACAAAGATAAGAAGGCCGCACTAGCGGGATTCACGGACAGCATTGGGACCGAGGCGTACAATCTGAAGCTGTCGGACCGGCGTTGGATGTCGGTTAGGGATTATGTTGTAAAGAAGGGTGTGGATAGCAGCCGAGTATCGGGTCAGGGATTTGGAGAAACCAAACCGATCGCTGACAACAAGACCGCTCAAGGTCGATCCAAGAACCGGCGTGTCGAAATTAAAGTGAATTAGATCGATCCACAAAGGGGAACAACAGTGAGAACCAGAAAAGTAACAGTTGCCCTTGTCCTAGCGTTCGCACTGTTGTCCCCGATAATCTCCTCGGCCCAAAGTTTGAGTTTTAAGGAGATTCAAGCTCGCGTATCCGAATACAAAATCTGGTTGGATAAGCTAGGTTCCAACGGTGCGCATTATTGGCTTCGGTTAGATAGCAGCAAAAGACCTCATCGGCTTTACGTGGGAGAAGGGTTCATGGAAGCCACTACAGGTGAGCAAGAGCAATTTATAGAAATCTTTTCCCGGTATCTTGCCGGTCATCCCGAGAAAAACATGCTCATCGATATCTACGATGGATCCAACGGCAAGGTTATCGGAGAATATGGTTTCGGCGGGTTTAAGCTTTTCACCGCCGCCGCAGCTCCCTCTAAATAGTTTTCCTTTCTCTCAAACAATTGTGCTATTCGACCAGGAGGTCCGGAAATCGGACTTCCTGGTTTTGTTTTTTGTTCTTCTAGACTCAACAGAACGCGATTGTTCATAACCGCCAAAAAGCGATGGCCTCGTTGAAACAACAACGGCATCACGCGCACAAGATATTTGAAGCCGGGCTCGAAGCTGCTGATCCTATTGTGTCGATAAGACGACACCTGCGGGTCGAGAGGGACAATCTGTATGCGGGAGACCGTGTTTACGATTTAGCGAACTGCGGAAATGTATACGTGGTCGGTGCGGGTAAAGCGACAGCGAAGATGGCTCTTGCAGTTGAAGCGCTGTTAGGCGAAAGAATTGCCAGCGGTATAGTAATTGTGAAACGAGGGCACACGGTACCGCTAGGGAGATTAAAAGTTATCGAAGCCGGTCACCCGATCCCGGATGAAGCAGGAGTTAACGCTACTGAAGGCATCATTGCTTTACTGAGGCGGGCCGCGGAAAACGATTTGATTCTCTGTCTCGTCTCCGGCGGAGCCTCCGCACTGTTGTCGTGTCCCGTCATGGGGCTGAGCCTGCAGGACAAGCAAAACACCACGCAGACGCTGCTGCACTGTGGCGCGAGAATTCAAGAAGTCAATGCAATCCGAAAACACATCTCTAAAGTCAAAGGTGGTCGACTCGCCGGGTTGGCATACCCAGCGACCGTTCTAGCGCTGATTCTGTCGGATGTGGTAGACGACTCGATTGATAATATTGGGTCGGGGCCGACGGCTCCTGACTCAAGCACCTTTTTGGATTGTCTATCCGTGATTGATCGATACGGCGTTAGGGAAATGATTCCCGAAGCTGTCAGAAGTTTTCTGGAGCAAGGGGCGTCCGGAAAAAGCGGAGAAACTCCCAAAGCGGGTGATGCGATTTTCCAGAAGGTTCAAAATCTTATTGTCGGTAACAACCGGGTCGCGATCTTGGCCGCTAAAGATCGGGCTGAGGCATTGGGATACCACACCGTGGTTCTTTCGAGTTCCATAGAAGGCGAAGCCAGAAGGGTGGCAATCGATCACATGATGATGGCAAAAGATGTATTATCGGACTTCAACCGGTTGCGCCGGCCGGTCTGCATTATTTCCGGCGGCGAGACAACTGTTACACTCCAGGGCAATGGGATGGGCGGTCGGAACCAGGAATTCGCGCTTGCTGCAGCTATCGAAATTGACGGCGTAGAGGGAGTTGTGGTGCTTAGCGGAGGCACAGATGGTACGGACGGACCGACGGATGCGGCTGGCGGGATCGTCGACGGGACTACAGTTCAGCGTGCGAGAGAGCGGGGGCTCGAGGCAAGAGATTACCTCCAGAGAAACGATTCTTATCCTTTTCTCAAAACGGTGGGCGATTTGCTGACCACCGGACCGACACTGACGAACGTCATGGACCTTCGCTTGATCCTCGTCCGGTAAAGGCGATTGCGTTTTCCTTACGTTCCGCTTCTTCTCCCCTTAGTCGTCGCATGTCATCTGAACCAAACCCGTTTTCCTCCTAAGGTGGTTGATTTCGCAATTCATCCGTGATTAAAGTTCCTTTTTTCGGAAAGAAATTTTTTAACTGACATCCAAGACATTGACGCCGGACGGGAGCGAGAAAATGATTGACGTCAGCTTGCGGGGAGTCCGCTGTCGGGCAGCGCAAGAGATTCTTGATCTCGAAGGAACTATCGGAGCTGCCACCGAAGGAACGATTGTCTATGAGCTCGAGGGAGAAGGAGGACAATTGGTACACGTGCAGTGGGATAACGGGACAAGTTCCCTGGTCTCCTCAGAGGAGATTGAGATCACCGACCGCGGCGTGATCTGGCAATAACAGAGCTTCAGGCGTGCAATTCGTCTTGGGCCAACAAAGCCACCGGGAAATTTTGCAGCGCTGAGCTCAGCGGCAGAAGTTTTTTACCCCAAGTTTTCGTCCAAAAACTTTTTATCGCATCATTGCCCGTGTAGAGTTCCCAAAGCATGCTCTTGATGAAGAGAATCTGGTCGGCGCGCTCACGGCTTTCTTCGCTGGACGGCAGATTCTTCAGCGTATCGAGAACGAATCAGATCCGGATTCTGCAGGCCCCATTTTCTGCGCAGCTGCCGCATGCTCTGCGCCAGCACCTGGCTGTAACTAAAACCGAAGTCCTTGTGCAACTGCAGTCGGTACGTTGCGGTAGGTATCCGCACTGCTGCGTCCTTCCAAAGCAGCATTGGCAGTAAGACCGCTAGGTCACTTTAATCGAGAGTTTTTTCGTTAAACTCCGGAACGAGTTCACCCAAGCCTGCGCTGTCGCGTCACCACGCTCCACCTCCCGGCACATATTCGGATACACGTTTTCCAGTAGCCGGTAGCAGGCGTTTTGAATTTTCCATAAATCCACGCCAAAAGGCAGAGCGCCAAGCAAAGCGGCGGCACTGTCCAACAGCCGCACTAAATCCACCGTCGGGTCGGCAAGAAACCGTTCCGCCATCCGTTCTAGGTTGTGCCGGTACGCGAACTCCAAGGTGGCGGCGTCGATGGCGACGCCTTCAAGCTTTGCGGTTTCCAGCAGCGTGTTGACACGCTCGGCATCGACATCCTCCTGTGCTAGAGCCCGGCTTAAGTACCCGTTCAGTACCAGCTCTGCCGCCGCAGCAAAAGCCTTGGGCAGTGGGATTTGCAGATTGGTAAGGAAGCGCATCATCGGAGCACGACGCTCGTAGATTTGCCGATAGAGAGCCTCCGCCTCTCCGAGGCTAGAAGTCAAAATTTGCTCGAGAACTTTCCGTTGCTCGTCCCGGAAGAGCGACCAAAGAGAATAATTGGACTCGCCGAACCGTCGATCCATGAAACGAATCACTTCCGCGAAGTCAGCCCGCCGAAAACCTTCCACGGCCTCACGGGTGAGACTTGGGTCAGGCACGTCACCGAGAAATTCCTGCACCCCGCAGTTCACGTGATGATCACCCATGTGTAGCACGCCGAAGTTGAGCACGACGGATTCCCAGGTGATTTCCGACGTGAGCTTCACCTGGCCCATAGCCAATTTGGCCAGGCCTGCCTCGAAGATCTGGTACTCTCGTTGCTCCGTCCGGTAGCAGTGAATCTTCGCCCGCTCGGGGTAGCGTTCAAAAAGAGAGCTGACCGCGTAGTGGGCTCCGATCTGCTCCCAATCCACCATGGCTGGCCGCACGAACTTGTCGTAGATGCGCCGTCCATCTCCATATTCGGGCAGGTTGCTCTTTGCCGAAGCGAGCCGCGCCGTGAACTGCGACTCAAGAGAATCACCGAAGAGGTTTTGCCCGAGCTGCACGGCGCGCCCGGCAAACAACATCGCCTGCACGGTTTCGATGCCGGAAAGCTCATCGAAGAACCAGCCGCAGCTCGTATACATCAGCATCGCATGGCGCTGAAGCTCCAGCAGTTTCAGGACGGTGGTCATGTCCGCAGCGCTCACGGGGCGACGCGCGTGGCGGGCGAAAAAACGTTCAACATTCTCCGTCGAACGATCGTGAATGACGCTGAGGTAATCATTGCGCGCGGCCCAGGGATCTTTTAAAAGCTCGCGGCCCTGTCTCTCGAAGGGCAAAGCGAGGGAGTTGCGCAATCCGTCCAGCGCATTGCGTAACGGACTCCGCCACTCCTGATTCCAGCCGGGATGGCCGCCGGAGTTACAGCCGCAATGGCTTCGCCAGCGCTCGATGCCGTGAAAACAGCTCCAGGAGGTTCTTTCAATAATGTCGACCTGGTGGGTCGGAGGATGCCGTTCGAGATATTCGCCATAGTTTGTCAGTTGCGCCAATTGATTAGACTCGATGGTGTTCAAGGCGTAGGCGAGAGCCATGTCGCCGAAGCGGTGGTGATGGCCGTAACTTTCACCGTCTGTAGCGATATGGACGAGTTGGGACCGGTTACGCTCGTTATCGAACGCGCCGACGAGCCGATTGGCTAGATGCTCGCCGTTGGAGAGCAGTCCTTCAAAGGCGACAGCACGAGCGATCGGTCCGTCATAAAAAAACAGGGCAATCTTTCGCCCCGAAGGCAGCCGTTGTTCGTAGGCCTGGGTCGGATCGATGCGAGAGCCACTGACGTCTTGCCAGACGCGTCCGCCGATGGTACGGACGCGGTGCGCTTGGTGCGGGGCAAGAAGGGTGAAACGAATCCCTAGCTCGGTCAGGATCTCAAGACTCTCAATATCCACAGCCGTTTCCGGCAGCCACATGCCCTCGGGCATGCGCTTAAAGCGTCGTTGAAAGTCACGAATGCCCCATAGAATCTGTGTGCGCCGATCGCGCGAATTAGCCAGCGGCAGAATCATATGGTTGTAGACCTGAGCCAAAGCGGACCCATGCCCGGAAAAATTTTTCTGACTTTCCCGGTCGGCTTCGAGAATCGCGTCATAAACATGCGGCGCTTTTGCTTCAAGCCAAGAGAGCAAGGTAGGGCCGAAGTTGAAACTAATCTTGGAGTAATTGTTGACGAGCTGGACGATTTGGTTGTCCCCATCGAGAATCCGCGACACGGAATTCGGCGCATAGCATTCCGCCGTAACGCGCTCGTTCCAGTCGTGATAAGGGTAAGCGGAATCCTGAAGTTCGACGTTTTCGAGCCAGGGGTTCTCGCGCGGCGGCTGGTAGAAATGACCGTGGATACAAATGTATCGTTCCATAAGAACCGGATCACCGAGCCGTTCAGTTGGCACTTTCGCTGGCGCTCCTCGTGAATACGGCGACCGAATCGGGTGGAAGAGTCAGGCTTGGGGTTCCCTGCGCTTCGATTGTGGCCGGCAATCGGCTATCGATGCCATGCCAGCGCACGTCAGTCGAATCGAGTACTTTGTTCCAACGGCCTTCCGATCGGGGCAAAGCGATCGCCGCTGGAAAATGATTGAAATTGAACGTGGAGGCGACTTGTTCGTCGACAGAGCGGCGGTTCAAGAGCAGAACGCGTTCGTTTTCAAAACCCGTAACTTGACAATCCTCTTTACTCAACCGCGCCAGTGGTGCGAGTTCCTTTCGCAAACGAATGAGCTCCCGGTAGAATTGCAAAAGCATATGGAATCGTCCTTCTGCGCGCAGTTGGTGATTCAGTTTGGCACACAAGAAAGTTGTTTCGTCTTGAGGGTCCGGAGGCTCCGCTTGCCAGCCAAAAGCGGCGAACTCTTCCCGTCGTCCCCTGCGCACCGCTTCCACCAACATGGGGTCGCTGTGGCTGATGAAATATTGAAAGGGCGCTTCTTCTCCGTATCTTCGCCCATGAAGAGCAAGGGAATGAAAGGGAAAGCAACACCGCCCCGGCAGCTAGTTTCAAGGCTTCGAAGGATACCAGCTGGCTCAACCGTTCACCCAGCATGCGATTGCCGACCTGGTCGTGATTTTGACAGAATACGACAAAACGTTCGGCAGGAATATCGCGCGTGGTAGTTCCATGTCTGCGCCGAGTTTCCGGGGCCGCATCTGCCACTTGCATTTGAAAGTATCCTTGCTCAGCATTTACGAGCGGAACGAGTCTTTCTCTAGGGTAGACGATCCTCAGCTCAACCGTGGAAGCTTGGGGCGCCCAAACACGAAAGAAAGAATGATTGTTTCCTAGGTAGTGACTTCCTGCGCTAAACTGCAATAATTTTTACCCCGCTCCGTGTGCGGCAACTGCGAACCTTATGAGAGTGGCAACAGCGCTGGGAGGGGTGTCGCACGCTGCAAGGTCGTAATCTTTGCAGCGATTACTGACCGGTGGTAACCCAGCTGGTTCTTCGCTCGCCGCGTCCTATCACTACAATGCCGGTATCGGAGACAAAGTATCGTTGGCGGTCTTGTTCGATATCGTATCCAATTTCGGTTCCTGGGGGGATGACGTTCGATTTATCGATGATGGTCCGGCGAATTTTACAACCCCGGCCAACTTCCGCCCAGTCCATGATGACAGAGCCTTCGATCTGGCTGTAGCTATGAATTCTCACATTGCGGCCCACGACGCAGTTTTTGACGGTGCTGCCGCTAATAATGGTTCCTTGAGAGACAATCGAGTCCACGGCCATGCCCCTGCGATCATGCCAGTCAAACACGAATTTGGCCGGCGGGTCGCCGAAGTCCGTCGTTCTGAGAGGCCAGCCGCGGTTGTATAAATTGAACGAAGGATCTACGGAACAGAGATCCATATTGGCCTCGTAGTAGGCTTCGATGGTTCCGAGGTCACGCCAGTAACTAGGCTCCTCGCCTTTCTGCGTCGACGGAACACGGTTTTTGCGAAAGTCGTAGGCGTAGACTCTCTTTTCGTTGATCAGCGACGGCAGGATATCGCGGCCAAAGTCATGGTTGCTGGATTCTCGTTTCGCATCTTCCATAAGAGCCTGAATTACAATATCGGCGTTAAACAGATAGTTACCCATAGAAATGAGCACGGAGTCCGTCTCGCCGGGAATTGCTTTTGGCCGGCTCGGTTTCTCCTCGAAACCGACGATGCGCCAGTCGGAGTCGACCTCCATTACTCCAAACTGTGGCGCTTCTTCGATTCTGACCGGCAATGCTGCGACGGTGACGTCGGCGCCTTTTTTCTGGTGCTCGTCGATCATCTGGCGGATGTTCATCCGGTAGATATGGTCGGCGCCAAACACCGCCACAAGCCTGGGCCTATGGCGCTCGATCAAGTACAAGTTTTGATACACAGAGTCGGCGGTTCCCTGATACCAATCCTTGCCCATACGCATTTGGGCGGGAACCGACGTGATGAAGTGATCACCCAGGAAATCACTCGTTCGCCAGCCCTTCTCAAGATGCTCTAAAAGAGATTGTGCTTTGAATTGGGTCAAAACGTAGATGGAGAGGATGCCGGAATTCACAAAGTTGGAAAGGACAAAGTCAACGATTCTGTACCGGCCGCCAAACGGCACTGCGGGCTTAGCCCGGTGCGCAGTCAAGGGATAGAGGCGCTCGCCCCTGCCGCCCGCGAGTACAATACCCAAGACATACATCATCGCACCTCTATTTTTTACCTCCTCAACGCAAGAACTCTTCGTAAAGGTTGTTGTATGCTTGAGCAGAGCGATCCCATGAAAAATCCATGCGCATCGCTCTGTGCATCAGCTCGGTCCACGATCTTTTGTCGGCAAAAAGTCGCAATGCCCTCTCGATGCTGTCCCATAACGCCTGTGGGTCGTATGTGTCAAAGACGAAACCAGTCCCTACACCGCCCTCGGCGCTATAGTCGATTACGGTATCTTTCAGGCCGCCGACTTTTCGGACGACCGGAATTGTACCATATTTCAAGCTGAACATCTGGTTGAGGCCGCAGGGTTCGTAGAGCGACGGCATCAAGAAAATGTCCGCGCCCGCTTCGATCTGATGTGCCAAAACCTCGTCAAAACCCGTCCGGACGGCGAATTTTTCGGGAAAGCGGGCCGCTGCGTCGGCGAAAAAATTTTCGTACCGCGGTTCGCCGCTACCCAAAAGGACCAGTTGAAGCTCCCGCTCCATCATTTGATCAAAGATCTTCTGAACGAGGTCGAAACCTTTCTGCGACGTCAAGCGGGAAATGATGCCAAATACCGGCATGGCGGACTTGACGGGGAGCCCTAGGCTGCCCTGCAGCTTATCTTTGCAGATGCGCTTACCGCTGAGATCGTTCTCGCTGTATCGCGTGGCGATGAAGGGATCGACTGCGGGGTTCCATTCGCTGTAGTCTACGCCATTGAGAATCCCCGTCACATCGGCCGCGCGCTGCTGCAATATCCCCTGCAAGCCAAATCCCTGCTCTCCGCTCATGATCTCCCGCGCGTAGCTCGGGCTCACGGTAGTAATCTTATCGGCAAAGATCAAGCCGCCCTTAAGAAAATTGATGTTACCATAAAACTCCAAGTACTGCGGGCTGAAATAGCTGCGATCAAGGTTCAGTAAAGGCCAGTTCGACTGGCGAAAAATTCCCTGGAAGCCGAGGTTGTGCGCGGTAAGAACGGTTTTGGCCGATGCGACTTCAGGGTAGCGAGCGCTCTGGGTCTTCAAAAAGACAATCCCAAGCGCTGTCTCCCAGTCGTGGCAATGGACGATTTCAACGGGATGCCTGCGAAGAATTTCTAAGGCGGCCCGGCTAAAAAAAACAAAACGTTCCGCGTTATCGGGGTAGTCTCCCTCATGCGTGCCGTAAAGAAAATCACGGTCGAAGTAACGGTCAGCGCGCACCAGGTAGACGGACATATTCCGCCCTAATCGTGTCTTCAGCACGGACGCTCCTTCTGTACGCGCGCCGATGGGGACGGTTAGTTGCATGCCTGTCTCTTCCAGCGCAAAAGGTCCGTTGAGGGTGCTCCGATAGGCCGGCGTTATTAGAGAGATATCATGCCCGCGCCTTTCCAATGCTACGGAAAGCGTTCCGACGACATCCGCCAGACCTCCTGTTTTGGCAAAGGGAACGATTTCAGATGATATCATCGCAATTTTCATGGCGGGTTATTAAGCAGCGGTTCGACGACCAAGAGTCCCGTGTTGGGTTTCATCACCCTTGGTTTTTGAAAAAAGAAACCGATAGCGGCGGTAAAGTGATGGTCAACGAGTACGGACGACCATGGAGCGGCACGGGAACCGTCTCTACTCCGCCGAGATTCCCCATGTTGCTGCCGCCGTATTCGCCTGCGTCGCTGTTCAGTATCTCTTGCCAAAAGCCGCCGCGCGGTGAGCCAACCCGATAGCTGTAACGCGGTACGGGTGTAAAGTTGCAGATCACCAGAATGATCGTCGAGGTCGATTTCCCTTTGCGGATCAAAGTTACCGTGCTGCTATCGGCGTCGTCACAGTCGATCCATTCAAAACCCGCCGGGTCGCAATCCATTTCGTGTAACACGGACTCACTGCGATAAAGGCGATTGAGGTCTTGTACCCACCTTTGCAGTCCGGCATGGAGCGGATAGCCCAATAGATCCCAGTCCAAGCTGCCGTCATGCACCCACTCCCGCCATTGGCCGAATTCGCCGCCCATGAACAACAGCTTCTTTCCCGGTTGCGCATACATATAGCCGAATAGCGCCCGGAGATTGGCAAACTTCTGCCAGTCGTCGCCAGGCATCTTTCCTAGCAGGGAACGTTTGCCGTAGACAACCTCGTCGTGGGATAAAGGCAAGACGAAATTTTCATGAAACGCATAAATCATCCGAAACGTCAGCCGATTGTGGTGATAGCGCCGGTAGATAGGATCTTGGCTCATGTATTCCAGTGTGTCATGCATCCAGCCCATGTCCCACTTGAGACCGAATCCCAAACCGCCTACATAGTTGGGCCTTGACACCATCGGCCACGAAGTCGATTCCTCAGCGATGGTTTGAACGTCTGGATGATTCCTATAGACCTCTTCGTTCAGTCGTCGCAGGAATCCAATGGCCTCGATGTTTTCCCGCCCGCCATATTGGTTTGGAATCCACTCGCCTTGTTTACGGGCGTAGTCCAGATAGAGCATTGAGGCAACCGCGTCGACGCGCAATCCGTCTATATGGTAGTAGCGGAGCCAGAAGAGTGCGTTGCTGATGAGAAAACTTTGGATCTCTTTACGGCCATAGTTGAAGATGTAACTTTTCCACTCGGGATGATAGCCTTGGCGGGGGTCGGCATGCTCGTATAGATGCGTTCCGTCGAAGAAAGCCAAACCATGCTCATCGGCGGGGAAATGTGACGGCACCCAGTCGAGGATCACGCCGATGCCGCGTTGGTGCAGAGTATCGATAAGGTACATGAAATCCTGGGGTGTACCATAATTGCCGGAAGGAGCGAAGTAGCCGGTGATCTGATAGCCCCAGGAGCCGAAAAACGGATGGTCCATGACGGGGAGAAACTCCACGTGCGTGTATCCCAGCCGTTCCAGGTAGTCCGCCAGTTGCGGCGCCAGCGCGCGATAGGACAGCGAGCGATTACTCTCTTCGGCCACCCGCCGCCAGGAGCCAACGTGCATTTCGTAAATCGCCATGGGCTTATCGAGAGCGTTGCGCTGACGGCGCGATGCCATCCATTCTTGGTCGCCCCACTGATAATCGAGATTCCACACGATGGACGCCGTCTTTGGCGGTATCTCATTGAAAATCGAAAACGGGTCCGCTTTGTCCACTCGGTAGTCGTCAAATCGAGAAACGATGTGGTACTTATAAAGAGTTCCTTTACCGATCCCCGGAAAAAATCTCTCCCAGATCCCTGAATTCCCCTTGGGCTGGAGAGGGTGGCTGCTCTTATTCCAGCCGTTGAAATCACCCATCACAAAAACCTGCGCGGCGTTCGGTGCCCAAACGGCGAAATAAGTGCCGCCGAGACCATTGTGGTCGATGACATGAGCGCCGAGTTTGTCGTAGAGTCGAAAATGGCTGCCCTCGTTAAAGAGGTAGAGATCGTTATCCGTCAGGAGACTTGCGTTATCATGGCTCCCCATCGATCTAATCACCTTCTTTCTTTAGTTTCCCGATTGTGGCGGAGCGTTTAAAACATCCGCCAGAAAAGCTATTGGATGAATGCTTAGATCGTAAACCGCTTGGTGCGATCCGCTGGTGAATCGCAGCTTCTATAAAAATTCTGACAGATGAAGTGGGATTTGTAAATCCATACGAGAACTTTGAACAGAAAACAAAGCGCCCTCCCGGAAGCGACGAGCAGAATCTTGACTGAGGATTCTTAGGGTAAGAATTTCTGAGGAGATTTCAGCGTTCGTTTGCAGGCTCTTCTGAAGTTATCATTGCGCTCCGGTCTAAAGGCAAATGGATTTTGAAGACAGTCTCTTTGCCCGGCTGGCTTTCGACTGCAATTTTACCGCCGTGATTCTTGACGATCCGTTGGCAGATGGGGAGGCCCAACCCTATTCCTCTTCTTTTCTTCGCCGTAAAAAACGGCTGAAAAATCTTGGCAAGATCCGTTTCCGCGATGCCAAAGCCGGTGTCCGCCACCGTTATCA
>WNFO01004001.1_pt1 | contig 12661 bp, 11 predicted proteins | sample 5400251 | NCBI WGS metagenome assembly WNFO01 (sample SAMN13153354, study PRJNA577476) | soil metagenome | isolation source: 100 cm saprolite under Madrone tree | place: USA:California | collected 2016-06-14
CCAAATATTCGCTTACGCCTCTGAAATTGAACTCAGTAAGAGCGGGAAGGACTGAGCGTGTGGGCGGAGGAGGATGTCGGCGTCCACGGCCAGGACAAGATCGAGGCGATTGAAACCAAAGCGAAAATTTTTCGAGGCTTGTCAACGCAGACAGAGCAGTGGCCATCGCCTCGGGTGAAAAATATCCAGAATGGGGGATAAGACAAAGGTGAAGAGTGCAGAGGTGAGTGGCAGACGAAAGTAGTTTCGGTACTCCCGCCGTCTCCCGGAAATGGAACACGAGACAAGTCGATATATTGCAGATTTGGGGCTGATCCACCCAAGAACGAACTGGAAACGATCGGCTCTTCATCGGCTGTGTGAATATCCAAATGTGTCAGCGCTGGGAATGGTTCCTGCATTGCTGCCAACACTTTTTCCCATAACGAATTTGGAACCCAGTTAAGAGTGATTCCACATACGCGAACGTTGTGTGTGAGTGCTGCAACGATGTTATCCTCGCCCATTTTGGTGTTTTCGCCCCATATGATGATAGGCAAGGGCGGCCAAATATTCAGCATCTTCGCCACAGGCCTGTCATTTGTGCAGAGAAGTCGCAGATTGAGGCGATGTGGCGACCCGAAGACTACGTTTCGCCATTTTTGACACACGTGCACCAGCGTTTGCCAAGCCTCTATCTCATCATCCTCGTCAATTAAATACCAATCGAAAATTTCAAGCAGGGCATCTCCGGGTAGCATATCGACTGTCACCCGGCCTATATTGCACCAGTCAGCAGCCATAACACACGTTAAACAAACGACATACGTCGATGTGGTATCCTTACAATTTTCCGAGCCCTAAGGCGTGGACGATCCTCTCCCACTAACGGGCATCCCGAATGGGAATCTATCTGGGTCAATGACCCAGAGAAGCAAGGAACTGATGGCGAGGTGATGATAGGGTGTGCTGGCGAGACTGGATGATGGAGAGCAAATGATGGTGGGGCGATAGCACGATATTCTGAGGAGACTGGATGATTGAAATTATATGATGATGGAGACATGTCGGGGTATGCTGCTGGACCATTGAGAGAAAATGAAGGTGGGATGATGGCACAATATCCCGGTGAGACTGGATGACTAAGAGGAAATGACGATGGGGCGACGATGGGGTATGCTGGGATGAAAGGAAATGATGGTGGCGTGATGGCAGGATATTCCGGGAAGACTTGGTGACTGAGAGGAGGTAATGAAGGGGCGATGGTGGGGTATCCTGGGGAGATTGGATGATGGAGGCGCTCTTGGGAGAGGCTATTCGAGAGTCTCTCAGTCACTTCAGTGCCCTGTGAGTGAATACTCTCTGACATACCGCTGTGAGCTAATCGACGAGGATTCAGCGTCGGAGGGCAAAGCCATTGCTCTGACTTGTTGAATTTGCCCACGCTGCAGTTATATATCACACACAAACCTAATTACACAGCTTTCGCGTTATCAAGCCATTGAACTTGGGCCCGTGATCCTAGGACTAGGACAAATTTCGACAGCCATGCCGCACCATCAAACTGAGTCTATGCCACTGGAAAACGGCCACAGTTACGCTAGTCGGAGGCGTCCTCTCCACTTATCTTATCCCATCCTAAGTTGGTCAACCACAAAGAACTGTACGCACGTGCATTTTTCTCTGGTAGCACAGTTTGGACTACTCAATGGTCTGGTAGTATTGGGACAACGTTGAGCCTATGTTTCCCTGGGAAGTTGGTAACTGCACGAGGAATTCGGAAAGCAATGGAGAGTAACAACGTTTGATATAGTTGATACGCGATGATTAGGATTGACTCCTGAATTGGATGCCAGTCCCAGTGGTCGAGATAGAGAATTGTGTCAAGGGTGTCCTCGACACGTTCAGTTGGTATATAATATTGTCGCAATAGATGGTAGCTGCCAGTGGTTAGAGGGTTGATGAACGTGGCACATCACCTGATTTCCATTGGTCGATAGCCTGCGAGCGAGCGTTGTCCTTGCATCTACCGTGTCTCCAACCTGCAGAGTGTTGTTTCATTGTCAAAACGTCAATATGTCGCTGGTCAAGCATGTCGAGTTGGGTCGCCGTCAACCGAGGTAGTATGAGATGCTCTAGATTATAACACCGGCATTTCTTGCCTGCCGTTTATTTTTTTCATTTATGTGCACCTCGGGGTACAGAACCCCATGTAGCACTTTCTGTACAATATACTATACCATTACTGTAACGTGAATGTTTTGAGTGTGTCAGTGGGATTACAAAGTCAGCACGATGGGAGAGTGACCTGACTGGTTCAGGTTGTGTCTTCATTGTAGTTATAATTGTAGCACTATCTGCATAAACATCTGGAGCTCAATTATGTAAAGGTGCCGCTGCAATTTTAAATAATAATCCTAGGTTTAGATGTAGATACAAGAGCTTATTTCACAGCTGCTACAATGAGGAGGAGTTAGAAACCTGCCGAGACGGATTTTTACAGGGCGATTTTACAGGGCAAGGGTCAATGAATAACTTGAACAACGACGACTGGCCCGGGCTGCGGTAGCAAATGGCTGGCGTCACGTGACCCGGATATAGCCAAACGATTTTGTACTACTCGAGTATTTTTAATTCTTCCAATGACACGGCATGGCATGGCATGGAATTCAAGCCATTCGGTGGATACAAACTCAGCTTGAGAGGCAGTCAAGAAGGGGTATATCCAGCAAAAGGCCATGTTCATCAGGAAAATGTCAAAAAAACTTATTAATGCTTAGCTGTGCTTAAATTAATTTAACACCACTTAATTTACTTAGGCTAAGTTATGCCCATTCCTTAATTGACTTAAAGTAACTTATTTTTTGACTTATCATGCTTATTACGTAAATAAGCAAGCTAAGTCCATTAAGTTTTTTTGACATTTTCCTGATGCTTGTTAACTCTACAAACCGTCTTGCAACCGGACAGACTCCGGACAGTTGGATCAGCCTCGAAATTGATCCATCCTATACGACACTTTAAGTCACATCGTACATTCCTTCTTTCTGTTCCAATATCCTTCTCCCCTAGTGCGGTGGTTGTGTTTATGAAGACTACAGTAGGTATCTACTAACGTGCGTCTCCGCACTCCTGTCTCTACTTGTTCTATCTCATGGGGCAGCGAAGAGATCGAAGCAGACTTCATTTCACCACTCCTCCCATGTTGCACAGCCATGTCGACTCACCAAGCCCCCTCCCATATTGTGCATATCTATTCCGCATAGCAAGAATGCAGACACTTCAGGTCGAAAGAGAGCTTCGTAGATCATATGATCGCCAGCCAGCGACTGTTGGGCCGACGAGGCAACTAGTTCCATGTGTTGATGGAAGTCTGTCGATGTTGATGACAGTGCAAACACCTTCTGCATCGTCCGCGTCCCCTTTTCTCCCCTATGTGTTCTCCATCTAACATACGTCCTTAGTTTCACTATACGCATCTGGGCGACTTCTTTAGACTGCACATCCTCACCTCGCTCCCTGTGAGTCTGCGAGAACCTGTCTGTCTGACTTTCAAACGTCGACTGTGGTGCTTTCAAGCTGGTGCAACTCCAGATGTGTACGGTACCAGTACTCGATTCCTTGTGTTCGTTGGCTCATTGACAGCAATCACGCAAATGAGCCGAGGCGGAATCTAATGGGTGGCGCGGAAGAATTGAGATGGACGAATGCGTTTAATTTTCATGGACGATACCAGTCTGGTGTAGTACGCAATCCTCTCGTAGGCGATGTACAATATATGCGTCAGCTGCGGCAACAAAGTGCCGACGACTTTGGAATATTCTGAGATGCCAGTGGCTGTAGAGGAGTACCATGGTTCGGGTCGTCGAGCTGACAGGCGCTCCGACACTGCCCCGCTCGATTCCACGCATGGCTCAAGGCTCGCCTTATATGATGACCTAGTTCGAAACGTATTTGCATCTATTCCATACAACGGTATCATATGATTCTGATCATGATGAGGTTAAAAATGCCAGTGAGTGCTAAGAACAGCGGGTAATAAGTAAATAACGTCAAACGTAAACGGGACAGGACATAGGGAGAATTGACCAATCATCGATGTATTATTCCCACCATTTGCGTTGTTTGTCCCAGCGAGAAACGACTACAGGATGATCAGAGAGCTGTCGCGCAGCAACGAACTTGTCAATGGCTTCCTGGACAGGACTCGGCACGACTGGCGACGCAACACTCAATGAGATGCTCGTGGGCGATATCAGAGTCGGTATGGTCGGGGGTTTCGGTAGGTGGATCTCCTCCAAGAAAAGACTCTGAAGGGCGGGTAACACCTCGGTCGTGCTTTCCCCGACGAGCTCTTCCAAGGCGGGTATGATTCGTGTTGTAACACCTCGGGATAGGTAGAGCGTCTTCACCGTGGTTAATGGGCGTAATAGTTCCAGCCATTGGACGTTCTCGATGTCGTCTTGCCAACATGGGCGAAAACGTGCTTCAGCCTCAAATTCGTGGATGTATAGATGCTCCAGCGAGGAAATGAGATGCAATGAAGAACTGCAGGCTTGCGCCAGCATCGAAAGCTGCCAGTCTGACTGTTTGCAGGAAATTCTCAACTCGAGATCTCCGTTAGTTTGTGGAAGTATTAGCTTAGCCTGAAAATTGTAAAACGTCACATGTGCCTCATCGCGTGCCATGAAATTCGGTGTTCGACCGATGAATTGGGCGAGTTGTGGAGTGCGGAATATGAGTTGAGGAGAAAGCCACATTTGGAGCCGTTCAAGTAGAGGGGCATCGATCCAGGCGACAAGATCATCCAAATATTCGCTTACGCCTTTGAAATTGAACTCAGTGAGAGCGGGAAGGACTGAGCGTGTGGGCGGAGGAGGGTGTCGGCGTCCACGGCCAGGATAAGATCTTGGCGATTCGAATGAAAGCCAAAATGTTTCGAGGCTTGTCAACGCAGAAAGAGCAGTGGCCATCGCCTCGGGTGAAATGTATCCGGAACGGGGGACATGCCCAAGGTAAAGAGAGCAGAGGCGAGTGGCAGACGGAAGTAGATTCGGTAATCCCGGAAATGGAACGCGAAACAACTTGATATATCGCAAATTTGGGGCTGATCCGCCCAAGAATGAACTGGAAACGATCGGCACCTCATCATCTGTGAGAATATCCAAATGTGTCAGCGCTGGGAATGGTTCCTGCATTGCTGCCAAGATTTTTTCCCATAACGAACTGGGAACATGGAGAAGAGTGATTTCACATATGCGAATATTGTGCGTGAGTGCCGCAAGGATGTTATCCTCGCCCATTTTTCTGTTTAGTCCGCCCCATATGACGATAGGCAAGGGTGGCCAAATATCCAGCATCTTCCGCACAGGCTTCTCACATGTGCAGAGAAGTCGCAGATTCAAGCGGAGTGGCGACCCGAAGGCTACATTGCGCCATTTTTGACACACGTGCACCAGCTTTTGCCAAGCCACTACATTTATCTTGTGAAAGTAATCATCCGGGACCATTAAATACCAATCGAATATTCCAAGCAGGATTTCCCCGGGTAGGTCGACCGTCACTTGGCCTATATTGCACCAGTCAACAGCCGTAACAGAGTGTTTGTAGAAGACGTACGTCGATGTGGTATCTCAGTCAAAAACCCAGGGTCGTAAGGAACTGATGGCGAGGTGCTGATACGGTGTGCCAGGGAGACTCGGCGATGGAGAGGAAATGATGGTGGGGAGATGGCACGATATTCTGGGGAGACAGGATGATTTCGAGGAAATGACGATGGGGCGATCATGGGGTGTGCTGGGGTGAGAGGAAATGATGTTTGGGTGATGACAGTATGCTCCGGGAAGACTGGACGATTGAGAGGAAAAGATGGTGGGGTAATGGTGGGGTATACCGGAGAAACTGGATGAAGATGCTCTCGGGTGAGACTATTTGAGAGTCTCTTAGTTAGCTCACTGGCAGTGTCTGGTGAGTGAATTTTCCTTGACGTACCGCTGTGAGCTCAACGATGCAGATTCAGCGCCGGAGGGGGCAGGCATTGCTTTGACTTGGCTGAGAGTTTGCCCACTACTGCAGCACTGCATGCAAAGCAGAGTTTTTAGTCCGGAAAAACTCATAGAAAACTAAAGATGTGTTTAACAATAATAGGGGACTTCAAAACTGACGCAACAGCGTTGCAAAACGAAGTTTCAAATAAATTGAAGCTTTTCTCACGTTGCAAAGACCAGTTGCAAACCATCCTGCAACCATTTCAGGGCGGTCTTTGAAATCCAAGCATCATGCCCATCGCATCTCAAATGCGGCAAGTTCGACTTTGACTTTCATCCTCTTCTTTCCTCCCCTCTGTCTTCTCTTCCATAGCTTCGTGTTAACACCAAATCACGTCACTGCCTCGATTGCCATGGCAACACCAAATATTTCCAATCCCCTTCCTTTCCTCCTCGCTCAGGCTTCCTCTCCTCGTCTTGCTCGGACAATATAATTAGCAAGGCCGTCTGTCATGCGGCGAACAGTTTTTCGTTTCTTTCCTCTACGCCAGTCCTTTCTTTATATAACCTTCTGTGCGTCCAATGCAAGACGACACGCCCATCCACTCCCTCACGCCAATATTTCCGTCACTGCCCCTTCCTTTGCCACTACAGCTCCGAAACTTCGTAGTAGGTACGACAGTGTATTTAAACCGCCCTCCAGTTCGTGCAGGTTGTTGCGTCGAATTCCAGGAACGTTCTCTCCTACTTTGTGTGCGTCTCTCTCGCTTTCGCTCTCATCTCGTATTTCCGCGCTCGCTTCCGCCCGAAGACAAGCGTCAACAAAGACGGTACTTTAAGTTATTCAAATCCTTCGCCTACCAGTCATGCTACTTCCCAAGTGTCACTGACACTCCCTTCTGTTATACACACTCTCATGGCCTTCAAGCCGGTCGACAACTTCAAGCTGAATGCCGATATGAGAAGCCATCGAGAAGGGGTTCCGTCTCTGCAACTCGTCCAGTCTCGTCCAGTCTCGTCCAGTCCAGTCTCGTGACCCATGCAATACAGACTGTCAACCATGGTTTACGATCGATAGCCCAACACGCCACATTTGAGGTCCCTGCTATGTCTTACCAGTTCCCATATAACCATACGACGACCGAAATTCTAGCACGGGATGCGCCAGTGAGGTGGTCGTATTATCGGGTGGAGAAGAGGGATATATATTTGACAGTGTGCTTCTTCTCTTTCCCGTCTCGACTTGTCTCATCTCATGAAATAGCGATCGACTTGAATCACTCTCTCGTGCTGCTGACGGATTGCTCAAGGGATCGCCTTACACTTACATCGCTATCGATGATCAGCTGGCATGCATCCCCACGCCTGCCAAGCCCCAATACAGCTATCCACCGCGTTGCACATTAAATTATGGTATTCTTCCTGTGTGACGCCGCACTCCTTGCCTGTGCTTGCCCTAGGTGTTGTAGCTTAGATAGGGCTGCGAAAGAGGATGTCGTCCAAGTAAATGAGTGATAAGTGTGACACGTGGACACACGGCGAGTGAAGAGGCGAGGCGAGAGATGCATCAATCAGTAAAACGAAGAAAAAGAGCTAGATAGTGTACTGATACAGCGCGGCGGCAGCTAAAGTGGCAGCTAAGTGTTGATCGTCGTTGTCTTAAGTACGAAGCAGTTGTCTTGCAACGGCGGTCGAGAGAGGGGCGAGGGGCGAGAGAGGCTGTGAAAACGAGGAGAAAAATGACCAGGTCAAGTGGAACGCGTGGGTTGATCCGGGGGTGAAGTACACCTCACACTGGTGTAGTACTGTACAATTTATGCACCAGCTGCGGCAACAGAGTGCCGACGACTTTGGAATATGTCTTGATCATGCATCATGTCTCGTCAGAGGCGATGGCAGGATTTGGTGTCGAAGGATGGGCAGTGGCCGTGGAGAGGAGAAGAGGATAAATGCCTTGGTTCGGCTCCAAGCTGGCAGGCGCTCCGACGCTGCCCCTCTCGGTTCCACGCACACGCACAACTCTAAGGCTTGTCTTGCACGATGACCTAGTTCGAAACGTATTTGCCTCATTCTACACAACGGTATCATACATTTGAATCTGATCATGCTAAAGTTAATAAGGTATCAATATCTCGGGGACAAACAATGCCAGTGAGTGCTCTCCCTCCCAGCGAGAAATGACTACAGGGTGACGAGAGAGCTGTCGCGCAGCAACGAACTTGTCAACGCCTTCCTGGACAGGTCTCAATGGGTGAAGCTCCTCCAAGAAAAGACTCTGAAGGGCAGGTAACATTGCGGCTGCCCCTTCCCCGACGAGCTCTTCTAAGACGGGTACGATTCGTGTTGTAATACCTGAAGATAGGTAGAGCGCCTTCACAGTGGTAAATGGGCGTAATAGTTCCAGCCATTGGATGCTGTCGATGTCGTCAGGACCATATGGTCCAAAACCGTCTGTAGCCATATACTCGTAGATGTAGAGCTGCTCCTGCGAGGAAACAAAATACAATGAAGAAGTGCAGACCTGCGCCAGCATCGAAAGCCGCCAATCTGACTGTCTACAGAATGTTCCCAAATTGAGTCCTCTGTAAGTTGGTGGAAGTGTAAGCTTAGCTCGGAATTTGTGAAACTTCACATGTGCTTCATCGGCTGCCATGAAGTTCGGTGTGCGACCGATGAATTGGACGAATCGGGGAGTGTGGAACAAGAATTGAGGAAAAATTGTTATTTCAAACGAGTCGAGTAGAGGGGCATCGATCCAGGCGACAAGATCCTCCAAATATTCGCTTACGCCTTTGAAATTGAACTCAGTGAGAGCAGGAAGGACTGAGCGTGTGGGCGGAGGAGGATGTCGGCGTCCAAGGTCAGGACAAGATCGAGGCGATTGGAATGAGAGCGAAAGTTCTTCGAGGCTTGTAAACGCAGAAAGAGCTGTGGCAATCGCCTCGGGAGAAATGTATCCGGAATGGGGGATTTTATAAAGGCGAAGAGTGACGAGGTGAGTGGCAGACGGAAGTAGATTCGGTAATCCCGGAAATGGAATACAATCGAGTTCGAGATATCGCAGATTTGGGGCTGATCCATCCAGGAACGAATCGGAAACGATCGGCTCCTCATCGGCCTCATCAGTCGTGCGAAGATACAAAAGTGTCAGCGCTGGGAATGGTTCCTGCATTGTTGCCAACACTTTTTCCCATAACGAACTGGGAACATGGATAAGAGTGATTTCACAAATGCGAATATTGTGCGTGAGTGCTGCAAGGATGTTATCCTCGCCCATTTTTCTGCTTAGTCCACCCCATATGACGATAGGCAAGGGTGGCCAAATATCCAGCATCTTCCGCACAGGCTTGTCACCTGTGCAGAGAAGTCGCAGATTGAGGCGATGTGGCGACCCGAAGACTACATTGCGCCATTTTTGACACACGTGCACGAGCTTTTGCCAAGCCACTACGTTTATCTTGTGAAAGTAATCATCCGGGACCATTAAATTCCAATCGAATATTCCAAGCAGGATTTCCCCGGGTAGCATGTCGACCGTTACTTGGCCTATATTGCACCAGTTGACAGCCGTAACAGAGTGTTAAGTAAAAGACGTACGTCGATGTGGTATCTCGGCCAATAACCCAGGGTCGGAAGGAACTGATAGCGAGGTGCTGATAGGGTGTGCTGGGGAGACTCGACGATGGAGAGGAAATGATGGTGGGGTGATGGCATGATATTCTGGGGGGACTGGGTGATTGAGAGGAAATGACGATGGTGCGATGATGGGGTACACTGGAGAAACTGGGGGCAGGCGTCGCATTGCCCCCAGCCCAGCGCTTGCTACTGTAGTGCCAGTGAGTGAGTTGACGTCGGCCCGAGTAGCCCCCAGATCACTGCGTCCCTCACTTATGCTATCCCATCCTCAGTTGGTCGAACACGCAGAGCTGTATGCACCGCCATTTTTCTCGGAGAACACATCTTGGACGACTCATCTGTGCGTTTTCCACTGCCCTTTTCTTATAGCCAACACCCGCATCACTTACACCCGCCTTCCCTTACCAAATGCTACTTCCCAAGTGTCGTTAACATTCCCTTACAACTGTTGCACATTCTCTCATGGCCTTCAAGCTGGTCGACAACTTCAAGCTGAACCCCGATATGAAAAGCCATCCAGAAGAGGTTCCGTCTCTGTCCTGGGCGATCCGTCAGACAATTTGCTGCAGCCTCGCGAGTGACCCATACGATACACATTGTCGACCGTACTTTACGATTGATAGCCCAACATGCCACAATTGAGGTCCCTAATTCCCGTATAACCATGTGACGACCGAAACAGCTCCTGAGCCAGTGGTGGATGATAGCGAACGAACCCTCGCCTGTTCTTCGTACGCCAGTGCGATGGTTATATTATTGGATGGAGAAGTGGGTTATATATCTGACAGTGTGCGTCTCCTCATTCCCGTCTCGACTTGTCTCATCTCATGAAATAGCCATCGGCTTAATCACTCTTTCGTTCCAACATTCCTGCACGGTCAAAGCGATGCGCCATACCCCCCTTCTTGCACCGTGTATGTGCCTTCCGCTACGCATCAATGCAGGGATCAGCAGAGGGCTACATCGGCTCCGAGTCATACTGTTTATCATATGCCTGCTCCATGGCCCACGCTGACCAGAGAGCTCTCGTGCAGCAACGAACTTCTCAATAGCTTCTCGGACAGGTTCCGATGGGCAGAGCTTCTCCAAGAAAAGATTCTGAGGGGAAGGTAACACTTCAGTCGCTCTTTCCCAGACGAGCTCTCGCAGGGCGGGCACAATACGAGGAGCGATCCTGCAGCCAGCGTCGCCCTGGCTGACGCCCGTCCATGTCTTCACGCTCTACCTCGACATTGGACCTGTGGAAGCGGTGTCCGCATCATCTCCGACGTCACTTCTTGCGGATCCCTCTCCTCTGTGGCCGCAGGGTAGTGATGATTTGTGTGGATCAAATATTCCAAGGTGTATTTTCAAGGCGTGAAAGGAAAAGAAAAGGAGATCGTGTTTCGTCTTGCATGGTGATCAGAGGCTTGGCATTTTGCTGTCGAAATGATGTCAGTGGCGGTCGAGAAAATAAGGTAATCAATGATACCCGTTCAACACGGTGGGCGCTCTGACCTTGCCCCGCTCCCGCTCGGCTCCACTGGCAGTCACCACGCGTGGCTTTAAGACTTGCATTTAACGATGACTTTGTTCAAAATATTTTGGCCTCTACTCTACACAACGACATCATACAGAGTCTGATCGTGATGAAGTTTAGAAAGCATAGCGGCCAATGTCTCAGAAAATAAGGATCATAGAACAGATATCAACATCCTACCGTCCATCCATTTCTCTGTCCCAGTGAGAAACGGTTAGAGGGAGACCGGAAAGCCGTCGGGCGGCAACGAACGTCTCAATGGCTTTTTGAACAGGTCCCGATAGGTGGAGATCCTCCAAGAAAAGACTCTGAAGGGTGGGAAATACTTCGGTCACCCTTTCCCCGACGAGCTCTTCCAAGGCGAGTATGATTTGTGTTGTAAAATCTCGGGATAGGTAGAGCGCCTTCACAGTGGTAAATGGGCGTAATAGTTCCAACCATTGGATGTTCTCGATGTCGTCTTGCCAACGTCGACGATTTTCATAAGCCCTATACTCGTGGATGTAGAGGTGCTCCAGTGAGGGAATGAGATGCAATGAAGAACTGCAGACCTGGGCCAGCATCGAAAGCCGCCAGTCTGACTGTCTGCAGAGAATTTCCGACTCGAACCTTGTGTAGGTTTGTGGAAGTATTAGTTTGGCTTGGAAATTGTAAAATATCACATGTGCTTCATCGGGTGCCATGAAATTCGGCGTGCGACTGATGAATTGGGCGAGTCGTGGAGTGTGGAATATGAGTTGCGGAAAAAACGTTATTTGAAACGAGTCGAGTAGAGGAGCATCGATCCGGGCGACAAGATCGTCCAAATATTCGCTTACGCCGTAGAATTTGAACCAAGTGAGTGCGGGAAGGACTGAGCGTGTGGGCGGAGGAGGATGTCGGGGTCCACGGCCAGGACAAGATCTCGGCGATTCGAATTCGAGCCAAAATGATTCGAGCTTTGTCAACGCAGAAAGAGCAGGGGCCATTGCCTCAGGCGAAATGTATCCAGAATGGGGGATATTATGAATGTGAAGAGTGCAGAGGTGAGTGGCAGACAAAAGTAGTTTCGGTAATCCCGGAAATGGAACGCCAGACAAGTCGAGATGTTGCAGATTTAGAGCTGATCCACCCAAGAACGAATCGGAAGCGATCATCGACTCCTCATCAGATACGTCAAGTTCAAGTTCCAAAAGTGTCAGCGCCGGGAATGGATCCTGCATTGCTGCCGAGACTTTTTCCCATAGCGAACTAGGAACACCGTTGAGTGTGATTTCACATACGCGAATGTTATGCGTGAGTGCTGCAATGATGTTATCCTCACGCGTTTTGGTGCTTACGCCCCATATGACGATAGGCAGGGGTGGCCAAATATCCAGCGTCTTCCGCACTGGTCTGTCATCTGCGCAGACAAGTCGCAGATGCTGGAATCAAAACGCGAGCAGAGGGGCACGATGGCACACGAGGAGAGGGACGAGGACGTCCACGCGTGGCAGCCACGGACGACCAGGAGCAGGGGCGAGAGGAAGGGGGCACGCGTGAGGGGAATACAGATGGCACG
>WNFO01004002.1_pt1 | contig 12660 bp, 10 predicted proteins | sample 5400251 | NCBI WGS metagenome assembly WNFO01 (sample SAMN13153354, study PRJNA577476) | soil metagenome | isolation source: 100 cm saprolite under Madrone tree | place: USA:California | collected 2016-06-14
GAACGCTGGCATTCTTTGGCCCAGCGCTATGAGTCCGACGGTCCACACCGCATGCTCGCCTTGGACGGTGGCGGAATTCGTGGCCTGCTGACGCTGGGCATCCTGGAGCAAATCGAAACGTTGGTTGCCGCCAAGACCGGCCAGAAGCTCTGTGAGTACTTCGATTATATAGCGGGCACCAGCACTGGCGCGATCATCGCCGCAGGTTTGGCGACCGGTATGACCACGGCCCAGCTAATCGACTTTTACAAGAACTCGGGAAAGCAGATGTTCGAGAAGGCTTGGCTATTGGAACGAATCAAGTACTTCTACACTGCCGATCCTCTTAAGGCGCAGCTTCAAGGTGTCTTCGGGCGTGATACCAACTTGTTTCCGGACAACCTGAAGTGCCTTCTTCTGGTGGTGACGAAGAACCTTACCACCGATTCGCCTTGGCCGGTAAGCACTAATCCTGACGCCAAGTACAACGACCCCGCCCGCCAGGATTGCAATCTCAAGATCCCACTGTGGCAGTTGGTCCGCGCCAGCACCGCCGCTCCCGTATACTTTCCTCCTGAAATTCTTCAGTGGGACCCTGCTGACAAATCCAAGACATTCGTCTTCGCGGACGGCGGGGTCACACCGCACAACAACCCGGCATTCCTTCTCTACCGCATGGCCACCGAGCCGGCCTACCGCTTGAACTGGAAGACGGGCGAAAAAAACCTGCTTATTGTTTCCGTGGGCACCGGCGCGGCCGTATCCCTGGGGGCCACAGCCGAGTCCCCCAACAAGAACATCGTTTCCACCGTAGCGGGACTTCCCGGAGAGCTGATGTACGGCATCCTGGTAGAGCAAGATACAAACTGTCGGACCATCGGGCGGTGCACGTACGGCGCTCATCTCGACCGCGAAATCCTCGACCTGGTGCCTCGTCCGGTAGAGCCTGGCATGACCATGGACGAACAGTATGCGGTCCCGCCGATTCCGCTCTCCACCGACCTGGGACGTCACTTTCTGTACGCTCGATACAACGCGGATTTGAGTAAAACAGGCTTGACCAAGCTCGGGTTTGGGCAACTGGACTCGGACAACATACAGAAGCTGGACGCCACCGAAAATATCGCCAACCTGCTGGCCATCGGCCGCGAGGCGGCTCAGCAACAAGTCCGGCTCGAGCACTTCGGAGCACTCGCATAGGGAGTATCGCCATGCCCAGACCCATCTGCTTCATGATCATGCCTTACAGCACCAAGCCCACCGGCGCCCCGCCAGGCACTGTAGCTCCCGACAAGGTCAACTTCGATCGCCTTTGGGAAGGAGCTCTGCGTCCTGCTATCGACAAAACGGGCTACGAACCGGTTCGCGCTAACGAAGATATTGGCGCCCTCATTATCAACGAAATGATCGAGCGGCTTGCCATCTCCGATTTGGTGCTGGCCGACGTCTCAATTCCGAACGGCAACGTCTACTACGAAGTAGGCATTCGCCACGCCGCCAAGAGACGAGGCTGCATCATGACTGCCGCTACCTGGTCCAAGCCGCTCTTCGACATCGACCAGATGCGTCAGATCCGGTACCCGCTTCCCGCGGAATCCATCTCGGACGAGACGGCCGCTGAAATCATCAAAATTGTCGTGGCCGCCATCCCGGTCATGAGCGCGGGTGACTCTCCCTTCTACCAGGTTTTCCCCGACTACCCCGAGTACAAGGGCTATGATCTTGCTCGCGCCACCGCATTTAGGAAAAGTTTGGAAGAACTCTCCCAGTTTCAGTCGGAAATTATCGCCGCCCGCGCGGGCACGCGCGAAGAGTGCCGCACTCGCGCACTCAATCTGCGCCAGCGCTACTACGCGGGCGGCCCCATCCAGAAAGCTGTCGCCATCGAACTTCTCTACTTACTCCGCGACTGCACCGATTGGGAGACCACTCTCCAGTTCATCGACACCTTGCCCGACGAGCTTCGCGCCTCTCCGCTGGTCAAAGAACAGGGTGCGCTGGCAAAGTCCAAGTCCGGCAATCACGACGATGCCATTGGGGCACTGCTTGAACTTATCCGGACCAGCGGTGACACCTCAGAGCGTCGCGGCCTCCTGGGTGGCCGGTATAAAAGGAAATGGAGCAGCAGCAAGGATCCTGCTGATCTCAGCCGCGCCATCACCGAATACGAGGCCGGCATGAAACTTGACCTCAACGATTACTACCCTTCTTCCAACCTGTCCCGTCTTTACCGCACGCGAAAACGCAAAGGCGACGACGACAAGGCCCGTATCTCCGCTGCGGTCACCCTTACCGCCTGCGAGCGTGCTCGCGTCCGCAATTCCAACGACGAATGGCTGAATCCAACTCTCCTCGGCGCCGCCTTTGACGCTGGGGACGTCGAGAAGGCCCAGGAACTCGCCAACCAGGTAGTGGACGATGGGCCAGCAGCCTGGAAGCTTGGCACCACCCTCGATGACTGCAAGACCGCTGCCAATCTGTGGGAAGAACCGCGTCGCAGCGACCTGCTCAACATCGTCGCTCAATTGGAAGCACTCCTGGCTCGGAAACCTGCCACCCCGAATCCTTCGGGATAACGATCGCCCACTACAACATCGCGGGAGGCTGACGGGTATCCAGCAGCATTAGGCGTGAAGGCGAAAACGGAAACGCATATCCTCACCGAACCACATGATGTAGTTGGTTCCCCAGGCATTGTTGAAGAGGTTGCAATGAACGCCGGCGGAAAGATCAGGCTGCTGCTTCGAAAAGGGCAGGGGCGACTTTGTACCCAGAGTGACGACCGGAGCGTCCAGAGTCTCGACACGAAAGGCCCCGCTCTCATCCTTGTACCCGAACTCCTTCGAGACCGCGTGCATATGACGATTGCCGGATTGGACAACGTCCAGGGGAGAGACTGACTCGCCTGATTTCTCCAGCATCCAGCCTTTGGGATCGGAGGCAATCGGATGGAAGGTCAGCCAGAGCGCCTCGGGAAGGCGTGTTGCCGGTTTTTGGAACCAGGAAAAATTCAAGTGAATCACCGGCTCGGTTTTGGGCAACAGCATTTCCAGATACATCCTTTGTGGAAATGCCGCTCGCCCGCTGCGCAGAGCTTCCGCATCGTTGATTTCAAGACGCGCCAGCAGGCGATGGCCTTGCTGGTCTTCCTCGACCTGTAAATCCGCGACAGAAGACAGCCACTCCCGGCTCTCCGCTCCAAAACGCTCAATGTTGGGCTTCCCGAAATCCTTCTTGGCCCAATCGGCGTCGCTGACAACGTAACTATCAAAGAAGCGTGAATAGTCTTGTTGCGACAGTGTCTGATAGGAAAAAAGGGCTAGCAGGTTTTCGCTCGACGCCCACTCCTGCTTCGACTTCTTATTGTGCAGCCGGCGGATGGCTCCACTCTTTGGATCGATCCCCACGATGAAATGCGGTGTATCGATCTCACTTCCAGCCGGGCGAGGGCTGGGGTGCCCCAGCCGCGGCGGAACCGCGTCAAGATTACGTACTGCTGTTTGCGCCTGCTCGCGCAATGGCGGGGGAAGCGTGGCGATCCCGGCGAAGAGGTCCTGGCGCTTCTCCTGCCAGCTGAACTGGACGACTTTGTAGTTCTTGGTATCGAGCATCGTGGCCAGATCGCTCGGGATGTAGTGATCGAAATCAAGCCAGGTTTTGGTATCGGTGCCCCAGGTGTGCTCAACCTCCAAGAGCAGATGACGCAGCAAGGCGACGTCTGTCGCATCACCTACCCCAAGCTTTCCCTGAGCCAGCCAGCCCTGGCGGAGCCGGGCGACCTCGCGATACCTGGTGAGCTTTAGAGGGTCGCTGGCGACACCGTGGATCCAGGTGTCCCCTATTTCGCTGGTGAGCACCGGCAGCGAGCTGCGGTGAGGCTCGACCGCATTCGCAATCTCGGTCAGGCTCGTGGGAATGATCTGCGCGTTGGGGAAGCGGCCACTCAAAGTGGAGTAGGTCGCGTGAATTTCTTCCAGAGTGTGCGGGCCGCTGTTGTCGTCGCGCACAACTATGGCGATGGCCACGTCGGAGCCGGGCACACGTACCACGCCACCGTAGCCGTGGTGATACATGACCACGAGCGCCGACCCTCCCGGATCCTTCCAGAGAAACAAAGGAGGAACTTCCGCCGGCGTGCTTGCATCGTTCACGCCAATATCCAGAAAGGTCACGCCCTGCGCGGCCAGTGGGGCAATCAAGCCGCGGGTATGGCCGGGCACGTCGGTCATCTTGGCGCCGGCCGTACTTTTTCCAAAACGCAGGTCCAGCATCCGCGACAGACCAATGCCTCCGGAGATCATCGACGCGTCCATCAACTCGGTCTGCCAGGTGAACGGGAGCGCATGCCATGCGATGTCGCCGGCGGAGATGGCCTTCTCCATCCGCGTGCGTTCCTCGGTCTTGGCCTGCTCCAGGTATTCATAGAGCAACCACGATCCCGTGGTCCACACATAGCGATAGCTGCCGGACTGGCGCAGTTGGCTGGCGAGATCGATGGCCCGAGGAAAATATTCCGTGAAATAGCGATGAACTACGGCCGTCTGCGTGTCGACAAAGCCGGCGTCGAAATGACACTTGAACATCACCAGCACGCGCTTCACTCCGGGATCAGGCGCCGGCGGCGCGGAAGAGGCTTGGTGCCCAAGCAAAGCCGGCGCCTTCCACAACAACGTACTGCCCAAGACGGACTTGATGAATTCGCGACGCTGCATGCCTCTCCCAGAATTAAAAGTGGAACCGCTGTCATTCCGTCGAAACGCAGTTGACCTCCGCGCCTGTAACCCGTCGCCTCAGGCAACCTGGGCAGTGTTTGTCATCCCCTCTGTACCGAACACTCGCCGGTAACGTTCGACCTCGGACGCTGGCCCGAGTGCCTTCACATAATTGTCGGAGAGTTTCACTGCCGGCCGCCCTTCGACGTCAGACACTTTGCAGATCAGGCTGATCGCATCAAATTCACTGCCGCCTCTGGGATCGCAGCCACGGAAATCGTTCGTCAGTAAAGTTCCCCAACCGGCGCTGAATCGAATGCGCCGGCCAGGAATCCACTTTCGCCGATCCTGGAAGTCTGCCGCGCCACGAAACTCCTGTGCCGTCGCGCCACCCTGCATAGTTCCGCCGAAGTAAGCGTGGAGACCGATGATTTCATCGATATCGAGGGCGTCCGAAGCGATGACAATCTTTTCATGCGGGTCTCGGCCTCGTCCCTTCAGCCATTCGATGTATTCGTCGCCTGCCACGTAGGGATTCTTGCTGTCCATGCGCTGGCCGGTCCAATCGGCCGTCCAGTCAGGCGCGTTCTTCAGGAATTGAGTTGTTCCAAAAGTGTCAGGGAGCATGATCCGCAGAGCTCCGTCGTACGTTCTCTGCCACAGGTCGAGTACATGGTATTGCGAAGGTTTCAGGGCCTGGTCATCGTCCGCCAGCCCAGCCAGCACCATCGGGATTTCATGCGCATTCGTCCCGATCGCTTCAAGGTCATGCTTATGGGCAAGAAAAGCGTTCGAAGTTCCAATAAAGCCGCTACCAAGATTGGAAGCCATCGCCTTGACCGCGTACTCCTGCCACAGAAAGCTGTGCCGGCGCCGGGTCCCGAAGTCTGCCACGCTCAGACTGGGCACGCCGCGCAGGCGCTCAATCTTGCTCCAGAGTTTGGTTTTCGCGCGGGCGTACAAAATGTCGAGATAGAACTCGCTCAGCTTTTTCAGATGGGCTCTTGTTCTCAGCTCGTCCACGACGGAGAGCGCATAAATTTCCCACATGGTGGTTTCAGGCCAGGAACCTTCGAAGGACAAATGGAACTGGCCGTCGTCGACGGATAACGCATAGTCCGACAGTTTGAAATCCCGCTCCAGCCATTCCAGGAATGCCGACTCAAAAATTCCGCGTCGCCCATAAAACGTATTGCCAGCCAACCAAACCAGTTCCGATTTTCGAAACCGAAGTTTCCGAACGTGCTCCAATTGCTCGGCAATCTCCCTGGTTGCGAACATGTCGGCGAGCCGCACCGCGGAGGTCCGATTAAACAGTGCGAACGACACCCGCGTTTTCGGGTAATGCTTCCAGATAAACTGCAACATCAGGAGCTTGTAGAAATCCGTATCCAGCAAGGATCGGATCACTGGATCCAGTTCCCAGTTGTGGTTGTGCGCCCGCTCGGCGAAGTTCACGATCATCGTTGTTAAGGAGTCTACTTGCGCTGATTCATTCTACCCGTTTGTTCTTGCCACTCCTCTTCCCTCTGCAGGCATAGGCTCATCTCCTGCACGCCGGTCACCAGGAGGAGCGCTCCATTGCTTTGGTCCGTCACGCACTCTGCCCGGGAACCCTCTTTACGAGATCAAAGCAGGATCGGAATTGACGACGGAATTGTCACCCGCAGCATCCGGACGACCACGTGAATCAACTGGGAACTATTGCAGTTCGCATACTTCGCCTTGGCTTGCTTCCCGATGGGAGGATCGGGTCCAGCGTCTTTCCAAAGCTTCAGGAAATTGCGATATGCGTCACGAGCTCTTGCCCGGATCTCCCAGCGAGCGCTGCGGGCAGGGAGTCAGGCCCACCGCTCCACGTCTTGCAAACCATTGTTTCTGAAACGGATAGCGTATGGCGAGGAAAAGCCGCAAAAGAAAAATAAAAAAAGCTTGCATGTGAGCTAGTGTTATAGTTAACTATAACAGCAGTGAGCATGATTGCTCGCACCTGAGATCCGAATGTAAAGAGGTTTTAAGGAGAATGAAACATGAAATCCCTTCGTTTTATGCTTTCTGTCGTTCTGCTGTCTCTCTCCACCCTGGCTTTCGCCCAATCTGACGCGCAAAAGTCCTTCGACAACATGAAGACTCTGGCCGGTTCCTGGGAAGGCCACGTGACAACCCTCCCGCAGGAACCCGCCATAGAAGGCAAGCTCATGCAGGTCTCGCTTCGCGTGACTTCCATGGGTAACGCGCTCGTGCATGAGATGACGGGAACTGGAAGACCTGACGATCCGATCACCATGCTGTATCTGGACGGGGACCGCCTCCTCCTGACGCACTATTGTGACGCCGGGAATCGGCCTCGCATGACGGGCAAAATGTCGCCGGACGGAAAGACGGTGGAATTCGATTTTCTCGACGTCGCCGGCAGCACGCAATACGGACACATGCACCATGCCGTGTTCACCCTTGTGGATGCGAACCATCACACCGAGGAGTGGACTTACATGCAACCAGGGGACAAGCCGGTCCGCGCCCACGTCGACCTGCAGCGCACAAAATGACGGGAGGCTGCCTCTCGTAAGGGTAATCTGGGAAACAGGATGGACCGTGAGTGGAACGACAATCAGCCGATTTACCGCCAGCTTCGCGACCGCGTCGTCGCTATGATACTCGACGGCGTGCTCAAAGAAGGCGACCCGCTACCCTCGGTGCGCAATGTCGCGGCCGAATATCGAGTCAATCCGCTCACGGTTCTGAAGGGCTATCAACAACTGGTCGACGAGGAACTGGTCGAGAGCAAGCGAGGTCGCGGCATGTTCATCAATGCCGGCGCACGCAAACTGCTGCTCCAGGGCGAACGGCAGAAGTTCCTTGCCGAAGAATGGCCCAGGGTCTACGCGACCATTCAGCGGCTCGGCCTCACGCCGGAAGAACTGCTGGATGCTCCCGCAAAACTCCAGTCAAAGTCGAAAGTCAAAGAGTGAGGAGCGTTGAAGCCATGGCATGCATAGAAGCCCGCGGCCTCCGCAAGGCCTTTGGCAAAACCATCGCGGTGGACGGGGTCGATTTGCGCGTCGAAGAGGGCCGCATCCTCGGACTCATCGGCCCCAACGGCGCAGGCAAGACCACCGCACTCAACGCGATTCTCGGCCTCACCCCATATAAGGGAGAACTAAAGGTGCTCGGACGCGATCCCTGGACCGAGCGCGACCAGCTCATGCGCGATGTCTGCTTCATTGCCGATGTCGCTGTGCTGCCGCGGTGGGTCAGGGTTTCGCAGGCGCTCGACTATGTCGCTGGCGTGCATCCCCGGTTCGATCGCGCGAAAGCGGAAGGTTTTCTCGCCAAGACGACCATCCGGCGGGCCAGCAGGGTCAGGGAATTGTCCAAAGGCATGGTGGCGCAACTGCACCTCGCACTGGTGATGGCCATTGACGCGAAATTGCTGGTGCTGGACGAGCCTACACTTGGCCTCGACATTCTGTATCGCAAGCAGTTCTACGATTCGCTGCTGAACGACTACTTCGATCGCAGCCGCACCATCCTCGTCACGACCCATCAGGTGGAAGAGATCCAGCATGTCCTTACCGACCTTATGTTCATCGACCGCGGCCGAATCGTACTCAATTGCAGCATGGAGGAATTCGAGTCGCGCTATCTGGAAGTGATGGTGAATCCTGAGCGCGTCGCCGCAGCCCGGGCGCTGAAGCCGATGCAAGAGCGCCAGGTGTTCGGTCGCAGCATCCTGTTGTTCGATTTGATGCCCGATTTGATGCCCGATTTGATGCCCGATTTGATGCCCGCATGTGTCGATCGCCAACAACTTGCCGCGCTGGGCGAAGTGCGGACGGCCAGCATCGCCGACTTGTTCGTTGCAGTGGTGGGCAATCAAGGTGGCGGGGCCCAAGGAGCAGCTCGATGACTACTCCAACAAATGCCATGCCCGAATCCCTCGACTCGCGGGGCATCGCGCCCACGGCCATGTCGGCGACCCGGCCCATGTACTGGTCGGTGCGGCGTGAATTGTGGGAGAACCGCTCGATCTATATCGCGCCGCTGGCCGCCGGCATTGTCTATATGCTCGGCTTCCTGATCAGCCTGATTTGGCTGCCGCGCAGCATTCGCGAACTGCAGGGGCTCGACCTGGCGCATCAGCGCATCGCGCTTGCCATGCTGTACAGCCACGCTGGCATGCTACTCATGGTGACCGCGCTTCTCGTTGGGGTCTTCTACTCGCTCGACGCACTGCATGGCGAACGCCGCGATCGCAGCATCCTGTTCTGGAAGTCGCTGCCGGTTTCCGACCTGACCACCGTGCTCTCGAAGGCGTGCATTCCTCTGGTGGTTCTACCGCTCCTCGTCTTTGCAATCACCGTTACCCTGCAACTCATCATGCGGCTGCTGAGCCTTGCGGTGCTGGTGGTGAGCGGTGCGGGTGCCGCGACACTCTGGACCCGACTGCCGTTGTTCCAGATGGAACTGGTGTTGCTCTACGGTGTGACCGTGCTTGCGCTCTGGCACGCGCCCATTTACTGCTGGCTTCTGCTGCTCTCGGGCTGGGCGCGGCGCGCGGTATTTTTATGGGCCGTGTTGCCCCCGCTCGCGATCGGCGTCTTCGAGAAGATCGCGTTCCACACTTCGTATTTCGGCTCCCTGCTGAAAGAACGCTTGTTTGGATTCGCTGCCGGCGCTTTCGACCTCAGGGACAAGGCGGGCGTCCCGGTCGATGCCCATTTTATTCCGCTGACACAACTCGCCCCGGGGAGGTTCCTGAGCAGCCCGGGTCTGTGGATCGGGCTGGCATTCGCCGCGGCATGCATCGCCGCAGCCGTCCGGCTGCGCCGCTATCGCGATCCGATCTGATTCGGGTGCCGGGTGATGCAATGCTCGCAAAGGAGAAGAGAGTATGAGCACAGCAATCGTGATGCAACCGATTGCAGAAGCGTCGCCGCGCCTCAAGGCCAGAGTTGCCGGCATTTTCTATTTACTTTGCGGGATGGCGTACTCATTCGCCGATGGTTCGGTTCGCGGCAAGCTTGTTGTAGTTGGCGACGCCGCGGCTACGGCGCACAACATTCTGGCGCACGAGTCGCTGTATCGCTTGGGGTTCGCACTCGACCTCATCTCGGCCCTGGGTTACATCACCGTGACGCTGCTCCTCTATGACATGTTCAGGCCGGTGAACAGGAGCATCTCGTTGCTCGCGGCGTTCTTCAGCCTCACGGGATGCGCGATTCAGGCTTTTAGCACCCTCTTCCATCTCGCCCCGTTGGTCATCCTGGGAGGCGAGCAGTATTTGAGCGTATTCACGCTGGAACAGTTGCAGGCGCTGGCGCTGATGTTTCTCAAATTGCGTGCTCAGACCTCCAGCGTCTACATGGTCTTTTTCGGATGGTATTGCATCCTGATCGGTTACCTCATTTTCAGGTCGACATTCCTGCCTCGAATTCTGGGCGTGTTTATGGCGATCGCCGGTTTGTCTTACCAGCTCTTTCTATCGCCACCGCTGGCAAACTATCTGTTTCCCTTCGTCGTGAAACCCGCCGGCGCCCTGGGGGAACTATCGCTGATCCTGTGGCTCCTCGTGATCGGCCTGAACCCTCAACGATGGCAGGAGCAGGCCCGAGCAGCAGGGATGTGCGCATGAAAGCTGCCGTCTATAGCAGATACGGGACGCCGGATATGAAACCAATCCGCCTTTTCTACGTACCTGTATTTGAGCAAGACAAGCAAATCTCAAAGCAGCAACGTCTTAATTCGATGTTCAGGAGGACGCATGGAAACCCTTATTGCTCTTAACTGCTCAACGATTGAATGCACTTCTCTCTCGCCCAGTGCTCCGATTTGGCAGGACGTCCTGGCACAGGCGATGACCGGAGAACTAGTCGCCGCGATGAACTACGCCTCCTTATCGGAGATATGTGACGATCCCGAAGAAGTAGCCGATGCATTGGAGCATGCGGAGGGTGAACGGGGGCATGCGGCAGCGTTCGCCGCCGAGGGCCGCAAGATTGGCGTGGACGTTCCCAATAACGTCGAGGCAAAGCATTGGAAGCGGCTCCGCGAGGCATTCCTGCGCTGCATCAAAGAGCGCGACTTTATTGGCTGCCTGATCGTCCAGGAGATCATGCTGGAATCATTCGCTGTCGCCAGCTATGCACTCGTCGGGAAGGTGGCACCGGGGACTCTTGGCAAGACCTTCGCCGCCATCGCAGCCGAGGAAGAAGAGCACGTCGAGCACGCCATGTCCATTCTCAGAAAAGAAAGAGCCCTGGACGCCGAGCGCTTCGACGACAAGGTGTACCGGCTGCATCTCGATGTGATGACCACGCTGGCGAAGATGCTGGCGAAGGAATGCAAGGATGGACATTGCGAAGTGTGCCATGGCAACTGCGTAAAGCCGTCACTGTTCGACGTCAGCTTGAGTGCAGCCGCGCTTCGCGGAGCGTCGCTGCAACAATATCTGAAGACGCTCGACGTGCTGGGGATACCCGGGGAGGTGACACTTGCATGGGTGGCGCAGTTGCCAGTGTAGCGAGCAACCGGTGCAACAAGTGCGTTTTGTATCTATGTCTCGTATCTATGTCTTGTATCTATGTTTTGTATCAGGGTATGCCTTCAGGCATACCGTAAATAGCATGTAATGAATGCGCCTTCAGGCGCTGGCTTTGGGCACCCAAGTTTCGCCACGGACGTAGGCTATGGAGGTCGATTTCGCTCTGATCGGGCATCAGGAGAGTTGGAGGGCGGCTGCGGACGTACTCGCTGTCCTGCGCGGGCCTGAGCATGCGCCTCTGCCGGACGACGAAATCAAGGACATCCTTCCATGGATTCCGCCCAGAGCGGTCTGCCATGTCGAGGTCGGCTCGATCTTCAATTCCTCGATCTTCAATTCGAAGATTGCCAGTACAAAGCTTGCCGGCGCGAGGATCGTCGGAGCAAAGGCGCGCGGCCTCTACATCGACTCCTTCATTTCTCCCGACCGTCTGGAAGCCGCGCACGTGCACGACAACATCGCCCGGGTTCGAGGGGCGGCGGCCTGCGCGGTCAAGGCAGGAGCGAAAATCGTGAGTCTCGGCGGATTCAGCTCCATTCTGATCGAGGGTAACTTTCATCACCTTCCGGATAGACACAATACCGTCTTCACCACGGGCAATACGTTGACAGTTGGTTTCATCGTTCAGGGCATCAAGAAAATGTGCGCACTGGAGGGCCGGAACCTCCGCAAATCAACGCTGCTCATCGTTGGAGCGACGGGAGATGTGGGTTCCGGCTGCGCAAGTTGTCTGGCGCCTCTCGTGAAGCGCGTGCTGCTCAGCGCACGCAACCTGGAGCGACTGCGCAAGCTCGCCGCGGAGTTGCAAGCGCAAGGAGTACAGGTGGAGATCGCGACCGATCTTCTGGAGACCGGCCTTCGGACAAACGACCACCGGCGATTCTCCGCCGAGGCCGACGTCGTGATCTGCGCGGCGAGTCTGGCGTCTCCTTCGCTTCTGTTGGGCCGCATCGCGCCCGACGCAATCGTTTGCGATGCGGGCTACCCGAAGAACCTCTCCCCTAGCGCGCAGATGCCTGGCGCCAAAATCTTCTTCGGAGGTCTTGGACAGATCACTGGCGGATTGAGGTTCGCGCCGGATTTTCATGGAATTCTGAATCGGCATCCGTTCCCCAATGTGGTCCATGGATGTTTACTCGAAGGCATGGCTCTCGCTCTGGAGGGCCGGTTCGAATCCTTCTCTCAGGGAAGAGGGTTCATCACTCCGGAGCGGGTCGAGGAGATTGAGACCATGGCCGCACGGCATGGGATCTATCTCGCACCGCTCTACAACGCCGATGGACCAGTGGAGGACGGACTTCATTGCCAGACGGAAGGGTCGAGAGGATGAGTTGCATGGGCGAGGACGACGCGTCCTGGCCTTTAGAGTGGTTCGTCTCTGCACGCTCTCCGTCACCTATCTTGTTCGCCTTCGTCGAATGGCAG
>WNFO01004848.1_pt1 | contig 12655 bp, 16 predicted proteins | sample 5400251 | NCBI WGS metagenome assembly WNFO01 (sample SAMN13153354, study PRJNA577476) | soil metagenome | isolation source: 100 cm saprolite under Madrone tree | place: USA:California | collected 2016-06-14
TAACGCACGTGCCTCGTCGTGTCGCCGATCCAGCGCCGTAGCTGAATCCCTGCAAGGAAAACGGTTGCGATTAGAAGCCCAATGAGAATGCGCCGAACAAAATGGCTGGCACGCGCCGAATCTGTTCTGAAAAACGATCGAATGGCCATTCGCGAAAGAGACCCCCCAGAAATTCGATTGGACAGTTTGTAGCGGTTTGTGTTCGAAACTCTGTCTGTCTATTCGGTCGTGGGTTTAGCGATAGTCGTAGGAAAACAATGATCAATCCGAACAGATTCGACGTCAACCAGCAGACCGTTTGGCAAGTATGCAAAGAGCGGCTCCGCAAGACACAGGATCTGTGCCGCTATCGCTCTCTACAACCGTCTTAGAATCCCTCGATCTATGGCGTAAACGTATTGACTACAGTGTGGACGGCCCTTCTCGTGCCCTTCACCGTGCTGTGCGCTACGTTCTTCGCGGTAATCGCGGTGCTCTTCGCCACATTCCTCGCTGTGCGCACAGGCCCCGCCTGAACGCTGATGCCGGAAATGGCGAAGGCGAGAATGATTGAAAACAACGCTTTCATAGTACTTAAAGTATCGTTGCAGCGACGCCACATGCGTCTATCCGCAGGCCAATTAGCGCATTGGCAGTTGCCTAAAACCAATCGTGCGCGAAAATATCCATTCTCGTCTTTTCAATTGGGTGATCCAGCGTAGCTCAGTGGTAGAGTCCCGACACAGTCGGGATTAACCGATTGGCGCTTGCCCGGTAGCAGTGAATGGGCAAGATATATTCCGCCGATTTTCTTAGCACTAAATCGATCCAGCGTAGCTCAGTGGTAGAGCGGTCGGCTGTTAACCGATTGGTCGTAGGTTCGAATCCTACCGCTGGAGTTTTTTGGGGTTTCTGACGGGAAGCGACACGTTGTGTCAATTCCTGCCAAAATGCTCCGCATATGCGTATGAGTTTTGCGAATTCCATGCTTATCCCGAAGTCGATGTCGCGGTAGTGTTTATACTGTGCTAACAGTCCGATGACGCAGCCGGTTCGATATTACCTACGTCGCGCGGTCGGGCAAAGCGATTCGAAACCTACGAGCACGCGGGCCAGTTCAAAGAGCGATGAAATCCGCGAAAGATCACTGTCCAAGCGCCGCCACAGTTTCCGAAGCCCGCGCTTCCTAAGCCTGCAAGCGGGAGGGGGGCACGCGTTTCTTCACGTCGTTTCCACTGACTCTGGCTTTCGATTCAAATGGGTTCTTCTGGATGGGTCGCCAATCTACAGCTGAGGCCCAACCTAAACTTCAACCGAGTGACTCCCCAAGATGAATCCCAAAATGTGTTCGAAACTGAAGCATGAGGCACCAAAAATTAGCCAGAGCAGTCTTAATTCTGGGCGCCCGTTCTGTTTCCTCTGCAGTACTTACAAATTGTTGGGTAACGAAAGCTTGCTGATTAGCGCTAAGTAGGAGCAGTTTCTTACTTCTTTTTGCTCGTTTCCGAAAGCTTGGCACGAATCCTGATATTGCAAAAACTTGAAGTGATTACACCAAAGAACAAACAAACAAGAACAGGAGACAAAATATGAGAACCAAAACGAATAAAGTGCCGAAGTCAGCCAAGAGCAAGCTCAGTGACATAACACCGAAGAAAGACGCGCGTGGAGGAGGTAAGCGGGCCAACAAGCCCGACCCCGCCATGCGAGCTTACAGCTCTGCGTTCCCGCCGCATTTGCCTGTTTAAGTAGGTCCGTCGCATTCGCCAAACAGGAACATCTGGAGAGGTGTGCCTGTGGTGCTAGGTGCGTTCTTTCGCAATTACCTGCGGAAAGGCATTGTACGAGAGAAAGCGTTTATCGAAGAAGTTCAAAGAGTGTCGCTCAAGGTTGTTGGAACCCGGCAAGAACGGCCGTAATGATTGGCGTTTAGAGCTCAATTCAACGAACCGCCGATTGCAGTTCCAAAAACGCAGTCAGTATCTCATCCGCACGCACAACGAAACGCTTTCCGTTATCGCGATGCGCGTGCACAATCCAGATCTTTCGCCCGTTGGAGTCAATCGCTGCGACATAGCCGCAACTCCAACCGGCTTTCTTGAGATTGTCGGCGATTATTTCCCAGTATATGTCGCGACGCTAGAGTACGGTTGACAAGTAGGAAGTGGCCGGACAAAAAGACCGCCTCCACCTCTCGTAATATCCAACGGCATAAAATCGTAGCATCGGTCATGATAAGCATTGTAAGTCGCGAGCGACTGACAGCCGGATAGCTGGCATGTCAGAACTAAAGCACAAGCTAAACTGAGGGTAAGAAAGAACTTTTTCATAAGCCGAGGTTATGACGGGAGAACGTCCCCACTACAAGCTCAGTTTCGGATCGCCTCAATTTTCATCACCGGATGAATTTCCCACACAGCGTAATCTTTCGGCGAATGTCGTCGGTTTGAATGATCTTCTGGCGCGTGTGCGACGTCGTAAAACGCTTTACCCTACGCAAGCGGCATCGGTGGTACGGTTTTATATTCAACCTGGCCCGACCCAGTGTTCAGCAGAGCGCGATAGTTTCGCCGGAGCCAATCCGGACAGCGTTACATTCACAATCTCGGGACACTTTGTGGACTGTCCCACGTGCCAGTAACGCATAGTTTCCGCCGCCAAAATTCCGAGAGCAAGCATTTTTGCCGCCGGGCAATCAAAAACGATTCTAGGCGCGATTGTGTGAAGCGGTTAGGTCAGAAATCGACCAGCCCAAAACGCTGTGCAATCTCGCGGGAATTTACGTCGCTTCGCAGGGTGGCTTTCAGTTGCGCTATGAAGTCCTGCTCCAATGGATAAACGATTGAATGGTACGCCGTTTCATTACGAGTGTGTACGTATGCCGCGTACGCTTCCGTTCGCGCTTGGCTGTATTTGATAACTGAGTGCGCCACGAGCCGCCAATGTCGCGAATGGTGCTCTTTCGCATCCGGCGTGTCTAAATACTGATCCGCTGCTTGTGCTGCTTGCTGTGCCAGCCAAATCTCGCGGGTTTGACACGGATTGCTGCTGATCGTGCACGGCGTTGTTGAGCGCCACGCCTGCTCGAATTGGCCTAAGGCTCGAAGCAGGATCATCTTTCAGTTTGATTTCGTGATCTGTGCCGACATAATTAAGACGCGGGGTGGAGCAGCCTGGTAGCTCGTCAGGCTCATAACCTGAAGGTCGCTGGTTCAAATCCAGCCCCCGCAACCAATCTTTTCCAATCTGCGGTGGCTTATCGCGTTTACGTTCTTCAAAATCCTGAAGGCAGATTTTACGTTGGTTTGACGGACGATGTCGCACGCCGATTGCAACAGCACAATAATGGCGAATCGCGATGGACCAAAGCTCGTGGTCCTTGGCGTGCTGTCTGGCAAAGCCAAAACCTATCGTTGACCGAAGCAAAAAAATTAGAGAATCGCCTGAAGCGACAAGGACGAGGTAAAGGTTTTTACACGATCACTGGTTTACGTCAGAGTGGCTCATAATCCGGCAGCTGCCGGATCGCTGGTTCAAATCCAGCCCCCGCAACCAAATTTCTTCTATGAGAGCGCGCTGAGTCGCTAAATCGCGTTTGCTTTCATCTTCACCGCGACTTCGTTGACGTGTGGGCGGAAAAATTCTTGTTGGCACGGCGAGCTGGTCGGACCCGGGTTTTGTCGAGCGCTGGTATCCGAAGAAGATGGCGGCGAGCGAGCGGCTCGGCTGGTACGCGCAGCATTTCGAGTTGGTAGAGGTAAACTCTACTTTTTATTCCGTGCCGGAACCGCGAATGGTCGAGCGCTGGTGCGCGGCGACGCCGGATGATTTCACGTTCGATGTAAAGTTGCACCAACTGTTTTCGTTTCATTCGACACCGTCGAAATTGTTGCCGCCCGAGTTGCAAAGGCGCGCAGAAACCGACGCCAAAGGCAAAGTGAAAGCGGCACCGGAGTTACAGGAAGCGCTGCTTAAAAATTTTCTGCGCTCAACATCGGTCCTTCGCGATGCGGGAAAGCTAGGCGTTTTATTCCTGCAACTTTCGCCTGCGTTTTCTCCGCGGAAGCATCAATTAAGCGAGCTCGAGCCGTTGATTGGGATGCTGAGCGAGCACGATCTTGCGATTGAGTTTCGAAACCGCAATTGGGCAATCGGCGATCAATTGGAATCGACAATCGATTTTCTGCGCAGGCATCGTGTGATTTTTGTGAATGTGGATGCTCCTGCATCGGATCATTTCACTGCCATGCCGTCGAATGTGGACGAGGTGACCAACCCGAAGGCCGTATACCTGCGGCTCCATGGGCGTAACGCGAAAGCTTATGTGACAGGGAAAACGGTGGCGGCGCGTTTCGATTACGATTACAGCGATAAGGAAATTGCGGAGGTCGCAAAGCGTAGCAAGAAGCTGGCAGAAGAGGCGCGCGAGGCGCATGTGATTTTCAACAATAACAATCTCGATTATGCGCCGCGCTCGGCGCTTCGCTTGCGAAAAGCGCTGGGCCAAATCGTCAGGACACCGGCGGAGACGCTGGAGTTGTTTTAAGTTCGTGAGCTAACTGCGCTGAAACATCGATAGAGAAAACGTCCAACGCTCAACGTCCAGCATTCAACGTCCAATGCCTAAGCAGATTTGCTACTCTGCGGGAACGCACACGCAATTCTGGACTTCGATGTTGGGCGTTCGACGTTGGGCGTTCGGCGTTTTTCTGCGAAGTTAATCAACATTGAACACGCAGAGCTCACGGCAGACGGCGGAGCCGGTTTACGAATCACGATTGCCCGGGCCATTGGTGCGACTAAAGCGTTGGCTCATCGCGCATCACATGACTTTGATGGCGATCGCGGACACGCCGCACTCTATCGCGCTCGGATCCGCGATCGGAATTTTCTTTGGGTTCACCCCGCTGTATCCACTGAAGACGTTGTTGTCGATTGCTGTGGCATGGGTTTGCCGTTGCAACAAGATCGCAGCTGCGATTGCTGTGACGCTGCACGACGTAATGATTTGGGCAATGCCGGCGTTGTATGTCGCCGAGTATCAGTTTGGATGTTGGATCCTGAATCGGCCAGCAGCTCAACGTGTGCATCTCCGCCAATTCCGACTCCACGATTACGTGCACTGGCATGTTTTTTCTCGAGTGGTATGGCCGACGTTTTGGCCAGCGTTCGTCGGTTCGCTGTTCGTTGCGATCCCTTCAGCAATAGTTATCTACTGCGTTATGCGGTTGCTAATCAGTCGCGGCCGAGCTCTGCAGAAAATGGCGTGAGCAGATGGAACGCGTTGACGAGCGTTTGCGAATCAGAATGCGCTGATTAAGGTGCTGCCGTTCCGGGGCGTTTATGCACTTCTCACATCGGTTTCTCATCATTCTACTGGCCTTGCTTGCAAGCGCGTCCGTGGTTCGCTCGGCGGCGGCGGCGCAGGCGTATGTGATTGCCGATGCGCAAACGGGCTACATTTTGGAAGAACAAGAGCCCAGGAAAAAACTTCAAGTAGGCAGCCTCACCAAAATCGCGACGGCGAGCGTTGTGCTCGATTGGTCGGAGCGGAAATCAGGCGATCTGAACCAGATGGTCAGTATTCCGCAGGCGGCGTTTGTTGGAATCACTGAAAATCATATTGGCTTTCAGCCTGGCGACAGCATCACGTTGCGCGATCTTCTCTATGCTGCCCTTGTGCAGTCGGACAATATCGCGGCGTATACGCTGGCGCACCACGTGGGATCCCAGCTGGGATCGCTCATGCCCAGTGAGGGATCTTCGAAATTCGGTCCCGTGGACGCGTTTGTCGCTCAGATGAACGCACTGGCCAAACAGTTGAAGATGGAGCGCACGCGTTTCGTCAATCCGCACGGCATCGATTACAAAGTTAAACCCGTCCCGTACTCAACGTCCGAAGACATGGCGCGTCTCACTCGATACGCAATGGACAAGCCCAGTTTCCGTTTCTATGTGTCGCAAAAGGAACGCCAGATTTCGTTCGATCGAGCGGGGCAGCGACTCAATTACATGCTTCGGAACACGAACGAACTCCTGGGCAAAATGGGCATTGATGGCGTCAAGACCGGCACCTCTGCGCGATCCGGGCAGTGTTTGATTCTGTATGCGAATCGTGAGCCGGAAGTGGTTCGCCAGGGCCAGCAGGAAACCGTGTATCAGCGTCATTTGATGATAGTGCTCCTCGGCAGCGCGAATCGATTTGGCGAAGGCGCGTCGCTTTTGCAGCGCGGCTGGCAGCTGTATGATCAATGGGCGGCTGCCGGTCGCCTGGCCGATCCAAAGAAATTGCTTTAAGTTTAGGCAACGTCTGTAAATCCTACGCGCCCATGCGTCGCCCATTTGCAACGGATGCCGACGGTCGCCTCTCCCTTCGTAAGGGAGAGGGGGAGGGTGAGGGTTTAGTCGGAGCCGGTAGCGAGATCGAACCCCTCACCTTCGTCCTCTCCCCTTGTGTAAGGGGAGAGGCGGAAATGGAAAATTAGCTGTTGCTCTTGCGAAAATGAAGGCGCGGATTGGTGTTTTGACCAGCGGTGGCGATTGTCCTGGACTAAACGCGGTGTTGCGCGGAGTTGTGCTCGCCGCGGACAAGCTGGGCTGGGACGTCGTTGGTTTTCGCGACGGATTTGAAGGGCTACTTCCGCCCGGTAATCACGTCATCCTCGATCGTAAGAGCATTGATGGAATCATGGCGCTGGGTGGCACTATTATCGGCACGACGAATCGCGGCCATTTCGTAGCCAAAACCGGCGCCGGTGATCGCACCGTTGTGCCTGCACATGTGATCGCAGACGCAAAAAAAATACTGAGCGAACTTCAGGTCAAAGCGTTGATCATCGTAGGAGGTGACGGCTCTTTGGTTACGGCGCAGCAATTGCAGGAGGCTGGCATCAATTGCATCGGCGTCCCCAAAACTATCGACAACGATCTTGAAGCCACAGCCACGACGTTCGGATTCGATTCCGCCGTTGATGTCGTGGTCGATGGGCTCGATCGGCTGCACACCACCGCCACCAGTCACCGCCGCGTGATGGTCGTCGAAGTGATGGGACGTCACGCCGGCTGGATCGCGCTGCACGGCGGTATCGCCGGTGGCGCGGATATCATTTTGATTCCGGAAATTCCGTTCGATTACGATAAGATCGCCGGCGTGATTGAGGCACGCGAGGCTGCTGGTTGTTTGGGCACGGTCGTGGTCGTGGCGGAAGGCGCACGACCGAAACATGGCGAGCAAGTGAAGCGCGACGTAGAGGCAGGCGAGTTTCGGCTTGGAGGGATTGGCGACATCGTCGCGCGCGAAATTGCGAAACGTACGGGAAAAGAAACGCGCTGCTGCGTGCTAGGCCATTTGCAGCGCGGAGGCGCACCAACGACATTGGATCGAATTCTTGCCACGCGATTTGGAGTTAAGGCCGTGCAATTGGCAAACGAAGGCCACTTCGGCTCGATGGTCAGTTATCACAACTACCAGGTGCGCCACGTGCCGATTGCAGAAGCAGTCAATCGCCTAAAGCTCGTCCCGCCCAATGGCGAGCTCGTCCAGACTGCGCGCGACGTAGACATTTCCTTTGGCGATTAAGCGCCTGTCATGTTCGGCGAAGCGAAACATCTCTGGCTATTGGCTTGAGTTATGTTGATCCAAAACCTGAGATTGAAAGCCTGGCCTCGCGGACTTCGTCCGCTGCGTTGCAGCTTCGCTTCGCTCAGAATGACAGGAGGAAGCAGGCGAGCTCGTCCAGACGGCGCGTGATGTGGACATTTCCTTCGGGGACTAGGTTTCGATCTGGTGATCGGAAACAGAAAACGCTGAACGCTCAACGCCGAACTTCCAACGTCCAATTCAGATTCTGACTTCGATGTTGGGCGTTGGACGTTGGGCGTTGGATGTTCTCCGCCATCATGAAGATCGTTTCTCGCGTATTCAGGCGGCCTCGACGCTTGGATAATTTCTCTGGTGGCTCATGCGGCATCTAGGCGAGTGGGGTAGTATGCAGCTGCTCAATGACGCAAACTCCCGCGCACGCCCAAAGCACGGACTCGGTGCTGATGATTCGGCCCGGCGGTTTTTGTCCCAATCCGGAAACGGCGGCAGACAATGCGTTCCAATGTAATGCCGATCGCGATTCGGCTGCGTTGACTCTGATGGCGAGAAAGGAATTCGACGCGGCTGTGCAGGCGTTGCGCGCGGCCGGAGTTAATGTGCATGTTTTTGAAGACACAGCTGAGCCGGAAAAACCGGACGCGGTTTTCCCCAACAACTGGATCTCGACGCATGATGATGGGCGTGTTGTCCTTTTTCCGATGTATTCAGCTCTGCGGCGACGCGAGCGTCGGCAGGATATCGTCGAGGAACTGCGCAAGCACTATCGGGTCACAGAGGTGATCGATTACTCGACGCTCGAGGACGAAGGTTGCTACCTGGAAGGCACAGGCAGTCTTGTGCTCGATCACCTGAACAAAATTGCGTACGGCTCGCTCTCAAATCGCTCCAATCCGAAGGTGATCCAACGCTTTTCCGATGATTTCGGCTACGAGCCGGTCATCTTCACCAGCATCGGCTCCAATGGCCAGCCGATCTATCACACGAACGTGATGATGTGCATCGGAACGGCCTTCGCGATGGTTGGTCTGGAGATGATACCGAACAAAGCCGAGCGGCACGAGGTGCGAGCGCGCTTGGAGAAGACCGGAAGGGAAATCGTAGAGTTATCGGCAGATCAAATCGCGAATTTCGCCGGTAATGCCATTGAACTACACAATAAGGATGGCAAGAAACTACTGGTGCTTTCCAGTCGCGCTGCTCGAGCATTGACTGACGAACAACGTAAAACGCTAAGGCGCTACGCAGTGCTCCTGCCGCTTGAGCTCCCTACGATTGAACTTGGTGGCGGGAGCTCCCGCTGCATGATGGCGACGATTCACCTGCCGCGGCAGTTGTAGCGGCGCACGACGCCGGTCACGTCACCTTGCGTTTCCGTGACAAACGCCTACAGCGAAGGCGGCGCTTTCGGTAGGGCCTCGACGAAAACGGGCCGCATCAAGCTTGTCGTAGCGAATCGGAAACCGCGCGGACCGCGATGGAGCGTCGGCGGGGATGGAGCTTCAAACCAGAAAACTCCGACGAATTTATTCCTGCGTTCCATGGCGGTGTGCAAGCTGTGGTTTCCTGAGCGATGTTGCCCAAGTGGTCGCAGAGTTGCAGTCTGATTTTCCCGGGCGCTGGTGGACGATGCTGCCAGACGGGCGCATCGAGTGCCGGTTGTGTCCGCGGTTATGCAAGCTGAACGAGGGGCAGCGCGGATTTTGTTTTGTGCGGCAGCGCCTACGCGATCGGATGGTGTTGACCACTTACGGACGGAGTAGCGGGTTTTGTGTCGATCCGATTGAGAAGAAACCGCTGAACCATTTTCTGCCAGGAACGAGCGTGCTCTCCTTCGGCACGGCCGGATGCAACCTGGGCTGCCGGTTTTGCCAGAACTGGGACATCTCCAAGGCGCGCGAATGGGATAAGCTCGCGGATGCGGCTTCGCCCAAGCAGATCGCACTCGCCGCTGAGCGCCTCGGCTGTCGATCAGTGGCGTTCACTTACAATGATCCGGTGATTTTCGCCGAGTACGCTATCGATGTCGCGGACGCGTGCCGCGAGCGGGGAATCAAGCCGGTCGCAGTGACTGCGGGTTACATTACCGATGACGCGCGCCCTGAATTTTACCAGCACATGGACGCCGCGAATGTCGATCTGAAAGGATTCACGGACGCGTTTTATCATCGGCTTTGTTTCGCCCAGCTTCGGCCGGTGCTCGATACGCTGAAATATCTGCGGCACGAGACGAATGCCTGGTTTGAAGTCACAACGCTTTTGATTCCCGGCGAGAACGACAGCGACGCCGAGCTACATCACGCAGCTGAATGGTTCATGGAAAATCTCGGGCCCGATGTGCCGTGGCATTTCACGGCGTTCCATCCCGATTTCAAGATGCTCGACAAACCGCACACGCCACCTGCGACGCTCACACGCGCACGCGAGATCGCGCGCTCAAAAGGTCTTCATTACGTTTACACTGGCAATGTGCACGACCGCGAGGGCGGCAGCACGTGGTGTCCCGGCTGCGGCGAATTACTCATCGAGCGCGATTGGTACGAGCTTGGGAAATGGAATCTTGAAGATGGGCGATGTCGATCTTGTGGTTACGAGATCGCGGGCGTCTTCGAGGAGCAATGCGGGGATTGGGGCGCGCGACGGGTGCCCGTGAGAATGGGCGCGGCTGGATTGACCCGTTAGGCATCGTCACGTTCACAGCGATCGAAAGGCATTTACCGTCGTGAGTTCAATAATCTATCGCCAGATTGAGCCGTTTGAGACGGCAGCCGTGGCTACGCTCGCGCGCGAGGTATTCGACCAGTTTGTCGCGCCGGATTATCAGCCCGACGGCGTTTTAGAGTTTCACCGTTACGCTTCCGTGGATGCCCTTTTGCAGCGTCACGACTCGAATCACGTCACCTTGGTTGCCGAACACTCGGGCGAGTTAGTCGGTATGCTGCATTTGCGCAACCTTTGCCACGTATCCATGCTTTTTGTGCGGCCGTCTTTCCAACACAAGGGCATCGGTCGGGGACTGCTTACTGCAGCTGGCGCTCTCGTTGGCGACGCAGACCGCGAGTTCACCGTCAATTCGTCACCGAATGCCGTTTCGGCCTACGAACATTTAGGTTTTCACACCGTCGGCGTGGAGCAATGTGTCCGGGGCATCCGCTTCATCCCTATGCGAAGACAGAGTGGTCGACAGCCATCAGACACGATGCGTAAGGCAATTTTGTAGTGCGTCTGTTTCAAACGCCAACCAGCAACGTTTCACAGAACGGAGCCGCGGAGGCGCGAGCGACATAGAGGAGGCAGGTTGACAGAAGGAGCTGGCGGGAGCGAACGAGTCAAACGCACTACAAAAAATAACCGGCTTCGACGAGAAATGTTTGTCGGACATTATAGTGTTGCTTTCGCGGCTAGGAGTGAGAAGAACAAAATCCCGCTCTGGATTTTGTTCATCGCGGTTCAATTTCTCGATTATGTCTGGGCGACGCTGGTTTTGCTGGGGATTGAGAAATTGCGCGTCATTAAAGGCTTCACCGCAGGCAGCATGCTCGACTCCTATTTTCATCCGTATTCGCACAGCTTAATCGCGTCGATTATTTCGAGCGGCGTTGCTGCTCTTCTTTACAAGCCACTTTGCACTTGGCTTGGCTATGCCTACAGCAAATCAGCGGCGTTGATCGTCGGGCTCGCTGTTTTCTCGCATTGGATTCTGGATCTCGTTGCGCATCCGCGCGATCTCGCAATCTACGACAACAAATGGAAAGTCGGACTAGGTTTGTGGAATTATCGCGATCCCGAGTTTGCATTGGAAATCGTGCTGCTCGGCTTTGGGATCATCCTTTACCTCGCGCGAAATGTGACGCCGGCAATTCGCAAAACAGCCGTCATCGCATTCGGAAGCGCTCTGGTTGTTGTCCAGATAGGCGACACATATGTGCCGCGCACGCCGTTGACCGACAAAGCTACTGTCGTGGGTGTTTGGATCTTCTATACGCTCTTTGTAGTTATGGCATTCTTTTTGGAGAAGATTGGGAGAAGGAGGCAAATTAATTCGCGGTGATCGTAATTGTTTTCGGCGTTTCGGGAGCCGATCGGCAAACTGCTCGCGCAGGAAGTTGGCTGGCATTTCTATGAGGCAGATGATTTTCATTCGCAGGCCAACATTGAAAAAATGCAGAACGGGATTCCCCTGACCGATGAAGACCGATGACCGTGGATGGAGAGTCTGCGTCAGTTGATTAAGCGCTCTTTCGAAGCGGGCGAGAACGCGGTGGTAGCCTGCTCTGCATTGAAACGTGCATACCGGGAGCGGCTACGCGTAAGTGACGAAGTGAAGTTCGTGTTCCTTCGCGGCGACTACGCACTCATTGAAAAGCAACTTCGCCGACGGCACGGTCATTTCATGAATCCGGAGTTGCTACGAAGCCAGTTTGCGGATCTGGAAGAAGCGAAGCCGGATGAGGACGTGCTAACCATCGAGTTAGGACGAAGGCCACAAGAGCTTGTCGATGAGATTAAGACGAAGCTTCATTTGGTCGGCAAGGAATGGTCCGGAAAACGTTCGAGTATGGACTAGCGCCAAAGGCGCTGATCATGCCTGAGCTTGGGGCATCGCCCCAAGTTACCTGATTACCCACGGACCAAGCGCTGAAAGTGCGATTCAATCCAGTGCCTCGCGCAACTCGCGGTGAAAGTGAATCGCGCTTTCAGCGCTGGCGTTTTAAAACGTTAAATCCTGGGGCGGTGCCCCAGGCTTGAGGTGAATGCTGCGCCTTTAGCGCTATAAAGAATACGCTTTCGACTTCGTGTTCTGTTGAAGAAACCGACAAGAAGGAGCAAGGCTAAGCGTGCGCGCTTTTTCTTAGCAAGGCGAGCTTGTTGACCAACGCGTTCGTTGCTTTTTCCAAAACCATTCCCCACGCGCTGAGCACAGCCAGGGTCGGAATGCAAATCAAAAGAAACATCCAGATCGGCACTTCGCGAATGCGAAGTCCGAGCCAGATGACATACGGTTGGTGAATAAGATACAGGCCGTAGGAATAAGCTCCGACCAGGCCGAAGAGTTTCGCTGGCCCTTGGAAGAGC
>WNFO01004006.1_pt1 | contig 12649 bp, 13 predicted proteins | sample 5400251 | NCBI WGS metagenome assembly WNFO01 (sample SAMN13153354, study PRJNA577476) | soil metagenome | isolation source: 100 cm saprolite under Madrone tree | place: USA:California | collected 2016-06-14
CCGCCCCTGATACGCGTCGACGAAGCGCTGGGCGGGGATGCCGTAGATCGGCTCCACCTCGTAACCGGCAGCGCGGCCCACCATGATGCACTCGGCGCCGAGATGCACGCCGACCGCGGAGACCTTGGGATCGATCCGCACCTCGGCCGAGCCCAGGCCTGTGAGGCCCGCCAGCGGATTCGCCATGCAGTTGATGGCCAGCTTGGACCAGCGCTCGCCGAAGAGGTTGGTGGTCACGTGCGTCTCGGCCACCGCGCTCATCACCGCGGCCAGCTCCTTCGCGCGGTCGGTGACGCGGCCGTCGTGCTCGCCGATCTTGAAGCCGATGGTACCGGTGTCGGTGCGCATGGCGTGGCCCGGCTCGTACATGCCGGCGCCGATCGTGATGACGCTGCCCAGCGTGCGCTGCTTGCCGGCCACACCCGCGACCCGCTCGTCGTTGAGGCCGTTCTGGAAGTCGACCACGATGCCCTCGGGCGTGAGGTACTTGAGCGCCATCGCCGTCGCCCACTCGGTATCGTACGACTTGACCGAGATGAAGACGGCATCGAACGGCTGGGTGACCGACTGCAGCTCGTGGATGTGCAGGGCCTTGACCGGCACCAGGTGCTCGCCGCACGTGCCGCTCAGACGGAGCCCGACGTTCTTCATCTTCTCCACGTGCTCCGGCCACTGATCGACCAGCGTGACGTCGCGGCCCGCCCGCGTGAGCATTCCGCCGACTACACTCCCGATGGCGCCTGCGCCGATGATGGCGATTCTCTGGATCATGTCGTCCTCGTCGTGGTCTGACGTGAGTGTGGCGGAAGCATACCAGACTGCTCGCGTGCCTAGAACCAGTTGGCCTTGTCGACGACGTTTCTGAGCGGCTGATTCCCCAGGAAGCGTCGCGCGTTGTCGACGATGATCTCGAAGCGGCGCTCGTCGAGATACGGCCCGTGCCCGGCCGTGTGAGGCGTCATGAGCACGCCGGGCATCGTCCACAGCGGGTGATCGGCAGGCAGCGGCTCCTGGTCGTAGACGTCGAGGCCGGCGCCCGCGATCTCGCCGGCGCGGAGCGCGTCGACCAGATCGTCGAGTCGTGTCGTGCGGCCGCGGCCGATGTTGATGAAGAAGGCCGTGCGCTTCATCCGCTGGAAGCGCGCCCGGTGCATGAATCCCTCGGTGGCCGGCGTGTGCGGCACCGTCAGCACGACGAAGTCCGCGAGCGGCAGCAGGGCGTCGAGCGCGTCGGGGCCATCGAGCTTTCGCACGCCGGGCGGCGCGTCGCGGCGCCGCGCGTCCACCCCCATCACGTGCAGGCCGAACGCTTCCATGAGCCGCGCCGTCTCCGCGCCGATGCCGCCGACGCCGACGATCAGGGCGGTGGCGTCCGGCAGGTGGATCACGCCGCTCTCCTCGCCCCGCTCGGGCCGCCACTCGCGGTGAAGCTGGCGCGGGAAGTACAGGTGGAAGCCGCGCGCGAAGGCGAGCACGAAGGCCATGATGTGGGCGCCGATCGTGTCGTTGTAGATCTCGCGGAAGTTCGTGACGACCGCCGGATGCGTGATCAGCGCCGGCGTGTAGTAGCCGGCGGGCGGCGCCGCCTGAGGCGCCTGCAGCCAGCGCAGCCGTCCGGCTTTGGCGAGCAGCGCGTCGGGCATCGTGCCGAACGCGGCGTCGGCGTTGCCGATGGCACGCGCGGCGTCCGCGTCGGTCTCCGCGACGACGACGGTCAGGCTGGGGACCGCTTCCTGGAGGCGCTTCGACCACGCGCGGGTCTTGTCGGACTGCGGCGGGAGCATGAGCAGGGTGGTTGGCATGATGGCTGGAGGGTATCATCCCCACCGTGCCCCGGGACCTGCGTGCGGTCGCGAGCGTGACGATCGACAACGAGCGCGTCCGGGTGACCGAGTGGCGCTTCGCACCGGGCGCCAGCACCGGGCCGCACCGTCACGAGATGGCCTACGTCGTCGTGCCGCTCACCACGGGCCGATTGGCGGCGACCGGGCCGGCCGGCAACACGGTCAGCGAGCTGGTCACGGGCCAGCCGTACTTCCGGCCGGCCGGCGTCGAGCACGACGTCCGCAACGCCAACGCCTTCGAGTTCGCGTTCATCGAGATCGAGCTGAAGGACGGGCCCGGAAGCGTCGCTTCACCTCCTGGATGAAGGCCTCCAGCTTGGTGTCCTCGCGCGACGTGAACAGCGTGGCGACGATGCGGAGGATCCGTGACGGCCGCATGACGAACGACACCACGTAGAAGTTGCCGAACAGCCAGTACTTCCAGAAGGTCAGCTCACGCGCGGAGATGTGCTCGCAGTAGTTGTTGTCCTCGCGAAGCCGGGCCTCGGTCGAGACGATCGGCGTCATCAGGAACTCGTCGGTCAGACGGATGCGGCCCCGGGCCACCAGCGAGCGATACAGCTCGGTGTTGGGAATCGGGAAGAAGAACGACATGTTCACGTCGTCGATGCCCTCGCGGGCCAACCGCCGGGCCAGCCGCACGCTCCCGCGCAGGTCGGCGCGCGTGTCGTGCGGGAAGCCGAGGACGAAGAAGGCCGTCACGTTGAGCTTGTGCCGGACGGAGGCCTGCACCGACGCCAGCAGCGCCGGCGTCGTCATCTTCTTCTTGATGAGCGCGCGCGTCCGCTCCGAGCCGCTCTCGGGCGCGAAGGCCAGGTGCCGGCCTCCGGACTGGTAGAGGAGCGGCGCCACCTCGTCGTCGATCGCTTCACAGCGCGTTCCCGAGGGGAACTGCCACACGATCTTCAGCCCGCGGCGGAGGATCTCCCGGCAGAAGGCGACGATCCAGTCCTTGCGGATGATCGCGGTCAGGTCCTGGAACGGGAAGTTCACGGCGCCGTACGTCCGATGCAGGTGCTCGATCTCCTCGGCCACGTCGACCGGGTCGCGCGGGATCCAGCGCTGGGTCCACATGTTCGGCGACGAGCAGTACGTGCACTGGTACGGGCATCCGCGCGTGGCCAGGATGGGCACGGTGAGGCCCTTGTGGATGGCGTTGACGAACTCGCGCTCGTCGTAGCCCCTGACGTTGAACAGGTGCCACGCCGGCCACGGCAACGCATCGACGTTGGTGGAGCGGTCACGCCGTGGATTGACGCGGAGGGTGTCACCGTCGCGCCACGCGACGCCGGCGATGGCGCCGTAGTCCTTCCCGCCGGCGGCCAGGGCGTCCATCAGGGCCAGGGCGGTCTCTTCGCCTTCGCCCATCGCGATGAAATCGAGCGGCGCCTGCTGCATCGAGTGCTCGGTGAGCGCGGTGAAGTGCTCGCCACCGCCCACGATGACGACGTCCGGCCGCGCCGCCCGGATGGCGTGGATGATCTCGCGCGTCAGCGGCCACAGGAACGAGAACATGTTCCCGATCGCCACCACGCGCGTGTCGGGATCGATCCGCGCCACGATCTGGTCCGCGGTGAGGCCGACGCGGCAGAACTCGCCGTGTTGCTCCACGTGGTCGGGCGCCTCGCCGATGGCGTCGATGACGCCGACCGGAAAGCCGGCCAGCTCGAGCGCGGCGGCGACATACGCCAGCCCGAGGGGCAGGCACGGGGTGAGCGACGTGAGGTTGCCGGGCTTGTACACCCCGGGAGGATGGACGAGCTGGATCCTGAAGGCCCGCCGCTCGGCCGGCGTGGATCGAAGGGCCGCCAACAGCGGACCGCCGCGCCGGCGGGTCACCTCTCCGAGCTCGATCATCGCGCTGGAAACGGCCGTCGCCATGATCTGGGCGAGGGTGACACATTCACCGAAAGACTGTCAATGTCTGGCGGCGCGCGTCCATTTGCCCCTTTGGCCCAAAATGACTAATATGGGCGCTATGAGGAAGCCCGCCGCCCGCCCCGCCCCCGCCGCTCCCCGGCCCGATCCTCTCGCCGAGCTGCGCGACCGTCGGGGCGAGCCGCCGGCGGCGTTCACCGCGACCGACGCCAAGAAGCGGTTCGGGCGCGTGCTGGAGATGGTGCTCCGCGGGGGCGCCGTAGTCATCACCAGGCACGATGCCCCGAAGGCGATCCTCATCTCGGTGGACGACTTCAACGCGCTCACCAGGCCGACCGACCGGACGCTCGACGCCCTGAGCGCGGACTTCGACGCGATGCTCGCCCGCATGCAGACGCCGAAGGCGCGGGCTCGAATGAAGGCGGCCTTCGACGCCTCGCCGAAGGAGGTGGGCAGGGCCGCGGTGGCCGCCGCGCGCAAGCGTGGCTGATGTCGCCCCCGACCCCTGCATCTACGTTCTGGCCGGGACGAATGGCGCCGGCAAGAGCAGCCTCGCCGGCGCCACCTTTCTCAGCGCGGGCACGGAGTACTTCAACCCCGACCAGGCCGCACGGCTGATCCGCGACCGCAACCCAGGTCTCGGCCCGACCGAGGCGAACAGCGCCGCCTGGCATCAGGGCCGGCGTTTGCTCGAGCGGGCCATCGCCGAGCGCAAGACGTTCGCGTTCGAGACGACGCTCGGCGGCGCCACCATCACGGCCCTGCTCCAGCGCGCGCTGGCCGCGGGAATCGCGGTGCGCGTGTGGTACGTCGGTCTCGACAGTCCGGAGCTGCACATCGCGCGGGTGCGGGCACGGGTCGCACGGGGCGGGCACGACATTCCCGCAGGGCACATCCGCGCCCGCTACGACAGCAGCCGTCTCAACCTGATCCGCCTCCTGCCCCGGCTCACCGAGCTTCGCGTCTACGACAACAGCGCCGAGGCGGATCCCCGCGCCGGAGTCGCTCCGGAACCGACGCTCGTCCTGCACATGCGACGGGGCAAGATCGTGCGCTCGAGCCCGCTGGCCGAGACGCCCGCGTGGGCCAGGCCCATCATGGCCGCGGCGATGAAGGCCTCCGCGCCGGCGCGGTAGCCGGCTATACTTGCGCCCACCTCCACGGCGAAAGGACACGAACATGCCGAGCATCCAACATCACGGTGCGTCCATCTACTACGAGGAGTTCGGCCAGGGCTTCCCGATCCTCACGTTCGCGCCCGCCGGCCTGCAGTCGATCATCGACGTGTGGAACGGCCCCTCGGCTCCCGTGAACCCCACCACCGAGTTCGCGGGGAGCTTCCGGGTGATCGCGATGGACCAGCGCAACGCCGGCGGCCAGTCGCGCGCTCCCATCACGGCGCAGGACGGCTGGCACACGTACGCGGGCGACCACATCGCGCTGCTCGATCACCTCCGCATCGACCGGTGTCATCTCTATGGTCAGTGCATCGGCGGGTCGTTCATCATGAGCCTGCTGAAGGCGCAGCCCCAGCGCATCGCGTCGGCCGTGCTCGCGCAGCCCATCGGGCGCGTGGGTGAGATGAAGCCCGGGCGCGCCGCCAGGTTCGACGCGTGGGCCAAGACCCTCGGCGACCATCCGGAGGTCACGGAGTCGGTGCTGGACGCGTTTTACCAGAACCTGTACGGCCCCGGCTTCGTCTACAGCGCCGACCGCGCGTTCGTCTCGAGCTGCCGGACGCCATGCCTGGTGCTGGCCGGCAACGACGAGGCACATCCCTTCCCGATCTCCGAGGAGGTCGCGAAGCTCCTCACCAATTCCGAATTCATTCAGGAATGGAAGACGGGCCCTGCGCTCGCGTCGGCGAAGGTCCGCATCAAGGAGTTCCTGGCGAAGCACACGCCTAGAGCTTGATCTTCAGCAGCTTCGCCGCGGTTTCACCGAGCATGGCCCGGCGCTCGGCATCGGTGAAGCCCGGCGTTTTCAGGATGTGGTCCACCGACTTGTCCTGCCACGGAATCGGATGGTCGGTGCCGATCACGAGCTGGCTCACGCCGACCTCCGCCGCCAGGTGCCGCAGCGCCTCCGAGGTGAAGACCAGCGTGTCGTAGTACATCTGCCGCAGATACTCGGTCGGCTTCTTCTTCAGCTTGACGCCGGTGTCCATGTCCGGCGCGACGCGGAGCGAGTTGTCGGAGCGCGGCGCGTAGGACGGCAGGAAACCGCCGCCGTGGGCCGAGCAGATCTTGAGCCCCGGGAAGCGATCGAGCGTCCCCTCGAAGATGAGGTGCGACAGCGCGATGGTCGTGTCCAGCGGGTTGCCGATCGTGTTCTCCAGCCACCCGTTGCCCTTGAACCTCCGGGCGAGGTCCGGCGCGCTCTGTGGATGAATGAAGATGAGGACGCCGAGCTCCTCCGCCTTGGCCCAGAACGGATGAAACTTCGGATCGGAGAATTCGTCGCCGGCGACGCTCGCACCGACGGCGGCGCCGCGGAGCCCGAGCCTCCTGACACCTTCCACGAGCTGCTGCACTGCCAGGTCCGGAAACTGCAGCGCGACCGAGGCGAAGGCCACGAAGCGATCGGGGTACTTCCCGCAGAACTCGGCGAGCCGTTCGTTCTGGATCTTGATCACCTGGGTCACCACGTCGCGCTCCGTCCGATACCACCGCGGATTGATGCTGAGCGCCTCCACGTCGATGCCCTGGGCGTCCATCTCGCGGATGCGCCGCGGCCCGACTTCATCGATCCCCGGCCCGCGATGGTCTTCCACCTTGAGCCCGAGCAGCGCGTACGCCTCCGGGATCACGCAGTGCGCGTGCACGTCGATCGTCTTCACCCGGCGGCCGCCGATCGTGATTTCACGGCGCCGCCCGGCCGCCACCGCTTCGCGGCGCTCAGCGGCGGGCCTCGCTCGAGCCTTTCCTCGTGAGGCCGGCCGCGCCTGGGCTCGGGTTCGGTTCCGTGCGGCACTGGGGTTCCCTGCGGCACTGAGCAGATCGCATTCGGTGAAGGTAATATTCGCCATGGGAGGCATTATGGGACAGCTTCTCGGCCTTGGCATCACGCACTACCCGCCACTTTGTTACAAGGGCAACCTCAGCCGGCGCATCAAGCTCCTGCTCGCCGACCCCCTGCTGCCCGAGCCGCTGCGGTCGCCCGCCAACTGGCATCCGACGATGCGAGATCAGTGGTCCACCGACGAAGGACTGAGCCACTCCGAGCAGCATCGGAGCGACATGATCCACCACTTTCGCAAGATCCGCGCCGAGCTCGATGCGTTCGAGCCCGATTTCGTGCTGCTGTGGGGCGACGACCAGTACGAGAACTATCGCGAGGATTGCGTGCCTCCGTTCTCGGTGCTGGCCTACGACTCCGTCGATGTTCAGCCCTGGAAGGGTCACCGTGGCGAGAACTGGTGGGACGAGCCGGCCGACACGACGTTCACGATCAAGGGGCATCGGGCGGGCGCGAAGCAGCTCGTCTCGGGGCTGCTGGGCGAAGGCATCGACGTCGCCTACGCCTACAAGCCGCTCCACCATCCGCTCGGTCACGCGTTCGTGAACTCGATCCTCTACCTGGACATCGACCGCAAGGGGTTCCCCTACCCCGTGTGCCGTTCACGGTGAACGCCTATGGGCGCTGGCTGATCGGGGCTCACGGCGAGCCGATGACGCCGTCCCAGGCCGCGAAGCTCGCCGAGCACACCGAGCTGGACCCGCCGGGCCCGCAGCCGTGGCGGTGCTTCCAGGTGGGCGCCGCGGTCGCGCGGGTACTCACCCGCAGCTCCTACCGCGTGGCCGTCATCGCCTCGTCGAGCTGGAGCCACTCGTTCCTGGTCGCGAAGCACTCGCTGATGTTCCCCGACGTCGAATCGGACAAGCGCTACTACGAAGCGCTGCGGGCCGGCGATTGGGCGACGTGGCAGACAACCACCATCGAGGAAGCGGAAGATCGCGGCCACCACGAGCTGCTGAACTGGTTCTGCCTGGCCGGCGCGATGGCGGAGCTCGGCCGCCGGCCCGACGAATCCGTGTTCCTGGAGTCCTGGATCTCGAACTCGGACAAGGTGTTCGCCGTCTTTCGGCCATAGTCATGCCGGGAAAAGTCCGCCGGATCGTGACCGGACTGAACGGCGCCGGCCGCTCGTGCATTCTCTCGGACACGCTGCTGCCGAAGGCCGACGTCGCGCCAGGCGCCCCGATCCTCGTCGGGTTGTGGACGACCGACGCCTCGCCGGCGTCGAACCAGGGAACGCACGATCCCGTTCCCGACGGGGTGATCCACCGGATACCGCCCGCTCATCGGGGCGGCAGCGTGATTCGCATCGTCGACTTGCCGCCCGACGCGCGGCGTGCGTACACGGCGGACGAGATCCGCCAGCGCGGCTGCAGGACCACGCCCGATCGCTCGGCGAAGCACCCAGGCTTCCACGCGACCGACACCATCGACTACGCGATCTGCCTCGAGGGCGAAGTGTGGGCGGTCCTGGACGAGGGCGAGACCCTCATGCGCCCGGGCGACGTGCTGATCCAGCGCGGGACCTATCACGCCTGGTCGAATCGCAGCGACCGGGTGTGCCGGATGCTCTTCGTCCTGATCGACGCGGAGCCGCTCAAGGGCCACTAAAGAAATTCAGAGCGGATGAACGATCGTCCGCAGCATGATGACGACGTCGCCCACGCGCCAGGCGTGGTAGTAGACGAACGGCTCCTGGGTCGCGTGGTCGCGAAGATGCCGTAAGGGGACCATCATGTCAGGGAAAGTCCGCCGGATCGTGACCGGTGTGAACGACGCCGGTCGGTCGTGCATCATCTCGGATATGCTGCTGCCGAAGGCCGACGTCGCGCCGGGAGAGCCGGTGCGCGTCGGGTTGTGGACGACGGAGTCGGCGCCCGCATCGAACAAGGGAATGCACGATCCCGTTCCCGACGGAGTGATCACTCGGACCCCGCCCGCCCACCGAGGGGGCAGCGTCATCCGCATCACCGACATCGCGCCAGATGCGCGACACGCGTACAGCCCTCAAGATCTTCAACGGCGCGGCTGCAAGACCACGCCCGAGCGTTCGGCGCGCCACCCCGGATTCCACGCGACCGACACCGTCGACTACGCGGTCTGTCTCGAGGGTGAGGTCTGGGCCGTCCTGGACGAGGACGAGACCCTCATGCGGCCGGGCGACGTGCTGATTCAGCGCGGGACCTACCATGCCTGGTCGAATCGGAGCGACCACGTGTGCCGGATGCTGTTCATCCTGATCGACGCGGAGCCGCTCAAGGGCCACGAGTGAGCTGCCGGACGGGGAACTACGGCTGGCCCTGCTTCGCCTTGAGCGCGGCCTGCCCCTCCAGGTACTGATCGATCCTTTCCTCGATCGCGCGAGGGAACTCCGGCACTGGCCCCACGAGCTCCTGCCGGTAGGCGCGAAGCATGATCTCGCGGAATATCGGCAGCGCGGTGCGGCCCCCGGTCTCCTTGTCCCCTAGCGTGCGGTTGTCGTCAAATCCGATCCGGACCGCCACCGTGATTCCCGTCGGCCCGTAGGTGGAGCCCACGAACAGGGCATCACGAAAGTCGCTCGTCGTTCCGGTCTTGCCCATCACCGGGATGCGGAAATCATGCCCGTCGAGGGCGTGGGCGGTACCGCCGGGTAGGCGGACCACGCCGCGCAGCCCCTCCTGGATCAGGCTCAGGCCAGTAGACTCCACCTCCAGCGTGGACGGGAACGCCTCGTAGAGTACCGCTCCGGAGGCGTCGGTCACGCGATCGATGATGTGGGGCTCCGCCAGGATGCCGGAGGCCATCGCGCGATAGGCACCCGCCAGTTCCAGCAGCCGCACCTCCGAAGCTCCCAGCGCCGTGGTGATGTAGGGTTGTAGCGGCGTGCGGATCCCAAATTCCTGGGAGGTCTCGATCACACCGTCCACGCCGATCTTGCGGGTGATCCACACCGCCACCGCGTTGCGCGATTCGGCCAGCGCTTGACGCATCGGAATCGGTCCCTTGAACCGGTGGTCGTAGTTGGTGATCCACTTCACCGGGCGATTCGCGCCCATGGCCACACTGATCGGTTGGTCGGGCACCGTGGTGTCGAGGTCCAGGTCCTGGCGGAACGCTGCCAAGTACACCAGCGGCTTCCATGCCGAACCCGGTTGACGCAGTGAGCCCGTGGCGCGGTTCAGGTCGGAGTAGCGCGTGTGGCGGTCCTTGTAGATCTGTCGCCCGCCGGCTTCGGCCAGGATCGCCGCGTCCGCGTTGCGCAGCACCACCACCGAGCCCTGGATCACCCCTTGCGCCTCGGGATGACGCTCCTCGTAGAGGGCGAGGCCGTTCTCCAGGGCTTCATTCACGATGGTCTGCACCCGCTCGTCCACCGTGGAGTGCACGAGGATCCGCCCCTGGAAGAGATCCTCCATCGCGAAGCCGTGCTCCTTCAGCTCGGCGAAAACGGTGTTGATGGCGGCCGGGGCCTGCGTCTTGATGGTGTTCTCGGTCGCGACGAGGACCGGCTCGGCCTGTGAGCGCTTCGCGACATCCGCGGTGATGAAACCGTTGCGCGCCATCAGCGCCAGGATCTCGTTGCGCCGGCGCAGAGGTCGCGGGTCCCCGGGCACCGGGGCGTAGTCCCGGGGCGACTTGGTGATCCCCGCCAGCAATGCTGCGTTCCCGGCATCCTCGGCCGTGTAGCTCGACAGGGGCATGCCGAAGTAGTACTCGGAGGCCGCGGCAAAGCCGTACCGGCCGTTGCCCAGATAATTAAAATTGGAGGACCGGGCGAAGATCTCGCGCTTGGCGTGCTCCTGCGAACCGAAGCGCTGACGCATCTCCTGCTCGAGCCAGATCGACAGGCGTATCTCCTCCAGCTTCCGGAGGAGCTTGTTCGTGGCCGGGACACCCAGAACCGTGGAGAGGAGCCGCGAACTCATGGTGTCGCGGAACAGAGTGACGCCACCCTCGCGACTCGAACGGTCCCGGAGGAAGTAACCGCGGACGAGCTGCTGCGTGAGCGTCGAGCCACCATGAGGGAAATGCAACCGAAACCCGTCGCCGTTCCACCAGGCGGCCACGGAGTGCACGATCGTCTTGTAGACCACTCGTGGGAGCGCTCGGTACTCGACGCCGGAGTGGGTGAAGAAGTTCCTGTCTTCGGCGGCCAGGATTGCGTCGCGGAGGACAGGAGGCACTTCGTCGTAGGAGACGACGCGGCGGTACTCCCGCGCCAGCTCGACAAGCACTGTGCCCTGCGCGTCGTAGACCTCGCCGGTCGTCGGAATCTCGAAACGGATGAAGCGCTCGAGATCGGGCAGGCCGCTCCGGTCGAAGTAGATGTAGTGGACGAGCCGGACCGCCGGAAGCAGGAACAGCAGCGCAAGGAGCGGCGCCACGAGCCACATGCCCTTTCGCCGACTCATCGCCTCGACGATCGCAAGCACTTTGAAAGTTTGACCCTGGCTGACTCTAGTCGCCGGCATCCGCCCTGTCTATGGGACCTTGGCCTACGGCGGACGTCGGTGCCGGGCTGGTTGGGCGAGTGCCTGAACGTCGGGTGGGCGATCGACGTGCTGCATCCGCTCGCGGCCGCTCGGGTAAGGCTTCATCCGGACCGGACCGGCCGCGCGCTCGGCCCGCTGGACCGCCGGGCGCGATCCCTACCTGCTCGAGACGAGCCGCCCCGGCGTGCTGGCCGCCGGCGACGTGCGCTCCGGCTCCATCAAGCGCGTCGCCTCCGCCGTCGGCGAAGGCGCAATGGTCGTCACGTTCCTGCACCAGTACCTGAAGGAGATGTGAGGAGCGACTTCGCGCGTGCCGTCTCGCAGCGCTTCGGGAACTCACGAACGTTTCTTCTTGACAGGATTTAGCGCGGCGGATTGCAGCGAGTCGGCACCCATTCGTCGACGCGGCCCCAGCGCGCCGCAGCCACGCGGCAACGACGGCGCGATCGACGTCACTCCGAAAAATCATTGCTCGCTTCACGATCGGCCTTCTGAGCGGCGCGACGGAGGCGCGAAAACGCGGGTGTAGAGTCGCGGAAGCACCAGGAGGATCCGTTCATGATCTCGTCTCCCGAGGTCCACGCGACTCACGAGCTCGTGGCAGACCTCGATCGGCTGGGTGATCAGATCGCCGAGCTGTCGGCTCACCTCGATGCCGCCACCGCCCGGCTCCTTGACCTCATCCGCGAATTCGACGCCCGCGACGGCTGGAACACCGGCTTCCGCTCGTGCGCCGCGTGGCTGTCGTGGCGCGTCGGGCTCGACCCCGGTGCCGCCCGCGAGCGCGTCCGCGTGGCGCGCGCCCTCGGCACGCTCCCGCGATTGGCCCACGCCCTCGCCCGCGGTGAGCTGTCGTACGCGAAGGTCCGCGCTCTCACTCGCGTGGCGACGCCGGAAACCGAGGAGCGCCTGCTCAAGGTCGGCAAGGCCGGCACCGCCGAGCACGTCGAGCGCATCGTGCGAGGGTGGCGGCGGCTCGACCAGATCGCAGAGGCGCGGGACACCGCCCGGCGGCACAAGAGCCGCGCCCTGCACATATATAAGGATGCGGACGGCATGGTCGTCATCCGAGGTCGCCTGGCACCCGAGGTGGGCGCCGTCGTCATGAAGGCGCTGGAGGCGGCGCGGGACACGTTGTATCAATCCTCGCGCGACGCTTCCGCGGAAACGCCCCTTCCTGAGGTAACGCCGACGATCGCCCAGCAGCAGGCGGACGCGATCGCGCTCGTTGCGGAGACCGCGCTCCACCGCGGAATCGACCCCGGGAACGCGGGAGACCGCTACCAGGTCGTCGTCCACGTCGATGCTCCGGTCCTGGCGGACTCCGACGCGCCCGGCCAGTCCGTCCTCGACGACGACACGCACGTTTCCGCGGAAACGTCCCGACGCCTGGCGTGCGACGCGAGCCGCGTGGTGATGCGCCACGACGCCCAG
>WNFO01004907.1_pt1 | contig 12649 bp, 14 predicted proteins | sample 5400251 | NCBI WGS metagenome assembly WNFO01 (sample SAMN13153354, study PRJNA577476) | soil metagenome | isolation source: 100 cm saprolite under Madrone tree | place: USA:California | collected 2016-06-14
CGCGCGATCGACTTGATGATCTGCACCGCGACATTTCGCTCGCGGCAGGTGGCGAGCACCTCGTCGAAGGCCTGCCGGTAACGCTCGTTCTGGGCGAAGAGGAAATTGAACGGCAGGAGCACCGAGTCGAAGTCGAAGCGCGCGAGGCTTCGGCGGTGCATGGCGGGGATGGCCCACCCGTGGCCGGTGACGCCGATGAAGCGCGCCAGGCCCTGCGCGCGCGCCTCGACCGCTGCCTCGAGCGCGCCCCCCGGTCCCATGGCCTGGTCCCAGTCGTCCGGATGGCCGAGCGAGTGGAGCTGGATCAGGTCGACGTGATCGACGCGCAGCCGGTCGAGCGAGCGGTGAATGTCCTCGCGGGCCTCAGGTCCCGTGCGCGAGCCGGTTTTCGTCGCGAGGAAGAAATCCTTCCGGTGGCGCGCCATCCACGGGCCGATGCGGAGCTCGGAGTCCCCGTACCGCGCGGCGGTGTCGATGTGGTTGACGCCGTGGCGGAGCAGCACTTCCAGCGCGCGGTCCGCATCCGCCTGGCTGGCCCGGGCCAGCGCGGCCGCGCCGAAGAGCGTGCGCCCCATGATTCCCTGCGCGATGGCGGAGAGCCTGAACATCGAAAACGCGACGTAGAAGCTCCAGTCCGGAATGTCCGTGCGCCCCGTGCGCCGGCAGTAGGCGGCGAGGTACTCCTCCTCGGTCGGGATGCCGAGGGCTCTCAGGTCCTGGCCGAGGACGCCGCCCAGGACGTCGGGCTCCAGATGATAGGGCATGGCGTTGTATGCGAGGTCGGCCAGCGGATGGCCGAGCGTCGCCAGCTCCCAGTCGAGGACGGCGGCGATGCGCGGCTCGGCCGGGTGGATGATCGTATTGCCGAGGCGGAAGTCGCCGTGAACGATCGTCGTCTGGTCATCGGCAGGAATGTGCTCGGGAATCCACGCCATCAACCGCTCCATCGCCTCGATGCGCTCCGTTTCCGACGCGCGGTACTGCTGGGTCCAGCGTTTGAACTGCCGCGTGAAGTAACTGCCGGGCCTGCCGAAGTCGGCGAGGCCCAGCGCCTTCCAGTCTTGCTTGTGCAGCCGCGCCAGCACGTCGTTCATTGAGTCGTAGATGGCCGCGCGCTCGGCCGGCGTGCATCCCGGCACGATCGGGTCGACCATGATGCGCCCCTCGATCCAGTCCATGAGGTAAAAGATCGTGCCGATGACCTCCGGGTCCTCGCACAGCACGTAGGTCTTCGGCACGGGCACGTCGGTGGGGCCGAGCGTCGTCAGGATGCGGTACTCGCGGTCCACGGCGTGCGCCGAGGGCAGGAGCTTGCCCGGCGGCTTGCGCCTCAGCACATACTCGTGACCCGGGGTGGAAAGCCGGTAGGTCGGATTCGACTGCCCGCCCTGGAACTGGCTGACGGTCACGGGTCCCGCGAACCCCGGAACGCGCGAGCCCAGGTATCGTTCGAGCGCATCGACGTCGAAGCGGTGCGTCTCGCGCACCGGAATCGTGTCGGATGTCAGCGTGGTCTCTGTGGTCATGAGCTTTGGGCGTCTCCGGAAGGTGAATTATACCCGGCGCCGCCAGAGAAGGGCCAGCGCCGAAACCATGAGCAGCCCCATGCCGCCGCCCCAGAGGCAGGCCGAGCCCACGCCCCACTTCTCCGCCAGGCCGCCCATGAGCAGGGCGCCGAAGGGGTGCGTGCCCACGAAGACCAGCGCGTAGAGGCTCATCACCCGCCCCCGGAGATGGTCAGGCGCCGTCACCTGAATCGTGGTGTTGCAGCTCGCCATGAATACGATCTGGGTGAATCCGGCGAGGACCAGCACCGCTGCCGCCATCCAGAAGTGTCGCACGGCCGAGAGGCCGAGGACGCCCGCCGAGGTGACGAGGGCCGCCGAGATGATGAGGGCCAGCGGCGGCCGCATGCGATTCATGGAGGCGAGGGCGATCGCGCCGCCGACGGCGCCCACTCCGAGCGAGGCCATGAGAAGCCCGAAGCCGCGCGCGCCCTCGTGCAGGACGTCGCGGGCCACAAGCGGCACGAGCACGTTGAAGTTGAGGACGAACAGGCTGATGACGAAGAGCAGAGCCAGGATGAGCCCGACGAGCCGCGAGCCGGCCGCGTACCGCAGACCCTGGAGTATCTCCTGGCCCACCGTGGCAGCCTCGCGGGGACGCGGCGACCCTTCGTTGCGGATGGCGGCGAGCGCCACCAGCACCCCCAGGAAGCTCAGGCCGTTCACGAGGAAGGCCGGTGCCACGCCGTAGCGAGCGATGAGCAGGCCCGCGACGGCGGGCCCCACGATGCGGGCGCCGTTGAAGACGGTGGCGTTGAGGGCGATGGCATTCATGAGATCGCGCTTGCCCACGAGCTCCACGACGAACGACTGCCGCGCCGGCAGGTCGAGCGTGTTGGCGACGCCGTACACGGCAGCGAGCACGGCGACGTGCCAGTACTGGATCTGCCCCGTCCAGTCGAGGGCGGCGAGGGCGAGGGCCTGGAACATGAGCGCGCTCTGGGTCAGCAGGAGGAGCCGCCGCTTGCGGACGCGATCGGCGAGCGCGCCCGCGAGGAGAGACAGGAAGAGCATGGGGCCGAACTGGAGCGCGCTGATCACGCCGAGCTTGAAGGGCGAGCCCGTCAGCTCGAGGACGATCCACGCCTGGCCCACGCTCTGCATCCAGGTGCCGATGAGGGAGACGAGCTGGCCGGACCAGAAGAGGCGGAAGTCGCGGTGGTGAAAGGCGCGGAGCCCTGCGGGCAAGACCATCGTCTATAATGTGACACGAATCCAACTCACGGCGTGAGGTGACAGGCGTGTTCGTTCAGCGGCCTTCACGGTGCGCGGCGGTCTCGGCAGCCGTCGTGCTGGGAGCGGCGCTCTGGGTCGCGCAGCCGTCTGACGCGCCCGCCCAGGACGCGCGCCTGGCCGGCCAGCTCCTCGTGGCCACCACCGAGCTTGAAGGCCCGGTCTTCGCGCAGACGGTGATCTACATGGTGCGCCACGATGCCCGGAGCGGCGCGATGGGGCTTATCGTCAACCGCCCGCTGGGAGACTTGCCCATGGCGGTCCTCCTCCAGCAAGCCGGGCTGCCGCGCGAGGGCGCCAAGGGGTCCGTGAAGCTCCACGTGGGCGGCCCGGTCGAGCCGACGCGCCTCTCCGTCCTGCACAGCGACGACTACACGGGGCCCGATACGGTCAAGGTAGGCGCGGGCGTCGCGATCACCGCCGAGCCGTCGATTCTCCAGGACATCGTGAAAGGCAAGGGCCCGCGACGCGCCCATTTCACCGTGGGCTATGCGGGCTGGGCGCCGGGGCAGCTCGAGGCGGAGATGCGGGCCGGCTACTGGATCGTCGTGCCGTCCGACGACGGCATCCTCTTCGACGACGCCTACGACACCAAGTGGGACCGCGCGATGGCCAAGCGGAGGATCAACCTCTAGCGCGTGGCGAGCTGGCCGTTCATGCCGAGCGGGCCGTGGAACTTGCAGGAGAACACAAGCGTGCCGGATTCCGGGATCGTCACGTCCACCTCGATCGTCTTCTTGGGCAGGATGTCGCGGTCGATCTGCTGGCCGGCGATCGTGATGTTGTGGAGCGTCCCCGATTCGTTCTCGATGCGGAGCCGCAGCCGCTGCCCCGGCTTGCCGCGAAGGAAGGTCGGCCCGTAGTAGTAGTCGTCGGCTTCCATCTTCACAACCGTCAGTGAGCTGACGTCGCGCGTGCCGTGGTCGGCGAAGTTGACTCCGCCGATCGTCACGGTCTTCTGCTGCGTCCGCGACACCACGGCGGGAGCGGCCGGCACCGCGGCCCGCGGTGCGCCGGCGGGCTGGACGGCGATCTTGCGCGGGGCATTGCCGACGGGGATGGTCGCGATCACCGTCCGCTTGGCGAGATCCACCACCGAGACGTCATTGGAACCCTCGTTGGCGACGTAGGCCATGTGGCCGTCAGAGGTGGAGGTGACCCAGTGAGGCAGCTTGCCCACGGTGACCGTGCCGGCGACCGTCCCGCTCGACACGTCGAGGATGCCGATTTCGCCGGGGCCCTGGCTGACCGCCAGCGCCCAGCGCCCGTCGGCCGTGAACGGCGCCTCGTGGGGCGAGGCGCCCACCGGGATCTGCGCCACGACCTGGTTCGTGGCCGTGTCCAGCACCTGCACCGCGTTGACGCCGGCCAGCGTGAAGTAGAGCCGCTTGCCGTCCGGCGACAGGTCGAGCGCGCGCGGGGTCTTGTCGAGCGGCACCGCGCCCGCGCGGGTCATGGTCTTGAGGTCGAGGATCACGATCGCGGCCTCGCCCTGCTTCTGCGACGCGACGTAGGCTCGGCTGCCGTCGGCAGACAGGGTCCCGTTGTGAACCTGGGGTACCGCGACCTCACCCACCACGCGGTCGGTGCCCGTGTCGATGACCAGCGAGCGGTTGGTGCCGAAGCCGGAAACCAGGAGCCGACGGCCGTCGTGGGACATGGCGAGCCCATGCGGGTTGACTCCGACCTCGATGGTGGCGACGATCTTGTCGCTCGCCGTGTCGATCACGCTCACGGTGGAGGCGCCGTCGCTGCTGACATAGACCTTGCGGCCGTCGGGCGTGACGACGAGGCCGTGGGGGCCCTTGGGTACCGGGATGGTGGCGACGACCCGGTTCTGCGTCGTGTCGATCACGGCGACCGCGTCGTCCTTGAACAGCCCCACGTACGCCTTGGGCCCGGCCGCGAGCGCAGCGTCCCCGCCACCCAGCGTCACCACCAATGCCAGTGCCATCGCGCCCGCCGCCAGTCGACTCATAGTCCCCTCCCTTACCCACGCTAACGCTCCGGCCAGGCATTCGTTCCATGCGCCATCGGCCATGCGCCATCGGCCATGCGGTATGGAACGATTCCCCTGCCCTGGCGTTAGGGGTAGGGTGAGGCCATGGGAGTCGGAGACGACCGAGAGCGGGCGGAGGCCGTGGGGCACGAGGCCCTCGCCTATGCGGACGGCCTCTACAACCTCGCGCGCTATCTCACGAAGAACGAGAGCGACGCGGAAGACCTGGTCCAGGAGACTTATGGACGCGCCCTCAAGAGCGCCGCGCAATTCACGCCCGGCACCAATCTCAAGGCCTGGCTCTTCAGGATCCTGCGCAACGCCTTCGTCAGCCACTACCGGCGCGAGCGGCACAATCCCATCACGGGCGGGCTCGACACGGTCACTCCTCGACTGCCCGTCCCCGAGGACATCGGGCGCCGGCGTGACAGCGTCGAGATCGACCGGTTGCGGAAGGCGGCCGCCGAAGACATCCAGCGGGCGCTCATGGCGCTCTCGGAGGAGGCGCGCACGGTGATCCTGCTCGACCTCGAGGGACTCAGCGAGACGGAGACGGCCGACGTGATCGGCTGCGCGGTGGGCACCGTCAAGTCGCGCCTCTCGCGCGCGCGGGCCGCGCTCCGCCAGACGCTCCGGGACTGGGAGCCCTGACGAGCCCATGGACTGCCACGACGTCCTCCTCGTGCTGCTCGACTATCAGCAGGGCCGGCTCGCGCCCGAGGCCCACCGGCACGTGCGCGCCCATCTCGACGGCTGCGCGAGCTGCGCCCACGAGGATCGGCTCGAGCACGAGCTGACGCAGGCGCTCGAGCGCCGCCTGCCGCAGTACGCGGCGCCGCTCTCCCTCAAGCGCCGTCTCGCCGCCCAGTGGCCGGTGGAGCCCAGTCCCTCGGAGCCCCCGCGAAGCTCGCTCAGCCAGCGAAGCTCGCTCAGAAGGACAGGCTGGCTCAGGAGCTGGATGCCGGCGGCAGCCGCCGCGGTGATCGTCCTGGTCCTGGCGCCGCTGGCGTGGCAGCGGGTGCTCGGTCCGGCCGGCACGAGCCCCGACGCCATGGTCACCGAGGCCGTCAACGATCACGTGCGCCTGCTCCAGAGCGAGCGTCCGTTCGAGATCGAGAGCGGCGGCATCCATCAGGTCATCCCGTGGTTCGCGGGCCGGCTCGACTTCGCTCCCACGGTGCGCTTCCCGGGCGACGCCGACTTCCCCCTTCGCGGCGGGGCGGTCGGCTACTTCGTGGACCGCAAGGCCGCCACGCTCGTGTACGGCAGGCGCCTGCACACCGTCTCCGTCTTCGTCTTTCGGGCCGACGGCCTGCCCTGGCCCCACTCGGGCCTCGAGAAGCTGGGCCGCCTCGAGGTCCTTCGAACGGCGTCGCGAGGCTTCAACGTGCTGCTCTGGCGGGACGGCGAGCTCGGCTTCGCCCTCGTCTCCGACGTGGACCCGCGGGACCTCTCGCTCCTCGCCTCGAAGCTCGCCGGCCCCGCCTGAGACGCGGCGCTCAGTGGGAGGGCGCCGGCGTCGCGCGATACGTCGGCGCCGCGACGCCGTCGATCACCACGTTCACGCAGGCGGGGAGCCCGGAGCCGATCGCCCGCTCGAGCGCCGGCCCGAGATCCTCCGGCCGCTCCACGTGCTCGCCGTGGCCACCCAGCGCCGACGCGACCCGGTCATACCGCGACGACTGCAGCTCGCACGCGATGGCCCGCGCGGGGCCGTAGTGCTGGAGCTGCAGCTGGTGCTCGGCATTCCAGCGCGCGTCGTTGCCCACCACCGCCACGACGGGCAGTCCCGCGCGTAGTGCGGTGTCCAGCTCGAAGGCGTGGAAGCCGAAGGTGCCGTCGCCCATGGCCGCGATCACGGGCCGGTCGGGATGGCGTAGCCGGGCGCCGAGCGCCAGCGGCAGCGCGCTGCCGATCGAGCCCGACAGGCCGTTGATCATCTTCGTTTCCGCCTCGCACCCCGCCTGGATCCACTGGCCGAACTCGCCGCCGTCGGCGACGAGGACAGCGCCGCGGTCGAGCAGCGGCTGGATCTCGGCGCACACGCGCAGCGGATGCATGGGCGTCCGAATCGACCGGCGAAGACCCTCCCACTCCGCGGGCACCAACGCTCGCGCCGCCGCGACTTCCTCGCCCCATCCCCGCCAGCGGCCCACGAGCGCCGCCGCGGCGGCGCCCAGCTGCTCCGCCAGGAGCGCCGGGTCGGTGACGAGACCGAGGCTCACGCGGCCGCTGCGGTCGAGCGCCTCGGCGTCCCAGTCCGCCTGGACGAAGCGGCACGACGGCTCGAAGGGCGGGGTGCCGCCGAAGCGCACCGCGAAGTCGAGCTTCTTGCCGAGAAGCAGGACCAGGTCGGCGCGGCCGAGACAGGCGGTCGCCGTGTGCAGCCACGGGTCGTTGACGCCCCGCGGACTCTCCATCGGCAGCGCCGGCACGCCCGTCGCCGCCAAGAGGCGCTCGACGGCGGCTCGGCGGGCGGGCCTCGCCATGGCGGGCCCGAGAAGGATGAGCGGTCGCTGCGCCGCGTCGAGCAGCTCGATCACACGGTGAAGATCCCCCTCCGCAACCGGCATCGAGCCGCGCGGCACGATGGTAATGCCGGCGACGCCTTCGTCTCCGACCTTCGCCTCGAGCAGGTCGCCGGGCAGACTCACGTGCACGGGGCCGGGCCGGCCGTGCTGCGCCAGCTCGAGCGCCAGCGCGACGTCTTCGCCGAGCCTCGCCGCGTCCTTGGCGACCCACGAGGCCTTGGTGACGGGAGCCGCGGCGCCGGCCTGGTCCATCTCCTGGAAAGCACCCCGGCCCGACTGTCCGGCCGGCGCGTGTCCGCTCAGCAGCACCACGGGCGATTCCGCCATCAGCGCGCCGTAGAGCGCCGAGAGCGCGTTCAGGTGCCCGGGCCCCGCCGTCACGAGCGCGACGCCCGGCTCTTCCCCGAGCCGGCCCCACGCGTCCGCCATGTGCACGGCCGCCGCTTCGTGGCGGGTGTGGATGATGCGGATGTCGCGCCCGATGGTCGCGTCGTAGACGGAGAGGATCTGGTTGCCGGAGAGCGAGAAGAGGTGACGCACGCCCGCGTCGGCGAGCGCGCCGACGACGAGGTCGGCCCCGCGTGCCGTCACGGCGAGCCTAGCGCACGCGGCCGCGCGCGGCGACGGGCCACACCACCTCGACCGCCGGGCCGCGGACGCCGTACAGCTCGTCCACCATGTTGCTGACGACGCAGCAGTGATTGGGCACGACGTGGACGATCTCGCCGACCTTCGGGCGCTCGGCGCAGGCGGAGAGGTCCACGATCCCGTGCTCCTCGGAGAGATTGCCGACCACGGCCTCGGGGTACTCCATGATGTGGCCGAAGCCCTTCTGCCCGTACTGGTCGGAGGTCAGCACCTTCGTGCCGCAATCCAGGATGGCGCGCCCGTCGGTGGGACGGCTGACGACGGTGGCGCGCACGCGCATGGCGCAGTTGTCCCAGGTCGCCGTCCCCGAGGAGACGACCATCACGTCGTTGAAGACGCAGGTGCCGGCGCGATGCTCGGTCAGCATGGGGAAGTTCTGCGCGGTGAAGAGGCCCGGCGTGCCGCCGCCCGAGACCACGGGCACCGGGATGCCCGCGCCCTTGAAGAGGCCCAGCGCGCGCTCGAAGAACTCGCGGGTCGTGGGCTCGCGGTTGGGAAAGGTCATGAGGCCCCGGAACTGCATCCGGGGCAGCCGCGCGACCTGGCGGGCCAGGTCGAAGGCGGCCTCGGGAGTCTGGACCCCCGTGCGCCCGAAGCCCGTGTCGCACTCGACGAGGAAGCGCACGTCGAGGCCGTGACGCACGCCCGCCTCCGAAAGCTCACGCGCGACCACGTCATTGTCGAGCACCACCGTCAGCGCCGGCGCCCGCTTGACCAGCGCCATCAGGCGGTCGGTCTTGGCCCGCCCGAGGATGTTGTAGGTCAGCAGGATGTCGTCCGCCACGCCCGCGTCGACGAAAACCTCGACCTCGCCGATCTTCTGGCAGGTGATGCCCATGGCCCCCGCCCCCATCTGGAGCTTCCCGATGGCGGGGATCTTGTGCGTCTTGATGTGCGGGCGGTTGCCGATGCCGTGCCTGGTCAGATGCGCCTGCACCCGGCGGATATTGTCCTCCATGATGCCGAGGTCCACGGTGACGGCGGGTGTGTCGAGGTCGCTGACCGCGCTCATGCTGAGATCTCCTGGCGGAAGGGGTTGGACCGGTGCCGGCCGCCCTCAGGCATGGGCGTGGCCACCGTACTGGACGCCAAGGACATAGATGACCTTGCCGAGGGCGATGAACTCGGCGAGGACCCACGTCAGCTCCGGGAGCTCGTCTTCGCTGAAGCGCGCGCTGAGCTCCTCCCACATCGTGTCGTCCACCGCGTGGTGGTCGGTGAAGAGCCGGTCGGCGTAGCGGAGCGCCGCCTTCTCGCGCTCGGAGAAGGGCCCGCCCTCGTAGTCGCGGAGGGCCGCCACCATCTCCTCCGTGATGCCTTCGCGCCTTCCCAAGGCGTAGCGCGTGGCCATTCAGTAGCCGCAATCGTTGAGCTGCGCGAGCCTGAGGCGGGCGAGCTCCTTGGTGCGATGCTCGACGAGCCCCCGGCGCACGAGCGGCGAGTAGAAGGCTACGAAGCGCGTGAGCGTCTCCGGCAACCGGGCGAGGGTCAGGATGAAGTTCGGATCGCCCCCGTCGGCCTGCCACTTCTCGAGCATGAGACGCAGCTCGGGCGAAAGCGCGGCGGGCTCGAGGAGCGGCAGTCGTGGCATGGCTCTGGACCCGGCGCTAGGGCGCCGTCACGCTCACGCCGCCGCCGGACGAGGTGACGGTGAAGTTGAGGTCGCCCTGCTTGGCGTACTGGTACGGCGTGAACCCATTGGGCGGAGTGGGGACCCGCGCCAGGAAAGGTCCGCCGGTGGTGCCCGAGACCGTCCGCGCCTCGGTCAGGTCCGCGATGGAGTCGGGCAGCGCGCCGAAGGTCGCCTGGTACTGGCGGACGGCGCCCGCGATGGCCTGGGCGTCGGCGCGCGCCCTGGTCGCGCGCGCGGCGGGCAGGTCCTCGCTGATGCCCTTCTGCTCCCGCTGGCAGCCAGCAAGGCCGAGCGACAGCAGGGCCAGGAAAATGACGAGCGCTCTCCGCATGGACGGCATTATGCCAGAGGGTCTGTATCGCCGCCGCCCTAGTACCTCGCATCGGCGGGCTTGCCGCCGTGGGGCCAATCACCCTTCTTCGCCTTGAAGTCCGGACGCGGCTGCGGCCGCGGCCGCGCAGGCGCGCACGGGCCGCCTATTTCATAGGCGAGTACGCCGTCGGCTTGAGGATCTGGGCCGTCAGCCGGCTGATGAGCGGCCCGTTCTTTTCGGTCTCGGCGAACTTGGCGAGGCGCTCCTTGTCGGCGACGAAGGCGCTCCACTTCTTCTCGCGGTCGGCGAGGCTGTCCCAGGCCAGCATGTAGATGAGCTGCTCCGAGGAGCCGCCCAGCTCGTTGGTCCAGAAACCGACGACCTCGATGTCGTACTGCTTGAAATAGCCCATGGTGATGTCGGCGAAGCGGCGGCTGATGTCGGGCAGGCGTCCGGGCATGGCGTAGTAGGTGCGGAGCTCGTAGAGCATGGCGGTGGTCTCCTTGTGGATGGGATTTGGCGGCAGGCCCGAATTTAGGCAAGGCGGTGGCCGCTGTCAATTGCTCATTTGCCTCTCGCGCCCGAAAGCCTTATGGTACTGGGTCATGGCCGACAAATTCGTCACCCTACCCGAGATTCGGAAGCACGCAAAGAAGGTCCTGCCGCGCGACGTGTGGAATTTCGGCGACGGCGCCGCCGAGAGCGAGACCACGAAGCGCCGCAACCGGCGCGCCATCGACCGCCTCGCCATCCGCCAGGACATCCTGGTGGACGTCCGCGAGATCGACCTGCGCACCTCTCTGCTGGGGCTGCCGCTGTCGTGGCCCGTCGTCATCGCGCCGATGGGCGGTCTCATCCTCTTCCACCCCGAGGGCGATCGCGAGATGGCGCGCGGCGCAGCGCAGGGCGACACGCTCCAGTTCCTCTCGGGCGCGGCGGGCTGGTCGGTCGAAGACGTCGCCAAGGCGGGAACGGGGCCGAAGATGTTCCAGCTCTACCACCACGGCGACCGCGCGTGGGCGGCCGACCTCCTCGCGCGCGTCGAGGCCTCGGGCTACCAGTCCGTCGTGCTCACGGTGGACGTGCAGGTCTACAGCAGGCGCGAGCGCGACATCTACAATCGCTTCAGTCCGCGCGAAGCCATGTCGAAGGCGCCCAACCCTCGCGGCCCCGACGGCAGCTATCCGGAGCGTCTGACCTGGGACGACGTCGCCTGGCTCAAGAAGACGACGCGGCTGCCCATCGGCATCAAGGGCATCATGACCGCGCGCGATGCCAGGCGCGCCGTCGAGGCGGGCGTGGACATCGTCTGGGTCTCGAATCACGGCGGCCGCCAGCTCGACCACACCCAGGGCTCCATCGACGCCCTGCCGCCGATCGTGGACGCCGTCGCCGGCGCGGCCGCCATCGTCGTGGACGGCGGCTTCACCCGCGGCACCGCCGTGCTGAAAGGCCTGGCCCTCGGCGCCACGGTGGTCGCCGTCGGGCGCACCGTGCTCTGGGGCCTCGCCGCCGACGGCGCGGCCGGCGTCGCCTGCGCGCTCGACATCCTGCGGCGGGAGCTGCGCACGACCATGGCGCTCTCGGGCCAGACGAGCGTCAAGAACCTGGAGCGCGATCTGGTCTTCCGCGTCGACTGACGCGGCGGCTACGGGGCAGCGCCGACGAACCCCTCGGCAGGAATCAGCCGCTTCGCGACGGGATCGACCGCGAGGAAGAGACTCTCGAGAGCAACCGCGCCCAGGAGGGCGGGGCCATCGGGCGCGATGAAGCAGGGCGTGGTAACGCTTGTCCCGTCGAGGGACAGGCTTACCTCGGCCACAGGCCACTCGGACGCGGCGGGAAGATCGTGGTGACCAGCTCGCGGGCGCGGGCCGGGTCGATCCCGTTGGCCTGCTGGCAGGCGGCAGACTCGGCGAGCACGCGCTCCGGGTCTTCCCACAGGCGGTAGGTCTTGTAGCGGTCCTCGAACTCGATGCCGAGGGCGCGCGCGAACACGGACAGGTAGTGCTCAATGCCGATCGGGCGCTCTGTCTCGAAGCTGCAGAGCAGTCGCTGGCAGCCATGGTAGATGGTGGCGAGGATCTCGGCACCGCCGCCCCGCGCCCGGTCGATCTCGTCCAGAACCAGCGCGAAGGTGAGCCCGGGCACCGCCTCGAGCAGCGTCCGGCCCGCCGCGGCTTCACGCCGCCGCGCCTCGTTCTGCGCGTGGGCGTGGAGCGCGACGCGCGCTTCCACTCGATGCGTGAAGGTGATCTCGGGAAGCTTCGATGCCAGAAACTCGGCGGCATGCCGGCTCGGCACGGGCATCTTTCGCTGCTTCACCTCGTCGTAGAAGTAGATGCACGAGGGGCACCACATCACGATCTCGCGCGGCGAGTAGCGCTCGAAGTACTCGATCGTGCGCAGGTTGATGTCCTCGGACGCCTTCGCGTCGCCGCTCCTGTGCTGAACGATGCCGCAGCAGTAGGTGGGGCCGCCCACGGCGATGTAGTCGAGGCCGAGCCGGTCGAAGATGGCGGTGACCGTACGGATCATGTGCGAAGTACGGAGGACGTTGCAGCCGAGGTAGAGGACGATGTCGTGGCGCTCGCCTTCGCGCGGCGGGGCGGTCAGCCGCCACGTGCGCTCCCCGGGCATGGTGGTCAGGTTCTGGGTGAGTAGCATCTCGCCGTACTGCCGCGCGACCTCGCCGGGCATGTGGGTCTCCGTTGATAGTAGGCGGTG
>WNFO01007687.1_pt1 | contig 12644 bp, 15 predicted proteins | sample 5400251 | NCBI WGS metagenome assembly WNFO01 (sample SAMN13153354, study PRJNA577476) | soil metagenome | isolation source: 100 cm saprolite under Madrone tree | place: USA:California | collected 2016-06-14
TAATTGTTTGTGCACTCGAGTCCCTGATTGCAAACCAAGGGATTCTCGAAGTCAGCTCAACGACAAAACGTCTTGTCGAACGATGTCTCAACGGAGAGTGGTGTGTACAGCAACGTACGTCCGCCGGTGGCGGGCGGGTCTCCGCGGAGCATAGGAGGGAGCGCACGGCGAGCCCAAGTAGTGACCGTGTGGCTGCCCAGTCACTCACACTGAAACCAAATGCCCCTGCACCGCCAACCACCGATCCGTCTGTCCTACGTCGTCGGTCGCTAAAAGGTAGTCGGAGCGCAGAGAATCTCCGTGGCTTAGCAACAGCAGACGCAAAGCTAGCGTCACGCACCCTCGAGGCCCTCCGTAAGCCCACAAACGACAGCACTCTAAGTCTTGCCATTGCGTCGCCACCTACCATACCAACTTCACATCCCCACCGCACAAACTCCGAGACACTCAACGATAAGCGGCCCGCTGACCGACGCCCGCATGCGCACGCCCATCCTCCCGCCTCACGCGAGATCATCCCTCCACTCCGTCACGGCTCGCTCGGGACGGTATCCGACCAACCTCTGTCACCCGTCAGGGTACCTTCAAATTCCGTGCCACTGGTATCTCCTTCATCGCCACTTGTACCTGCATCTGCGCGCACCTCCGACGCACGTGTCCCACCACCGCCAAGTCCCGCTGATAGCGCGGCGAGCGCCACGTCGACGGCGAGTAGGACAAAGAAGGTTCAGCGCCGGTCTCCGCCGCCGCCGCCAAAGCGTAGGAAGCCCCCAGCGGTGCCCATGCGTGTTGTGGGCACATCGAATGGGGGCGCGGAAATTGCTGCTATCGCATCGTCGACGTCATCACTATCGTTAAGCAAGTCTCGGAAGACCTGATTTTGGCGATATGGTCATTCCGTGTTTTGTTTGGCGGGGCGGCGGGTGCGGTATCGCTGTGATCAAGGGCAATCCGGAATGCCAGTTTTTGTGTTACGACGATGGCCTTCAGCTCGGGTCATCACTACTTCTCGCTTGTTCGAGAGAGAGAGGTCACCTGTTCTATATGCATCATGGCTGGCAAGCATTCGTCTTTTATATTTTTGTTAATCAATGCATTAGATGTACAACAGCGAGAGGACAATCCGATGGACTCTGCGGGTTAGCTTCAGGCTCACAGTTGGACTTATGACTAATCCTGATTTTTACGGGGCCCATAAGCCTTAGTACCGTTACGAGTACTCGAGTACAGTCGTCATCTTACCAACGGTTGTGGACGCGTCATAGTAACCATTGAACGGAGTCACAAAATGTAGTATGAGAATTCCTACTATTCTTGTATTATCTGACCATAAGACGCAAAAAGTGCTGTTTACTAGTATCAGCATTTCGTATTCTTCACTTTGACCGAGGTACCAGAGGTAACCAGCGATTACTAGTATGGACTACCGCACCAATACTCAGGCCGGGGCTGTACCACTTTTTGGTAGGACACACAGTAGTTCGCACCGCGTATCTATATTCCACTCCTTTAATCAGAATCACGAGGAAGTCACACTTGGTTCAACACCCCCTTGTGATCAGATTAGATTTCGGCACCGTTTGAAAGATTATCTCGATTACGCTCGGACTGCTTGTGTTAACTTAGGTACAGTACAGTATACGTGATAATTTGTGGTCAAAAATACTCTTATAGTGTGCGTGATTTTTTGTGTGGTGTGCGACAAACATTAAGCGATACCTATGCAATGCACAGGTAGTCGCGGAGCACCCGATTCTACTATGCACATCCATTTATATAACATGGAAAAGAAAGTCTTATCATTTTTTCACATCCCGTAATCTATACTACTGTCTCACGAGTCGTTGCGGATCAGACAGTAAATTGACTAAAGGCTTCAGATAGGCCCCGCAGATGGCAGAGAAATAGAACTCGTGCTCCGAATTGTGCAGATATACGAGATTGTGGACAATTCCGTGTGCCAGCATGAAATACCTGGGAAGATTGCATCAGAAAAGGGGGGTTATAGAGAAATACTAGAAACACGGACCAGTAGATCAAGGCGTCGCTGAAATCGCCTCCTTGGACATCACGATCGTCTGACAAGATCCCAACTAAGATCGAGTGTCGGAGCAGTGGAGAAACTCAGGACGTACGCCAGGCCTCGAAGTATCTTAAATTCATGATCAAACACCCGCCTCTATTGAGACATATATGCTGTCCTTCCTTATCAGCGAAGACCTGCAAGCTTGTTTGCGGAACCTTGTAGAGTTCTACGAGAGGCTTGAGGATATGAATGAAGCGGGCGAGTACGTCGTGTTTGCGTTGGATGAGCGACTCGGGCTCAGGTAGATCTACAATAAGATAATTTAATACTGAGTCTCTGGGACGTTGGGTAAACAGATCCCACCTGGCGCCGCGAAAACGTTTACGTCGCCCATGCTACCTGCGGATTTGACGTTAAAAGAGGAAAACAAAATCATGACAAGTGAACATATGACGTGCCGACAAGTTCCAGGTCTCCTGTTTTGCGAGTGACATGGCAGTATCCATCGTCCAGTGACTCTAACACAATTTGCATCTCCTCCCTGTTCCTGAGCAGATCGCTTCTCTCAGGTGCACATGCCTTGATGGCCATATCGATATTACTGACTAGATACCACGGAACATGTGATGAAATCCCGATGTAACAGCCTCGAGTGACATACCGATATTACTTGGCGAAGTGACAGTAGGATCTGGCTGAGGAGACCGAACGAGTTCTCTTGACGGCCCTGGTTGTGCATATCCAAATGCTCCTTCTAGGGAAGGAGCATTCGGTCGGGACGACTCAGAGGCGTCTGAGAAATTCAGGCATAGGAAGTTCCCAAGCTCATGAATTGCCGACGTTAGGCGTAAGAGTTTCGGTGCTTGCTCAACACCGGTACTTCCGTGAGTTGCTGGTGGTGACGGGCTTGCTACCACTGTATCGGCTGGAGGTAACGGGATATTCGTTTGTGTGATCACAAGCTTCGTCTGTGCATCATGCAACGTTACGTCTGGTTGGTTCCAGATAAATGGTGCACTTGTCTCAGCTCTCACCTTCTCAGCCTCTTCGCGCTCGGCTTTCCCAGTCTCTTCGAGCTTGGCCTTTTCGACCGCTTGGCGCCTGGCCTTCTGCTGTCGTAGAATCCTGTCAACTAATTCGTGAATAACAAGTCAGCCACCTGAGGAAGATAAAAGTGGTAGGAGAGGCACCATTATATCCCCAGAGTTTAAGTACCTTCAGTTCCGTCGAAATAATGGTCATGAACAACTTGGTCACCAAGAGTTTTCCAAATACTCTGACAATGAAATTCTTTTCTTTATTCAGCCAATTGAGCGAGACGGTAATACCAGACTGGGGATGCTCGTGGAGAAAAAGAGGAAGGCGCTCCAGAATCAGATGCCCAACGTCGGCGCCAATCGTCGAATAGGGAGCTTCACCCGACGTCCTGTAATATTCCTTTACTAGGGAGCTCAGGAAGAGGTACAGTTCTAACAACAAATGAGTAACGCTCGAAAGACCGAACACTAGACTAGGTACCTTCTAATATGTCTTCTTGTGGTGCGCAGAAAATACGATCACCGAAAAGTCGGTATGCGTTGGTATCATCTACAATAGCCACTTCATTGGGCTGAAGCAAATCGTCTTGAAAATCCCAGTCGTCTTGGTTCCCTTCAGCAAAGGCTTTACCACCGACTTTCTTCACGCGGCGTGTTCCAAGAACCACATTCGACCCTTTCATGCGGGAAGTTATTTCCGGCTTGAGGCGTCGCCTATTCACAGCGAGGTTGCGAAGCTCGTAAAGGTAGCTGACAAATATGACTTGGGACTAGTTTCCGAAAGCTTGATGTACACTCACTCCTCACGGTCATTCGCGAGCTCGTAGATTCTCCGTGATTCTGCTAGCAGGACTTGAGCGAAATCCTCGATGGATGGCTCTAGTCTAGCACCACAGGCACCCAGAAACACGTTGGCCCGTGCGCCAAATTCCACGAAAGCAAAAAGTTTGGAATAGAGCTCCGAGTTTGTTGATCCTAAAAAGCACTGAATTGGTTGTAGTCGTTTGATAATGCTCTTGTCTCCTGTGGACTTTACGGGAACGAAGGGTATCTCTTGGAGTTCCCGTCGTTCAGCTGGAGAGAACTCTACATGACAATGGGAGAATTTCAAAACATATTCGGATGGATTTTGGTAAAAGATTCAACCTGAAACATGGCCAGATAAAATCTCGAACCATTGGCGTGCTATTTCTTCATCTCCTGGTGGAGATCTCTTCAAAAGGGTCATAAGCTCGGAAGTCGGGGGGTCGTTCTTGAGTTGGAGTTTGCTCGCCGCTCCGTCCTGAAGCAGAAGCATCGGATCCAGAATGGCAAAACCTAGTGCTGCCCATTCAGGACCAGCGTACAGCTACCCATAGATCAGTTGAGATCAAGTAAAAACCATGATCGAGGCATATCTCTTACTTCGAATGGTTTCGCCAGCATTTTCTTCGACCCAAGAACTGCAGGAACAAAAGCGAGATGCCGGCAACCTCGAGGATCGTAATTACGGTACTTGTCGGATATATTGTCCAACAAAAACGAAAGAGCCTTTGTCCGCACGGAAGGATTATCCGACGTGGAAATACCGAGAATTTCCGGCAAGGGAGGTGCTCGCCTCAAACCCAATGAAAAGATAAATTTGGCTGTCTAATTGGTCACTCGGGCCTTCGACTACAACCCAACACAAAAACTTGCCTTCATCGGATTCCGGTTTCCACTGATTATCAGCGCCCCAGTCAATAACAGGTAAGCCAAGGTCACGAAAGATATCGACTGGCTCATAGAGATTTGTGGCTTTATATCGTTGAACTCTTGGACTTGTTCCAACATCCGCTTGTTCTTTTCCCGCGCCTTCCTTTGGAAATGCGGGTGTCCGTCGCAGATATTCAATTTCCTGGAATATCTGAGTTGATGGATAGGAGGCCAGGTACTTGACAAGGTCAAACGTCGTCCAGTCTCCCATTTCTATCATCCTGATCATCAAATTTAGCGAGATGAACTCGAGGGAGGGACAAGGCAAACCTATCAAAAATGATTTGCAATTGCACGTGTTTGCGTACACCAAGTGCTAGTAAAACTTTCTCCAAGTTGCCTACGACGATGACTCCGGATGGCATTGTAACGATGGGAAGATCCCGGAATAACTTTACGCTGGGAAAGTAAGCCTGGCTTGGTACCTTCAAACCGATTGACGTTGGGATGCAAGATACCACACTTAGTATTCCGATAACATCTTGTTGGTCGGTGTCGGTCATAAATTGCCAAGCTTGGGCGAGCACATATAAAACTCGTTCTGCCCAGCGAGTGGAGTGTGTGACATCGAATTCAGCGTTGGCAGTAGCCACCCTCCGATCGATTATATGCCGGAGCCAATCAAAGATAGATAATTGCTTCCAAGGAAAAACGGATACGAGTACGTCTGGATCAAGTGACCTGGTAATACTCGTAGGAAGCACTGTACTTGGCAGAGGGCTATCAGTTGGAATGATGCGTTCGGCCCTCGAGCTCAAGAATGTTCGAGCACTGGATAACTTCATGGTCTTCTTAGGAGGCCCAGTAACTGATACCACCAGCGCGTCCAAGAGCTTCGATCTCTCTTCGAGACGTTTGGGGGTGTTTCCTTCTTTAGTAACACCGATCCACCACTTGAGACATTCAACCGTTTCCGTCTCAGAAAGTGGGCGCAAGCGAAGTTCGTTCAAAACGTCCACAAACGAAATGCTTTTGATCATCCCTCGCGAACGAAGAGCGGCGATCGTAGTCTTCGCACCGTTGACTATATCTTCAGAGATAACTGGCAAACGCTTGAGGAAACCAGAGAATTCGGGATCGGGGATGTGGACTTGGCCGACATTTCGCACGCCATCTGAGATGATGGAGAAGGGATGGGTAGTTACGCAAGCAAAAAAGGCGTTTTCCATCAGGTTGGATACCACGGGAGACGGTATGGAAGGATGGAATGTAAAGAACTTGAGCACATGTAGAGCATGTCTTCGGAGCTTTGTCTGAACTTCCTCGTCAGGAAGTTCACCTGGGCCGTTCACCGCTGCACCTCTGTTCCACAGCTTCTTGATGGCACCAACTTCGAATTCATAGACGGACCGCGCGAGAAAACCCCCGACGTAAAGAAGCTCCTTATTCCAGACTATGATGAGAAATCAGGATTGGCGCATGAGAAGAGATGGATGAGCGCTAACCTGCCACGTTGTGATCACTAACGAGGGGATTTATCCGTCAGTTGGGAGACATGAATTGAAAAGGGCGTACACCAGGTCAACCAATTCGCGCTCTACTGTAGGAATGAACCGCGCGGCCATATGCCCTCCGATACCGGTTGTTTTCCCTGTCGAGTGGCCCTACAGGAATAAGTTTCCCCACAAAAGACGAAACATATACCGTAAGCTCACAATAAATACTCGGGTAGAACCAGTTCTGTTTTCAACGAGTCAATTAAAAAGTTTACTCCGAGTGATGCCACGAACCCTTCGAGATCAGCCCGAAGCCCTTGAAACACACTCCCGGTAGCAAATGCCGCTTCTTCCTCCGCCTTGACGCCTGAGTCATATTCTTCCTTCCCGGCTAGGAGGATTCTTCAAGGTTGAACGTCGCAACTCTGCTGTCATTTTCTCGTCGAGCTGTACGTCGACATTTACAGCGAAGATCGTCAAGACAATGTTCGACAAAGTTGCCTCCAAAAGGTTGATCGATTCCTCGGGTACGTTTAGCGCCGGCGTAGGGGACGCATTAAACCAATCGAGTAGCGAAAATAATACATTGGTTTGATGTGTCGCTGTCTCGGGTATATCTGTCCCAGATGTAGCGGAAGGCTTTTCTGAGCCAACATTGTACACCCATTGAGCCACTTCTGCCTCGATATGAAGGGCTGTGCAGGGTAAACTCAAATTCTACCTGAAACTGTAACAAAACTCACGTATGGCTTCGATTGATTTCACATTCATCAGACCCTGAGGGCTCGTGCCTTTGAGCCCGTTGAGCATCGGCACCTCCCTTGGCATACCGCAGTCCTTGGACAAACTGACCAGCCGTTTATCATCTAAGTATACGCTAACCACAGAAAGGTGCGTCATAAATGTAATAGAAGAAACTAAGAAGCGGGTAAGATCAAAAGCAGGGGGGATAGAGCCAGGTTCCCTAAGCGTCATTTGAAAAGTGGTCCATGGATCAACTACATCATCTACTAAAGCTGATATAGTTCCGCGGCGTACGTATAGCTGCAAGTGAGGTAGAATTGTTGGCACGGAATTCAAGTACCGTGTACAAACATGACTGACCTGATCCTTCTTGTCTTTCCAATAAAAGTTCATCCAATGCCCTGGTGTGCAAGAGTAGAACCGTGGCGGATTCGTGGAGTGACCCTGACGTACCTCCTGATGTGACCCAGGGCTCGTCGGTAACCGAGAACAAGCTGTAGAAGCCTATAGATGCCATGCGTGAGAAATCGACGGTTTAAAGATAGTGCTTCGACATACCTACGCCGAATGCGCCGATTTTCTCCTCATCGGGATTACCCTCAGCTAAGGAAACATGAGAAAGCGACAGCGGTAAATGCGAATAATTTTGGCACCAATCTTCTTCAGCCGATTCCAATCCTGGTTTCTGAATGGTATGCCATTATTCTTGAACGTCCATCGGTGAACCTGTGTGAGTAATCGCAAAGTGCAATAAGAACATAGCCATCAACGAAGGCCGAGAAAAACACTTGCCACGACTGTTTTCAGGTTTGGGAGATGCTGGGGATCATTACCGTTCTCTCGGGATAGGTACGCCTCAGTTTCGAACCGAATCTCGACTGAACGTGCTTCTGCATCATCCGAGTTCTGTAAAAGCTCTCGAAACACTGTTTTGATCCGAGGCTATGTTTACAAGAGCTACTTCATGAGACTCTTTGGAAACGGACTGACCTGTGAATTTTCCGGAATAACGAGCTAGAACCTTGTCGATGAGAGCTCGCTGATTCACATCGACCGTCTCATCGTAGCCCGCTACCCACTATCAGATTTGGGGAAGACATCAGCACGGGTTTCAAATACAACCACCAGCGGGATCCACACACCAAAGCGTGCTTTGAGCTTGCCATTAATTGTTCGAGAGACGGGTTTTGGCCGTTGTAAAGGAATGATTTCAGTCCAGAAGGAAGAGATTAGGATTTCCAGCGCGGCGGTCACTGTATGGCCCCGTCCGTGTCCCTTAAGTTCCGTTCACTTCCCGACGCGACAGCGTTGACAACTTTGAAATTGTCTGTCGGCTAATCGAGTGGACAGTCATAGGCTAGTCTTAGTTCGCATTAATCGCCAGCTGCGGTTGAAAACATATGTCATCGTTTTTTCGAACCGTTCTTTCATTTTTCTGTGTTGGATCGTGTGTGGTTTGGTTTGTCTTTGACACGGCATGTAATCCGCAACGGGATCAGATCAAGTGTCAAACCTGTCTCCCTTAAGACGGTCGAATCGCAGTCAGAATCGTCGCGACTCGGCAGACTAACCTGAGCGGACCCTCAGGCGCCCGCGTCACGTTGCATCCATCCAGGCGCAGCATCTGCTCGGTAACTCCGTCCGTGGTCTCGACATCGCGCATGGAGACTCGCCTACAATGCGATCTACCTCCCGGTTCTTACACACAGCTGCCACCTCTCGTACACAGGAAAATAGACACTGATCAACAAACTCCAAATCGTCAGGATCATATCCGGGACGTTTCGGATGACGCCACGGGAACCCCCCCAACAAATGCCTATTGATGATCTCCTTTGGACCTGTATGTTCATATGCTAACTTAGCAGACAACTCAGTCCTGCGTCTTCACAGGTTACAGCAGACGGGCTAGGCCCTCTTACGACTCGGCAGGGAGTGGTGCCTGGAACCCAAAGACACGACCCGTACACCCGCCCGAAAGAAAACCAGACGTCGCTCTGAGTGCTAGCCGAACTGGTGTCAGTCGACGGGCCCTGCGTCGAAGCCTTCTCAAACACGTCGCCAGACGCGCCCCACTGGAACGGCAGAGTCATGGTTCACCTACTAATCATGCGGGAAGACCGGAAGACCGGGAAGTCTAGACAAAACAGTTGGCGAAACAACGCACCGAGGGCAACACCCACCAGATTTTCTGTAACGCGGTCCTCTCGATTAATAGCCGATATGACAAGAAATCCATCAGTGCCACGGTGGCCGTGCTCTATTTCGAAGGGAAGGAATGGAGATACGGCGCAGGTCCTAGGCGAGAACGTGTCGACGTTGCCGCTGTAACGCCGGTGAGTGGCGTGAGTGAGTCCGTGAGGATGGAGATAAGGGCCTAAATAGGGGATAGGAAGATCAGCGTGAAGGCGGCAGAGAAACGTACGTTGGCTTCGTCGACTTGTTCAGCGTAAAATCACGACGGCAAGATAGAGAAAAAACGTGCAATAGAGAGTGTGAAAGGAAAATCGTCCTGAGATGGCTGGCACACAGAAAAGAGGGTAAAAACACTTCGCTGTTCTATTACGGCGGTTGAGGAAACTGTTTAGATACACGAGGGCTCGAATATTTGACTAGTCCTTTTTGTGTCGTAGGACCAGTGGACGCGAGCGAGAGCAACCGGAAGAAAACGAAAAAGGTCAACGACTCGGAAGCGACGAGGCTGTTGATGTGTCGCACACGGCACGTGATGCGTAAATGTACGCTAGCGAAACTACGGCAATCACGTACGGCAATCAATCACGGTCCTGTCGCGCTATAAAACGCTAGGTATAGAAAAAGGTATCAAGGCGGTTTGCTCGAGAAAACCGAACACTGTCCGAGAATAGCGAGAGCTGTGAAACGAGGGGAGATAGTTGCAAACAAGGAGGTTAGACTGAAACTAGATAGTTGAAAAGAACCACTAAAGCGACGGGAAACTAAGGTAGAAATGCACAGCCTAGGGCATCTAAACTGAGTCCACGATCCGAGGTGGCCGGAGGAGAGATCGAGGCTAGGACACTCCGGACGGCTCCGGACGGCTCCGAGCGTGTCGATGATGATGTGATTAGTGATGGAGTCTGTGCGAGTGCGAGCACATGCAAGCACAGCCACTGGCACCTTCCCGGCATTTCATCAGTAACAAACTTCAATTAATCACACCTGATCAGCCCGCATCATTACAAGATCCGCCACACAGCACTGAACCTCTTCCTTAGATTACCGCAATAACAATAAACCCACTACGCGACATTTCGCTCTCGAATTTATGCGCCAGATTAACATTTTCCTTTCCACTCAGTCAGGTCTCTCTATAACCTCACATCATGCCAAACAGGCCACGGCCTTTCGGCTTCAAGAGCAAGGTACCTCGTACCTCGCCTTGGAAGCTGCGAACCAGAGGGCTTGGCTGATATGGCCCGTATAAGTTAGGCCCATAAGCTGAAAGATATTTTTCCTGATGCTCCAAAACACCAATATAAATCCGAGCCAGCCAACTACACATTTACTGCATACAATTCAATGTTTGGTTAGATGATGAACATTGGAGACGTATACCGCTGTAGTGCAGAATGGAACGCGCAGGTAAGTCCGAGCGGACAGAGATTAAGTCTGAAAAGAGAGGGGGGGATCAGCACTCGACGGGGCGAGAAACATTCACGACGGCTCGTTGGCTCGGTTTCACCTCCGAGTCAGAGTGCGATGAGCTGAGGCAAAGGAAAAAGAGAAAGAAAAAAAGGATCGCGCGCAAGCTGAAAGCGATGGGGAAATGGAACCTGAATTGTCCTTCTATTCTAGATGTCTGAGAGCATGTCCATATACATGTCCACAGTAGCTACTTGTCCCAATATGCAGTCCTTGGCGATGCGAGAAAGAGGAAAACAGGGTGCAAAAGAAACGAGTCCGGGTGTGTCAGCGATGCGGCTGTCCAGGTGTTCGAATACGAGTCAGACTAAAGTCTATGGAAAGAGGGCGTGCGTGCTGTAAAGTAAAGGTCGAGTGACGTGGTCCGATAAAAGAGAAGTGATTAGACTATAAGCCATTATAGTGTATGGTGACACGGCTCGGACATCTCGGAGTTGTCCATAGAGCGCAACCCACCTTACACTGCACACGCACTAGGCAGCCTCAGAGCCACTCAAGTTTTTTCGTCGCGGCCTGCCACGTCGTCATTTAAGCCGAGTTGCTGTCCACTGACACCTCCAAAGACTCCGATCGGTTGGAAGGTATATGTACGTCGGAGGAATTTTCAGTATGCAGTACCAAGCGTAAGGGCTTTGGGGGGTCGGTTCGGTCTAGTGTGTCAAAATGGCTTGGAGAACAGTGAGTCCGTAGAAGAATTGAATGGAAAGGGGAGGGGAGGGTGTCTTACTTGTTCTGGGAATATGCAGAATATATCAAAGAACGATATGTCCGAGTCGCAGCGATTATTATCGCGACCATCGACGGAAGTACAAATAACTGTGTTTTTCAAGAGACACATAAGACACTAGTCGCTTCCGCCATCAGTAGCACAAGAAAGGGCCTACCAAGTTGAAAGAGCCTGATATTTAGAGCAGAGCCATGTTCGATCAATATGCTGCAATGCGTACACAAAAGGGAACGAAGACTACCGTTCACATTCAGATACAGGAGCAACTACAGCGTAAAATGGCAATTAGTAACAAAAATGTATATATAATAAAGCTAGCCGGGCTTACCACTTGCGGGAGTTCTGTGGCGGTGGCAACAGCGAGCCAAATGACACCCTTAAGAACGACAAATGCAGTTAGATAACAACATCACAGCTAACAAGAACTGGCAATGCCCCACCTGTTTCCAAAGGAGTCGTGAAAGATAAAAAGATCCCCCGGCACTAAAGCGAATGCGCAGCAAGCCAGAAAGCATGATGAGTAGTAGAACAACGTCGGTGAGAAGCAAGACGATGTAGAAGCCTCTGCAATCCACAATGTTCGTAATTGCGCAAGATCTTGCCGCAGGTACCCATACGGCACGAATCTGCTGATGAATAAGATACAACAATGCCAAAGGATTGAAAGTGATCATTTACTGTAACGACCCCTGATATCAAAAATCAGATTCGATGAGATCCATTGGGATTAGAGGAAGTTGACTTGCCCGCTAACTGGAACCCAAGGTTGGTCAACCACATGGCAGCAGAGATGGCCATAATAATTTTATTCTGATCCCAGATGGCAAAGCTAGAAAGGTCCGTAAGTAGAAACTTAGGCAAGAGAGTCGGAGCATGGAAGCCAGGGAAACATAGAAACCAACATGCGGAGCATGATCAATATCGAGCTTAGGCCATAGCCCCCCAGGGCGGATAAAGTCTAGGGATAATATATCAGGAACAAATGCTCTTTCATAAGGGTCGGAGGGGAGTGAGGGGGCCGGAGGAGGGATGCTCACCCAACCGAAAGTGACCCATACCTTAGAGTTGTGGCCAATCAATGCGCGTAAAAAAGTAGATGCCGAATACTGCACCCACCTGGCAGTTAATTGGGGACGTAACATAGAAACTGACCAGGGTAGGAATTATGACGGCGAGGCCGGACAAGCGCGAAACTGAGTAAAACTATCAAGGGCATCGATTCAGACTAGGGAAACTCAAAGTAAAGCCCTATCGTCACGTACCCACACCGTCCATCG
>WNFO01006986.1_pt1 | contig 12643 bp, 9 predicted proteins | sample 5400251 | NCBI WGS metagenome assembly WNFO01 (sample SAMN13153354, study PRJNA577476) | soil metagenome | isolation source: 100 cm saprolite under Madrone tree | place: USA:California | collected 2016-06-14
AAAATTTCAGACCGCGTACGCCTTCACAGCATTGGTAACTCATTACGACCTCTCGTAGCTATCGCCTTTGAAATTCCGGAGCGCCCAGAACCAAGCCGGCGACCACGCCCAGATCCACTTGTTTGCGTGAATCGTCGAGTTTGGCCTGCAAAACTTGCGGATTATCGAGTTGTTTCTCGAGCGTCTCGACCGTAGTCGGTCCCGCCTGCCCGCCGAGAAATACTTGCACCGCGCGATCCAGCGCCGTCTTCGGTTCCGCGGACGCATCGACCCCGAGCAACGAAGCCACATCCGTGCGCGCGCCGCGCATTCTGTTTCCCGCGAGCGCCAGCGAATAATTCAGGCGATTCAGCAGAGCGCCGGTGTTTACCCACGCTTCAGATTTGTCCGAGTAGCCAGTCGGCGGCTGGCACTGATAGAGAGGCTCGCCGATTCGCCCCACCCACTGCACCAGCGGCATGGGCGTGTCTACGTCCGTGCCCAGGGCACGAACAGCGGAAACCACCAATTCAAACGGAGTTTTGATTTTTGCGCGGTACGATTCGCGCGACCAGAATTCCGGCGACCAGATCATCGTGTGCAGCACGGCTTTGATGTCGCCGTCGCTCGATTGAAACGTCTGGGCCATGCGGTTGACCAGCACCGGCGGCGGGTTGTCCGAGACAAAGCGGCGCGCCAGTTTCGTCGAGACAAACTTTGCCGTACTCGGATGATGCACGAGCAGGTCGATCACCTGCTCGCCGTCTTTCATTCCGCCCGCATGAATTTTTTTGCCCAGCACGATCTTCGGGTCGGGATCGTGCAACCGATCGTCAAATTTGAAATCCGCGTACTGCCTCGGCTTGTCAATCGTCCAGCCGGTGAAGCAACGGGCTACTTCGGTGACGTCTTTCTGCGTATAGCCGCCATCCACGCCGAGCGTGTGTAGCTCCATCAACTCGCGTCCGTAATTTTCATTCAGCCCGCGCTCATTTTTCTTTGCCTGCTGGGGGTTGGCGGGTGGCCGTGGCATGCCGAGTCTTCCACGCCGCCACTGTTGCCGCGCGGCGCGCTCTGCCGCCTGACGCTGGGCCGCCCGCGGATCGGCGCTCAGAAAGTTGTCCAAATAGAAGAGCATCGCCGGGCTCTTCGCCGTCGAGGTCACCAGATCCTTGAATTTCCCGAGAGCGTGCGGCTGGATCACGTCGCGTTCGTACGCGGTGAGGTAGTAGCGGTCTTCGCCTTTGCCCGCGAACACGTTGAAGTGGTTAAACCAGAAATCGTCCATCACCTGCTGAAGCTGCCGGTCGCTGTAAATCGCGCGCGTAACCTTGGTCATGCTCAGTTCCGCCACCACGCGCTGCGGCCGCTTGCTGTCGTCGGCAATCGCGCGCGAAACATTATTGGGATCGCCGCCGCCGAGAACGTCGCGCTTGCCCGCGCCCTTGGTCACAGGATTTCCCTCGGGCTGTTCCTGCTTCATGGGTGCCGGCGCGTCGTTCATTTCCTGTTTTGCATTCGCGGCGTTTTGCTGGGGCGTTTCCGCAGCCGCCTCGCTTCGGCGTTGCTCCTGCTGTGCTCGAGCCTGGGCCTGCTTCTCCGCTTGCTTTTCCGCCTGCTTGGGCTGCGGATACTCGTCAATCAATTTCGCCGTGGACATCCGGAGCGTCGGATAATCCTGGAGGCGCGCTTCCACGGCCCTGTCATCGATGGAATTGGGATTGAGTTGCTGCTCGATCCACTTGGCAAGGCCGAGTTGCCGTAGACGCTCAACGTCGCCCGGTCGCGGGCCGTAAGCGAGGCGGTTGAGAGCATGAAGAATCGCTTCGTCGGCACTGAGCTCTGTAATCGGCAACCCTTTGAGGGAAGGATCCGCTTTTGGTTTCTTGTCCTTCGCTGCCGCGGGATTCGCGGCGCTCGCCGGTAGATCGAGGCTCAGCGACAAAACGCAAGTGAAAGACAGGATGGCAGCAAGAAATGACCTTGGCGTCGCGGAAATGGCAGGAAATTTCTGGAAAGAACATGAGGCGGGGCGCGCTTGCAACCTCATAACACTCTCCTGCCGACCGGCATTTTGGGCGAATTGGAGGTCACGAATAGAATAACCCCTGGCCAAGGGAGAAGTTGCAGAAGTCCAGGAGCGGTGTCGAATCTTTACCGCTGCAGAACGTATAGACAGGAAAGGACTTAGTCTTCGGCCAAACGGCCCCGCCCGTACACGCCTGTTGATTTTTTCAGAGGCCCGGAGGGTCCGGCGCTTACTCGATTACGTCAAAGTCCACGGACCGGTCCGGTGCATGGTTTTTCGCGCTGTCCACGGCCTGCATCACCAGGCGGTAAGAACCCGGTTTCAGGTCATCCACCTTGACCTTCAGACCGATGGGGATTACCGAATTTCCCTTTCGGATGAAATCATCGGCGCGCACGACATCGGTGAAAAATACTTGCTTGTTGGTCGACCGCTCAAAAATGCGGTAGCCCATGCCAACTGCCGGCGGAGTCGCCGAAGTCAGCAGCGGCTCGTAGATTTCCGTGTACAGAGCTACGTTGTCGGTACGCTTAAAACGATTGCTGCCGGAAGGATTGATTTGCATGCCCTTGACCACGAGCGGCGTGCGGTCTTCGAGCAAAACGGAATCCAGGCCGCTGGGAATCTCGTTCAGCCTCTGCGCCGAATTTGTGAGTGCCACACCGCTCAAACTGAATTGTTTTCCGTCATAGGGATCTATCGCGAGCGGCGATTCCAGTTTGCCGAAGGCATCGCCGCCGGCGCTCAGGACCACTGTAAGTTTGTAGGTGCCCGGTGTAGCATCGAATTGGTTCTCATAGCGATACGGCGACTTGGTGAATTCTTTCCATTCATCCTTCTCCAAGTCCAGGTTGACGGTATCGCTGAATCGCGCTCCGATTGTGCCATCCGGCTTGTAGGCAATGCCCAGCACGTTCAAGTTGGCGTGATACTTTCCCTTGTCCTTGTTGAATTGAAATGTATCCGTCGGAATCTCCATCGCCAGGTTGACGCGCGCCGTTTCAGGCGCGGTGTAAAAATAGGGCGCCTGCAACGCGCCATGAATCGAACCGGGTTGAGAACCCGTGGCGCGCGATTCAAGCTGTTTTTCCAGCGGCTTGCCTTCGAGCACGTTAGCGGATCGCGTGTTGCAGTATCCGCTGCGCGAGCGCACGTTGAGTCCGCCACGATTCAGCTTCACTTTCAGCGTGTGGCAACTTCCCTCGGGCGTGTCGCCCGGCACGTACCCAAGAATGTAGAACTCGTTCTGTTCCCGCCCGATGCGCTCGAGTCCACCGAGCAGGTCGTTGGTGTTGAAAATCGTGAAGCCGCCCGTTCCTTCGGCCAGCGCAGCTAGAATCTGCTGATTGGTCGAAGCCGAAGGCGGGAATGACGGGACGATTGTCCGCGGCTGGTTGTAGGGCGAGTTGTTGAAATTATTAGAAGTAGGATTGGAGCCACCGCCGCGAGTGCCGCTGCCTGGGCCTCCGCGAGTGCCGCCGCCTGGGCCACCGCTGGTGCCGCCAGTTCCCCCGGTACCGCCTTTGCCGCCGCCTCCGGTACCTCCGCCTCCGGTACCGCCACCGCCCGTGCCACCTCCGCCCGTGCCACCTCTACCGCCTCCTCCGGTTCCGCCTCCACCCGTTCCTCCTCCTCCACCACGACCACCACCACCGGCCCCACCACCGCCTCCGCCGCCCGGCCGCTGCGGATCAGGCATGGCCTTCGCCGGAAAGGCCGCAAGGAGAATATGTGGACGCAATGATGTCTTCCGCGAAGGAATGCGGCTTGAAACAGCACGGCTATGCCCAGGCGTTGTTCTCCGGCTGGAGCTCCCACCCGGAGCGGTCGCTACCAGGCCGCGTGCATCCAATGCGTAGACGGCGACATTGGATTTGTTACACGCATCGATAGTTGCCGTGAGCTCCGATTGGTTTTCCTGCGTCAGCGGGAACCCACCGGAAAACAGCACTACCATTTTTCGGCCGGGGATGGACCGAAGATTTTTCGCCAGGCTGCGCACCGCCAGAAGCATGCTGCGCGCGCCAAAATCCGCAGCGGCATTGCCCAGCGACGAGCCAAAGGAAGTCAGGCCGGTCGACGCCACTGTGACGGGTACGTCCGCCGGGGCCGCGTTTGGATCGACCGACGAATTCTTTATCCCGGACACCGCCGCGCGGAGCACATCCGCGTTCGCCGTGAAATTCTGCACGATGCGCAGCGAGCCACCGAAGTCCACGACCGCCATCAATCGGTCCGGCCCGGCGTTTGCCGCGATGAACTTGGCGGCGGCGTTCCGCGCCTGGATCTGGTCCGGCGCCGCCATCGTGGAATTATCGAAAAACAAAATCAGATACCGGCGCTGCCCGTTCGCCTGGGTAGCCACGTCGGCCCCGGTGGAAAAACTGGAAACCGGCTGCTCCTTGTTATCTTCGAAAACCTTGAAATCATTCTGTGTGAGTTCGCGGACGTAGTTGCCTTTCTTGTCCGTCACCACCGAATCGACGAGCACCAGTTTTGATTCTTTCTTGATTACAACTACCGGCTGCTGCTCCCCCGGTGAGGCCGCCTGCGGCGGTGGCGGAGCGGGTTGCTCCTGCGCCCGCGAAGCAGCAGAAAACGCGCATATCGCTCCAGCAGCCAGCCACGCAGCCAATCGAAGTGTTCGCTTGAAGTTTGTAAGTGTGTTCATAGCTCCCCCACCAAATCACCAACGTTCAATAAGGAATGACCACGGCCCCGTTGCGTGCCGCCATCTGCGCACCCACCGCGTCTCGCACAACCAGGCGCACGAGGTAGGTGCCCGGCTTCACGTCAAAACTCGTTTTCACCGTGAATCCCGAGCGGCTCAATCGGGTGTAGGTCGTGTCGAGCAAGTTCATCTCCACGACTTTCGAGAGGCCGGTGACAAAATTTCCATTCTCGTCGAAGATTCCGGTGACAATGGTTAATTGATCGTTGTTGCGCCCCTTCAATTTCTGAAAACGGATGTTCTTCACGTCAAAGTGCGTCAAGACCGCGAGGCGCGCTTGGGCCTCATCCTTCTTGAAAAATTGCGTTTGCAGTTCCACCGGCAGGTCGCGGATCTCCTCTTGCGAAAACAGGGCTTCTTGCATCTCCTGTTTTGTGGCTTCGGCGGGATCAGCCACGGTTTTTGGCGCGAAGTAACCGTGCCGGGCCTGAACGTCGAATTTTTCCTTGCTCGTCAGCGCGACCTTCAACGCATGAAACCGCCCATCGATTTTCAGGTTCTGCGGCGAAAACCCAAGCAAGTAGGAAATTGCCGGCGCGGCGCCCGCCTCCCGCATGGCTTCATCCACATCGTTGCGGTTATGGAAGAACTTGCCGCCTGTTCCATCTGCCAATTGCGCCAGAACGTCTTCTTGCGCGAGTTGCGCCGCCACGCGATAGGAGGTTTTGTAACCGGCCGTACGGAACGTGTCGTGTGGCGGATCGGCGATGTCTCCTCCGACGTCTGGAGTGTAGAGGCCGCGCGCATCAATCGTGTTAATCACAATATTGGCGCGCGTCGCGCGATCGACCATTTCGGAAGCCTCGAGTTGCAGCGTCGATGAGATGAAGCCGGGCGAGACTAGAACGAGCACGCGTTGACCGGGCATGCCTGAGAGGCGTCTTACGACGTCTTCAAGATGCCGGTAGGCATACTCCGTCTCGCTGTCGCCTTGCGATACCGCGCGATACGCCGCGGACTGCGCAAGGTTCTGTGCCGCGGCTCTCATCGTGTTGTCCCCGTTGAAGGCGCACTGGAGCGCGTCCTCGGTGGCGACGGCAAGCGCTTGAACGTCCGACTTGTTCGCAATAAGATCGGCCTGGTAGTAACTCACGTCGGGGCAATCATGAAAACTCTGGCCTGTCAGGGGATGCGGCAAGATTCCCAGCAGCGCTTTCGAAAGTTTCTCATGATCATCGGTAAAATCCTGCGTCAACTGGCCGGAAGTGGTGTTCAGCGAGACGCGATCGCTTGCCGCCAAAGCCCCAAAGAATCGCGTTGCGGAATCGCGGACGAACGTGGCATCTTCCATCGAGAGGTGCACGTCGTCAAACACCATGGACACAAATCGCTGCGGCAGCACGACGGCTTTGCCGCCGGTTACGTCCGCGCTCGAGGAAGCAGCCTCGGCGGCCGTGGATGCCACGGCGAAAGCCGTGCGCTTCTCCGGTGTTTCCACGCTAAAGGAAGAGATTGTTTGTGGTTTTCGGTTGTCGTAGAGCTGAAAATCCTCTTTCTTGAGATTTGATATGATCTTGCCCTGACGGTCGCGAACCACCACGCGCACCAGCACTAAATTCACCCGCACTTTGAAAGTGGTCGGCGTATCGCGACTGGAAACTTCCTCATTCTGACCGGCTGCCGACACAGGCCCGGCCGTCGGATCTGGCTTTGCAGGCGCATCCTGAGGCGGTGACGGTGGTTCAGGCGTCTGAGCGGAGAGTTGGCTACCGGAAATCCACAGGCAGCAAAAGAAGACTATCAAAATGATGCGGCAGAACCCGGGGAGTAGCCATGAATGAAACATCCCTGCCCTTCAGAAACCCGCATCCTGAGGCGTCCAGGAGCCGGAAAAGGACGAATCCAGGGGCGCTTTGCAACCAAATGGTGATTTGACTATACGCTTCACGCAAATTTTTTGTCAATCATGTAGCGGCCCGGGTGGTGGTCAGTTTCGGATAATCCGACAGAAACAAAAGGGCGCTGACAAACTGACCACCGAACAAACTGAGTCCGAGGATTCCGGTTGGCCGACCATAAGCTAAGAACTCAGAGCAAAGGCACCACTGGGAGTCGTACCAGTTCGAGGTTCGCCCGGTTCATTCACGCTTCATTGCGCGGACTTTGAGCGAATCCATCCTTTGTAACCAGCACTATGCGGAACCGTGCTTTGCCTTGCATCATGCGAGCGTAAGCATCAGCGGCCTGTTCGAGAGGCGCTGTCTCGATCATTGGGCGGATATTCGCTAAGACGCTGAAGGCCAGCGTGTCCTCACTATCAATGGGGGTGCCGGTGAGGCTTCCGTATACCGACCGACCGCCAAAGAGGAGCGACAAAGCATTCAATTGAATTGGATCAGCCGGTGCACCGACCACAATCAGCTTCCCCCGCGTGGCAAGACCTGACACAAGTGGTCCTATGGCAGCACCGCTTGTTCCTGTAGCGAGAATCGCTCGGGCTCCTCCCATGCGCTGCAGCGCCGCCGCACCATCCTCGACTGTAGCGTCGATGTAGGCATGGGCGCCCAAATCTTGAGCGAGCTTCTCCTTGTCGCGTCCACGCCCAATCGCGACCGTACGGAATCCCATGTGCCGCGCAAACTGCACACCCAAATGACCAAGGCCGCCAATGCCCTGCACAGCAACCAAGTCTCCGGCTCGCAATCCGGCATTACGAAGGGCGTTATACGTTGTGACACCCGCGCAAAGAAGCGGAGCAGCTTCTGCTGAACTGAGTTCGTCAGGAATGGACGCGATCCCGCGAGCCTCGGCGATCATCACTTCCGCGTAACCACCATCCAATGTAACCCCCGATGTCACCGGGTTCTGACAATTGACAGGGTCTCCGCGTCTGCACGATTCACAGACGCCGTCTTCGCCAGCGATCAAGCCAACACCAACACGTTGGCCAATCTTCCATTTGGACACCCCGCTGCCTAGGGCCTCGACGCGGCCAATCACTTCATGTCCGGGAACGCGCGGCAAAGTCAGTCCTGGGTAGGTGCCCGTTACAGTGGTCATGTCGGTGTGACAAATTCCGCAAGCCTCCACCCGAATCCGAACTTGACCTGGCCCAGGTTCAGCGACCCGGCGCTCCACTACTCGTAACTGATTGGGCGCCGAGACTTCGACGGCTGTGTATGTGCTTGCCTTTGGTTTTTGCGTTTCAAGTGAGCCCTGGTTAAAGGTTGGACCCGTTGCTGGTGCACTGCTCATATTCTTTCCTCCGATTTCATTCTGATTACCGACTGCGCGACTCGCCATCTTACACCGCTTCTCCTGGATGAGGGCTAACCGGAAACTGACCCACTACCGCGCTCGATATCCGACCAGCGTCCAGACGTCCTGGGCTTCTTCGTGGCGAAGCAGGTAACGATCGCCGTCGTCCACGAGCACGCGAAAGTAAGTCGCGCCCGGCGAATACCAGCGATCCTCAATGGCGACGACTTCCCGGGTTCCGTCATTCAGTCTTAGCCTTACGGGACGCTCGTCCGCCTTGTATCCGGAATAACACTCCACGTGGAGAATGTGTTCACGCATGAGCTACCGCCTTTTTGCGGCTCTCCGCCAGCTCCGCGTTCCAAGCGGCGCCCAGGAAAACAATCACCGCCGAAAGCTGCATCCAGATAATCAAGCCGATCACGGCAGCAAGGCCGCCATAGACGACGCTATACGGCACGCGCCGCACATAAACTCCAAACAGCACATCCACCAGCCACCAGAGGAGCGTCGCGACGGCCGCTCCGGGCAGCACGTTGCGCATGCTGTCCTCCTGAGGCCGCGCCACGCGATAGATCACCGTCAGCGCCAGCATCGCAAGGACCATCGCCGCAGCGGGGAAAAAGAAATTCCACCAACCTTGCAAAATGGTGTGTTTGCCGACTTCATGGGCAATCCATCGCCGTAGTGGCTTTCCCAGAACACCGAGGATGGCCGCTCCCAGAAGCGGGGCAATCGTCACCAGCAATAACATCAGGCCGCGAACTTGCCGGTGCAAGAAGCCGAATTCCTGCGTGTCACCGTAAATCGTGTGAATTCCCTGCATGACCAGCTTCATCACTTGCGACCCGGCGAGAAGCGTTCCCGTCCATCCCAGTGCCGCGATCTTCCACGCTTCCGGTCCGCGCTTCACCAAGAACTCTGAAACAATCGCCTGGCTCCCCGGCGGCAAGAATTGGGTGAAGTCGGTGATCAAGTCAAACAGGCTCGTCTTGCCGCCAATCCGGCTCGTCGCCAAGGCCACGGCAATCAGCAGGGTGGGAAAAAACGCGAGGAATAAATTGAAGGCAATCGCCTGTGAAATAACGCCGCACCGCGGAAATACGCGCGCAAACATCCCGTACGCCCGCCGCAGGAGCCGCGCCGCTAAATTCATAGCCGGGCATTATACCTTCCAAGGCCAATCCTGTCCGAACCGATGCACTTCCGGCAGCGGATTCGAATTGGAGCAAGCCTAGGAATGTTTTTCCATGTGGATTACGGGGAGCGACTCTCCGTTCACCAAGGGAATCGAGATGGGTTTCACGGCGATATAGCCCTTCGCGCCGAAGAGCTTTGCTCCGGTCAGCGTTGCTCCCATTTCGTAGCGAGTGAACCCCGCGGACGTCGCTGCATCTTCGCAAGCTTTCAGGATCATGCTGCCGACTCCGCGCCGCGCCCAGTCCCGGTGTATAAAGAATGCGCGAATCTTTGCCGCGTCGCGAAGTGGGTCCAGCAAGGCATCCTCGCGTGCGGTCCAGTGGTCACTCCCATAGAGCGTCTTGCGCTTGCTCCAGCCGCCGCAACCGACAATCATCAATCCAGGTGGCCCGTTCGCTGTGCCAGTGCGATCGCCTGGGCCGGATTCGGCCTCCGCAAGGATATATGTGCCATCGGCGATGAGCTGGCTATCAACGCCAAAAACGGTGCTGAGGGCGCCCTCGATCTGCGCGGGCGTATAGTCGTGTGTCTGTAATCCGCGCACGGATGCCTCGATCAGCTCACGCAGAGCAGGGACATCCTCGGGAACGGCAAGGCGAAGATGAATGTTCGCTTGCGTCATGGTTCGAGTGAAGGATCAACGAAATGGATTCTATAGCCGAGTGGCGGAGAAGCGCGAGAAATTTCAATTTCCCAGGATCGCCTCCTGTTAGTTTGAATGGTTTGCTGGAACTGTGACTTACGATTTTCTGGGGGAATGATGCGTCCCGCGAAGCCGCGTCAGCAAAGCAGCCAGCTTAGGGCGGTCCTGTTCACTCAGCGCCGTAAATTTCAAGCCCAACCCTTTGCCGGATTGCTGCCCGAATCTGCCCTTCTTGCACCAAAAAATGCAGCCTTGTCTGCATGCCTTCGGCCTTTGCCTCGGGTGTCTCGATGAACAAGCCTCCCATGCTCATGTCCAGAACGCGTGAGACGTCCTCTTGTCCACGGCACTTCCAATACACCCACACATCCCCGGGCGCCGGGACGCGGGACGTCAATCTCCTGGAAGGGGAAGTCTGAGGCCGAGAGGGAATCTTTCCGGGCACCATGGTCTTAAGGGTCGATCGCCCAAATCAGAATAAACAGGCGATATGACAGTAGTGTCAAAGTTTCCTGAATCGTTTCGCGCGGCATACAGGTAATGATCGGCCCTTCCAAACCCTCAGGGAGGCACGTTCAGCCATGAACTGCCGCGCGTGATGCTGTCCTTCGGTCGCTTGCCGCTCGCTTCTCCGCATCGTACACTTTGAAGCATGCTACAGATGGCATAAGGACTTATCCGTGACCACACCCGCACATTTTGTTCCTGCATCCCAGCTTGCGCGTAGTGCGCGCAGCGAAGAAGTCGTCGCCAAGCACAAAAAGTATCTGTGGCCCTCGGTGACCAATTACTTCCAGCAGCCGCTGGTGGCCGACCACGGCGAGATGCAGCATCTCTGGGACGTGGAAGGCAACAAGTATCTCGATTTCTTTGGCGGCATCCTGACCGTCTCCGTGGGGCACTGCAACCCTAAGATCTCCAGCAAGGTGAGCGCGCAGGTCAACCGACTGCAGCACACTTCGACGCTCTACCCCACGGAGCACATTGTGGCGCTGGCGGAGAAGATTGCGCAGATTACGCCAGGAAATTTGAAGCAGAGCTTTTTTACGAACTCCGGCACGGAAGCCAACGAAGCCGCCATTCTGCTGGCGCGCATGTCCACTGGCAGCTTTGACGTGGTGGCGCTGCGCCATGCCTATTCGGGCGGTTCAGCGCTCGCCAAAGCCGTCACCGCGCACGCGCCCTACCGGAAGGCTGGCGTCATCAGCGTGGGAATTTCTCACGCCGTGAATCCGTACTGCTACCGCTGCCCGCTGCACTTGAAGTATCCCGATTGCGAAGTGGCCTGCGCGGATGACGTGGAAAACCTCATTCAGACCGGGACCAGCGGCAACATCGCCGCGTTCATCGCCGAACCGATCCAAGGCGTCGGCGGATTCATCACTCCGCCGAAGGAATACTTCAAAATCGTTTTTAAGATCGTGAAAAAGTACGGCGCGCTGTTCATCGCCGATGAGGTGCAGACCGGCTGGGGACGCACCGGGAAGAAATGGTTCGGCATCGAGAATTGGGAAGTGATTCCCGACATGATCACCAGCGCGAAAGGCATGGCCAATGGCGTCCCCGTAGGATTGACGGTGACGACGCCGGAAATCGCCGGCAGCTTCCAAGGCTCGAACATCGCCACGTTCGGCGGCAACCCGGTGACGAGCGTAGCAGCCAGGGCTACCATCGAGCTGATTGAAGAAGAGAATTTGCTCGAAAACGCAGATGTCGTCGGAAAATATTTCCGCGGCAAGCTGGAAGAGTTGCAGGCGAAACATTCGCTCATCGGCGACGTGCGCGGCATGGGACTGATGCAAGCGCTCGAATTGGTGAAAGACCGCAAAACGAAAGAACCCGCTCCCGAAGCCACCACACAGGTGATGGAGCGTGCCCGCCAGCACGGCCTGTTGATCGGCAAGGGCGGCCTCTACGGCAACACGCTGCGACTTGCCCCAATGCTGAATACAACGAAGGTCGACGTTGATGAAGCCATCCGTCTCCTCGACAAATCCTTCAGCGAAGTCAAGGACTAGCTTGTGAACCTCCCTCTCCTGATTCTTCCCGGAGTGATTCTGGCATGGGCGCTCCATCGCTGGTGGCGAGCGTCCCCCAGAATTGTGGAGCCGCCCTGGCGGAGCTACGGAGCCATCGGGGCTAGCGGACTGGTGGCGTGGTCGAGTTTTTTGTCGATTGTCTTTGGCATCTTGGTTGAAATGGGCAGAACTGGAACTTGGGAATACTGGGTATGCGGATTGATAGCCCTCAGTGGATTCTCGGCCGCGCCGCTCGGATTCCTGGCGAGCTTGGTTGGGAACGGAAAGCTGAGATGGCCGGCCTGTGGCCTTTCCGCCTTCATGACACTACTTTGGCTAGCTGCAGGATTGGGCGCGTAATGATGGCCCGATGCATTAGAGTCACGTTGGCTCTGCTCCTTGCTGCAATCCCAGTTTGCGCCCAAGCACCATTGCAGAAACAACTATGGAAATCGGTGGGATTCGCCATCGTTAAATTCAATGATCAAGCGCCGAAGTCCTGGAATATTTACCACGCGGAGAAAAGAGGCCTGCTGCTCGTACACCTTTGGAAGCGCTATCTGCTGGTCGACATGAAGGAACAAGAAGCCTACGAGATTGACCCGCAAACCGTGAAGCAACGAGGCGAAGACGTGGAATGGTCGCCGGCCGATAAACCTGAACAGCCGATCGAGACTCCCGAGTGGAAAACGCGCGACGTCGGCAACATGCAACTGGTGAAATTTCGCCTCGGCAAAGATGGCCACATCCTGGAACTGCAAGTCCCGCTGCTCATCAACGGCAAACCAGCTTACTGAAACCGACGTCTTCAGTGGCGATACACGCCGAAATACCATGGAATGCCG
>WNFO01011819.1_pt1 | contig 12641 bp, 15 predicted proteins | sample 5400251 | NCBI WGS metagenome assembly WNFO01 (sample SAMN13153354, study PRJNA577476) | soil metagenome | isolation source: 100 cm saprolite under Madrone tree | place: USA:California | collected 2016-06-14
TTCCACCCAGGTAAGGAGCGGACCGGAATAGTGGAGGCCGAGGCGCACACTCGGATGCTTTTCCAGCAGCTCGATAAAGGGGAGGTAGCAGTGCTGGTACGATTTCTCAAGAACATGGCCAAAATTGCCGCAGGGCTGATGGGCGTGAATCAACAGGACGAGATGGAAACTCTGCGGCACGAGGGCGGGTTGATTCTCCATCGAATATCATACCCTGCCGGGAGGGCTTGCAAAATCAGGGCGCGGGTCGCGGGAACGAGTCATGCACCGAGGTTGGATGCGGCAGCCGTCTTTATGTGCGCAAACGCAGGTATCGGCGGGGGAACGCAGTGAAAGGCGGGCAAGATTGACAGGCAGACGAGCGTGTGAAACGCTAATCAAAGAGAAAGACGAGCGATGCGAGTCACGGCAAAAGGCGAGTACGCGACACAAGCGGTTCTTTATCTGGCGTTGCAATATCCCGGAGTGTTGACGATTCACGAAATCGCCCAGAGGCACCACATTCCGCTGAAATACCTGGAACAAATCCTGTTGGAATTAAAGCGCGGCGGCATCCTGGAAAGCCGGCGGGGCGTCAATGGAGGCTACACGCTGGCGCGAGCGCCGGAGAAGATCTCGGTGGGCGAAGTATTGCGAATCGTGGACGGCGCGTTTGCGGAATCGAGCTGCATCCACAACGAAATGCTCGGCGGGGTGTGCGTGGAAGGCCCGAGCTGCGGGCTGAAGCAGACTTGGCGGGACGTGCAGGGAGCTGTGGAGAAAATCTTGTTCGCGACGTCCTTTGAAGAAGTACGCAAGCGGACCGTAGCCGGAGGGGCACATAGCGGCAGCCTTGCTGAGCTGGAAGCTTAATAAGCAGCAAAGCAGAACGGAATGACGTGCGCGGTGCGCGCAGAGCGTTCGGAATGAAGACCGAAGAAAAGATGGCGACCTAAAGGCGCCGCTGCAAACAGGAGAAACCAAAGGAGAAGCGGCACGCCGGAGCGTGCCGCTTCGAAGCATATAAAAATCTGCGAAAATGGAAGAACCGAGTTACGCCTTCTTCGTGTACCAGTCGGCGTTGATCGGGGTGTAACTCTGCCACTTCTCCGGCAGGTCTTCGAGAGCAAAAATCGCCGTCACCGGACAGACCGGGACGCAGGCGCCGCAATCGATGCATTCGACCGGACTGATGTAGAGCTGTTTCTCCGCTTCAAAACCCGGTTCGTCCTTGCGCGGGTGGATGCAGTCCACTGGACAAACATCCACGCAGGCGGAGTCTTTTGTTCCGATGCAAGGCTCGGCAATCACGTATGCCATTCACGATCTCCTTCGTTGGGACAGCGGCCCGGAAGCTCTTTCCAGAAATCAGCGCGACCGGTGAATTTTTCCTTATACCACGTCTCTACCGTTGCCAACAAGCGGCACATCTACATTGTACGCGGCGGGGATGGGATTCTCAACTTGGGCAGATGCGGTAGAATGAAGCGGAAGGATCCTCCAATGCGAATACGGGCCACTTTTGTGGCACTCATTTTTCTGGCCGCTGCGAGCGCACTTGCCGCACCGCAGGCCAAACCGCCGCGCGACCCGGAAGTGATTGACGCGCAGGGCTACCAGAAAATACTCGAGCAATACCGCGGAAAGGCCGTGTTGGTAACGTTTTGGGCGACGTGGTGCGAGCCGTGCCGTGACGAATACCCGATGCTGAACGAGCTGGCAAAGCAGTATGCGCCGCAAGGCTTGCACGTCGTGGGGATCAACCTGGACGACGATGGCGACATCATCCTGATGCGGCGATTCTTGACGCGATACAAACCCGTCTTCCCGAACTACCGCAAGAGAAAGGGAGACGAAGGGGCGTTCAATCAATCCGTCCTTCCGGGATGGAACGGAGCGCTCCCGGCCACGTTCTTTTACGGCAAGGATGGGCGCCAGGCCGGCCATGTGCTTGGCGAAGGCAACCGCGCAACGTACGAGGCCGCGATACGCGCGCTGCTCTCGTCCGGGACGGGCGGGAGTGCGACGCCGCAGACAAAATAATTTTTCAATATGCCAGAAAATGCTCTTCGGAGGCCCGGATGATCGATACCAAGGGCAATCGGATTACCTATTTCGGCCACAGCACATTTTCCCTGACGACGCCGTCCGGCCAGGTGGCGCTGATCGATCCGTGGGTGATGACCAATCCAGCTTGCCCTGCGCCGCTGAAGAAGGGCGTGCCGCGACTGGACGCAATCTTTCTCACCCACGCTCACACGGACCACATGGGCGATTTACTGGCGCTCGCAAAGCAGCATCGGCCGAAGATCGCCGCCATCTTCGAAACATGCTTGTGGATCGAGAGCAAAGGATTCGTCGAAGAAACCTGCCCGATGGGCAAGGGTGGCTCGCAGAAAGTGGGCGAGTTTGAAGTGACCATGACGAACGCGTTTCATTCGAACTCCATCGACGAAAACGGAGTGCGGCACTACGGTGGAGAGCCTGCAGGATACATCGTTCGAATGCCGGGAGGCTTCAGTTTGTATCACGCCGGCGACACGGCGGCTTTTGGCGACATGAAACTGATTGGAGAGCTGTACAAGCCCGATTTGGCGCTGCTGCCGATCGGCGACCGCTTCACCATGGGCCCGCGCGAGGCGGCGTACGCCATCCGGCTGCTCGGCGTGAAGCACGTCGTGCCAATGCACTACGCTACGTTTCCGTTTTTGACCGGTACAGTGGAAGAATTGCGAAACGAGACGAAGAAGATCAAAGGGCTCACGATTCTCGCGCTGAAACCCGGAGAAAGCCTATGATTCGCAGTGAGAACTTGCGCAGTGGTTACATTCAGGATGACGTCGAGCAGTATCTCTACGAATTGCTCCCGGAGCGCGACGCGGTTGTGCGCGAGATGGAAGACTACGCCGAGCAAAATCGGATACCGATTATCGGGCCTGCGGTAGCCCGGCTGCTTTCCCTACTAGTGCAAATCTCAGGCGCGAAACGAATTTTCGAAATGGGATCTGCAATTGGTTATTCGACGATCTGGTTAGCGCGGGCGGCGGGCCCGAGGGCAAGAGTGTTTTACACGGACGGAGACCCGGAGAAGGCACGGCGCGCGCAGGAGAATTTTCGCCGGGCAGGAGTAACGAAGCGCATCCATGTGCAAATAGGTGACGCGCTCGAGCTAGTGAAGAAAGCGCCGGGAAAGTTCGACCTGATTTTCAACGATGTTGACAAGCATCAATATCCCGCGGCTATAAAGGCGGCACTGCCAAAACTACGACGAGGCGGCCTGTTCATCACGGACAACACGCTGTGGTCCGGCAAGGCCGCGCGACCGGCAGCGCCAGAGGATAAGCACACCCTCGGCGTGCAGGAATTCAACCGGCTTGTCTATGCCTCGAAGGAGCTCTATCCCGTTCTTATACCGCTCCGCGATGGCGTGACAGTCTGCCGCAAAAATTGACCGAAAATACTTTTCACGCCTGCCGCGCCGGATTGCCTATTTGTGGCTCACGCCGGGGATTGCGTCTGTTGAGGTCCTTCGCTCCGCTCAGGATGACAGACGTAGCAGTTTATTCTGCTGAATAAGACCACGCCGTCGTGAGAAGGTCAGCTAGGAGCGGAGAAAATTGCGCAAGAGGAAGCCCAGGTTAGCGGGGCGCTCGGCAAGGCGGCGCATGAAATAGGGGAACCAATCTTTTCCGTAAGGGATGTAAATACGCAGCCGGTAACCATCCTTCACCAGTCGGCGCTGCAAATCGGTGCGGATGCCGTACAGCATCTGAAATTCAAAATCGTCCTTGGAAATTTGTTTGGCAGCGGCAAAGCGGATCGTTTCTGCGATCATGCGCGGGTCGTGGGTGGCAATAGCGTGGTAAAACCCGCTGGACAAAAGGAGCTGGATCAGGTGGATGTAATTAAAGTCCACGTCTTTCTTATGAGGGTACGCGACGTCCGCAGATTCCTTGTAGGCGCCCTTGCAAAGACGGATGCGGCATCCGTAGGCCAGCAAATCCTGGACATCGGTTTCGCTGCGATACAGGTAAGACTGAATCACGGCTCCGATGGCGGGATTCCGCGCGCGCACGCGTTTCACCAGTTCGATCGTGCGGTAGGTGTAGGCTGATCCCTCCATGTCGACGCGGAGAAAATTGTCGTACCTCGCGGCGAACTCCACGATGGAAACAACGAGACCCTGGCAGAAATCGGCATTGAGGTCGAGGCCGAGCTGCGTCAATTTGCAGGAGACATTGGCGTGCAGGTTCTCTTTGGCAATGCGCTCGAAAATCTCGAGGTAGGAATCGCGCGCGCGCTGCGCGTCCGCGGTGGTGGCAACGTTTTCGCCGAGATAATCAAGGCTGGCAAGCATTCCGGCGTCGTTGCAGGCACGCGCGGCCGCGATGGCCTGGTCGAGAGTCTCGCCGGCGACGAAACGCTGTGCCATGCCGCGGGTGGTGGAATTGGAGGTGACCCAGTGAGCGAAGCGGGCGCTTTCCGACAGCTTGAGGAGGGTCGCGCGGAGCATGCCTCTATGATTATGCCCGTCTGTAGGGCAGGCTTCTACTGGGTGTGCTCTTCGAGGAACTTTTCCGCATCCATGGCGGCCATGCAGCCGGAGGCGGCGGCGGTGACAGCTTGGCGGTAGCGGTGGTCTTGCACATCGCCGGCAATGAAAACGCCCGGAATGGAAGTTAGGCTACCGTGTTTCGCGATTAAATAGCCGTTGGAATCCATTTCGAGCTTACCTTTGAAGGTCGTGGTGTTTGGGTCGTGGCCGATGGTCACGAACACGCCATCAAGGGGAATGTTGAGAGTCTCGTTTGTCCCCGGCTTGCGTACGCGCCACTCTGCTCGCGTAGCGCGACAAAAAGTTGGCCTCTTCCATCGCGGAATCGCCGCCGCCAACTACTGCAATGGGCTTGCCACGGAAGAAATAGCCGTCGCAGGTAGCGCAGGTGGATACGCCATGGCCGATCAGCTCGCGCTCGCCGGGAAGGCCAAGCAGCCGCGCGGACGCTCCCGCAGCCACGATCAATGCCTTGGCTTCGTAGGTTTCTTTTCCAGCGATGATTTTGAAGGGCCGGCGGCTCAGATCCACTTCCGTCACTGCGCCGGCCCTAAATTCCGCGCCGAACTTTTGCGCTTGCTTGCGCATGTTCTCGATAAGCTCGGGCCCCATAATGCCATCCGGGAAGCCGGGATAATTTTCCACATGGGTGGTCAACGAAAGCTGGCCGCCGGGCTCATGGCCGTCTAGCACAAGGGGTTTCAAATTGGCGCGTCCGGCATAGATCGCGGCCGTAAGGCCCGCGCAGCCGCTCCCGATGATGATGACGTCGTGCATTTGCATATTCTCCCGCTATTAGATTCCCGACTGCGCCTGGCGGATACAAGAGAGTGCGATATTGTAGCATTCTCCTGCAAATCACTCGGATTTCGGTGAAGGCGCTGCGTGTGCTTCTGATTTCGTTCCAAGGGAAAGCGCAGGGGCCAAATTGGAGTCGAAACGATCGAGGCACGGATTGACCGCGCAGAGATAGCGGCGCTAGAGTGCGGGAGAAACCGCAATCATACGAGGAGAAAAGCAATGGACCCGCGCTACCCGATTGGGAAATACGAGCCGCCCAAGGATGTGACCTCAGCAATGCGACAGCAGGCGATTGCCTCGATAGCGGAAACTCCGGCAAGACTTCGCGCCGCCGTGAAGGGTTTGAACGACGCGCAGCTCGACACGCCGTACCGTGTCGGCGGCTGGACGGTTCGTCAGGTCGTCCACCACGTTCCGGACAGCCACTTGAATGCCTACGTTCGATTGAAGCTGGCGCTCACTGAGGAAAAGCCAACAATCAAGCCTTATGAGGAGGCCGCATGGGCCGAACTGGCGGACTCGAAAGCCGCGCCGATTGAGGTATCCCAGAGGTTGTTGGACTCGTTGCATGCTCGCTGGGACCGGCTGTGGCGATCCTTGAAACCCGAAGATTTTGCGAGAATCCTCGTGCACCCCGACTATGGAGAGCGCAACGTGGACTGGCTGCTCTTTCTCTATGAATGGCATGGCCGGCACCATACGGCGCACATCACGGAGCTGCGCAAGCAAAAAAGCTGGTAGACATTCCTCCATGGCCAAGTGGCACGGGCTGTGCCGCCTCGTGTACGATGTTTTGGCACGCAAGGAGATCGCATGAGCCGAGCCGCAGGAACGTACGCGATTTTTGAAACTTCGCAGGGCGATATTGTGATGCGGCTGCTCGAAAAAGAAGCGCCGAAGACGGTGGAAAATTTCATCGGGCTGGCCGAAGGCACGAAGGAATTTACGGACGAGATGACCGGCAAAAAAATGAAAAAGAATTACTATGACGGGCTGACGTTTCACCGCGTGATTCCCCAATTCATGATCCAGGGTGGCTGCCCGCGCGGAGATGGCCGTGGAGGCCCCGGCTATACCTTTCCCGACGAGTTCCACCCTTCGCTCAAGCATTCGAAGGCAGGTAAGCTTTCGATGGCGAACTCAGGGCCGGGGACAAACGGCAGCCAGTTTTTTATCACCGTGGCGCCGACGCCGTGGCTGGACAACAAGCACACCATCTTCGGCGAGGTCGTCGAAGGCCAGGACGTTGCGGACAAGATTTCGAAGTTGCCGCGCGATGGGAATGACCGGCCGCGCACGCCAGTGACGCTGCAGAAGGTACGCATCGAGCGGGTCGCCTGAACTGAAGAGAAGGCCATGGTCACGCCCGAGCGGATGTTGCGCCTGATCATCGAGGTTATCTTTGTGCTGCTGGGCGGCTTGGTCACATGGCTTGGCTGGACCGGCCACATCTTCTTCGACCGCAGAAAGATCAGCTGGGTGGTATTGAGCTCGGCGCTCATTCTCTGGGGCTTGCGGGCGCTTTATAAACCAAACAAGTCGTGGACGCGGTGGGAAAACTGGACACGCGGCCTTTCGCTCACGCTGCTGGGTCTGGTGATGCTGGCAATCTCGCGCGTGCCGTTCGCGTGGGTCGGCCCGCTGCTGGCGGCAGCCGGTGCGCTACTCATGCTGCGGGGGATTGTCGGCTCGGTGCTCATCCTCCGGCCACGCTGAGCGTTCCTTGGCAGGCGCCCGCCCGCGTCACGATGTGGGCGATTTTTTCTTTTTCAGATTGGATTCGAGGTGCGCGCGGAGGCGGGCAACGACCGCATCTTCTTGCCCCTCATCGAGCTCTTTCTTGACTTCTTCCAGCGCGAAGTGCACGACGTCGTGGTGGTGCAACTCTTGGGGGGCCAGAGCTTCGCTGAAGCGCAGCCACAAGCGGTGCAAGAGATTCACTTCGTTCGCTGTCAGGTTGGGTGCGTGCGGCCCGAGGACTTTGTAGATTTTGTCCCCGTTGGGAAAGTGAATCTCGAGATTGAATTGCGGCTTCGGATCGGGGAGCTTTTCCCAGGCTTCGCCGATCATCCGCGCCTGCTCTTCGCATGATTCTTTCGCTGATTGCCCCAAGACAATCGTGCTGGATTGCAGCGACGTTGCGGCGCGCAGGATACCGTCCCAAAGATCATTGGCCGCGACAACCGCCAGTCGGATCGACTTGCCTCGCTTTTCGGCCATGGACAGAGCTTGGGAAAAGAGATGCTGTTCGATGCCGCCGAAGAGCTGGTCGGCTTCGAGCTCATTTTCGCCCGAACCCGAGCGCCGCAGCAGCCGCACATGCAAAACAACGACATCCCGGCGACCCGGCTTGATGCGATCGAGAACATTCCCTAAGTGGTAGAGATGGTAATGGTTGCTGACGGGAACGAGGATGTTGCCCGGCCGAGCGCCAACGGCCTCCGGAGTCAGCTCTCCCTCCAGTTCAAGATTGAACTGGTCCATCTCGACATGTGCGATGCCTCCCCGATGAGTGCGGCGCTCAGAGATTGTGAATACGATGTAGAGCAGGATCGAGAAGACACCGCCGGCCACGGTGGCAATCGGCTTGGTGAAGAGGTTAACGACGGCGATAAGGAAAAGCGTAAGAGTGATCAAGCCAAGCCCGACGGGAATCTGAACCCCGCGAATATAGAAGTTGAGCGGCACCTGAAAATCGCGCGGTCCCGGCTTGGTGTACCGCAACACGAGCACCGCCAATCCATTCATGGTGAAACTCCAGATGACACCGAACGCGTAGAGGTTCGCCAGGAAGGTGACATCGCCACGACTGATGAAGATGGTCAGTATCTGCAAGCCCACGACGACATTAATGATTCGGTAGCTCGTGCCGAACCGGGGGTGAGGCTGGCGGAACCATTCGCTGAGAACGCCATCTTCGGAGACTCGATTGAGCACGCCATTGGAACCCACGATGGCCGTGTTGACTGCTCCGGCCAAGATGAGCGTGCCCACGACAACGACAAAACCGTGAAAAATAAGGCGCGCAAGGAACGGCCCTTCCAAGCTCATTGCCAGGCCGCCGATCAGGTTTTGCAGAAAACCCTGCCGGATATCGTCGGGAATGATCATTACTGCGAAGAAAGAAACCAGTGAGGTGAAAACCAGGCTGTAGATGAAAATGACCAGCCCGGCCTTCTTTAGATTGGGAAGCTTGGGGCTTTCGATTTCTCGATATACCTGCGCGAGTGATTCCTCGCCGCTCATGGCTAGGACCGAATGCCCCAGGGCGATAAAGATGGCCACGATACCAAACATGTGAGGAAGGCTGCTATGGGCGAGCCAACCGAGCGCATTAGCTCCCAGCTTGAGATTTCGCGGGTGAGGAAGCGGCGGAAGCACAGAATGTCTCACGCTAATGGTGTAGGAACACCAAATAATCAGTATCACCACCATAACGGTGACAAGCTTCATGATGTGGAGCGCTTTTTCGCTGGAGTCCGGAATTCCCTTGGTGTTTTGCCACCAGAAATAGAGAGTTACCGCGATCGCAAATCCAGTCGCAATGCGGTCGATAGAAAGCGTGGAAAAGGGACCGCTGAGGTGGGCCTGCTGAGAGAGATCGCTGAGAAGGCCGCCGAGGTATTGCCCTGCGGACGCGCCGCTGATCGGTCCCGTCAAAATGTAGTCAAACATCAACGCGGAGACGCTGAATTTCGCAAGCGTCCCGCCAAGCGATTGCTTCACTGCACGGTAGACTCCACCGCGCACAAACATGCTGCAGCTTTCTACATAGACCGCCCGGACGGCATAGGAGAACAGCATGATCGCGAGGATGAACCACGGTGCGGTCTTGCCGATGTAGCCTTCGGCTTCACCGCCGGCGTAATACGCCGAGGAAGCGAGGTCGTTCAGAACAATGGCGGCGGCCCGCCAGAAGGAGATGAATGTCAGTAGTGCGGTAGTGGCAACGATGACGCGCGGAATCGCGTTGCCGCGGCCGCCTGCGGCAGCAGCGCCATTTAGAGTCGTGCTCATTTATGGGTGTCGGTAAATTGCAGGCTAAAATGCTCGCATTTTTGGTCTGGGATGTCTAGCAAACTGGAATCCTGAAGCGATTTAGCCCGCGGCGCGGAAGGCTTTGGCGCATTCGGCGCAGGGGCAGATGCTGCGGAGGTGGTCGTAGCTGTAGATGCCGGTGGAATGGCCGTCGCTGAAGCTGATTTGCACGGCGTAATTGCCCATCACGGCGGCCGACTTTGCGCGGGGCTTGGGCTTGAACATGGGTAGAACGGTTGACGGGGCGGAGGAGGCCGCCGCAAACGCCTGGTTCTTGCCGCGCTCATCGTTGCAGGTGGCGCAGGGACACTCTTCGCGCAAATAGGTGAAGTCGTAGTGGCTCTCGTGGCCGTCGGCCCAGGTGATGTCCACGCCCGCGCCGGTGGAGACGTGAACCTTCACGTTCACAGCTTTTTTCCGGGGATCAATGGGGATGGGCATGGGTGGGAATCGTCTCTAGCTCTTCGATTTGTTGTCGCAGCACTCTCCCGGGGGGATGGGATTGCCGTGCGGGCAGGTTGTGGGATGACCGAGAAATGAGCAGATACGCTGGTCCAGCTCGGGACTGATGATGTGTTCGAACTTGCAGGCTTGCTGATGTGCCTCAGATTCGTTGATGGAAAAGGTATCTTTGAAAAGGCGCTCGGCGAGACGATGACGGCGCACGACGTCGCGCGCGCGGCGGCTGCCGGTTTCCGTGAGCCGGACAGCCCCATCGCGGACTTCGACCAGATGCAAGTCGGTCAGCCGCTCGATGGTCCGTGTGGCATCGACCGTGACAGGTCCCTGAACGTCATCAACATGCGGTGTGCTCGTTTCTTCGCCGCCCACCCAGATTTGCTCGAGGAGATGATCAAAGCGAATTTCGTCATCCGTGGTGGTCCCCATTCCCGACTGAGAGGTGTCGAGAATCAGATGGCCATGGGCGAGCTCGATGCGGCGGTCGGCCTGCCGGGCGATATCCGGGTCGTGCGTGACCATCAAGATGGTGTGGCCCGCGTTGTGCAGTTGGCGGAAGATCTGGAGCACAATCGTTTCATTCGCTTCGTCAAGGTTGCCCGTGGGCTCGTCGGCGAGAATCAGCTTCGGCTGATTGATGAGAGCGCGCGCGATGGCCACGCGCTGCTGTTCGCCGCCCGAAAGCTGGGCAGGGAGATGCGTCAAGCGGTCTCCGAGCCCCACTCGACGCAACGCATCGGCGGCCTGCTGCTCGTCGGTGACGCTATGGAAATATTGCGCAAGCATGACGTTTTCCAGCGCCGTGAGATACGGCACAAGATGGAACTGCTGGAAGACGAAGCCGATTTTTTCGGCGCGATAGCGGACCAGCTCGCTCTCGCTGAGTTTCGCGAGCTCGATGCCATCAACGACGACGCGGCCGGAGGTTAGCGTGTCGAGGCCGCCGAGAATATTAATGAGCGTGGTTTTTCCCGAACCAGAGGGACCCATCAGGGCGATCCACTCGCCCGCCTGGACGCTGAAGTGAAGATCATCGAGCGCGCGCAGCGCGCCGTACTTCTTCACCAACGAATCGACGGCGACCTGGGACGTCACCTGCAGGCTCACGCTTCACCTCGAAAAACGGAAGTTGGGCGGATGCTCGCAAGCCGACGCAATGGAAACGCCCCGGCAATCGAGACAATTACGGTCAGTGCCACGGCCACAGGATACACAACCAGGCGGGGGCGCGCCGCCACGCCAAAGACGGCTTTGCCGAGTCCGATAGAGAGCGCCATTCCCACCGCGGCGCCGAGCAGACCGCCCGCGAGGCCGAGCAGCGAGGCCTCCACAAGGAAAAGCCGCAGAACGCGCCGCGAAGCGCCGCCGATGGCTTTCATCAGGCCAACATCGTTTCTGCGCTCCATCGCGACGTCGGTCATCGCCGCCATGACGCAGAGTCCGGTGAGCAGGAGCACAATCGCGACCGTCGCGCCCAAAACCCCGCTAATGCGGTCGTAAATCTTTGCTTCGGCTTCGGTGAATTGCCGGATGGGGCGCACGTCTGCTTCGGGAATTGCTTTAGCTAGTGCTGCGATATATCGACCAACAGATTCCGGCGTCCCTGGGACGCTGGCTTGAATCAAGCTGACTTGTCCTGGACGTTTCAGGAGAGCTTGCACGGCGGGAAGCTCCAAAAAAACCTGGTTATCCTCAGGACCTCCAAAGCTTCGGATCGCAGAGACATCGCAAATGTCCGCTTTGTCACCGTACTTCAGCGCCAGCGTTGCTCCGGGATGGAGCTGAAGCTCCGAGGCCAGGTTTTGGCCAATTTCACACGTAGGAACATTGAGGAAATCCAGATTTTTGCCTTCAACCACGGTCGAAGGAGAGATTCTTTCGAGACCGTGAGCTATGAAATTGTCGCCAACGGCAATCGCAAAACCTGCCACGACCACCTTGGCGGATTTGTGAGACTTCGCGCCCGACTCCTTCGGGTCCAGAGCCCAGACGTCCACAATCCCGTACAAGAATTCTGCCCTGGTGACCGGATTCGCATCGCTTTCCACGGGTAATTGGTCGAACAGGTTCTGACCTATAGCTTTGGGTGAATCGGGCAGATTACTCGAACCGCGTGGTGCAACGATGACGTTTGCGCCGAGGGCGCGAAACTCGGTGGTGAGACGGCGCTTGGCGTCGACTTGCAAATTGAGGAGAGCGGCGGTGACAGCGGCACCCGCGCCCAGAGCAAGCAGAATGACGAACAGCCGGCCGCGATTGGATTCGAGGAGGCGCCGGATGATGCGCCAAAACATGGACCGATTCTTGGTCAGGAGGGCCGGCATCATTCGCCTCGCAGGATAGGGGCCGGCTCGTAACGCGAAGCGCGGCGCAAAGGCACCGCGCTGCCGAGGAGGGTGACCCCGGCGGCGAGACCGATGATGAGCACGAAGATCAAGAGCGATGGCTCGGGCGCGGCGCCAAAGATTTTTTCACCGACGACTCGGGCGAGAAGAATGCCGAGCGCGTAGCCAATTCCCCCGCCGACAAACGCGAGGAGCAGCTGTTCCGCCGCAAGGAGAAAACCTACCGTGCCGGAGCCCGCGCCGAGCGCCTTCATCAGCCCGATTTCCATGCGGCGCTCGATGACGGAAGCCGCTGACGATGCACCAACCGCGAGCGCCGCCGCGAGAAGCGCTACGCAGGTCACCAGCCACAAAAGCATGCGCACGCGCGTGAGGATACGGCCCTCGCCTTCGGCCACGCGGCGAATCATGCGAACGTCGGCGCCGGGCAAGACCTGCTTTATGGAATACGCGATCGACGAAAC
>WNFO01004016.1_pt1 | contig 12636 bp, 11 predicted proteins | sample 5400251 | NCBI WGS metagenome assembly WNFO01 (sample SAMN13153354, study PRJNA577476) | soil metagenome | isolation source: 100 cm saprolite under Madrone tree | place: USA:California | collected 2016-06-14
CAGGCGGCCGGAGCCGCGCTGTTCGCGGCGGCGTTCGGCCGTTCCTTGACGAGCTCGCTTCCGAGCATCCACAGGCCGGGCTGGGTGGCGGCGCTCGCGGCGATCTCCGCGTTGACGGGTCACTACCTGCTCGAACCCGCGCGCATGGCGGGCGAGCTGACCGGCATGCTCGACATGTCCCTGCAACGCATGGTTTTGAGCTCCTCGGGCGCGGCCGCCTTTGCGCTGCGAATCGTCGGCCTCGTGCTCATCGCGTTCGGTATGCGGCGCACCACCGGACCGTTTGTCGCGGTGAGTGTTGTGGGGGCGATCGTGGCAGTTGCCTCGTTCCCGTTGACTGGCCATGTGTCCACCCATCCGGACCGCTGGCTGCTGACGCCGCTGCTGCTGATTCATCTGCTCATCGTGGCGTTCTGGTTCGGCGCCCTCTGGCCGCTGGCCGTCGTCAGTGCGCTGGAGCCGCCGCAGACGGCAGGTCGGGTGATTGAGGCCTTTTCCGCGACCGCAATCTGGCTGGTGCCGTTGATCCTGCTAGCGGGGAGCGCAATCGCCGTGCTGTTGCTCTCGAGTCTGGCAGCCCTGATGCAACCCTACGGCGAGCTGCTGCTCACGAAGCTGGTTCTGTTCGCGCTGCTGATGGTCTTTGCGGCGCTCAACCGGTGGCGCTTCGGGCCTGCGATTGCCGTGGCGGAGCCACAGGCTGCCACCCGCTTCCGCCGCTCGGTTCTTGCCGAGTACGTCCTCATCTGCGGGGTGTTCGCAGTCACCGCTGTCATGACGACATTCTTCTCACCGGAGTGAGCGCCGCCGACGAGAGGCTCACGAGCGGCTCGCGGGCGCTCGCATGATCGCCACGCGCACTTCCGCGAGGGGCGCGTCCTCGCGCAAGCGGACGGATGCCCCGTCGGGCTCGACGCCCAGTTTGCGCCACAGCGCCATCAGATCCGGTGTCACGGCGGCGTCCTTCATCTGTGCATAAAGGTCTTCGAGCGCCGTCGTGCCGACCGCTGCATCGCCGGCTCGCAACACCCGCTCCACCGGCCAGTCCACCGTGAGGCCGCCGCTCTGCTGCGTCACGGCGCGCATCGCGTCCTGCAATCCGAACCGGTTATGTGTGCGGCGACGGATCTCAACATCGGCAAGCAGGCAGAACATGGCCCCGCCCCAGTAGGTGCGCCCCCAGGTGTGCGTATGATCGAGCCCCCGGTCCCCGGGCTGCGGCAGGCCGCGCGGCATCGACCGGATCTCTTCCGCCCAGACGTCCGTCTCGCTGCGGTTGCCCGCCTGCACTCGAGCGACTCCTTCGACGTAGGTTGCGAGACCCTCAGCCAGCCACTCGTGACCTTCGCCGACATCAGGAAGGGCCAGGTGCGCCATCTCGTGCACCAGCACCCAATCATCCTGCAACTGTGCACCGGTCACTTCCCGCCCGACCTGTACGCGAATGAAGCCACCGTGGCTGCCAAAGGTCTTGCCACCGCGCACGCCGCCGCCTTCTTGTGGCACCACCTGGATGCGTAACGCCGCGGTTGGAAACCGACCGTAGTAGCCAGCAACGATTCCGGCCGAACGCCTGATCCAGGCAACGAGCGGCTCGGCACCGAAGCGAAACTCGCCAGCCTCGAGCTCTACGCGCATGTCGATGCCCTCGATCGTGAGTTGCCGTGTAGGGGAGGCCACTGCGGAGCGCAGCGCGAGCAGGGCGCACAGTGAAAGCGCCGCGAGAAGTGTCAGTTTCATGGGCCCGTCCTTACTCCTGTTACGTCAGGTTCGTGCCGCTGCCACGCTCGGCCGCCGCACCCGCGGCAGGTCGCCGACCGCCTTCTGGATGATGCGGCCGCCGTGCTCCAGGAGAAATGCGCGGAACGCCGAGGCGATCGGCGACAGTCTCTTGTCGTGCAGATGGATGACATACCAGTCCCGGACGAGCGGCAGACTGACGACATCGAGGATTGCGAGCTTGCCGGCGGCCAGCTCGAGCCCGATCGTATGTGAGGAGATGAAGCTGATGCCCATGCCGGCCATCACCGCCTGCTTGATGGTCTCGTTGCTGCTCACCTCCATCGATGTGCGGAACGCTACGCCGCGCTCCCGGAACACGCGCTCCATGGATGCGCGGGTGCCCGAGCCCTCCTCGCGAATGATGAATTGCTCGGTGGCGAGCTGCTTGAGCGCGATGCGCCGTTTGCCGCTCAAGGGATGAGCGGGCGAGGCGATGATGACGAGCGGGTGCTTCGCGAACGGCTCCGCGACCGTCTCGAGCTCGCGCGGCGGCCGGCCCATGATCACCAGGTCGATATCGTTGCCCCCGAGCTGCTTGACGATTTCCTCGCGGTTGCCCACGGCGAATTTGATCGTCACTTCGGGGTAGGCGGGCGTGAAGGCCGAGAGGAGCGACGGCGCGAAGTACTTGGCGGTGCTGACGGCGCCCAGTTTGAGCACCCCGCGTTTCAGGCCCCGCATCGCTGCGAGCGACTCCGCCGCTTCGCTCAGCAGCTCGATCGCCTGATTCACGTAGCGCAGCAGCTCCTCGCCGGCGGGGGCGAGCCGCACCTTGCGGCCGATTTGCTCGAACAACGGCAGGCCGACCTCCTGCTGCAGGAGCTTCACCTGCTGCGAAACCGCCGGCTGCGTCAGGTGCAGCTCGCGCGCGGCGCGCGTGAACGACAGATGGCGCGCCACGGCCGCAAATACCCTCATCTGCCGCAGCGTCACGTTGCGCATGGACGGGTGAGCTTCATGGATAGATAAGGTATTCCTTATGGAGAGGCCAATAATATCTAACTAGACCTAATGTAAATCAAGCGCCACGATGCACCCCACACAGTCCGCTGCTGAAAAGTTCATCGAGGGGATGAGCCTATGAAGTCCACCGACGAGCGTGTCACCGCCAAGACCGGTGCCGCGCGCTACCAGGCCGGAGTGCTGAAGTACGCCCAGATGGGTTACTGGGACAGCGACTACGTCCCTAAAGATACCGACGTGCTGGCGCTCTTCCGCATCACGCCGCAGGAAGGCGTCGAGCCGGCCGAGGCCGCGGCCGCGGTGGCCGGTGAGTCCTCGACGGCGACCTGGACAGTGGTGTGGACGGACCGGCTCACGGCCTGCGACCGCTATCGGGCGAAGGCCTACAAGGTCGAGCCCGTTCCCGGCTCGCCGGGGCAGTATTTCGCCTACATCGCCTACGACCTGGATCTGTTCGAGCCCGGCTCGATCGCGAATCTCAGCGCCTCGATCATCGGCAACGTGTTCGGCTTCAAGCCGCTCAAGGCGCTGCGGCTCGAGGACATGCGCTTCCCCGCCGCATACGTGAAGACCTTCGCGGGACCGCCGACGGGCATCGTCGTGGAGCGCGAGCGCCTCGACAAATTCGGCCGCCCGCTGCTGGGGGCCACCGTGAAACCGAAGCTCGGGCTGTCTGGAAAGAACTACGGACGCGTCGTCTACGAGGCGCTGCGCGGCGGCCTCGATTTCACCAAGGACGACGAGAACATCAACTCGCAGGCCTTCATGCACTGGCGCGACCGTTTCCTGTATTGCATGGAGGCAGTGAACCGCGCACAGGCCGCAACCGGCGAGGTGAAGGGCCACTACCTCAATGTCACCGCGGGCACCATGGAGGACATGTACGAGCGCGCGGAGCTGGCGAAGGACTTAGGCTCGGTGATCGTGATGATCGATCTTGTGATCGGCTACACCGCGATCCAGTCGATGTCCCGCTGGGCGCGCCGCAACGACATGATCCTGCATCTGCACCGCGCTGGACACTCCACCTACACGCGGCAGAAGAACCATGGCATCTCCTTCAGAGTCATCTCGAAGTGGATGCGCCTCGCGGGCGTGGATCACATCCATGCCGGTACGGTGGTCGGCAAGCTCGAAGGCGATCCCAACTCGGTACAGGGCTTCTACAACGTGCTGCGCGAGGACCACAATCCGGTGGACCTGCAACGCGGCATCTTCTTCGAGCAGGACTGGGCCGGTCTGCACGGCGTCATGCCCGTGGCTTCCGGCGGAATCCACGCCGGGCAGATGCATCAGCTGCTGCACTACCTCGGCGAAGACACGGTGCTGCAGTTCGGCGGCGGCACCATCGGACACCCGATGGGCATCGCAGCCGGAGCGACGGCGAATCGCGTGGCCCTGGAAGCGATGGTGCTGGCGCGCAACGAAGGCCGGGACATCTGGAGAGAAGGCCCAGAGATTCTGGCGCAGGCGGCACGCCACTGCACACCGCTCCGAGCGGCCCTGGACGTCTGGGGCGAGGTCACGTTCGATTACGCGAGCACCGACACGCCGGATTTTGTTCCGACTTCGACGGCGGCTGCCTGACACGCAGCGGCCCGGGAGCAACCATGAGACTTACGCAGGGGACGTTCTCCTTTCTTCCGGACCTGACCGATGAGCAGATCCGCGCTCAGGTGGAATACTGCCTCGGCAACGGCTGGGCGGTGTCGATCGAGTACACCGACGATCCGCATCCCCGCAATACCTACTGGGAGATGTACGGGCAGCCGATGTTCGACGTGCGCGATGCGGCGGGCGTCCTCGCGGAGCTGCGTGTGTGCCGGCAGACGTTTCCCAACCACTACCTCAAGCTCAACGCGTTCGACTCGACCCGCGGGCGCGAGTCGTTACGCCTGTCTTTCATCGTCGGGCGCCCGAAGCAAGAGCCGGGATTCGCGCTCGAGCGGCAGGAAGGCGCGGGTCGGGCCGTGCGCTACACGACGCGCGCCTATGCGACGGATCGTCCTGAGGGCGAGCGTTACTGATGTCACGGTGACGCGGCGCAAGCTTCGCCGCGCTGAAAGGGGGCGCGAGCATGAGCGTATCGATCGAGCACCTGCCGGACACGGAGGCTCAAGCCACTGGTCTTGACCTCGACGCCGCATTTCGCGACTCGCAGGTCGGCGAGCTGCTGCAGGAGCTGGAGCGGGAGCTGGTGGGTCTTGCGCCGGTGAAGAGCCGCATCCGCGATATCGCCGCGCTCCTCCTCATCGACAAGCTGCGGCGCAGTGTCGGGCTCACCGCCGGGGCTCCCTCCCTGCACATGTGCTTCACCGGCAACCCGGGCACGGGCAAGACCACCGTCGCGCTGCGCATGGCGCAAATCCTTCATCGCCTCGGCTATGTACGCAAGGGGCACCTGACCGCGGTCACACGCGATGATCTCGTCGGGCAATACATCGGCCACACGGCGCCGAAAACCCGTGAGGTGCTCAAGCGCGCGCTGGGCGGGGTGCTGTTCATCGATGAAGCGTATTACCTGTATCGGCCCGAGAACGAGCGCGATTACGGTCAGGAGGCGATCGAGATTCTGCTGCAGGTCATGGAGAACCAGCGCGAGGACCTCGTCGTCATCCTCGCCGGCTACAAGGACCGGATGGACACGTTCTTCCGCAGCAACCCCGGCATGTCCTCACGCGTCGCGCACCACATCGATTTCCCGGATTACACGCCGGCCGAGCTGCTGGCAATCGCGCAACTGATGCTCGAGCAGCTGCAGTATCGCTTGAGCCCGCAAGCGGGAGCGGCGCTGCGCGACTACATCGAGCGACGCCGGGCCCAGCCGAATTTCGCCAACGCGCGCTCCATTCGCAACGCGCTCGACCGGGCGCGCCTGCGCCAGGCGAGCCGGCTGTTCGGCCGCGGCGGCGGGGTCGTTTCCCGCGCCGACCTCATCACGATCGAAGCGGCCGACATACACGCGAGTCGCGTGTTCTCGCAGGCACCAGAGGAGAGCACGCCATGACGACCGGGGCGAAGACTTTCAACACGAAGACCCTCACCCGCTTTCTGATAGAGGAGCAGCGGCGGCTGAGCGGCGCGGGCGGCATAGCGACGGGCGGCTTCACCGCGCTCGTCAACGATGTGCGCCTCGCTTGCAAGCGCATCGCGACCCTCATTGGCAAGGGAGCGTTGGCGGATGCGCTGGGGGGTGCGGGCTCGGTCAACGTGCAGGGCGAGACCCAGATGAAGCTCGACGTGATGGCGAACGACATCTTCGTGCGGACCAACGAGTGGGGCGGACAGCTCGCCGGCATGTTGTCCGAGGAGACGGAGGCGCCGTATCCGATTCCCGCCGAATATCCGCGCGGCCGCTACCTGCTGCTGTTCGATCCGCTCGACGGCTCGTCGAACATCGACGTGAACGTCTCGGTGGGCAGCATTTTCTCGGTGCTGCGCTGCCCCGACGGGGTGCGGGAGCCGTCCGAGAGCGACTTCCTGCAGCCCGGCTCGGCGCAGGTGTGTGCCGGCTACGCCATCTACGGGCCCGCCACCATGCTGGTGCTGACGACCGGGAGCGGTGTGAACGGGTTCACTCTCGATCGGGAGATAGGCGAGTTTCTGCTGACACACCCGGATCTGCGCATAGCCGAGGAGACTTCCGAGTTCGCCATCAACGCCTCCAACTCGCGCCACTGGGAGCCTGCGATCAAGCGCTACGTGAACGAGTGCCTGGCCGGCAAGAGCGGCCCGCGCGGCCGGGACTTCAACATGCGCTGGATCGCCTCGCTGGTGGCGGAGACTCACCGCATTCTCATGCGTGGCGGCGTCTTCATGTATCCGCGCGACCGCAAGGACCTGACCAAGCCGGGGCGGCTGCGGCTGCTCTATGAGGCGAATCCCATCGGCTACCTCATCGAGCAGGCGGGCGGCCGTGCCAGCACCGGCCATCGGCCGATTCTGGAGGTCACGCCGGAGAGCGCCCACCAGCGGATCGGCTTCGTGTTCGGCGCGCGCGCCGAGGTGGAGAGGATCGAGCGCTACCACCGCGACCACAACGACTTCGAGTTCGACGCGCCGCTGTTCGGGACGCGCGGACTCTTCACCAGCCACGCCTGATCCGCTGCGGGTAATTTAAGCCATGTCGGCCAGACATCCGATCATCGCCGTCACCGGCTCCTCCGGCGCCGGGACCACCTCGGTCAGCAAGACGTTCGAGCAGATCTTCCGCCGCGAGCAGGTGCGCGCCGCCTTCGTCGAGGGCGACAGCTTCCACCGCTACGACCGCGCGGAGATGAAGGAGCAGATGGCGCGCGCGCTCGAGCGTGGCGACCAGCATTTCAGTCATTTCGGGCCGGCCGCCAATCTCTTCAAGGAGCTCGAGCAGCTGTTCAGCACGTACGGGCAGAGCGGGCGCGGGCGGGCCCGCAAGTACCTGCACGATGAGCTGGAGGCAGCGCCCTACGGCCAGAAGCCTGGAACATTCACCGAGTGGGAGGAGCTGCCGGCCGATACCGATCTGCTGTTCTATGAGGGCCTGCACGGGGCGATCGTCGCGGACGAGGTCAACGTCGCGCACCATGTCGACCTGCTCATCGGCGTGACGCCGGTGATCAATCTCGAGTGGATCCAGAAGCTGCATCGCGACCGGGCGACACGCGGGTATTCCGCGGATACCGTGATGGACACGATCCTGCGGCGCATGGACGACTACGTGCAGTACATCTGCCCGCAGTTCTCGCGCACCCATATCAACTTTCAGCGTGTCCCGGTAGTCGACACCTCCAACCCGTTCATCGCGCGCTTCATTCCGACGCCCGATGAGTCTTTCCTGGTCATTCGTTTCGCCAACCCGCGCGGTATCGACTTTCCCTATCTGCAGTCGATGCTGCACGACTCGTTCATGTCGCGCCCGAACACGATCGTCTGTCCGGGCGGCAAGATGGATCTGGCCATGCAGCTGATCTTCACGCCCATGATCTGGCGGCTGCTCGAATGCAGGAAGGAATCCGTGGCGCGCGAGCCGCTCGGGCTGCGCAGATGACTCGCGTATTGCGCCGCACCGCGCGAGATGTCCAGGCTCTGATCTTCGATGTCGACGGCACCATCGCGGATACGGAGGAGGCACATCGGCAGGCCTTCAACGAAGCGTTCTGCGCTTACGGCCTCGGCTGGAACTGGACGCGTGAGCTGTACGCCGGCCTGCTGCAGGTCACGGGCGGCAAGGAGCGGATTCGCCGCTACATCGAGCGGCTGCAGCTTGAGACACCGGAGACAGAGCGCCTGATGGCCCTCGTCCCGGAGATTCACGGCACGAAGACCCGGCTCTACAAGGAGCTCGTGCAGCTCGGCGGCCTGCGGCCGCGGGCGGGAGTGGCCCGTCTGATGAGCGAGGCCCGAGCATCGGGAATCCAACTCGCTATCGCTTCCACGACCTCACCGCAGAATGTCGAGTCGCTGATCAGCACCGGCCTCGGAGCGGACGCGCTGAGTTGGTTCAGCGCGATCGTCAGCGGCGATGCCGTGTCGCGCAAGAAGCCAGCACCCGATGTCTATAACCTGGCGCTGGGGACGCTGCGTGTCGCCCCTGGATGTGCCGTCGCGTTCGAGGATTCGGCGATCGGCGTGCTCGCGGCCAAGTCCGCCGGGTTGTTCACGGTGGCCACGCCCAGCAGCTGGACGCTCGGCCAGGACTTTGCGCCCGCCGATCTGCTGCTGCCCTCTCTGGGCGACCCCGACCAGCCGCTGGACGCCGCCACCGAGTGGCGCATCGGCGCGCGGTTTCTCGGCCTCGGGCAGCTGGCCACGTTTCACTCAGCAGCGCTGCGCAGCGAGGAGGAAATTGCAACATGAGCGCCGAACCAGGGATTCAAACCGCCGTCACTACGCCGCTGCACCGTGATGCCGTCAACGCGCTGCGCGCTCTGGCGATGGACGCCGTCCAGCAGGCCAATTCCGGCCATCCCGGCATGCCGATGGGCATGGCCGAGATTGCGGAGGTTCTGTGGCGGCGCCACCTGCGGCACAACCCGACGAACCCGAAATGGCCGGACCGGGACCGCTTCGTGCTCTCGAACGGCCACGGCTCGATGTTGTTGTACGCGCTGTTGCACTTGAGCGGCTATGACCTGCCGCTGGCGCAGCTCAGGCGCTTCCGCCAGCTGCATTCGACCACCCCCGGACACCCGGAGTACGCCGTCACGCCCGGCGTGGAGACCACCACCGGACCGCTCGGGCAGGGCATCTCCAACGCGGTCGGCATGGCGATCGCGGAGCAGCTGCTGGCGCAGGAGTTCAACCGGCCGGGCTTTGAGATCGTAGCGCACCACACGTACGTGTTTCTCGGCGACGGCTGCATGATGGAAGGCATTTCGCATGAGGCGTGCTCGCTGGCCGGGACGCTGGGTCTGGGCAAGCTCATCGCGCTTTACGATGACAACGGCATCTCCATCGACGGGCCGGTCGAGGGCTGGTTCACCGATGACACGCCCAAACGCTTCGAGGCCTACGGCTGGCACGTGATCCGCGACGTCGACGGCCACGACAGCGAGGAGGTTCATCGGGCAATCTGCGCGGCGCAAGGCGTCCGCCATCAGCCGTCGCTGATCTGCTGCAAGACCACCATCGCCAAGGGCGCCCCCACGAAGGCAGGGACCCACGAATCGCATGGCGCCCCGCTCGGCGCGCAGGAGATCGCGGCAGCGCGGGCGGCCATGGGCTGGCCCTACGAGCCGTTCGAGATTCCGCGGCATGTCTACGACGAGTGGGATGCGCGCGAAGCGGGTGCGGTTGCCGAAGGCGTGTGGACAATAAACTTCAGCCGCTACGAGCAGGCGTATCCGCACGAGGCACTCGAGTTCCGGCGGCGCTTGCGCTCCGAGCTCCCGGGCGAGCTCGGAGCGCGGGTTCGGGAGCTCATCACGAAGGTGCAACAGAAGGCGCAGGGCGTCGCAACGCGCAAGGCCTCGCAGGAGACGCTCGAAGCGTTGGCGCCGGTGTTGCCGGAGTTGATCGGCGGCTCCGCGGATCTCGCGGGCTCGAACCTCACTCTGTGGTCGGGCTCGCGTGCGGTGAGGCGCGCTTCGGGGGGCAACTACCTGCACTACGGCGTGCGCGAGTTCGGCATGGCGGCGATCATGAACGGCATCGCGCTGCACGGCAGCTTCATTCCGTACGGCGGAACCTTTCTCACGTTCTCCGATTACTGCCGCAACGCGCTGCGCATGGCGGCGCTGATGCGCATCCGCTCGATCTTCGTGTTCACACACGATTCGATCGGGCTCGGCGAGGACGGACCGACGCATCAGCCGGTCGAGCACCTCGCCGCGCTGCGAATCATTCCCAACATGGATGTGTGGCGGCCGTGTGACTCCGAGGAGTCCGCAGTCGCCTGGGTCGCGGCGCTCGAGCGGCGGGACGGGCCCACCTGTCTCGTGTTGAGCCGACAGAATCTGCCGTTCCAGAAGCGCTCGCCGCACGCCTCCGCCGACATCCGCCGCGGCGGCTACGTTCTTGCGGAGGCGGACAGCGAGCCGCGAGCGCTCATCATCGCGACGGGCTCGGAAGTCGCGCTCGCGGTCGATGCGCAGAAGAGGCTGCTGCAGGCGGGCGTTCCCGTGCGCGTGGTCTCGATGCCCGCGACAACCGTCTTCGACCGTCAGGATGCGGCGTATCGAGACAGCGTGTTGCCTGCGAAGCTGCCGTGCGTGGCCGTCGAAGCGGGCAGTCCCGACTTGTGGCGCAAGTACGTGGGCCGCACCGGCGGGGTCGTCGGTATGGAGCGCTTCGGCGAGTCCGCGCCCGCGGGCGACTTGTTCAAGTTCTTCGGATTCACGACCGACACAGTGGTCGATGCGGTGAAGGCCGTTCTCGCTGTTTGAAGCGCAGCGTGGTTGCTACCAGTTGGAGGTCAAGATGGCGTTGATTTCGTTGCGGCAATTGCTCGATCACGCGGCGGCGCACGCTTATGGGGTGCCCGCATTCAACATCAACAACATGGAGCAGGTGCAGGCGATCATGCAGGCTGCGGACGAAACCGACAGCCCGGCGATTCTGCAGGCCTCCGCCGGCGCGCGCAAATACGCGGGCGAGCCCTTCCTGCGCCACATCGTGCAGGCGGCAGTGGAGAGCTGGCCTCATATTCCCATCGTGATGCACCAGGACCACGGCGCCAGTCCCGCGGTGTGCCAGGCGTCGATCCGCTCAGGCTTCACCAGCGTGATGATGGACGGATCGCTGCGCGAGGACATGAAGACGCCCGCCCCCTATGACTACAACGTGGAAATCACCGGCAGAGTCGTCGACATGGCTCACGCGGTAGGCGTGTCGGTGGAAGGAGAGCTGGGCTGCCTCGGATCGCTCGAGTCCGGGATGGCGGGGGAGGAGGATGGGGTCGGGGCGCAAGGCAAACTCTCACACGAGCAACTCCTGACCGATCCACGGCAGTGCGCCGATTTTGTCGAACGCACCGGCGTCGATGCACTCGCTATAGCTATCGGCACATCGCATGGAGCGTACAAATTCTCACGCAAACCCACGCGCGAGGTGCTCGCCATTACTCGTATCGAGGAAATCCACCGGAGCGTACCGAACACACATCTGGTCATGCATGGATCGTCCTCGGTCCCGCAGGAATGGCTCGCGATTCTGCGCGAGCACGGCGGGACCATGAAGGAGACCTATGGCGTACCCGTGGAAGAAATCCAGGAAGGCATCCGCCACGGCGTGCGCAAGGTGAACATCGATACCGACATTCGGATCGCCATGAGCGCAGCGGTCCGCCGGGCACTGGTTGTCGATCCCGCGGAGTTCGATCCACGCAAGTTCCTGAAGGATGCGACGGCTGCTGCCAAGGCCATCTGCAAGGCGCGCTTCGAGGCGTTCGGGTGTTCCGGTCACGCCTCCGGCATCAGGCCGTTGCCGCTGGAGAAGATGATCGAGAAATACCGCGGCAAGGAGCGCCTGCGGCTGGCCGTCTGATCCGCGTATCGATCCGTCTAAGCGTTTCTCGTGCCGACAGTGAGGGGTGTTGAACATGAGAGAAGGGCTATTCGTGTTATGTGTGAGCCTGGCGCTCGGCGCCGCGGCGCCGCGCGAAGCGGTCGCCGACGAAGCGGCGCCTTACACGGTTGTTGGTGGCAATGCCGTGGACAAAACCACCTACGCAGGCTGGCGCACCTGGCGGGCGCTCGCCTGTGAGCGCTGCCATGGCGCGCAACAGGAAGGTCTCGTGGGTCCGTCGCTCGTCGAGAGCTTCAAACGGCTCAGCAAGGGCGATTTCCAGAAGACCGTCACGAACGGACGCGTGGAGAAGGGCATGCCTAACTTCGGCGCCATCAAGCTGCTGGTGGACAACATCGACGGCCTGTACGCGTATCTGAAGGGTCGCTCCGATGGCGTTATCCAGCCGGGCCGTCTCCAAGAGCTGAAGTGATTGCCCGCTGAAATCGCGTTGAGCGCGCGACCTACCGGGCCCCACGAAAATGAGTGACGCAGCCAGCGCGGAATCTGTTGCGTTTGGGCGTGACCATTTTCGTGGGTGGTCTTAGCGAGTCGCCGTCTGCCCGAAGAGGATGCGCCGCGACTCCTCCGTGATCGTGGCTTGCGTGTTGATGGATTTCGCCTTCTCGTAGGCGCGGATCGTCGCCGGACGGTCGCGGATCGTCTCGAACCAGCGGTGCAGGTGCGGGAAATCCTCAAGCTTCTGGCCCTGCGCCTCGTAAGGCACGATCCAGGGGTAGGAGGCGATGTCGGCGATCGAGTACTCGCCCGCGACGAACGGCCGGTCCGCGAGCCGTCTGTTCAGCACTCCGTAGAGCCGGTTCGTCTCCTTCGTGTAGCGCTCGATGGCGTAGGGGATCTTCTCGGGCGCGTAGCGGCTGAAATGATGGTTTTGGCCGGCCATCGGGC
>WNFO01005472.1_pt1 | contig 12635 bp, 10 predicted proteins | sample 5400251 | NCBI WGS metagenome assembly WNFO01 (sample SAMN13153354, study PRJNA577476) | soil metagenome | isolation source: 100 cm saprolite under Madrone tree | place: USA:California | collected 2016-06-14
AGCGAGCGGTCGCGTTTCACGGCCTCGATCAGGCCAAGGTCCGCCAGGCGCAGAGCGTAACCGATGGTGGCGTTGGTCAAGGCGAAGGTGCTGGTCTGGGACACCGCACCAGGCATGTTGGCGACGCAGTAATGCACCACGCCGTGCACGGTGTACGTCGGGTGATCGTGCGTGGTCGGGTGGCAGGTCTCGATGCAGCCGCCCTGGTCGACCGCCACGTCCACGACCACGCTGCCTTCCTGCATCTCGCTGATCAGCTTCTCGCTGACGAGCTTGGGCGCCTTGGCGCCCGGGATCAGCACTCCGCCGATCACCACGTCGGCATCGCGGACGTACTTCGCGATCTGGGCCGGGTCGGAGTACACGGGCGTGATCCGCGAGCCGAAGATGTCGTCGAGATACGCGAGCCGGTTGTTGTTCACGTCCAGGATGACCGTGTCCGCGCCCATTCCCGAGGCGAGCTTCGCGCTGTTGGTGCCGACCGTGCCGCCGCCGAGGATGACGACCTTGCCGCGGCGTACTCCCGGCACGCCCGAGAGCAGCACTCCTTTGCCGCCGTGTTCCTTCTCGAGCTGCACGGCGCCGACCTGGACCGCCATGCGGCCCGCCACCTCGCTCATCGGCTTCAGCAGCGGCAGCTGCCCGTCGTCGGTCTGGATGGTCTCGTACGCGACCGCCGCCACCTTCCGCTCCAGCAGCGCCTTGCTCAGCGGCTTGTCGGCGGCGAGATGGAAATAGGTGTAGACGGTCTGCCCTTCGCGCATCAGCGCATACTCCCCCGGCACGGGCTCCTTGACCTTCACGATCATCTCGGCGCGCGCCCAGATGTCCGCCGCCTTCTCGACGATCTTCCCGCCCGCCACCTCGTACAGAGCATCGGCGATCCCGCTGCCCACGCCTGCCCCTTTCTCGATCAGCACCTGGTGCCCGCGCCCGGTGAGCGCCGCGACCCCGCCCGGGACGAGCCCCACGCGGTACTCGCGGGTTTTGATTTCCTTCGGGCAACCGATGATCATCTTCGCTCCCGAGCCGTTTCGCCTTGCGCAAAAGGGCGGCGGAAGATAGCAGGCAGTCGCTTCGGGTCAAGCTGCGCCGTGTCGAAAAATGCTGAAGCTTCTCTTCGCCGATCCATCGGGCCAGGTCTACGAGCACCCTGAGCTGCTCGCGCTCACGCGGGACGGGCTTCCCCCGGAGCCCGCCGAGCGGCTCCCCGCGCACGCGACGCTGGCCGCGCTGCCGGGGCGACGCCCGCTCGGATTCGATCCGTCGAGCGGCCGCGTGGTCGAGCTCTCGGAGGTGCGCATCGGGCGGCGGATCGTGCGGCCGAGCGCGGTCGCCGCCGTGCTGCCTCCAGGATGGACGCGCACCGAGCTGCCGGCGTTCCGAAAGATGGCGATCGCTCCCGTGCTGCCGCAGTGGGCGTACACCGCCGCGGCCTGGGACGAAGAGCGGCAGTGCCACGTCGCCTGGGCGCTGCACACCGACAAGCGGCGGCACTGGGATCCGGCGGCGCATTCCACCACCGACCTTCCGGAGCGCGTGCAATCGCGCCTGGCAAGGGATGACAATCCGCTGCTGCGCCAGCTTGCGAAGTGCGCGTTGGAGTACCGCTGCTTCACCGCGCAGAATACGTTCTATGAACGCGACGAAGGCGCGATCCCCGCGAGCTCAGGATGCAACGCGAGGTGTGTCGGGTGCATCTCCGAGCAGCCGGAGGAAGGACCGCCAGCATCGCACCAGCGGATCAGGCGGGCGCCGGACTCTGAGGAGATGGCGGCCATCGGCATCGCGCACCTTGCACGCGCTCCGGGAAGGACCATGGTGTCGTTCGGCCAGGGGTGCGAGGGCGAGCCGCTGACGCGCGCGCGAGAGATCGGGGAAGCGATCCGCAGGATGCGGCAGGCGACGCGGCGGGGATCGATCAACGTCAACACCAACGGCTCCCTGCCAGGGAACCTCGCCTTGCTGATCGACGCCGGCCTCGACGCGTGCCGGATCAGCCTGAACAGCGCGCACAAGCCGCTCTACGAAGCGTATTACCAACCGATCCAGTACGGCTGGGAGGAAGTGGAGGAGTCGATCCGCCTCGCCCGCCGGCGCGGTGTCTACACGGCGTTGAACCTGCTCACGTTCCCCGGCGTCACCGATCAGGAGGGGGAGGTGGACAAGCTCTGCGAGCTCGTCTCCCGCGCCCGCGTCGACCAGGTACAGTCGCGCAGCCTCGCCATCGATCCCGACCAGTACTTCGCCTTGGCCGTGAAGCACTCGGCGGGAGGTGCCCGGATCGGGATCGCGGGGCTCATCGCCCGGCTGAAGCGGGCCCGCCGGGGCTTGATGATCGGCAACTTCGCGCGCGGGCTGAACGAGCGCGGTCCTCGGGTGGCCTGACATCCGAGTCATGATGCGCGTGATTGGTCCCGCGCAAGTCCGCGGAATCCGGAAGCGTCGTTCGGCGGCATGGCGGTTGCTGCGCTTGCCCTGGCATGAAACGCATGACCCCCGCTCGCCTCATGTTGTTGGGCGCAGCGCTCCTGCTCAGCGCGCCTTCCGCTCTCGGGCAGGAGCGATCGGACGCCGTGCTTGTGCTCGCGGATGACGGAGCGCTGGACGATTCGGCGGTGCACGCGATCCGCAACATCGCGGCCAGCGAGCTGCGCAAGCACGGCGTGGTGCTCGCCGAGGATCGAAGGACGGCCGGCGTACACCCGCTGGACGCGGAGCTGTCGACGCTGGCCCTCGATCTCGGCGCGCGGCGGGTATTCGCGCTCCGGATCGGTGGGAGGCTCGGCCAGAAGATCCCGCTCAGCCTCGACGAGCTGACGCCGGAGACACTCATGCCGGTGCACTCGGCCTCACTCACCGCCACGGGTCTCGATGAGTGTGACGTGGTCACGGCGCGCCTCGTCGACGCGGTCCTCGGCGGACGGAGCGCGGAGAGCACCGCGCAGATGACCACCGTCACCGCCACGGAATCGAAGCCCTTCGCCAAGAAGCCCGGCGAGCGGTTCTGGTTCGTGGGACTGCCCGTCGCTCTCTACAACGCAGGCAACACACCGACCGGGTTTTCCGTCGGGTATGGATACGAGGCTGAGAACTTCCGCATCTCTGTCACGGGCGCCGGATATTCGCGCGGCAGCGACGGCGTCGCCTATGTCGCGATGGAGGCCGCCTGGATTCCCTTCGCCACCGAAATCTCGCCGTACATCGGCGGCGGCTTCGGGTACATGGGCGCGGGTGGCCGCGGCGGGCTAGGAGGCGTGATCGAGGGCGGACTCGAGGCGTTCCGGCTCCACGGCGTTCGAGCCCTGCTCGGCGTGCAGCTCGCGGTGCCGTTCTTCGATACGCAGGAGAATTCAGGGGTGACCGCGATCGCGCACCGGGGAGTCTATCCGGCGGGTTTCGTGCGGCTGGCGTTTTGAAACGCGGGACACCATTGAACGGACCCGCTCGGAGCGGAAGGGGGACACCATTTTGGATGGTGTCCCCGTAGAGATTCCTCAGCGGAACGATGCTCCGAGATCGACCGTTGCCGTCCAGAAGTCGGAATTGCCGCCCTTGTTGACGGAGACGGTGTTGCTGCCGGTGTTGATGTCGCTGAACAGGTAATTGTACTGGAACCGGCCGCCCAGCTTGAAGGCTCCGATGTTCGCTTCCAAACCACCGCCGAAGGGCAGTGTATGGGTGGAGCTGTTCCGGATGCCGGAGGCCTCGGCGCCGTTGACCCAGGTGTAGCCGTACCCGCCGAAGATGTACGGCGTGACCTCGCCGGGAAGGATGTTGAGCCGCACGTCCCCATAGCCTTCGTTCGTCTTGAGCGTGCTCGCCAGGCGGCCCTGGTTCAGGCTCTCGTTGATGTTGTTCTGCGAGCCCAGATAGCCCACTTCCACGCCGAGCATGGGCGTGGGCATGATCCCCAGCCGCGCGCCGTAAGCGGCACCGACGTCCGAACCGCTCAGCGACTGGTTGTACTTCGCCGCGCCGCCCTGCAGGACGATGCTGAACTCGCTGTCCGCCTTCGCCGCCGCGGGAAGCACGAGCGCTGCGACGCCGAGGGTCACGAGAAGCTTCTTCATGTGGTTTCTCCTCACGCAAATCATGGAAAATCCGCGGCGTGGTGCGCGCGCGGTGGTACACACGGTGCGCATGCGGCGGAAAAACGGCCTGCCTGGCCTTCCGTCCCGGGAGGGGTCGTGGGCCCGGTGAAACTGGAGCTGCAGAAGGATCTTGCTCGCCGCCTGCGCGAGGGCCATCCCTGGATCTACAAGCGCGCGATCGAACGGCCTGCAGGCGGGCTTCAGGCAGGGGCAATCGTGGACGTCGTGGCCGGCGGCAAGTTCGTCGCGCGCGGTTACTACGATCCGGTGAGCGCTGTCCGCGTTCGCGTGCTGACGCGCGATCCCGCGGAAGCGATCGGCCCGCTGTTCTGGCGGCGGCGCATCGCGAAGGCGGTGGCGCTGCGCCGCGCCTGGGTGCTCTCTGCGGAGACCGACTGCGCGCGTCTGGTCCACGGGGAGGGGGACGGCCTCCCCGGCGTGGTGATCGACCTCTACGGCGCGTTCGCGGTGCTGAAGCTGTACAGCGCCGGCCTCGCCGCCCATCGCGCCGAAATCGTGGAGGCCTTGCGCGGCGAAATCGCGCCGGAGGGAATCTACGGCCGCGACGAGGAGATCGCGCGCGACGACGAAGAGGACGAGCTGGGCGACCGCGAATCACCGGCCGGCAAAGGGCAGGCGCTCTGGGGCGCGGAGCCGCCCGCCGAGCTCATCGTGCGCGAGCACGGAATGCGGATCGCGGTGGACGTCCGCGCCGGTCAGAAGACCGGTTACTTCCTCGATCAGCGCGAGAACCGTCTGGCGCTGCGGCGATTCGCGCGCGGCCGATCGCGCGTGGCCAACTGCTTCTCGTACTCGGGCGGCTTCTCGGTCAGCGCGGCCCTCGGCGGCGCCCGCGAGGTCGTCTCGATCGACCGCGACGCTGCCGCCATCCGGCTCGCCCGGCGCAATTTCGAGCTGAACGGGCTCGATCCGGCGAAGCATGGTTTCGTCGGCGCCGACGTTCTCGAATTCCTGCGCGGCGCCGACAAGCCGTTCGATCTGATCGTGCTCGATCCACCGGCGTTCGCGAAGTCGCAGAAAGCGGTGCCTGCCGCGCTCGATGGCTATGCGTCGCTCCACCGCGTCGCGCTGGAAGCGCTCGCCCCGGGCGGCATCCTCGCCACCGCTTCCTGCTCGGCGCGCGTCTCGCCCGATGAGTTCACCGGCGCGATCCGGGAGGCGGCGGCGAAGACCCACGCGCAGCTGCAACTGCTGGAGGAGAAGCGGCAGCCTCCCGACCATCCCGCCCTGCTCGCGTTTCCCGAAGGAAGGTATCTGAAGTTCTTCGTCTTCCGCAAAGGCGACTGAAATGGTCCTCTCCGGCCAATACCTGGAGCGCAGCGTGGTCGTCGGAGAGCTCGATGCGCTCTACCACCGCGGAACGCGCGAGCCGCCCTGCGTCATCGCCGCGCCGCACCCAGCGCTCGGGGGAAGCATGCTTTCGCCTGTGGTCGCGGAGCTCGCCTGGGCCCTCACTCGCGCGGGACATCCGACCATGCGCTTCGACTATCGCGGCGTGGGCGCATCGCGCGGCGTTTCGCGGCATGTGGCGGGCAGCGGGCACTTCGCCGATCTCCGGGAGGAGGTCGCCGATCTGCAGCGCATCTGCGAGCATCTGCTGGCGAGCACGCAGATGACCGAAGTCTGTGCGGTCGGCTACAGCTTCGGAGCGGCCGTGGCGCTCGAGGCGGCCGAGGAATCGCGGGTGGGGCGGTTGGTCCTGATCGCCCCGCCGACGCAGCTCTATGATTTCGGAGCGATCTCCGCGCTGCGAAAGCCGCTGCTCGTCGTCTGCGCGCACCAGGACTCGTACTGCGACCGGCGCGCGCTGCGGCCCCCCGACGGAGCCCGGCTGGAGATCATCCCCCACTCGGACCATTTTTTCGGGCGAGGGCTCACCGAGTTGGGAAAGACCGTCGCCGCATGGCTGCGCGGTGATCGATCCGACTACATTGCTCCACCGGATGCGCCGGAAGGAGGAGGCGTCGCCCCCGAGCTGGAGCTGGATCCGGGAGACGGCGAGCCGCTCGAGCTCGACACAGATCCGGAATGATCCCTGCGCGTTCAGCGAAATAACGCTGCCGCCGTCGCGTTGGCCAGGGGTGAAGGCTATGCTGCGGACCATGTGGGGGAGCACTCTCGGCGCGCGTCCGGCCCTGCGCGAGCGGGCGATCGTAGCCGCCGTCGCCATCGCCGTGCTGCTCCTCCTCGGATTGGCCGGTTGCTCGCGTACCCCCGCCCCGGTCATGGAGCTCAGCGACGACGCGGTGCCCGGCCTGATCGAAGTCGAGCTGCGCGAGCGCGCGGCGGTGCCCGGGAAGGTGGTCGATCAGGCCGAGCAGGAAGACGATCTGTACGGCGACGCGCTCTCGCCCGAGTACGACGTCGAGCTGGAGGTGGAGCCGGGCACCGAGGCGGAGGTGCTCGCCCAGCTTCGCGCTCGTCCCGACGTGATCTGGGCGGAGCCGGTGGTCCGTTACCAGGCGACATGGCTTCCGGACGATCCAGACTTCTCCAAGCAGTGGCACCTCAAGGCGGCGGGGGCCGAGCGGGCCTGGGACGCCACCCGAGGCGAGAGCGTTACGGTTGCCGTCATCGACACCGGCATCTATCCCGTCGACGATCTCGACCCCGCCCGCCTGGTGAAGGGATGGAACTTCGTCGCCAACACCGACGACGCGCGCGATGACCACGCCCACGGCACGCACGTCGCGGGGACGGTGGCGCAGAGCACCGGCAATGGCAAGGGCGTCGCCGGGATGGCGCCGCAGGCGCGGCTGATGCCGGTGAAGGTGCTGTCGGCGGCCGGCAGCGGGACCTCGCACGCCATCGCGGAAGGGATCCGCTGGGCGGTGGACCACGGCGCGCGGGTCCTGAACCTGTCGCTCGGTGGCGGTGGACGCTCGCTCGCCATGGCGACCGCCGTGGCGTACGCGCACCGGCGAGGGGCGGTGGTCGTGTGCGCCGCGGGAAATAGCGGATCGCGCGGCGTCTCCTATCCCGCGGCGTATCCCGGCGCATTCGCGGTGAGCGCGGTAGGCCCGCAAGGCCGCCTCGCTCCGTACAGCTCGTTCGGACCGGAGATCGCCATCGCCGCGCCGGGCGGAGACAAGTCCCAGGGCGAAGAAGCCGGCGTGCTGCAGCAGACGCTCGCGGAGGGAAGCACCACGGAGTCGGCCTATCGTTGGTTCCAGGGGACCAGCATGGCGACGCCGCACGTCGCAGGAGCGGCCGCGCTGGTGATGTCGCTCGGCGTCTCCGCGCCGCTCGCCGTCGAGGAGGTGCTCCGCAGCACGGCGCACGACGCGCCGGACGGCAACCGCGAAAAATACGGCTCCGGGCTGGTCGACGCCGCGGCCGCAGTGCGCAAGGCGACGCTCTGGTGGGGATTGTGGCGGCTCGCGTTCGCCGTGTGCGGGGCCTGGTTCGCGCGGCGGCACGCGCGCGCCGTCGGCCAGATCCGCGCGAGCGAGAAGGCTGGCCCGCTGTTCTGGGCAGGGCTCGGCGCCGGGGCCGGCGCGATGGCGATGCTCGCTCCCTTCGCCGGCGAGCGGATTTCGCTGCTGTCGTTCCTCGCCTTGCCTCCCGCCGCCTGGCCGCAGCGCTTTCTCGGTCCGCTCGCCGGCTACGTCGGGTGGAGCGCGCTGGTCCCGTTCGCGCTGGCGGTGCCGGCGCGACTCGCATCGCGTCCGCTGCAGAATGCGTTCGGCGCGGCCGCCGCAGGACTCGCGTTCGGATGGTCCGGGACGCTCCTGCACGCCGCGATCTGGCGGACGGTGGCGCTGCCCTGGATGCCGGCGCTGCTGATGCCGTTCTGGCTACTGGCGAGCGCATTCATCGCGTGGATGGCCGGACGCGGTCTGCTCTCGCGGGAGCCGCTGCGATGAAAGTCACCGGCACGGTGGAATTCGTCGATCTTGAAGGCGGGCTCTGGCGGCTGACGGCGGATGACGGCACGCGCTACACGCTGATCGGTTCCAAGGGCGATCTGAAGTCGGCGAAAGGAGCGCGGGTGGAGGTCGAGGGTTCGCTCGACGAGGGATTCGGGATCGGGATGTCGGGCCCGCAGCTTCGTGTCTCGAGGGTGCGGAAGCTCTAGAACACATTCTCATGACCGGTACAGCCTGGAGCGTAGCCGCAAACCCGCACCTTCGGCTCTCTAGACTCTGCGCAGCGCGAGCACGAGGCGCAGCCCCCAGATCACCGCGGCGATCCAGGCGAGGCCGAGCGCGGCGGCCGCGCCCTTCCCGGGACCTCCAGGGACCTCTTCCGCGTCGTCGGGCATCGGCCGGCGCAGCAGCCGCGCCAGCTGCCACGCTCCGGCGATGAACAGCGTCGCGCCGAGCGCGAGGACTTGTGGAGGTGGCGGGAGATCCGGATCCTCCCATCCGAGCAGGAAGGCCCCGCCGGCGATCCCATTGTTCACGGCGTGGGCGATCATTGCCGTCCACAATGACCCGCTCCACCAGCGGAGCGCTCCCAGCAACACGCCGATCTCCATCAGCCCGATGAACCCCACTTCGTCTCTGTGCAAGAGCGAAAAGAGTGCTCCGCTGACCAGCAACGCCGCGAGCGGTCCCCAGCTCCGGCGCAGTGCGGGGAGCGCGAATCCGCGGAAGAACAGCTCCTCGCCGAGGGGGGCCGCGAGCATCACCGTGATCAGCATCGGGATTGCGTTCGCGCGAAAGACGGTGTCGAGCAGCCGCTGCTTGGCATCGAAGTCGTCCACCACCGCGCGGGGCAACACTCCGTGCGCCATCCAGGTGAGGAACGACACGACCGGCTGATTCGCGGCGGCGAGTCCCGCCGCGATCAGCGCGTGCTTCCAGGAGGGCCGCCGAAGTCCGAGCCAGGGAAGAAAGCGGACCCCGGCGACGCCGAGCATGAAAGCCGCGGGAAGCGCGATCGCCAGCGCCTCCGTTATCCACAGGCCGCTCACGAGCCCGCGGAATTGCGCCGGTCCGCCGATCATGACCATCCCGACCCAGAGCGCGACGTACGCGAGGATGGCGCTTCCCGCTCCCAGCTTGCCCGGCGGCGACATGAGCGGCGCCCCATACCACGTCGGGTGTTCCATTTCACGCCGTTGCGCGCGGATGCACCGGGCGCGCGCCGCCATTACGCTACCGCCGAGGATGGCCGACGACGAACACGTTCCCGCGGGCCGGCTGCGAAGGCTCAGCCGGCTCGCGTATTTGACGGCGCGAACCACGGGGGACCTCCTGGCGGCGCAAGCGCGGCGCAAGCTCGCCGCCGCCGGCGGTCCGCGCGACGATCTGCGCAAGGCGGGCGAGCGCATCCTCGCCACCCTCGGGGAGCTCAAAGGAGCGGCGCTCAAACTCGGTCAGGCGCTCGCGATGGATCCCGACGCGCTGCCCGAGGAAGCGCGCAGCGTGGTGGCGAGGCTGCTCTCGCAGGCGCCGCAACGGATGGAGTTCGCGCAGGTCGCCGAGGTGGTGCGGGCCGAGCTCGGGCGCTTCCCCGACGAGCTGTTCGCGCACTTCGAGCGGGAGCCACTGGCCGCAGCGTCTCTCGGCCAGGTCCACGCCGCGCGCCTGCAGGACGGCCGGGAAGTGGTGGTGAAAGTGCAGTACCCCGGCGTGGAGAAGGCGTTGCAGAACGATCTCGCGAACGCGGCCGTGCTCGTCCGCGGCTTTGCCCTGACCGGCGACGCGCTCGACGGCCGCCCCTACTATGACGAGCTGCGAGCCGCGCTCCTGCGCGAGCTGGACTACGGGCAGGAGGCGGCGCAAGCGGATGCGTATCGGGAGGCTGCGGCGCGCTATCCCGAGCTGGTGGTGCCCGAGGTCGTGTACGAGCGCAGCGCGCGGCGCGTCCTTTGCCTGCAGCGAATTCACGGCCAACCGCTGCTGGAGCTCATGGAATCGGACGCGCCCGGCGATGAACGTTTCCGCGTGGCGCGCCTGCTGATCTTCGCCATCTGGGGTCCCTTCTACGCGGCGCGCCTGGTGCACTCGGACCCGCACCCCGGCAACTTCTTCCTGCTCCCCCGGGGAAGGCTCGGCGTCGTCGACTTCGGCTCGACCAAGATGCTCTCGGAGCGGTTCGGCTCGGTCTATCGCGTCTTCCTCGAGGAGAACGCTGCGGGCCGCGTCCATCCCGACGTCGGGCCCATGCTGAAGAAGGCGGGTTTTCGTTTCCTCGGCGACGACGAGGAGGACGCGTTCGAGTTCTGTCAGAAGCTCGCCGACATCGTGCAGCGGCCGATCGCGAGCGAGGAGTACGACTTTGGGTCGGATGGGCTCGTGCAGGACGTCAGACGGGCCTTCCGCAGCGATCCCCGCATCGGTTTGACGATCAAGCCGCCGCCGGAAGCGCTGCTGTTCTACCGCTCGGCGGCGGGGCTCGCGCAGGACCTGAGGCTCTTGAAGGCGCGTGGACCGGTGCGCGCGGTGCTGAAGGAGATTCAGCAGCGCGGGAGCGCGTGGTAAAGCCAGCCGTCGTGGATCGCCTCCAGCAGCTCGTCGAAAGCCCGGGACAGCTGGCCGCCTGCGTGGAAGACGTGGCGCACAGCGCCCGGGTCGGGCTCGACACGGAGAGCAACGGGTTTCACGCTTACTACGAGAAGGTCTGCCTTCTGCAGATCTCGACTCCGGAGGCGGACTGGGCGATCGACACCCTCGCGCTCGGGGTCGCGCCGCTCTTGCCGCTGCTCGCCGATCGGGCGCGCGAATGCGTCCTGCACGCCGCCGAGTACGACGTGCTCTGCATGAAACGTGATTACGGATTCTCCTTCGGCCGCATCTTCGATACCCACGCCGCCGCGAAGACGCTCGGGATCGACAGGGTGGGCTTGCACGACTTGCTCGGCGATCAGCTCGGAGTGCAGCTCGCCGTCGACGAGCAGCGCAGCGACTGGGGAAAGAGGCCGCTGTCGCCGGAGCAGCTCCAGTATGCGTTCGCCGACGTCCGATACCTGCTGCCGCTGCGGGAGAAGCTCGGCGAGCAGCTCGGTGCGCGGCAGCTGCTCGCCGAGGCAGAGGCCGAATTCGCTAACCGGCCCCCGTTCAAGGTGCTCTCGGACCTCTTCCTCGCCGAGGCGGCGCGGCGGCAGCCGAAGGGCGAGGAGGAGCTGCTTCGCGTCCCCGGAACTTCGCTGGGCGCGCTGAAGAAGGTGGGCCCGCAGGTACTGGAAGCGGTGAAGAAGGGGCTGTCGGCCGAACCGATTCCGCGCCCACGCCCCGGCGGAGGCAACGGCCCGCAGTGGCGCCGCGGCTCTCCCGGCGCGCCGCCGCCCGAAGTCGAGGACCGCTACCAGCGCCTGCGCGCCTGGCGCCGGAGCCGCGCCGAGGCCCGCAAGGTCGAAGTCCAGGTCATCGCCCCCAACGCCGTCCTCTGGGCCATCGCCCGCGCCAACCCCTCGCACCTCGACGCGCTGTCGCGCGTCGAGGGGATGGATGCCTTCCGCCTTGAACAATACGGGCCCTCGATCCTGGAAGCCCTCCACCGGCCCGGCGATCAGCAAAAGCTTCTCTAGCAAAAGCTTCTCTAAGGAACAGCCTCGGCGTCCCTGGCGGTTGTCTGAAGACCTAGAAATTCGCCCCGGACTTGGGCGCCGGCACCGTCTCCGCCAGCCGCGGCGCCGATCCACCCGCGAGAATTCTGTACGCGCTCCAAGCCCCGACCACCGCCTTCACATACCTGCGCGTCTCCCGATACGGAATGTTCTCCACCCACTCGTCGAGCTGCCGCCCCGCCGCGCGCGCCGCCCACGGCGCCGCCGCGCGCGGACCGGCGTTGTACGCCGCGAGGGCGACCACGGGATCGCCGAACCTCCCGATCAGCTCCGAAAGGTACCACCCGCCGAGATCGATCGCGGTCCCCGGATCGACCAGCTGCTCGTCCCGCAGCGGCGGACGCCCGAGGACGACGGCCGCCCGCCGCGCGGTCGCGGGCAGGAGCTGCAACAGACCGACCGCGCCCGCGGCGCTGCGCACGTCTGGCTTGAACAGGCTCTCGCGGCGCATGACCGCGAGCACCAGGTACGGATCGATGCCGGTGCGCTCCGCCGCGCGCGCGACCTGCGCGGGAAATGCCGCCGGGTAGGCGCCCTCCAGGATGGCCCGAGGGGCTCGCGGGCCGCGATCGCCGAGCAGGGCGATGGCGAAGAGCACCGCGCGATCGGCCCGCCCGGCCCGCTCATAGATCGGAAGCGCCGCCACCCCGGCGTCCCCGGCATGGTGCTGCACGAACCAGTCCGCCTCCGCCGACGCCTCCGCGAGGAAGCCGAGTGTCGCCAGCTCTGCCGCTACCGTTAGCGGGGCGGGCAGGCCCTCGGGTGGCAGGGTTCGAGCGGGCGGAAACGGTGCGGGATCGTCGCTCACTTCGCCCAGACGTTCCCGCGCGAGCAGGCCGTACCAACCCAGAGGATCCAACTCCGCCGCGCGCCGGTAGAGCGTCCTCGCCCCGCGTGCCTTCCCGGAGCGGGCCTGCCAGTACAACCCCTGCGCGCGCTCCTCGTCGCCGGACGCGCTGGCCGCGAACTCGGCGAATCGCTCGGGCGCGTCCCGGAGGTGGTCC
>WNFO01005698.1_pt1 | contig 12634 bp, 9 predicted proteins | sample 5400251 | NCBI WGS metagenome assembly WNFO01 (sample SAMN13153354, study PRJNA577476) | soil metagenome | isolation source: 100 cm saprolite under Madrone tree | place: USA:California | collected 2016-06-14
GCGCGCCCTTCAGCGAACTCTCGCTGAACAGGATCCCGTTGTTGGCGATGACGCCGACCGGATAGCCCCAGATATGGGCGAAACCGCAGATCAGGGTCTGGCCGTACAGCTTCTTGAATTCGTCGAACTCCGAACCATCGACCAGGCGCGCGATGATGTCGTGCACGTCGAATGGCTTGCGCCCGTCGGCGGAGACCACGCCATAGATTTCCTCCGGCGCAAACAAGGGCTCGCGCGGCTCGCGCATGTTCAGGTTGGCGCGTGCCGGCTGCTTCAGCGTGGCGACGATGCGGCGTGCGATTCCGATCGCATGGCTGTCGTTCTGCGCATAGTGATCGGTGACGCCGGACTGCCTTGAGTGCACGTCGGCTCCGCCCAGCTCTTCCGCGGTAACAACCTCGCCCGTGGCCGCCTTCACCAGCGGCGGCCCGCCGAGAAAGATCGTGCCCTGATGACGCACGATGATGCTTTCATCCGACATCGCCGGGACATAAGCGCCGCCGGCCGTGCAGGAGCCCATCACGATCGCAATTTGCGGAATGCCTTGGGCCGACATCTGCGCCTGATTGTAGAAGATGCGGCCAAAATGCCGTTCGTCCGGGAAAATCTCGTCCTGCTGCGGCAGAAACGCACCGCCTGAATCGACCATGTAGACGCAGGGCAGATTGTTCTGCCGCGCGATGTCCTGCGCGCGAAGATGCTTCTTCACCGTCATCGGATAATAGGTGCCGCCTTTGATGGTCGCGTCATTGGCGACGATCATGCATTCGCGGCCGGATATCCGCCCCACCCCGGTGATGATGCTGGCGGAATGTACGTCGCCGCCGTAGAGGCCGTAGGCCGCAAGTGGCGACAATTCGAGGAACGCCGTGCCCGGATCGACCAGGAGGTCGACGCGCTGTCGCGCCAGCATCTTGCCGCGCGAGGTATGCCGGGCGCGCGAGGTCTCGCCGCCGCCGCCGGCGACTTGATCGAGCCTGTCGCGGAGTTCGGCGACCAGCGCACGCATGGCCTCGGCGTTGCGTGCAAAGTCGGACGAGGTGGGGTCGGTCGTGGAATGAAGCGGCATGGCCTTCAGCGGTTTATGGTGCGCCGCAATCTGGGCATTGGGGCTCGCATCATGGTGTCATTGCGCTGCCGCCTTAGGCAACCCGGAACTTTCGATCCCATGGGGATGCCCTGGGATCTGCCTTCGCCGATCGCGCCCTAGTGGGTCCAGGGTTCGCCGCGCCGGAATGCAAAATTGTCGGCATAGGCGGCTTGCCGGCGCGCGGGCTCCTTCGGCTCAATCACCTGATAGGGAATGCCCTCGCGCTCGCAATAGGCCACGGCGTCTTGCTTGGTGTCGAAGCGAAGGGTGAGTTGCTGCTTCATGTCGCCGGACGAGGTCCAGCCCATCAGGGGCTCGATCGCCCGCGGCTGCTCGGGCTCATAATCGAGCTGCCATTCCCTGGTCTTGGCCCTCCCCGATTGCATCGCGTTTTTGGCGGGCTTAAAGATACGTGCGGTCATGGAAGTCAGGGCCCCGTGAGATATGCGACATGGAAGCGCGTGGTGGAAGCGTCTAGTATAGTATAGAATCACCTTTCGGGAATTTGACCGGTGATTCCTGCCGCTGGATGTTAGGCTTTCCTGACCGGTATAGTCATTATGCTGCGCTGTGACAATCTTGGCCGGTCGCGCGGCTGCCCCCTCGCCTGCTGCTCGATCCTGTCGAAAGCATCCCTTCGAAACGGCACCCATGAAGATCAACGCAACCCTCCCTGAAAAAGGACGCGACCTGCGGCTCGATTTGTTTCGCGGGGTCGCAAACTGGGCGATTTTTCTGGATCACATTCCCGACAACGTCGTGAACTGGATCACCACCAGAAACTATGGCTTCAGCGATGCCGCGGATCTCTTTGTTTTTATCTCGGGGTACACTGCGTCCTTTGTCTACGCCCGGATGATGATCGACCGCGGCTTTATCGTCGGCGCCACCCGCCTGACCAAGCGCGTGTGGCAGCTCTACGTTGCGCACGTGATCCTGTTCGTGATCTATATCGTCTCGATCGGCTATGTCGCGCAGCGTTACAGCGATCCGGAGATCATCAACGAATTCAATGTGGCGGGGCTCGTTGAAAACCCGATCGAAACGCTGCGTCAGGGATTGCTGCTGAAATTCAAGCCCGTCAATCTCGACGTGCTTCCGCTTTACATCGCGTTGATGGGACTCTTCCCGCCGGTGTTGTGGATGATGCTGCGCCAGCCCGGCCTGACGATGCTGGCTTCGGTTGCGCTGTGGCTCGCAGCCCGGCAGTTCGGCTGGAATCTGCCGGCCTACCCCGCCGGTACCTGGTACTTCAACCCGTACTGCTGGCAGGTGCTGTTTGTGTTCGGCTCCTGGTGCGCGCTCGGCGGGGCCAGAAAGAATATCGCGATCATCAATGCACCCATCACGCTTTACCTTTGCCTTGCGTACCTCGTCCTGGGGCTGGTGATGACGATGGCCGGCAAATTTCCGGACTTCGGCGCGCTGTTCCCGCACTGGCTCTATGAAACTTTCAACCCCAACGACAAGACCAATCTCGCCCCCTATCGCTTCCTGCACTTTGTGGTGATCGTGATTTTGGTCATCAGGTTTGTGCCCAAGGACTGGCCGGGCCTGGAATGGCGGATATTCGATCCCCTCGTCGTCTGCGGCCAGCAATCGCTCGCGGTGTTCTGCGTCGGCGTCTTCCTCTCCTTCGTCGGCCATTTCGAGCTGATGATGAGTTCCGGTTCGTTGCTGGCGCAGATTTTTGTCAGCGTGACCGGAATAGCGATCATGACGATCGTCGCCTATTACATCTCCTGGTCGAAGCGGCAGGATAAGCCGCTTCCCAAGCCGGCTGCCGCCAAGGCCGGCTGATTCCGCGTCGCGGTCAGCCGTATCCGCCGATTCACGCAGGCCGCGTGCCCGTCATGACCATGGTCGCGACGTCGGTATAAATGCCGACCAGCGGTCCGATGACTTTATGGAGCGCCGTCTTCGAAATCAGCGTGTCGTGCAGTACCAGATTGTCGATCCCGGTGGTCAGGAAGCAGATGACCGCGTCGCGCGGCGTCTCCACGATCGGTTCGCCCTTGACGTTGAACGACGTATTGATCAGCACGGGAACACCGGTCAACGCCTCGAACTCTTTCAGCAGGCGATACAGGATCGGGTTGGTCTCTTCCCGAACGGTCTGAACCCGCGCCGTTCCGTCGACATGGACGACCGCCGGAATCCTGTCCCGCCAGTCGGGGCGGACCTTCTTTGCGATCAGCATGAACGGCGAATCCTCCTCGCCTTCGAACACTTCCTTTGCCCGTTCAGCCAGCACGATCGGCGCAAACGGCCGGAACGCCTGCCGGTGCTTGACGCGGCTGTTCAGGATATCCTTCATCTCGGGCTTGCGAGGGTCCGCAAGCAGGCTGCGATTGCCGAGCGCACGCGGGCCGAACTCCGAACCGCCCTGGAACCAGCCGATCACGCGCTGTTCAGCGAGCAGTTTTGCCGTCTCGCGGCAGATATTCTCGCTGCGAACTGCTGACGTCTGAATGCGAACGAGAAATTTTCCGGTGGCGCTGTGAATGTCCTGATCGCCGTAGCGCTTGCCTACATAGGAGTGGTCCATGACAAACGAGCGGCGCTGCTTGAGAATCTCGAGATAACCGTAATAGGCGCAGCCGATCGCTATGCCGTCGTCACCGGCTGCGGGCTGTATCCAGACATTCTCGAATCCGGACTCCCGCGCGACCCGCCCGTTGGCCACGCAGTTCAGCGCGACGCCGCCGGCGATGCACAGATTTTTTGCGCCGGTGGTTTCGCGCAGCCACCGGGCGCGGGCCAGCAATACATTTTCGGTATCGTCCTGAACCCGCCAGGCAAGATCCTCCCAATGCCGCATCGATGGACTGGCTTCCCAGCTGCCGCTGTCCATCACGTAGGGCTGCTTGAAGTCTGTCGTCCAATGCGGAACATGCAATATGCCGTCGTTGAGCTCGAGCAGATGTTTGACCTGTTCGCGGCGGCCATATGGCGCCAGCCCCATCAGCTCGCCGCATTTGTTCCAATCGCCGAAAATGTAGGTCGAGGCGCGGCTGTAGAGCGCGCCAAGTCCAGGCATGTTGTAAAATTCATCGCTCAGGAAGCCACGGTCGGGTTCCATCCATACCTTCTTCAGGCATTCGATCGTTGCACCGCTGAATTTGTAGTAGCTCTCGGACTCGCGGGCGAGAGGCGTAGCGGCATCGGTTGATGGATAGGGTTCCACGGCGTCAGATCGATAGCTGCCGACGCCGTCGACAATCATCACAGCGCCATCTTCAAAGGGCGACACGGCAAACGCGCTGTAGGCGTGCGCCAGATGGTGGGATATCGACACGACCTTGTCGGAACCCGTCAGATACAGCGGATGTTTGGCAGCCTCGGCCCGTTCATATTCGGGAAGGAACCCCGGCATGTCCTGATAGACCAGCCGCTCTTCCATTTCGGCAACCGGAAGGATGTAGCAATTGCGAACGATCAGATCGACATCCTCAAGCGTGATGCCCTCGGCGTTCAGGCAATAATCGATCACCTCCTTGTAGAAGCCAGTGGCGTGCTTTTCGCGCGTGATTCGCTCCTTGGCGATGGCAAATGCGATGGCGCCGTCGCGCAACAGGCAGGCGCTCACGTCATGGTCATAGGTATTCAAGCCGAGAACGTAGGTGTGTTGTTTTGACATCGGCACTCTTGGGAGGGATTGGCGGAGGGGATGATCGAGGTGATTGTCGGGCTGCGAAGTTGGACTAGCCTTTGCCAACGCACATTTGCCAGTCACATTACGGAGTCACATTTACCGAGTCACATTTTTGGCGGATTGCGTTCATTCATCTTGCGTTCATTCATCGAGGCCAAAATTGCGCGATGCACAATATCAGCAAGCACTGCTGCGATGCTTGAACACTTCTTCACTTTCTACCGGCAACGACTGTAACTTGACCTCGCTTGCGCTTGCCCATAGCATCCCAAAAAAGCCGTAAGATCACTATCAAGAACACTATATTGCAAACGATCTTAGCATGCGCTGGAACGGAAGGCAGGCCTTACAAGTTCGGATGAGGCAAGTTTAGAAGTTTTGGTGATTGGAACTACCGGGAGATTCTATAATGGCTAAGAATACCGCTACCGCACGCTATACTATTCTCACGCGCTGTCTGGCGGCGTTGGCTTTGATGTTCGTCTACGTTGTCAGCACGTCTGCTGTCCTTGTCGGTGCGACCACTACATCGGCACAGGCCCGAGGCGGCGGTCGCGGTCGCGGCGGCGGCTGGGGTCGTGGCGGCGGCTGGGGTCGCGGCAGAGGCTGGGGTCGCGGCAGGGGCATCGGCATCTATGGCGGCTATGGCGGCTATGGCTATGGCGGCGGATGCTACTTCAGCTACCGCTGGGGCCGCTACATCTGCCCGTACTGATCCAGGTTAAATCGGCGGAATCGTTACGCACGATCAGGACAGACAGAAAAATCAGGTGCGTCGGTCAGCCGACGCACCTGATTTCGTTTTGGAAACCATTTGCCATGAGACGCGACTCTTTTCCGCCGATCATTCGCGATTGCTGCAGCCGACTTGAACCAAGCGCCTGTTTCAACGCACCAGGCTGGCAATTTGAGGTTCAGCAGCACGCGTTGTCGTAACCGACACGGCCAGGACCAGCGCGAGGGCGCATAGGACGCACAACTTCATCCGCACCGTCTTGTAGTCGGTTATCGGCAGGAAGAAGATGAAGAGCATCGCGATGACGAGAACACCGTAGATGACGTACATGGCATCGCCCTCTTGTTTCGGGAACAAGATGGCACGACGCTCCGTTCATTCTGTGATTAATATCACAATTCGAGGCATCGCTGGTTTGCCTGGGACAACCATCAGGCCGTCGCCACACAACACAACGGTGCGTGCCCTGCTCACTCCCAATTAAGCGCGCCGCCGTTCTGGTATTCGATGACGCGGGTTTCAAAAAAGTTCTTTTCCTTTTTGAGGTCCATCGCTTCCGACATCCAGGGGAACGGATTTTCCGTTTCATCGAACACCCCCGCCAATCCCAGCTGCGCACAGCGGCGATTGGCGATGAAGTGCATGTAGGTCTCGCACAGCGCCGCGTTCAGCCCAAGAAAGCCGCGCGGCATGGTGTCCCGTCCATACGCCGCTTCCAGTTCTGCCGCGGCGCGGACCATGGCCCGGACTTCCTCCTGGAACGCCTTCGTCCACAGATCCGGATTTTCGATCCTGATCTGGTTGATGACGTCGATGCCGAAGTTCAGGTGAATCGATTCGTCGCGCAGGATGTACTGATATTGTTCGGCAATGCCGACCATCTTGTTGCGGCGGCCGAGTGACAGGATTTGCGCGAAGCCGGTATAGAACCACATGCCTTCGAAGATGACGTAAAAGGCGACGAGATCGCGCAGGAACGCCTGATCGGCCTCGGGCGTGCCGGTCTTGAAGTCGGGGTCGTCGAGATGCTGGGTATGCTTCAGCGCCCACGCCGCCTTGTCGGTGATCGAGGGCACCTCGCGGTACATGTTGAACAGCTCGCCTTCATCAAGCCCGAGGCTTTCGACGATGTACTGAAACGTATGGGTATGAACCGCCTCTTCGAAGCTTTGCCGCAGCAGATACTGACGGCACTCCGGATTGGTGAGGTGGCGGTAGATCGCCAGCACAATGTTGTTGGCGACGAGGCTCTCGGACGCCGCGAAGAATCCGAGGTTGCGCTTGATCGCGCGGCGCTCGTCCTCGGTGAGACCGTCGCGTGATTTCCACAGCGCGATGTCGGCCTGCATCGACACTTCGGTCGGCATCCAGTGATTGTTGCAGCCGGCGAGATATTTCTCCCAGGCCCATTTGTACCTCAGCGGCAGCAGCTGATTGACGTCGGCGCGGCAGTTGATCATCCGCTTTTCGTCGACCGAAACCCTGCCGCCGCGGCGGTCGATGACCCCTAATCCGGTCTGGTCGGGGGCGTTGTCGGGCGTCAGGATCAGCGGCGCCGGGACGGCACGCGCACCCGCGGCCGATGAGTCGGACCAGTCAAGCATGATTGTTATTCCTTGTCCGCGCCGCTTACTGGCAGGCTTCACATTCGGGATTGTCGATAGAGCACGCGACCGCACCCGATAGATCAGGGGCGGTAACGGTCTCGGGGACCACGATGGGAGCGCTTGCCGACATCATGGTCATGGACGCGACGCTGTTGAGCTTGCCATCCGTGCCCTTCAGCGTGGATTTCTCGACATGGGTCGCGCTGCGCGAGCGCAGGTAATAGGTCGTCTTCAATCCGCGCGTCCATGCCAGACGATAGAGCGCGTCAAGCTTCTTGCCGGAGGGATTGGCGATGTAGAGGTTGAGCGACTGCGACTGGTCGATCCATTTCTGCCGGCGCGACGCCGCCTCGATCAGCCACACGCTGTCGATCTCGAAGGCGGTGGCATAGAGGGCTTTGAGGTCGTCCGGAATGCGGTCGATCGAACCGATGCTGCCGTCGAAATACTTCAGATCATTGACCATGACTTCATCCCATAGTCCGCGCGCCTTGAGGTCGCGCACCAGGAACTCGTTCACGACCGTGAAATCGCCTGACATGTTGGATTTGACATAGAGGTTCTGGTAGGCAGGCTCGATCGATTGCGCGACACCGCAGATGTTCGAGATCGTCGCCGTCGGGGCGATCGCCATCACATTCGAGTTTCGGATGCCTGTGGTCTTGATCCGGTTGCGCAGGCTTGCCCAATCGAGCGTCGATGCGCGATCCATCGCAAGGCCGCCCCTCGCCTCCGCCAGGATCTCGATCGAATCGATCGGCAGGATGCCCTGGCTCCAGAGCGAGCCGTTGAACGACGGATACCGGCCGCGCTCCGCGGCGAGATCGACCGACGCCGAGATCGCATGGAACGCGATGGCCTCCATGCTGGTGTCGGCGAAGGCAACCGCGGCATCCGAGGCAAACGCGATTCCTTGCGCCTGCAGGGCATCCTGGAACCCCATCAGCCCAAGTCCCACCGGACGATGTTGCAGGTTGGAACGACGCGCTTCAGGGATGGTGTAGAAATTGATGTCGATGACGTTGTCGAGCATCCGCATCGCCGTCGTCACGGTGCGCTTCAACCGGGTGTCGTCCAGCTCACGATCCCGGATATGGTTGAGCAGATTGACCGATCCGAGATTGCAGACGGCGACCTCGTCGTCGGATGTGTTGAGCGTGATCTCGGTGCAGAGGTTGGAGGAGTGGATGACGCCGACATGTTGCTGCGGCGAGCGCAGGTTGCAGGGGTCCTTGAACGTGATCCAGGGATGGCCGGTCTCGAACAGCATGGTCAGCATCTTGCGCCACAGATCCGAGGCGCGGACCTGCTTGAACACGCGGATCTCGCCGCGCACAGCCTTGGCCTCGTAGGAGGCGTAGCGCTCGGCGAACGCCTTGCCGTAGAGATCGTGCAGATCGGGCGTCTCGTCCGGCGAGAACAGGGTCCACTCCCCGTCGGCTTCGACGCGCTGCATGAACAGGTCGGGCACCCAATTGGCGGTATTCATGTCGTGGGTGCGGCGGCGGTCGTCGCCGGTGTTTTTGCGCAGGTCGAGAAATTCCTCGATGTCGATATGCCAGGTCTCGAGATAGGCGCAGACCGCGCCCTTGCGCTTGCCGCCCTGATTGACGGCGATGGCGGTATCGTTGGCCACTTTGAGGAACGGCACCACGCCCTGGCTTTCGCCATTGGTGCCCTTGATGTGCGCGCCGAGGCCGCGCACGCGGCTCCAGTCATTGCCGAGTCCGCCGGAATATTTCGCCAGCAGCGCGTTGTCCTTGACCGATTTGAAAATGCCGTCGAGATCGTCAGCGACGGTGGTGAGGAAGCAGGATGACAGTTGCGGCCGCAGCGTGCCCGCATTGAACAGCGTCGGGGTCGATGCCATGAAATCGAACGACGACAGCAGATCGTAAAACTCGATGGCGCGGGCTTCGCGGTCGATCTCCCGGATCGCAAGCCCCATCGCGACGCGCATGAAAAACGCCTGCGGCAGTTCGATGCGGTTGCCCTTGGCATGAAGGAAATAGCGGTCATAGAGCGTCTGCAGGCCGAGAAACTGAAACGCAAGATCGCGTTCCGGCTTGATGGCGGCAGCAAGTTTCTTCAGGTCGTAGCGGGCAAGGTCCGGATCGAGCAATTCGGCCTTGATGCCGATTTTCACATAGAGCGGAAAGTAATCGGCATAGCGGGTCGCCATGTCGGCTTGCGAAGCGGCGGTGGGCGCGGAATGCACCAACGACAGGACTTCGGTTCGCAGCTTGTCGAGCAACAGCCGCGCGCTGACATAGGTGTAGTTGGGCTCCTGCTCCACCAGCGTGCGCGCCGCCATGATGGCGGCCAGCGCCAGTTCGTCCTGGCTGATGCCATCGTAGAGGTTGCGGTAGGTTTCGGTCAGCACCGGCCCCGCATCGACACCGTCGAGGCCTGCGCAGGCTTCCTGAATGATCAGGGTCACGCGCGCATGGTCGAGCGGAACGCGCCTTCCATTGGCCAGTGTGACCTGCAGCGACGGCTCCGCGGACGGCTTGGTTGCTTTGGCGGCCTCCGCCTCGGCGCGCTGCCTGGTCCGTTCCTCACGATACAGCACATAGGCGCGCGCGACCTTGTGATGTTCGCTGCGCATCAGCGCCAGTTCGACCTGGTCCTGGACGTCCTCGATGTGAAATGTGCGGCCCTCGCCTATCCGTCGGGTCAGCGCGCCAACGACGTCTCCGGTGAGTTTTTCAACGGACTCGTGCACCCGGCGCGAAGCTGCCGCGGTGTGTCCCTCGACGGCAAGAAATGCCTTGGTCATCGCTACTGAAATCTTGCCGGCATCGAACGGAGACACCGCGCCGTTGCGCCTGATCACCTGCAGCGGGGGTTCAGCCACTGCTGCAGCCAGGGATTCCGGACGCAGCTGAATGAAAGGCGCGGCTTTGGCAGCTTCGCGATCGAGAGAGAGTGACATCGGCAGACCCCGTGTGATGCGTGTTGCAATTTCTTGGGGGGCTGGAGGCCGAGGACGCTGCAGGCTGGGGCCGACGGCAAACGCCGGCACGACGATGCAAGCGACCGCCGGACACCCCGCCCGTGGACGTTTTTTCGCTGTCGCGGCAGGTCTCCTGGCTCGCAGGTCGTAACTGCTTCCGGTCTTCCCAATGCCAAGGCATCAGTGACGTAAAATCGGGAGCAACTCGCTGCTTACAGTTGCGGGGGCAGCGCCGGAATCCCGCGCAAGACGCTCGGACCACCGACTTCCCTCTTAGCTACCAAATCTTGCGATCCAGCAGAACCGTGACGTCTATATGTGGTAGTATTCGCCGCGAAGTGTCAATGGGTCGTTAAGGCCCATACTCAAAAATTTTGGGTGGCGAATCTCACTTCGCGTGAGAATCAAACGCGGCAAGCGGCTGTTGCCGTATCAAGCCATGCGCCATTCCGCAAATGGCGGCTCACTGGAGCGTCGGCCTTCGACGCCAGCCGCTCCCGCGGCCGCGATCGCGGTCCGAACACTGGCGCTCGATGGGGATTGCCTGTCGTCGATCGCAATGCTCTCCACCGCTGCGATGGACGGAGACTACCCCCGCACCGGGCGGAGTACCCACGCACCGCGCGCAGACGTGCAAACCTTAAAAATTTCCTACCAACGGCGCGCCGGTTGAACCTGCCGCGCAATCCAGCGACCAACCCAAATCGGGGCTGCGTACCCCGTGTACTTGTCGGCCGGCGGCGTCGTGCCATCGGCCCCGCGTTGCAGGTGGTCGGTATGAGTAGAGAGATCATCAGACTTTCGATCCCAATCGGGACCATTGCCATTTCGAGCGTGGCAGTTTTCGCGTTTAGCTGGGTCGGCTTGGCGCTTCTGGGGTATTAGAGCGTTTTTTCAGGCGGAAGCCTGCCGCGGACTTGGTCCCGGGTGGACGCCGGTTCGCGTCAAGAAAAAGCGTCAAATCAGGAATCTGAAGTCCCGTTTCGATTCTATTGAAACGGAAAAGGCTATAGGCCGCTACGCGCGCCAGGCTCTATCTGCGCGTCATACTGTCGATCGCGTCATCGCGGGCCGGCGCCGTCATGCAGTTGCTGCAAATCCTCAGCTTATTTTTCAGCCTGATCTCGTCCGCCTGATCGGCGGCCTCTTGCTGCGCCCACGATTCGCTGGCTTGAGATCTGGAATTGGGCGCCGCAGCAACGTCGCCGAGCGGTCCGACGATAATTTCTCGCCTCGGACGGGTTTTCTTCTTCTTCGGCTGATCTTCAGAAACCTCAGCCACGTCCGTCGGGGGCGAGCCGAGACCGTCCCAAGCGATCGGCGCTCCCGCCCCCGCCACCGGCGCGTAGCAGCCATTTCCCGATATGCAGCAACCGCCGAGCGCGATCGCGCTGAATAGAAAGACAACAGATTTTGATATCATCGGGATGTCCGTTTGAGCTGCGGGACAATGACGTTGATCAGGCGTCACTTCAAGCTCAACGCGATACCACGCCGCCACTAAGCTGCCATTAAAGCGTGCAGGCGCGCCGGTTCACTTTTAGGTCCAAAGAGGGCCGGCTCGGCGATCGCTCCACCATGAAAATTGCCGCCGGCATCAGCGCGCAAATATGATCAAACCCTTCCGCAGCCTTACACGCCCGCATGTCGCATCCCGGCCAGACATTTCTTGCAAGACCGGCGGTAAAAAAAGCTGAGGATGAATGACAACATGACCGAACCTCGTTGTTTGATCGAGGCCCTTTATGGGGCATCCCGGTTTCAGGACGTCTTCGCCGAGCCGTGAAAATGGCTTCGCCGGACCCGCCCAATTGTTTCGTGGCCGCAGGCGGACGAAGCGGGTTCACGCAATCGCGATCAGCCGTCCGGACCATGAGGCTCAGTCCCGCGCCTCTCCTTAAAGGGGGTAACCGTTCTTTTGCTGCATTTGCGTGACGTTCTGGTGGTCGCTGAGCATCCGGTTCAGGAGCCGTCGCTGAATCGTTCCAGCGGCGGCTCTTTCACAGCGGGGACCTGATGAACTATCAAGCGTTCACCAACGACAGCCTCACCATGATGCATCAGGGCGTCCGTGGAGCGCTCGCGGCTGACGATGCGTTGAGCGAGCTGGGCAAGGAATCCAGGTTTCGGGTTCGGGAGACCCCTGAGTGGAAGCTACATGCCGCGGATCTCGAAGCGGAGATGCACAGGCGCGGAATGGTTTTCGAGGTCATCGACTGGATAGAGGTTCAGCCTTCGCTGCCCTTTGAGGAATAACGGGCGCGACGCGGCAAATGACGACGGAACAGCGTACGAGCCGCGGGTCAGAATCACGTCCGAATCGCGAGGGAAAACCTTAAGGGATTCAACGGGGTTTTTGGTCGGGGCAGCTGGATTCGAACCAACGACCTGCAGTACCCAAAACTGAGAATTGCGATATTTCGTGGACTCGATGCGATCTCGTGAGACGAGGTTTCGTTGAGTTAACTGAGATTTTTCGTCTCATACTGTTCGCTGTGGATCGGGGTATCGCATGAATTCCTTCCCCCGGGGGAAGGCGATATAAGGGATTTCGTACCTTCCAGTGTTGAGTCCCGCCGATGCCGAAACT
>WNFO01004017.1_pt1 | contig 12633 bp, 11 predicted proteins | sample 5400251 | NCBI WGS metagenome assembly WNFO01 (sample SAMN13153354, study PRJNA577476) | soil metagenome | isolation source: 100 cm saprolite under Madrone tree | place: USA:California | collected 2016-06-14
GCGAGAATGTCAGAGGGCAGGTAACTTGAGCCGACATCCAGCCATGTGTACTTGTCTACCTCGCCGCGGAAGAAGCGGTTGCGATCAGTTCCCTTCTCCCGAATGATCTCGGCCCGGTCGATGTACCGTTCGTCGTTAATCAACAAAGCTCCACCTTCGCCACAGGTGAAATTCTTGGTCTCGTGAAAGCTCTGGGTCGCCAGGCAGCCGAAGGTACCCAAATACTTGCCGCGGTACTTGCCGAACAAACCGTGCGCGTTATCCTCTACCACCGGGATGCCGTGTTGCCCAGCCACTTGCATAATGGTATCCATGTCACAGCCGACGCCGGCGTAATGAACTACGACAATCGCCTTAGTACGCGGCGTGATGAGCCGTTCCAGTTGCGACTCGTCCAGATTGAGCGTGTCCGCCCGAATATCTATGAAGACGGGGCGAGCGCCGCGCAGCACGAAAGCGTTAACGGCTGATACGAAGGTGAACGAGGGAATGATTACTTCATCACCTGGTTTGATGTCGAGGAGAAGCGCCGCCATTTCCAGCGCGTGCGTACAAGAGGTAGTCAGCAGGACTTTGGAGACGCCAAGCGCGTTCTCAAGTAAGGCATGACATTTCCTGGTGAAGATTCCGTCGCCCGAAATCTGCGAGTTCGCGATCGCCTGATGAATGAACTCAAACTCGCGCCCGGAGAAGAACGGACGGTTAAATGGAATGTGCAAGGAGTTGTTGCTCATCTATAACCCCGATGGCTACCTGGACCCCAGGAATGTGTCCTGAAAACTCTCGGCCACGAAACTCTGCGAAGCGAGGTGATAGATGAGTGTTTTCCTGGTCACGCTGGTTTTCATCAGTTAAGGAGCCGACGCAATCCCAGTCCCGAGGCCATCCAGAAGCCGGCGCGCCTCGCCGCCATTTCCAATGATTAGTTTGAGAAGCTGACAAATGATTTTGATGTCGCTTTCCGTAACGGCTGTGCCAGTTGGCAAGCAAAGCACGCTCTCGGCCAGACGATCCGTTTCCGGCAACTGCAGTCCGGGCAAATTGGACCGGTAGGGCTCCATCCGATGACAGCCGGGATAAAAGTAGCGGCGCGCAATTACATTTTCCGCTGTCAGAATCCGCCACAACTCGTTGCGACTGACGACCCGTGTAAATGCTTCGTCGAGTTCAAGCACGACATATTGATAATTACACTTTTCCGTCTCGTCATAGGCGAGCACCTGCGCTCCAGCGACATTCCGCAACTCCGCTCTGTAACGAAGGTAATTGCGACGATTGACCGCGATGAACTCATCCAGGCTCTCAAGGGAAGTTAATCCCATCGCTGCCGAAAGCTCGTTCATCTTGCCGTTGGTGCCGATGTAGCTGACCTCGTCATAGCCGGTAAAGCCAAAGTTCCTCATCAGGCGGAGCTTCTCGGCCAACTCATCGTCGTTGGTGACGACGGCTCCGCCTTCGAGGGTATTGATGAACTTGGTTGCGTGAAAGCTGAGGACTTCCGCGTTGCCAAGACTGCCGATCATTCTTCCCTTGTATGAACACGCGAAAGCATGGGCAGCGTCGAAGAGTAATTTTAAACCGTGGCGCGCGGCAATCTCAGCGAGGGCCTCGATGTCGCAGGTGTATCCCCAAACGTGCACGCCAATGATGCCCGTCGTTCGCGGCGTGATCGCCTGCTCCACTCTTCTGGGATCGAGGGTGTGAGTGCGCAGATCGATATCGCAAAAAACCGGCGTGATTCCCTGCCACTGAAGGGCGTTGGCCGTCGCGATAAAGGTGAAGGATGGGACGATCACTTCACCTGCCATCCCCAGTGCTCGAATCGCGATCTCCAGCGCCACCGTGCCATTGCACATGGCAACACAATGCTTCACGCCAACCAGTTCGGCGATTCGCTGCTCGAACCCTTTTACGAACGGACCATCGTTGGTAAGCCAGCGCGAGTCGAGAATCCGGTTAAAGCGTTCGAGCAATCGCGCACGCTCGCCGATGTTGGGCCGGCCGACGTAGAGTGGCTCGCTAAAGGTTGGCAAAGCGCCAAAAACCGCCAGATCGCCGACTCTCTTTTGCATCAAGTCCCTCGTGAAGCACCAACATTGCACCGCGCGCTCAAGTTTTCCATTCGTCAAGACGCATATTGAAACTCTGCGAAGCGGGGTGATAGATGAGTGTTTTCCTGGTCACGCTGGTTTTCATCGGTTAAAGAGCCGGCGCAAAGCTCGCCGAGTTCCTAGCCGTTGGTCTCGACCCTCTTTATTACCCGAGCGGGAATGCCATAAGCGAGGACGCCGTCAGGAATGTCAGCTACCACAACCGCGCCAGCACCAATCACCGCCTCCGCACCAATACTCGAACGATCAATCACCGTTGCTCCTATTCCGATCCAGGCAGCGCGTCCGACGCGAACTCTTCCGCCCAGATGAACGCCCGGGCCGATATGCGCGCCGTCCTCGATCAGGCACTCGTGGTCGACACTTGCAGAGGTATTAACGATCACATTCTCGCCGATGCGGGTCGCGGGATTCACGATCGCACCGGCCAGTATCACGGTCCCGCAGCCCACAGAAGCATCAGCAGCGACAAACGCCCTGGGATGTATGACGGTGGCGAGTCGAAACCCTTTCCTCCGGGCAAACTCCGCCAACTCTAACCGCGCTCGGCAATCCCCGAATCCGAAGACCAGGTTGTTGACGCCCTGCGAAGATAAGACATCTAACCGCTCTCGCCCACCAAGAATCACCGCGCCGCGGAATTCCACGCCGTTCCGCTCCGGGTGCACGTCATCAACGAAACCGGCGATTTCATACTCATCGCCCAAACGCGCCGCGTCGGCAACGACCAGCGCGTGTCCGGATGCTCCCCAGATGACTAATTTTTTCCGCACGTAAGGTGTCGCTAGTTTAATTCAACTATGAGAGATTCCCACTAACGAGTGAACGGTTATTGATGAAAGGCGCCGTCCTCACTGACATCCTCTGAAACCCACTCCAGCTTGGGCCTGACAACACCCGGCCATCTGCCGCGCCACTCACTAGAGTCCAGCGCCTCGAAAACCAGGACGTCGGGGTGATCGTAGAGCACAGCCAAAGCGCCTTGCGCGGCTTGAACAGTGACTGTGTACATTCCGTCATTTAGGAAGTTTGCCGGTATCTCTATGGTTTCTCTTACCAATCCGCGCGGGCGTGGCTTCAATCCCGAGGACGCGGCAAATACGTGCGCACCGCCGATGGTCAACAGGTGTATGGTAAAGCTCAAGTCGACACCTGACTGATAATTCCAGAATTCAAACTGTAGTTCGATCGGAAACTCGACGCTAATCTCTCGGGAATTCTGTTGGGTCAGAGATCGTAGTTTCGCAGAGTGGAGCTTGATCAGTTCGTTGCCCGGCGCCTCGGACGGATCATCCCAGACCTTCTCGGTCAAAACCGAAACGCCGGTGTTTACATAATCGGATACAACTTTTTCGGTTTCCGCTCGCTCGGCAATTTCACCGTCGACCAGCCAGAGCACTCGATTACACAGCGCTTCGATGGCGCTCATGTTGTGACTGACGAAGATCACCGTGCGTCCAGCCCGCGATATTTCTCCCATCTTGCCGAGGCACTTCTTTTGAAATGGCCCGTCACCCACCGCCAACACCTCGTCGACAATCAGGATTTCCGGCTCAAAATTCGCCGCGACGGCAAAGGCCAGGCGCATGTACATTCCGCTTGAATACCATTTGACGGGAGTGTCAATGAACTTCTCGATTTCCGAGAAGGCAACAATCTCATCAAACTTGCGCGCGATCTCTGCCTTTTTCATTCCCAAGATCGCGCCATTCAAGTAGACGTTCTCTCGGCCGGTCAATTCAGGGTGAAATCCCGTACCCACTTCGAGCAGACTGCCAACGCGGCCAAAGAGTTCCACGCGGCCGCTGGTCGGCTCAGTGATTCGTGAAAGGATTTTCAGCAGAGTTGACTTGCCGGCTCCGTTGCGGCCTACGATGCCGAGCGCCTCGCCGGGTTCGACTTCAAAGCTGATGTCCTTGAGAGCCCAGATTATCTCTCGGCGGAGGTCGCCATTGCGTCTGATCAAGCTCCAGGTTGAGCGAGCACTTCGAGAAATGGTTTCGTGCAGAGTGTCATTGGCAGCTCGCCGCACGCCAATGCGGTACTGCTTACTTAATTCCTGGACCCGAACAATTGGTTTCAATGCCTGCGTCTCTTCCTGAACTTGTTTGCTTTTTATATCAGACTCGCGTCCGGCTGATTTCGTTCTCGGTGGTGTCTGAGCAGCGGTTCAGGATATCTCATCGCCACCTGACCGATGTAGCTGATCCGGCGATACCGATTCCAGTCCGCCGGTTCCATGAGCCGGTAGGCGTCCATCTTACCTTGCACGTTCTTGAACCAACGGCGATACAGGACCGCGCCGTTGGTTATCTCGCCGTGAGCAATTTCCACCGCCTGGTTGATAATCCATTTGCCGTCGTTTTGCTCCCACCAGAATGGATGCCAGACGAAGTCGCATTGATTGTCGGCCGCAAATTTCACCAGCTTCTCAAGTCGATCCGGCACGTATTCATCGTCATCATCCAGGTGGCTAATAAAATTACCCTGCGCCAGTGAGAGCGCCTCATTTGTCGGCGCGGTGCCCGCTACCATCCAGCGCCGGATCGGGTCGGAAGGGTAGCGCCCACGCTCAGGCAAATTATGGAACTTCAAGCGCGGGTCTTTGATCCGTGAAACGAGTTCTTCAGTATCGTCGGTGCAAGCATCTCCCACGACGATCAACTCAAGATTGTCGTAGGTCTGTCCCAGGATTGAGGGAATGCATCGCTCAGTCAACAGTCGAGATCGATTGTATGTAACGACAATGACAGTTACCAGCGGATGAGCAGGAATTGGGTTTTGAGCTTTCCAGGCTAAAAAATCGTTGACCATTTCCTGCGGGACTTCCAGACTTGATTTCAGCGTATCCTGATCTCTGCCCAGGATTCTCAGTTGAGAACCGGTCTGGGCTGCTATCTGATACATCGTTTCACCAACGCTCGAGCAATCGCCTCGTACTTGATCAATCTGCGATTGTAAATCCGCAACGGCGGTCAGTTCTCCGCGCACGAGCTTCAGGTGAGTTTCCAACGCGTCCAGCCTGTCGCCTGCCCAGGCGAGCTTATAAAGATTGACCAGACGCCGAAACTTGGTAGCGATTGACATCTTTCCGATCTAGACGAAGTCGGCAAAGCCTTTTTCGAAATGCCGGAATATGTAAGCAGAGATGATGAGCAAGCCGATGGCGAAACCGGCCGAAACTGCGAGGGCAAACTGATTGAATCTTCCGCCGAGCAGCGCGACGCGGAACCCCTCGATGATGCCGACCAAAGGATTCAACGCATATACCCTCTGCCATCTTCCGGGCAGGATAACTACGGACGAGTAGAGCACTGGTGAGACAAACATGCCCAGCTGTAGAAGGACGGGCAGCGCGACGCCGACATCACGATACTTTACATTCAGGGCCGCGACTAGTATCCCGACGCCGAATGACAACAGGATGGTTAGCGCAATCAGAAACGGGATTGCGGCAAGATTCCAACTCAGCTTAACGTCGAAATGCTGCGCCACGTGATAGTAGATGATCAGTCCTACCAGGATCGCAAAAGAAATCGCGAAGTCAACCAGTCGGGCAGCGATCGAAGCCGCCGGAACCAGCATGCGCGGAAAATACACCTTGGTGATCAAGTTTGAGTTGCCGACCAGACTGTACGCCGCCGTAATCACACCGCTGGAAAAAAGATTCCAGGGTAGCAGGGCGGTATAGACCAACAGAGCGTAAGGTAGTCCGCCAGTCGGAACGCGCGCCAGGATTCCCAGGAACACCGAAAAGATCAGCGTCATCAGCAGCGGTTGCATGACCACCCAGGTAATACCCAGGAGCGTCTGTTTGTAACGGACCTTAATGTCTCGCCAGGTCAGAAAATACAGGAGCTCGCGATACGTCCACAGATCGCCGAAGTTAAGCGGCAGCCATCTGCTGGTTGCCTGAATTAAAACCAGCGGCTCGTCCGGCAGACAGACGGATGCCAGATGCGGCCTTACGTGATGAGCAGCGTTGGCAGCCTCATTTGTGGATTCCAGCGCTTTGACGCTGTCGGTGGTGGAAATACCCATCTGGTTTCTGCAGGAGCGAATTCACGAAGATCTTCCGCACGTTTCAACCTGCATGTCGCTCCTTGCATAAGAAGGATCCGGCTGTGAAAAAGAGGTCATCAGTCTAGCCATACACTTTACCAAGGGTCAAGCTGCTATCTCTGATACCGCGATCGCCGACGCATCGAGAGACTACCGATGTCTGTTAGTTGTTTTGCTTCCGAGCTACTTCCGCGAGCACAGCGGATTTGAAAGAGTGAAATTCGGAGTCAAACCTGAAATCCAGGTACTTGTTATAAGCGCCTATCAGATTCAGGAGTTCTGGCGTATGCTCGGCCAAAGTCTTCCCGGACCAGGCCCCTGCAGGGTGAGCCCGGTAGATGGACATGATCGTGGGAAGATAGCCAATCATTCCCTCCTGCGCGACCGTGATATTCAACATCCAGTCATAAACCTTCATCTCGAAAAGTGCGGGGTCAAGGCGGTCAATACACTCGCGCCGGTACACGCAGGCGGAAAAGTTTCCGATGAAGTTGTCGCTCGCCAGCTGAGCTGATGTGAAGAAAGCGAGTGCGGTTCCTGTCTCCAGCGGCGGGTGAACTGAGAAGCGACTGGAGGCCTCGTCGTACCTGAGAAATCGGTGGAAACAGAAAGCACACTCCAGATGTTGTTCCAGGAACGCTACTAAAGACTTCAGCTTAATCGGCGAGATCCAGAAATCATCTCCTTCCAGCACGGCGATATACTCTCCGCGACAGGCCGCGAATCCGCGCTGATAGTTGCGCGTTATTCCGACATTCCGCTCGGACGGGAGAATGCGAATATTATGATGGCCGGCCCTGTATTCTTGGATGATTGTCATCGTCGAGTCCTGCGAATAATCATCCGCGACGACGATTTCAAAGTCGAAATCCGTCTGCTGCATCAACACGCTATCCAACGCCTGGCGAATGTATTTTTCGTGATGGTAGGTAACGAGCAGTACGCTCAGTTTGGGTTTGATGGTGTTGCTCATCGGCGAAGCGGTTTCGCGTAGCCTATCGCTTTTCCCAGGTTGTAAGTAGCAAAACGAATTCCCATTCCGTCGCTACCGAAGATCTAAAGAGTTGCCAGTACCGAGTTGCCTCGCCCGCTTGACAATCCTCCGGATGGGGGCGCGATAATCGTCTTCTTGATCGAACGCGGGTGACGGCTCCGAGAACCGACCTATCTTACCGCGAAACACATACCAATGAATACGGCATATTGTCCTGACATGGCTTCTCATCAGGAGATGGTGACCGAACAAGTCACGCAGTTCTATCGTTCCCTCCCATTTAATTATGAGCAAACGTTGGCGGAGGCGTGCCGGACGATTCAGGCAAGCAATCAGATTGCCGCGGCCTACCCTACCCTCGATGCGATCCTCGCCTCTGCCAAACAAAGAGTCGTTCTCGATGTCGGCTGCGGGGCTGGCTGGTTTGTCAATACGGTGGCTCACCACTATGGGTTAGAGGCGGTTGGCGTTGATCTCTGTGAGCCGGCTGTTCATCGAGCGCAAGCCGTCAGCGAGCGCCTCGGCTTGAAGGACAAGGCTCGGTACTCCTGCGCTGACCTTTTTAAGTTGCAGACCAGCCAACTGACTCGGGCGAATCAGTTCTTCCTGGTGAACAGTCTCGGCGTCCTGCATCATACCCATGATTGCCGTGAGGCGTTACTGAATATTGCGGGCTTTGTTGAGCCGGACGGGTTCGTTCATATTGGTCTGTACCATCGGTATGGTCGACAACCGTTCTTGGATCTTTTTCAACCGTACCGGGCGAAGTACGACACTGCGACAAAAGAAAGCGATCGGCAGGCGATTGAGCAGCAGGCCTTCTGCGTCTATAAAACGCTCGGCCCATTCACGGCAGACGAGACACTGTTGCGTTCATGGTTTCGTGATCAAGTCTTTCACCCCCATGAGTCGCAGCACACGCTTCAGGAGCTGTACGGTTGGCTGACCGATATGGGTTTTCAGTGTCTTTCGACGAGCATCAATAGATTTCAGACTCCCCACGATTGGGGCGCCCTCTTTGAAGAAGAGAAGAAGATGTACGAGCTGTCTTACCAACGCAATGTTCGCGAGAAAACATACTTCCCTGGTTTTTTCACGGTCCTGGCTCAAAGACGCTCTTAGTCATCCTGAATGTATCTGTGCGATCGACAAATCTTTTGGCTGGCCGACAAGTGGGTTTGTATCAAAAAAGAGGATAGATGTTCTTATTTTCGTTTGCGCTGGTTGTCGAGGAATGCTCTCGCGCCCGATGAAGAGGATCCCGCTTCGGCAAGCGGAATCGGCTTATCAGACTGAGAAACCACTGAAAGAGAGCCATGCGATTCTTCCTTTCGAACTGCTGCACAGTTTGCTTGGTTATCCTCGCCCAGTCAAGGTTCGCAAGCGTAGTATACTCGTCCGGTACCTGCTCGTATGACACCGGGGGCGCTTCAGGATCGCGGCAACGAGCCGATGGCGGGGCCACGGCCATTATCGCTGCTCGGCTGGATGCAATCGCCGCGTGGATACCCGTCTAAGGGGAGGCATTCATGTCCAAGCTGATCCCGGCTGCGATTCTGCGCTCAAATGGAGTGGTGGCTGCCAGCGACTTTGCGCGACACTGCCTGGCTTATCTGAGAATGCCGAAGAAGGCCCGACAGGCTAATAGGCTTGCGTTTGAGCAGATTGAGCAGTCGCGGCAAAACCAGACGGTGGCCGGAGCGTTCGCCTTGTGTCTATCGCCAGACCGAACCGCCGAAGCACTCGATGGGCTGGATCGATGTTATTACAGTCCGCCTGACTTCGAGCGGGTGACCTGGGTCAGCAGGGAAGTGCCCACGCCATTCGTCGGCTTCGCTCCCGCGCCCGGCCACCTCGTCAGCGGCTTCATTAACGATATGCAGTTTCGTTATGCCCGCGAGATCGAGGTCCCGAAACCGAAAGACGTCTGCCGTATCTTCGTCACCGGCGCCTCGACAGCTTTCGGCACTGGAGCGAGCAGCAACGACACCACGATCGCCGGTTACCTGGAAGCGTACCTCAATGAGGCTCTGCGTCCTCGCGGCGTCCGATGCGAAGTCATCACCGCTGCGGCGGGCGCGTGGGGTTCCACGCATGAACGTATCTTGATCGAGAACCGTTTAGTGGAGCTGGAACCGGATATCGTCATCTCGTTCTCGGGCCATAACGATGTCTTCTGGAGTGTGCTTGGCCAGAACCTCCTCTGGTTCCGGGCGTTCCAGGACAATTATTTCCTCGTGCTCCTGAATACCGTCCTGGCTGCCAATCTCGCGGAGGAGTTTCCGCATCGAGACTTGGGCGCCCGCGTGCCAGTAAGCCCCTCCCTGACGGCCGAACGAATCGCGCGCAATGTTGCGTGCGCCCATTACGCCCTGGCTACAGTGGGCGCGGACTATGTATTCGCTCTGCAACCGTTGATGGAGGTCAGTGAAAAGGTCCGTACGCCACGCGAAGAACGCGCAGCTAATGCCGTGAGTTCCCTAAACTGGTTCATCGAGATGCGGGATTACTATCAGGAGATTCGCAGAACGCTGCAGGCGCTAGAGCGGCCGGGCTTTAGTTTTGTGGACGCGACCACGAGTTTCGACGCCTGCGACGGCAACGTAGACATCTTCATCGATACCGCCCACTTCGGAGACCGGGGTAATGACCTGGTCGCTCAAAACCTTCTCGGTCCCATTCTTGGCAGGATTGAGAAGCGGCTAACGATGTTGGGTTGAAAGCGACCAACCGCCGTTCTAATTTATTGCTTACCTTATGACGCGTTCAAAAGAAAGTATAGGAGGATGCCGAGAACACTAAGGAGAGGCTCAGGGTAATCCGACGAAAAACCGCTCTTTTCAAAACAGCCTTTTTCACGACTGTTCCTTCTGCCACCAAACGGCGTTCCAGTCGACGTCGTGCATCGGCGAGTTGATTCCCATCCGGGTGCGATAATCCAAAACCGCTGCCTGGACAGATGGTATTAGTTTGTAGTCGTCGAGGATGATGAACCCTCCCGGTGATAGTTTTGGGTAAAGCGCCTCCAGAGCAACATAGGTGGATTCGTACAAGTCTCCATCGAGTCTGATCAAAGCGAAGGGACCGGCATCCAACGGCGCGAGCGTGTCCTGAAACAAGCCCTTGACGAAGATCACTTGCTCGTCGAGCAAACCGTAGCGGTCGAAATTCGCCTTGACCTCCTCCAACGAGACCGCCAATTCCGGATACAGATGTAAATTCAAGCCTTCGTCCTCGGGAAACAGATCCGGCTTCGGTGGCGGCAGGCCCGCAAATGAATCGATCGCATAGACTTTGCGTTCCTTGATCGCATTAGCAGCGAGTATTCCACGCATCAGGATGCAGCAGCCACCGCGCCAAACACCCGCCTCAACGAAATCGCCGGGAATGGATTCATCGATCGCCCGTTGCGCAAGCTGTCGAACGTTCTCAAGTCGTCGCACGCCAATCATTGTGTGAGCCAGGGCCGGCCAGTCGCGGCCGGCGAATCGAAGCTCCGCTTGGAAGGGTCCGGCACTCTCCGGGTTCGTCGATGGATCGCCATAAATCATATTGGTCAATGTCTTGATCAGCAGATCAAGATAAAGCTCACGCGGTGAGGCGTCCGCATTTCCGTTACTTTCCATTCTGTTTTCCATAGAAAGATCGCGCAGGAACTCGAAGGACTTCTATTCAAGTCTGCTCTGCTGCGCGCTGCGTGTTCAGACCGAGGTACTCGCAGGCCGACTTCGTCTGAGATAACCCCTGGGATATAAGGTCATCAAGAACCGTTCGCAGCGCCGATCTATTACGAACTCATCGTTCCCGGAAAGAAATTTGTCGATGGCTTCCATAGGACCAGGTCCAAAATCCGGATAGGCAGGATGCCCGTTAATGTTGGTATCTTCGACAATCAGATAGTCGCCTATCTGAACCAGCTTGCTGTAGACGAGTAACTCTTCATACACGTGGCCGGCATGATGGTCAGAATCGAGCACTATCAGGGCGCGGTCGTTGCCGACAGTCTCCTGGACCTGAGCGACGACTGCCGGGTCGACGCTCGACCCAGTGACATAACTGATCCGAGGATGCTCCGGCCGGTTGGACTTGGCATCGATATCGACGGTGATGACTCGACCATGCCCAAGGTGATCGAAGAGCATCGCGAAGTACAGCGCACTTCCCCCGCACCAGGTTCCCGTTTCGACCACGAAATCGGGTCGGGTCCGCACCAATAACTCCTGATAAATCCATAGGTCGAGTGGACACTTTAGCAGTTGATGGCCGAACCAGCTCAGATTGATCGTATCGGCGATTTCTGCTAACCAGCTTCCGTAATAAAGCTGATGAAAGCGGCGTACAACTTCCGCGTCCTCGGGAGACAACTGTGGTTGATCCCGATCGATGAAATAGGTGCCGATAGATACGCTCATTCGCGTTGCCAGCTTTTTAACTCTTGTCTCCGGAAAAATTAATAAGCGCGCGCTAATTTTACCGCCCTTCAGATTCCTGAAAAAGCCCACGTGCCTTAAGCCGCGCCGACACGACACTCCAATCGTTGGGCATGATATTGAACGTAATATCTTGAATGCCTTCAATAGAGGCGAACGACGTGTCTCTGAATTGCGCGACAGCCTCGCGATACCGGTCAGTGAGTACGCGCGAAGTGGGATCCAGACCGGTGACGACGGTAAGGCCGGTAGGAAAAGTCGCGATAGTAAAAATATCCAGTTCGGGCCGGTACTCTTTGAGACAGAGAACGGTCTTCCACACATCGCCTGTGTAGAACTCAGTTTCTCGGGTTCGCCTCTGCGTTGCTTCATCTAAAGGGAGCGTGTCGTGGAAAAGTATTACCGAACCCGGCCCACAGCAAGCTTCGAGGTTAATGAAATCCCTCAGCGCCTGTTCGTAACTATGCAAACCATCGATGAAACCAACCGCAAGAGGTCGTCCCTCTAGTAATTTTTCCGGCCGCCGCCGGGCAAAGAACTCGTCGCTGGTTTCAGTGAAGATATGAGTTTCGGTCTTGAGAGGATAAATGACGGTCGGGTTCGGATCGACTCCGATTGCAATTGTGGGTGATTGCAATCGTGCGAGCGAGTCGCCCTGGCGGATGCCGATCTCGATCGCCGTTTCGGGCGCGAGCTCTCGATAAAGTCTTTCGAGCCAAACCAGGTAACCGTCGCCTGGCAGCCTTAGCCGGGCCAGGCCAACATGAGCCTGATGTAGATCTCCATTAAGGTGCAGGGCCGCGCGATAATTCGCGGCTGCCGCGTCGTTTTCGGCGAGCAGGCGATAGGCTTCGCCGAGTGCGAGATAATAGTTGGCGCGTTGAGACTCTGCGGGAACCTCTCCTGGATGCAACCAGGGTGATACGAGAGAGAGCAGACGCTGCGGCTCCGGCGCGTCAGGAGCACGCTCGCGGATCAGGCGCGCAACGGCGCAAGCGGCCTCGTTGCGGCCCTGACGAAATTCATTCTCAGCGAG